>Ga0326726_10000402_pt1 | contig 41292 bp, 73 predicted proteins | sample MHFenrmetagenome_2_FD_207603 | JGI IMG/M metagenome (GOLD analysis project Ga0326726, IMG submission 207603) | Lab enriched peat soil microbial communities from Michigan Hollow, Ithaca, NY, United States - MHF15MN | ecosystem: Environmental > Terrestrial > Soil > Wetlands > Peat | place: USA... | reverse complement strand
TTGGTCAAAGATGCAGTCGCATAACTATTTTTAGCGACAATAAAAACTTTTTCAGGGTCGCTTCTGTTAATTCTCTGAAATAACATTTTTCGTTCCTCCTTTTTTTGTGACTGTCGCCGCATCAAATGAGGAGGCCGTTTTGTCAAGGGTTAAGGTTTAAGCCACAATCGTCAAGGCGTGTCCATAGGTTACACCACACTTTCTCGGATTGGAAATCGTGGCATTCCCCATGAAGAGAATCTTGGCGGTTTTAGCCGTCTGGTTCTCCGGTTCAATAAATGGAGTTGTTACAAAATCCGTTGAACTGTCGATAACCAATTTGTAGAATTTTGTGTTCAAAAAGAAACAACTCCCTACCGTAAGAGCAGCCGTACCTGTATAAATATCTGGAACCGCTTCATCCCAGATCATGGTTGCTCCCTTTAACCGGATATTATCAAAACCAAGGTCAGCAAGTTCGGTATCCAAATACCTCACCTGAGTATCCATCGCATTTTCGTATGTCTCATACGTTGTCTGATCAGCGACAATCAGATTAGGTCCAGACCCATCGGCTCCCTTGGAACAATAGTTATACATTCTCTTGAGACCCACTTTAAGGCCAGCATAAGTCGTCACCGTGAGACCAAAAGCATTCCCTGTCTCAGCCGTTGTACTCATAATTGCTGCCCTTGCTCTCCACCACGAATAAGTGGCAGCAGCGATATTCCCCACGTTGCCACCCGATACTGGATCGGTGGCACAAAGTCTCCGCAGAAAATATCCCAATGGAAAAAGGTCTTTAGAACTGTTGCCGGGAACAAAAGTTGAAGAACTTGAAACCGTTCCCGTAACGAGCTGTGAGTTCACTGCTTCCTTGATTGACATCTCAGCCTGCATGATCTTCTTCTCAAGGAGTTTCATCAGTGCCGCTTCACCTGAATTCTGTCTCTCTTCCTTCCGGGAAATACTGATCGTGCCAGCAATTTCACACCAGGGATAGAAGGCAGAGGTGATGCCATCCTGCGGTTGCGTATTCAAGGTCTCATAACCAGAATAGGACTTGACAGTTGAATTTGTTTCGTACATCAAAGGAATCTGAATTCTTTCTCCGCCATCCTGGTAATCGATCCCATCATACTTCCGAAGGGCAGCAAGAAACGCACTGTCCTTAAAAATGTTATCAACTAACGTATTTCGATATGCCATCAAGGTCGTAGACAGCAACGAATCATAATTTATAGTATTTTGTGATGGTGCTGTTCCGCCTATTGTAGCCATTGTTTACTACCTCCTCATTATACCGAACCAAGTTTTCGCTTAGCCTCGTCCACCGCCTCTTGGAAACTTAATTTCTTATTCGTCGGGGCGGATGATGCACTCACGGAGCTTTTTGAGGAGACCTTTGCACTTTTAGCCTTTTCATCGTATTTCTTGAGAGCTGCCTGCGTATATTTGTTCTTGAGAACCTCTTCAGGAACGGAAAGTTTGTAAAGTTTGGAAACATCACGCGCAAGAGTTGGATGGAGTTTCAAGTTTGCCGTCATCTCATCCTCGTACAACTTCCAATCTGGATCAATTTCGTTTAATTTGCTTTCGATATTGGATGAAGTAAGATTCTGGACGTTATCAAGGATCGGTCGAAACATATTAATCAGTTCTGGCATCAACTTCTCCTTGAATCTTGAGTAAAGTGTGTTGTCCACCTCGCCCCAGGTCTGCGGTTGCCAGTTGTTCAGAGCATCACCATCTTGCTGAGTCTGTACGGTCTGTTGGGCAGTCTGATTCATAGGAACCATTTTGTAACCATACTGTTGCGCAGCTGTTTTAAGACTCTGTTCAGGATTCGCCATAAACGCATCGTAGGCTTCCGCTTTTTGACGTTCTTTTTTAACAGGTTCAAGTTTCTTCGTATACGCGGATTTAAACTGTTTGTTAAGGGATTCATAGACTTTCTTTCCCTCATCCGATAGGCTTTCATAATCAATTTGGTCTCCTAAAAAACTCTCTTCTGCCGCTGATACTTTGGGGGCTTGTTTCTCTTTGCTCGTCCCTTTCTCAGGTTCGGCTCGTCCACTTTCGGGTTCGGGGGTCGCTTGGGTCGTCACTTCGGGTTCGGGGGCCGTCTGTGTGGTCTTCCCCTTAAGCGAAGGGTCCGCAGCGATTCGTCCCTTACCAGTGATGGGGCCTTGAATCGTTTGTTCCATAAAAAAACCTCCCTTATGATTTTCATAGGGAGGTTTCCTTGGAAACGTGCCTGGATTACTTATTTAATTTTTAACTAAATGTCTTTGAAGCCGCTATAATCATTCCTATAATGTGCCGATAAATCTCCGGCACTTTTTCTCGCAATTTAATCAACATCTGGGCGATCTCAAAATCAGTCAGGGCCATCTTTTCTCGGTCTTCCTGGTTTCCGAATATTCTTTATACGATTAAGAAAACATTCCTTACAGAGTATCATATTGATTTCATTATCTATTGGAAAATCAACACTATCTGTTTCTAAGATAGCTTTTTTACAATCATAACAATTTATTTTTAATTTTGGTTTTTTCCAATATTCGAACTCATCAGCGCAGAGTTTACATAAATCCACACTCTCATCGGTCATGGCATCGACTAAAATCTTAACAATATTTTCACTTTTGCAACGATCACAGATTTTCACTTTATCGCTAAACCTCGTTCCTTCAAAAGTGACATCTTATGCCGTCTCGACTTAACATAAACAGGTTCATGCCCCATATTGTCATCCCAATGGGGTTCTATGTCGGGAATAATCCATACCCTTGGGTCTGGAATTCTCTTCTCATATTCAACTAATTTATGCTGTTCGGTGTCCCAGATGTAAGTCCTTTTCATCCCATCGGCCCCATTCCACCGCGCATATTAGCCGGTCCCATTGCCATTCCCGCTGACGCCGTTCCTGGAAGTCCGGGGCTTCCCGGAGATGAACCTTGTCGCCCGGGCATCGGTAATTGACCTGACATCATCTGTGAAGCAATACTATAAATCTCATTCAGCATTGCCTCATCATCAATATGGAAAAGTTCGCTCATCTGTTTCAGCAATCTTTTACTCAATGCCAACTGTGGAGCAGAGGCAAGAAGTTGGAGAAATGCAATCCATTGAGCCCTTTCGATTTCAGGAAGTTTCGGGGTTGTCGCGCCAACATTGACAGAATATTCGTACTCACCCTCAATATCTTCATAATCCGTACTTTTTACAAGTTCCCAATATTCCCCTTGGGGACCCGCAACACGGATAGCCTGGTCTCTCGTGATATTTGCCTTCACGAGTTGATCGATCTTTCTTGCAATCTTCGTGGCCATGTCAATGACTGACCCTATCCAATCCCCCTCCTGGACCTGTAACCTTTTTTCGATGATCGATGCCTCAGTAGCCGAATCCACACCCTGCCCTGACCTTGCCTGGTTAGGTCCAACTGCCAATAATGCCATATCGTTTCGTAGTAAGGCCAATTCCTGAATGTGATTCTGGTCAAGTGGCGCGTCTTGAATCGGAGAAACGATAGTATTCCCTGGTGTATTAGTCTTGACAAGAGTTCCATCGTCTCCGATTTCAAGTTTGGTTGCCTCATTTTCGTCTGCCAATCCAGCCATGTAAATCGTGTATTTCCTGTTAAATCTCTTCCTGTGAACCATCAATTTGCTTCGTAGATCACAATATTCTCTCTGCGGATCGATCCATTGGCTTGCCGCCGGGAGAGGATACCAGGAATCGTCTCTCATTGTAAACCGGAGGTCAATAAATGGGTCATCCTCGGTCCCCATGGGGACTTTATCGGGTTCGATCATAAAATCGTTGCAACCTTCGGCGAGGGTAAACCATTCGTTATTTTTCAGGTCCCAGACCTCCCACAAAACCACCACATCGTTATCCTGTTCCTTATCTGCGGAGGCATAGACTGAACCCTTTTTCCGTTGTTCCCTTTCCTTCTGAATTTGATCAGAAATCTCAGTGGGTTGAACAGAATCCCTGGAATTCTTCTTGTATTTTTTATTCTCTCTAACGTCCTTGATGTTCTCTTTTATCCTCTGAGCCTTCCATTTCACATCCTCATTGAGGGGACCAGCATCTTCGTCAACCAGAAAGTCATCTGGATGGATTCGGGTGATTTTATAGGCTTCGCTCGCGGGGATCTCGTTGGGTTCCTTGATGGGTTCCCCTTTCTCGTTAAGCGAAAGCATCCCGTATTCATCCGTAACCATCTTCCCCTTGTCCGGGTTCTCGACCATTTCCGCTTCGTAGTGGATCTTGACGATGCCAAACTGGAAAATAGCATCAAATATCGACATCCTCATTTTCTCTTTAAGTTCAAGCTCTTCCTTTAGGTAGTTGATCATGGACTGGCGAATCCTACCCCGTTGCTCATAAAGGGCAATCATCATGGGGTCTGGAATGAAACTCCGTTTCAATTTGATATAGAAATATGGGTCAGTATTGTAAAGGGACGGAAGCATAGTAATTAGAGTCGAATAAAACAGATTGATCGTGATCCACTGACTATCCGGAACATTCTGGGGTCTCTGCCTTCCTTCCCAATAATCATAAGCTACGGACACACGAAAGGTTTTTCTCCATTCCTCACGGACCTTCTGGGCCTTACGGATCTTCTCAAGCCATTCCTTCGCCTTCGGATTGCCCTCTGGAACTTTTTCTAATGCTTTAGTAACTTTTGCTGGTAGTTTTTTCTTCGGCACTATCTCACTCTCCCGTAAGCTGTAACCAAACTCGTTCCATGTTGGTTCGCATATTTAGTGGCTTGAATATATTTTCTTCTTTCGTAGGCAAAAGAACCCACCGGAGCCTGTTGAGATTTAATCGACGGTCTCATGGGCCTACTCATGCAGGCGTAACGAGTCTCATCGTAAATGTGATCCTCAGAATCCGAATCCACATCTTCAGGTCTGTTAGGGTTTTCCCTCAATTCAGGGATTGTTCTCCACCAATGTTCGCAATCGAAGGAAATCTTGATCATCGGTTCCCCGTCTTCTCCTACACGAAGGCGCGAATGGAACTGTTGCTTACCAAGAATTCGATCATTATCTCCCTGAAGGAAAAAAACTCCTTCCTGCGCCATGGTCTCGGAGATGGGGGGACCGATAACCTGATCCTTTGTATGCCTTTTAGGATGGAAAATGGCAGGATCGGCGGGGCCGGGATGGATTTTTTCACCTTTCTCCTTCTCTTTAATGGCCCTCGCTATCTCAGAATCACTCATTTTTAGGCCCACCCAGGCTCCTTTCTGATCGTCTCTCTTGCCAAGATAGAGTTCCCGATACCTCCAGAGTCGCCCATCGTAATCCACGGCCCACCAACCGACACTTCCCGGTTTAGAATAACCCCAATCGAAACTCCTGAACCTCTCCCATTCTGGAGGCGGGAAGTCAGGTCCCATCTGTTTGGCTTCATATCCATGAAGTTCGCGGTTGAGTTCCGTAAAAACCTGACCCTCAAAAGAGTCCCACCTTCCCTCTAATAGCCTCATTCTTTCAATTTCAGGTAATTGCATGAGCCGGGCGACATAGGCGGGGTCATTCAGGAGAAGAGATGGATTGTCTACCAATCTACCAGGGATAAATACCCGAAATATATGCTCTTTTATCTTAACCGGTCCCAAATCGAACTCTACAAGTTCCCCGAAGGTGACATTTCCCACTGGGTATTGTTCAATCCTGAATCGATCTTTCAAAAATTGATGGGCTGGCCCTCCTGGGTTAGAGGCATATCGCATCCGTTTTGGGATAAGGGGGTTTGTTGAACGGCAACGAGAAAACAGATAAAGTATCTGTTTTGGCAGGAATTGACCAGCCTCATCGAGACCAATAAACTGATATTCTTTTCCCTGAAAGTTGTATTCATCCCCGTCATTTTGGCAATGGCCAAGAGAAATCCGAGCTCCAGAAGGAAAATACCATCTGTGTTCCCCAGCCTTATAATCTCCTCCTAGTGAAGGATAGATGATTCGGGTCCTGTCAATTACCTCTTGGAGCATGGGGAAAGTTCTTCGGGCAAGGAGTCCATGATACCCTGCAAAATTTACATACCTAGCCGCCTCTGCAATTAAGCAGTCTGTCTTGCCACCACCGGCAGCTCCCCCATACAGAACCTCATCCTGCCAACTCTCGCAAAATTCAATCTGGGGACCAGGATGTGGATACCAAGTATAATTAGTCATCTCTTTTCCCATCCAGAATATCTTGTAATTCTTGAACTAATTTAGGAACCATTAACATCCAAGTTGATAATCCGGGGTGTGGATCTCCAAGAAGTCTTCGAAGTTTATCATTCTCAACTTTCAACTTTTCTATTCTCTGATCTATAACAGTCAATTCACCAACTCTTGCGTTCAAAGAATGAGTAAATTACAGTACATACGATAACTATACACCATAGTATAAAAATATCTGTCAATTCGGTCTCTCCACAGGAATAAAGTGATCGGGTTCCTTGGGCTTCTCCTTCATCGGAGGCAAACCAATCGAAGGTCCATATTCACGGTGCTCAATCGTTGATTTAGTCTCCTTAACGCATAGAGCTTCCTGTCTCACCTTCTGGGCAGCTACCCTGACAGAATCCTGTATCTTGGCGGGAACCCATGTCTTTGACCCTCTCATCCAAACCAAACCGTGGATGAAGCCAACGGTAATCAACTCAGAAGTTATCCTTTTTGGGATGATATCTTTCCCGGCAAGATAACTGGCAAAATACTTGTCCGCCTGAAGGTAGTTCTTCCGAATGGCATCGGAGAACACCTTAATCTGTTTCTTGGGACCTGTTCCTTTTCTTGCTCCGCCTGATGGCATTTTTTCTCCTAGTAATCTCCATCATTTTCTCAGACATCCGGTAAGCCTTCTTGATCATGGAGTCTTCATCCATCTCTGGATAGGCAATCATAATCCCGTAAAGAGCCTGAGATGCCAAGAAGTTCCTACTTGAGCACTGCATCTATTTCTTCCCTTTCTTTCCTTTCTTCTTTCCACCCATACCACCACAAGCCATAAGATCACCTCCTCCTTCCTAAAGCCTTTCTTACTTTCGGGTGCATTCGTTTAACCGTCCTTACAGGACCAGCAACCGTTCTTCCTCCTTGAGGACCGACCTTCCTCGTAATTGCAATATGTATATACTTTCCGGGTTCTGGAACTATAGTTCTGTACCTAATCGCGCCACCCCTTGATTTAACAGTCCTCGATGCTTTTTTAAGATTCATTTCCTACCCCCTTGGATAGATTCAAAATTTGCGGATTCGGGGACTCGCGCGGAGTATTATGGGCGCCGGCGGTCGGAACCCCTCCCCCCTCCCCTATGTCATTGAATTTATTATTTAATTTAATTGATTCCCAAGGGTAGCATCTCTGGCATGATGGGTAGGGTTGGATAGATCTATTGCTTATCGTTATGCGTTCATAACCACAAGATATAGCCATTGTTTAATCTCATACCACAACTTTTCGTTTTGTCAAGCCACTATTTCTACCTTGATGATCTAACTCATTAACATAATTATTGAATTTTCTGCACTTTATTTCTATATCCTTGGAGCAAGCAATGATGCGCTTGTCAGAGCATTTTAGACAGGGCAACTTCTCATTTTTAAACGTAGCTTTATACCACTCTATGAATTCTAGGTCTTTGTATCGTAGCATCGATGTTCGCTTATAAGAGCTTCAGCCAATCGTTAAGCCGAACCACGACCAAATCCTGTCCTCGATCCGATCCAATGACAACGCCGTCGAAGCCCTCAATCCATTTTTGTATCTGTTTAAAGCCCGAAGCCCTTTTCTTACATTCCAGCTTGCGACCAGCAATAAAAACGTCACCCTTAAAGCCAGCACATGAGCCAGAAAGAGGCACACGATAAGCACCGAGGCCAAGAGACTTAGCAAAATTGACAATAAACCTTTCGTACCTACTTCCTTTGTCTTTGGATCTGTTTGGCATAACATAATCCCTCCTTATTTCAATGGTTTACCGCATTGAGGACAAAAGTTGATATTTATGCCTTTATCGTCAATACGATGATAAGTTATTCCAAAATTAAGAGGTTCGGCACACCAACACTTCTCTTTTTCCTTGGGTTCATGGTGACAATGCTGATCCGGCCAAACCTCCTCATCTCCAAATTTGTTCTTATGGTACTTTAAACATTTCCGGCACAAATCTTTTTCGCTCATATTCCCTCCTTCATCAGCTTTTTGATCTTCTTTTCCTTAGCATGAATAGCCTCATGTAATTTACTTAGTTCCTTCAATATCCACTTATTCTCTGGAATTAACATATCTAACCCATTAATCTCGTTGTGAACCTTGTCATGTAATTGAGTTAAACCTGGAAAACTCATATTCCCTCCTTATTTGGCGGCCACCCTGCCGATACAGGGACCGCTCGGCATTAGTGGATTGAAGAGTAAATTTCGGCAGTTATTTCTTTCTTACCCTTATTGGCCTTCTTCCTCTATGGCAATCACAAGTCAGTTTCTTGTAGTTTGAAACCCGATAGGGGCACTGCGGACCATGCCAGAAGTCATCCGGTCCCAATTCCCATTGCTCATCTTTGGGAACAGACTCTCGTAATGGTTGAACAAACGTTCCTTTGACATATTCTACGCTGCCTCTTGGTTCATAGCCTATCTGCTGCCTCCAGGCGTGTTCACCCACGTTATGTTGAATAACTTCATTAACCCGATCATAGTATTTTGCAATTTCAGACCATTCGGGAACTTCCCTTATTTTAGCTTTACCCTCTTTCTTTAATGCCTCAAATTCAATTACACTTTCTGGTTTTTCTGGTAAATTCCATAACTCACCAAGTAGGAGATTGCTGTTTTTTGGCATTACGTATGCGTTCAAGTAACTCGTTAGCCTCTTTTCCATCCTGTACCTCCATTGGTTTATCTATCCTGTTGAGCCAATTAACGATGAACTTACGGGTTTTCTTCCTTCCTGGGTGGGCCAGGAGCCAAGCGTCCATTCTTACCATCGCAGAATCAAAGTCTATCCAAGTGAATTTCTCTTTAAGAGAAAGAAGAAATGCTTCATCTGTTAATATATTTTTCTTTTTATTATTTGAAGATGAAGAAGAAGTAGAAGAAGAAGAGTTATCGTTCGGTTGTAACCGTTCTTTAACCGTGGTTGTAACCGGGGTTATGTGTCCTTCCCACCTTTTTTTAGCACTCTTAATGCCCTTTTCTCTTTGAGATTCAAGATATTGAGATTGCTTTTGTCTAACTTCTTCCATTCTTTTATTTATCAATAATCCATTTCCGTTCTGGATGAATTTTGTTGAGAGGTTTTTCCATTTTCCTACGAATTTTTTCTCACTTTCTCTCACAATCTTTGAAAGTTTGTAGGTATCACTAGGCAATCCGCCATTAACCCACTCGTATAAAAGGAGCCTAAGATATGCGCCTACCTCATCATTTTCCCAAGTAGCGGTATCCATGTCGAAGTCTTGGGCATACAGTTGAAACGCCGGAGCCTTCATCCCTCCATCACCAACTTGACGAGGCTTTCCTTGGCCTTCTTAATCATCTCAGCCCTACCCTTTTTTAGCCAATACTCATCAACCTTGGCCTCGACAAATCCCTTTGACGGTTCAACATCCTCAATGTGGATCTCTTTCGGTGGTTTAAGTTTCTTGGTCATATTGCCTCCTTTAATTTTGTGCCGCTGGTTTTGTTCTCCAAAATCCACGAAATGCAGAGCATAGACGGGAAAAAGTGGAATCGGAAAATACTAAATTTCCATCAGCACGAAACTTTTTACGTGGAGATTTGAACTTAAAAGTATGAAATTTGGCCTTATGGTGTCTTCCCCTACCATGAACTATCTTTCCACATCTATTGCATATCATGTGTTATTTCCTCCTTTAATTTTTTATCTCTCTCATCAACTCAATGCAATGATTGTAAATGTGAAGCGCGTGCTCCAAATTCAGAAAACTAAGCCACTTGACCTCCTGGCCTGTCTGGGTGACTACCACCGGGAAACCGTTCAATTCGATCAGCGCAACAGCCCTGTCAGGGAGTTCGTAAGATTCGATTAGGGTCATCCCCACACCCTTAGAGCGACATAGATGATCCCCAACAACAGATAAAACGGAATTACATACCTAAAAATTGCTACGAATGGTCCTAATTTTTCGTTCATGGGAGCCTCCTAACCAACAAAAAACCGGAAGAGTCTCAGTTGGCAGATCGAATTGGGTCGATCCTGAGAACATCTTCCGGTCCTTGTTGGATTCTATGATTTCGTTGTCTGCCATGATCGACCCCTTGCTGGAAATGATTAAAGCACTTTTTTATTCCCCTGTCAAGCTAATTCTGCCCCTTCAGACAAAAAACTTAACAAGCAAATACTGTGCCATCTTTTAGATATTTATTTTTGGCTAAAATGCATTATTTTCTTGACAAAAGGTTTGTCATCGTCTATCATGTATCCATGAACCCATTCAAAAAGACATCAAAAGAAAAAAAGGAGGCTATCAAATACTGGATTGACAAGGGTTTGAACCAAAATCAGACAGCAAAACAGTTAGGAATATCCAGACAGCTTGTGAGATACTGGGTATTAAAGATGAGGGACAAATGAAGCCTATCACTCCACAGCGTTCTAGGGGAAGATTTAATTATAGAGTTCAAAGTAATAAAATTAAAAGACCTTCAAAATGTTCTATTTGCCAAAAAGAGGGTAGAATTGAAGCACACCACGAAGATTACTCCAACATAGAAAAAGTATTTTGGTTATGTACCTCATGTCACCATAAATGGCATAAGATTGAGAGAAGATATGGCCTAGGATGTATAGGAATCGCACTAAAAGTCTCGTCTCAACGCAACCTGACAACGTACAGAGGGATATATGACCACCTACCTAACCTGTCTCAAACTCAAGAATAATCCTCGCTTAAGCATCAAGGTTTGCGAGTCAAAATGCAGACATCTTTACTGGATAAATGAGCTAATTCCTTGCTGTGGATTTAAATCTCGATCTCAGAAGTTGATGGAGAAGAGGAAGAAATGAAAATGTGTTCTATAAAGATTAGCAGTGGAGGCGTTTGGGTTGAAATATCAGGTTCTAAATTATTTATGAAGAGGGAAATCACAAGGATAATCAAAATCATTAAACTATATAGGAAACAATGACCATGTTCCCCAGTTGCCCGACGCTAAAGTCCATCGAAAGATGCCCCACGGGGATTGACCATGCTGGTGCGTGACATACGGGAACTCAACCTGTGGGATCCGGAAACGGACGGTGCAGGGGGAACTGCTTGGAAAACTCGAATCGACACTCCGAGTTTTCAATCTTTAACAGGTCGGAGGTAGTAGGGATAAGCAGAGGGATGTGGGGATGACAGGGTTGGAATCCTGTTACTCCGACCAGAAAGGAGGTTTCATGTGGGCCTTAAACGGGAATCGTAAGAAACGACACTTTTGGGGATTTGCTCAATCTCTCTGTGGAGAGATTCAAATGACAAGACTAGATTATGCTGGAGGTGTAGGAGTAAAAAAGTGTCAGATATGCCAGAAATTATTGGGGAGAAGACCTAATGAAATATCTAAAAGAGATCCGAGCGATAAAAAAACTTCTTGTGCTACAGCTCCTAACATCGGGTGTGCCTAGAGGACAGATAAAAAAGGCTTTAAAGGGTAAAGCATGATTCCCACGTGGATACTAAAAAAGCACATGATACTGCCAGTGCATGATGAGCAATGGCGCATTGGGTACGACAACTACAAAGAAAAGGAGGAAGGTTATGCAGATTCAAATCGAGGCGACGAGCGAAGTCAAGAAAAGTAATAATGGGTCAACCTACACGGCTATCAAGTATGGCGGCGGTTCATGGGTCAATGTTTGGGGTGAGCACAGCGGGAAGAAGGGTCAAACCATCAACATCACCGAACCAACAAAGTTCAAGGGTAACACATTCTGGGCCAAGGAGGACAAAACCAAACCAGAACCTCCTCCACAACTTGAACAACCTCCGTCATCGTCAGGGAAGTTGACGAAAGCAGATTACAAGAATTGGCTAAGGGATATGTTTTCATTAGCAGTCGAGTTAGAACCTGATTCACCTGAAGCCAGGGCAGCCCTCGTCAACACAGCCATGATTGCCTTATCAAATGGCAAGATCGAACTTGATGAAGAAGGATTTCCATCTGAGGAGGAATAAATGAAGTGGACGAACAAGTTTTCTTTGCCAGAAACCATCTACAATGCTGTTATTCACGATCCTTACGTCCGAGAAGGGGAATACTCAGTCACCCAACTAATCAGCCCTCCTCAGATCCTTCAGCTTCTTCGTAGGCATGATTCAGAGATTGAGAGGGATGTATCGGACAATCTCTGGATGCTGTTGGGTAGTGCTATCCATCATGTGTTGGAGAGGGCTAAACCTGATAATGCTCTGAAAGAAGAATCTCTAAAGATCAGCAATGGCAGAATCACTATATCTGGAAGACCTGACCTCTATACAGCAGAAGGGAATGTTGAAGACTATAAGGTAACGTCAGTCTATGCCTTCCTTCTTGGCAATAAGCCAGAATGGGAAGCGCAACTCAATTTATATGCCCTTCTTTACCGAGAATATGGTTTTAAAGTCAACAAACTTTTCATTCATGCCATTCTTAGGGATTGGATGCAAAGCAAGACTGTTGATGAAGATTATCCTCAATGCCCATTTATTAGTGTAGAGATTCCTCTGGAAAAACCTGAAGTAGTGCTAATGTATTTGGAAGGCAGAGTTATGATTCATCAATCATCCGCAAGACTTCCCGACGACCATCTTCCTGAATGTACCGACCAAGAAAGATGGATGAGGCCCACAACCTATGCTGTGAAGAAGAAGGGGAATAAGAGGGCAACGAAGGTATTTGACACCCAAAAGGAAGCAGAGAATATGATAGCAGGTTCAGATAATCTTGTGCTTGAGTTCCGTCCCGGCGAGAATGTCAGATGTGAAAGATTCTGTGACGCTAAAAATTTCTGCTTTCAGTACAAGAGGATGAATCAACAATGACCTACCTATTCACTATCGCAACGATTTTGATTGCCTGCCTGATGTGGGGCATGGGAGGATGATGTGAGACCGATAAAGTTTAGGGCGTGGATTAAAAGTGAAAAACGATTAGTGAACAATCTTGATGCCATTTATCCCAATGGAAAACTTGTGGGAACACTCGGAGAACTGCATGATGGGCCGTGGAAATACGAAAACATTGAGTTAATGCAATTCACTGGCCTACACGACAAGAAGGGGAAGGAAAGTTATTTTGATGATCTCATTCATATTCTTGGAGATGAGTGGGTGAGTGAGGGAATATATCAAGTTACGTGGGATAGATACGAAATAAAATTAGTATTAATTAAACAGTTAAAGCGAACGAAATACTCTTTGGACAATGATGTAATCTATAAGGAACTTGGCGGTCTATGGATTGAACATGCTGAAATCATCGGAAATGTATTTCAGAATCCTGAACTCTTAAAGGAGACCTAAATGAAACGACGAAAAATCTACGGAATAATTTCCTTGATTTGTTTTTTGATTGGAATTATTATCCTGGTGATTAGCATTCGGGAGAGTAGGGCAGAGGCCAGTACAGAGGCATTTAACTCCTACTTTTCATTTGACGGATTTATATACACTCACCAGGGGATTGATGAACTTACCCGTACCTTGCAACGACAGATGAAAGAGGCAGGTTTTGAGGTAGATACGGTTGACGGGTTTGAGTATTCCTATTCTTATTTATGCAGGGGGGATGACGGCCAAGACATTGAGGCCCAAGTCAACTTTGAAAGGTTCGACACCGGAGTAATATCAGTGACCATTGAGTTTTGGGGTAATGCCGAGGACTTGAACAATGGGATTAAGTTTGGTAGGATAATTAATCTGCTGAAGAGGATAGCACCATAGAGGGTCGGGGTATACCATGATAAAAAGTATCTGTTTGCAATGTAAGTCAGAGATTGAGGACAAGAAAGAACGTAAATTCTGTGATCGTGGCTGTTGGTCACGCTACTATTCATCCATAGCAGGAACTACATCATATCTAAGGCATGGTTCAATGCAGGATCTTTATAAGATAAACACTCCCGAAAGAGGAAGAAAGGGAGCGATGGCAAGTAAGATTTGGGAAAGAGTAACACATAAAGGATTAAATCCTGAGTTTGCCAAATACGCTCGTAGAGAATTGAAAAAAGCCGTCCAAAAGGGAACGATTAGAAAAGAATCATGCAAAGTATGCGGTAGCGAAATCAGGGTAGCGGGTCATCATCACGATTATAGCAAGCCATTGGATGTTGAGTGGTTATGTAATAAGCATCACAGTTGGTTTCACATACATTAATCGGTGTCGGGGTGGCGAAAGCCTCTGTTGCGCTGGGAGTTAGCCGCCAGATTGCCAGCGGTTAAAGAGAAGGGATCGGCTCCTGCCCCCGACCTAACGGAGGGAGAGATGAAAGAATTACCAATGGGTTATAACGATGCCATCTATACGGACTCGGACATCCACTTATCTTTAACTGATAGATTGAAAGTTCTATTCGGGTGGAAATTTACTTTTGAGATAGTGACTTATTGTGAAAATACCCCTGGTAGAGTTTTTTCTGCATCCAAGGTCAGCATATGGAGAAGATGGTGGTGGCAAAAACCAGTATGTTTTGTGGAAGTAAACCCCCGACCCGATGGAGGGAGAGATGGATGAGAACGTGAAGGAGATTAAGGAAGCATTTGAGAACCATGACCCAACATTCCCCTATTCTGCCAAGTGGAAGTGGATCAGCTATCTCCTCACCCTCCTCTCGGAGAAGGAGACGGAGATTGAGAGGCTGAAGGCTGAAAAGGATGTATTAATATGTGATGTGGAAATCCTTAAAATTGCACTTGAGAAAACCTACGATGATGAGAAAAGAAATAGGCTGACCAAAGATAATGAATTTTTAGAAGCAAGAGTGAAGGAGTTGAAGGAGGGGATTAGGAAAGCAATAAATCTATTAGCTATTAAGAAAGGAAACCTTATAATCAACAGAAATCTGATTGAAACAACTCTAAAAAAGTTGATAGAGTCCGAAAGGAGGGATGCCTTGTGAAAGTAAGCCGTTGGTTGAGTTTAGGTGTGATCCACCTGATTGCTTTATGCTTACTAATCCTTATTGGTAGTTTTGAAGTGAAAGGGGGTGAGGCCGTGCCAGAGAAAAAATTAGAATGGATGGATAGCAAGGATCATGGTCTTTCCTTTATTGAAGGACCACATTCTCTAATTGTGGAATGCGGCAAAGGTGCAGTGAGAATTTCTTTGAAAACTGGAATTGCTGAATTTATAGACTGTGATCCTGACGAAGCTACTAAAGCCCTTTGGAATGGATTGAAACCATTTTTTGAGCGAGCTATAGAGGAAAAATGCAAGGAGAAAGAACAAAATCCGAGCATAAACTATTCAGGTAAGGATATGTGGATATGGCCGATTTGTCCTAATAAGCAGATGTACCGAGAAGATCACGAAGACGGTAGTTTTGATATAGCTATTTGCTGTGAAGGTAGAATGAACTGCCACACATTTCAAGATTTTAAAAAGGAGGAATAGAAGGGCAGAGTTTCCCCTGCCCTTTTATGCTTCGCTATCTTCAGATACTCCAACCTGACAAATCTGAATGAACAATTCCATCAATTCACATAAACGATGAACCGCCTGACTCAAATCACAGATCGGATCAACTAGAGGGCAATTTTCACAGTTCATTTGCGATTAAAACCTTTTTTGATATATCGGTCATATCGGAATAGCCACTCATCTACCTTTTTCTCTTTTTGGCTTTTTGGTTTTAGTTTTCTTGATGCTACAAGCAGATCCCCCATTACGCTTCCGGCAATAGCGGGAATCATCAGATGCCAATCCTTCATCTCGACGTAAACAATGTACGGAAGAATCCAGCCTATTGCGGATGATATTGTCCCACAGAGGAGAACATATCTCTTTCTCCTGGTCAATACATTCACGTTTAGTGAGTTCGAGAAATAGCTCCAAAGGAGTTCTACTGCAAACAAAATCGCATAAATCATTGTTCATACGTTAATGTTCGACCCTGAGCTTCACCCAGTCCATATCGGGTTTGATGTAAACTCTAGGACTCCTTAAATCAGTCGGTGGAAATCCTCTTTCCTCTGCCCAAGTAGCTTCCGGCGTGTTTGAGTATGTTCGATCATAAGTACCACAGACCAGCATTCTTTTCGTGAAGGTCTTCCACCTCGTCTCTCCTATTATCCTGCCTTCCTCTACATCATCGGTCTTTATTTTGTGGTCATGTCCATAAAGGAAAATGTCAGCCCTCCAGAATTTTACATCATGGCTGTACTTTGTTACTGCTGCACCTTCGGTCCTTGTATTGCCACCCCACCCATGATGACCACGGATGATGACTGTTCGGCCTTTGTTCCAATCGGGAGGCTTAGAAAAGATTACTCTGATGAGCCAAGAATATCCGAGGTAGAGAACTTTATGTTTATCCGTACTAAGTTTCTCCGTAAGTCGCTTTATGAGGTTAGTGCCAGCCCTTCTTATAATCTCAGCTTCATGGTTGCCATCTCCTAGACCAATAATATTTGAAGCAAAGGGGTGAAAAATCTCATAAAGTTTATTCACCTGCTCATCAAGAATAGCTGAACCTTCTGTGGAGTCTTGGGCCTTACGGTATCTGGGGTCGTGGATAACGATTGAATCGTGCCAATCCCCAAGACCAATAATTAGGGTCTTAGAGGTAACGGTAGATAGGGTTTGTTTGAGTTTTCTAATATCACAGGTATGTTTTCCTAGATGAATGTCGCCGATAGGTAATAACGTAAATTCATCGGCAAAACTTCTATACGGTATCCTTACCGTTCGGACTAGGATAAGTCATCGCCTCCTCTTGAAAAAAAGGCAGGGGTTAGCCCTGCCTGTTTGTCTTACGGCCTCTCAGCATTAAGCTGAGTCACTGCGCTGTCCAGACTCGTCTTCACTGCCTGGAGGTCGGCCACTGCCTGAACCACATCAGGGCTGTCTCCAGAGAGTGATGCAATAATCGCTTCCACTCTTGCTATCTCACTGGTTACAGCCGCAGATAGTGTCTGCACATCCGCTGCCAATGCTGCGTCGATTGCCTTCAGATCGTCAATAGCTGCCATCTCTTTCATCTCCTTTCCGAGAATCAGGTGAAGTAATATTTCCAGATCCTCTAATTTGTCAATGATTCGTTCTAACTTTTTCCTGTAGAACATTTTTAAATATCCTCAGTAAAAGCCAGTTTTAGGGCAAACTGGCAAACCCGACTTGCTTCCCGTTAATGTGAACTACCTACTCACCTCACGTTGTCTTAATTGTGAAGTAACTTTCCGCTGGCTTGATGTCCTTTAGAGCCTGAATGTCAGCCAAAGTAATACTGTCCTTTGATAGTGCTTGGACAATTTGAATTGCTCCTGGGATTCCATACTGAATGATTAGTTGAAGAATAACAACTGCCAATGGTCCTATTGCTCCCATGATTTACCTCCTCATTTTGTTGGTACAACGATTGGTTGAACCGTAATATTGTATGGTGCTAACAACGGAATTAACTGCCCCAATGCTGCCGAAACATCTGAGAGTAATTGTAATAGTTGATCTTGATTAGTCACACTTGGATTATTGTGATAGACCTCATAGGCAGAGACAGCAGCAAGATAAGCCGTTCGATAGATATTGGCTATCTTAATAATCTTCTGCACGTCTGCATCTGAAATCTTTCCCTGACGTTGTAGATCACCTAAAGCAGATAAGGTCGTATCGTAGGTAATCTTGGCCGTTGAGAGGGTACTGTACGCATTCTTATCGAATGTGGCACATGAAAACAATGTTGCCAAAAGAACTACTGCCATTAAATAACAAGCAACTTTTCTGTTCATTTCTTTACCTCCGTAATCGTAATAGTATTAGGTTTTCCATTCTTACTCGGCAAACTCAGCGGTGGAGAGGTCTTTGAACTTAGAAATTGATACCCTGAATCGGCTCCTACCGCACCTAGAACACCATTTGCTATGACTACAACTGGATCGACATAACCCACCTTTGGATCATAGAATAGCAAGAAAGCCACTCCAATACCCGCAAGGATTGAGGCTACAGGCACTAACTTATCTGGAATCATGCTCTTGACGTATTGGATTACCGCCAGAACCAGCATCCCAATGGTAGCAATCATAGCCGGGTCAATGTAACTTGGTAGATTCATATATTCACCTCCTCTCGTAAGTACAAAGAACCTTCATGGATTTTCTTGTTCTCATCAAGTAGCTTTAACGTACATTCTGGAGCATAGACGGCAATAAACCAATCGTCTTTTATCCAATCCTGTTTGAGAAAATCCTTGAGTTTGCTTATTTGAATAGCACGAAGTTCTTTCATCTTACCACCTTCTTTTTCTCCCAATATCGCAGTGAATAAAAACCTTATCTTTGTAGTAATGGAATCCTCCACTCCACTTGTCATCCATCAACTTGCCGAACCATTCAAGTTTGTCTTTATCTGCAAGTGTCCAATCAACTGCCCATCCGGTTATGTGTAAACTATTTGGCTCGCCACCTACGGCAGCGTTGTGGGTGACTCATCTAGAGCCGCAGTCTACAATGATTGGCATCTGAACAAGATCCCTGACGACCTGTAAACGATTAACAATGCCCATAGAGATGTTGTTTAGACCGCAACCACAGCGACACTCGAACTCAGAATCTTCAAAGTTTTCGGTTAGTCTCATTCTTCTATCCATTCTTCCCCGTCATAGTGTCCGGGGTTGTCCTGTATAATTAGTTTAGGGATTTCCATCTTTCTGATAGGTTCAAACTTAATAAATATTCCTATAAACTTAGTTATCCAACGACTCATTCGCATTCTTGCTTTGAATGGAATGGATAGTTGGATCTTTCCAAGAAATTTAATCACGTTAAATCTAAATTTTAGTTCGTTCACTCTTCTCCGTCTCCTCCAGAATCTTCATAATCTTGTAAAGGCATTGCAGTCCATAAAGATTTGCACTCACCAAAGAATAAGTTTTACAAGTCAAGGCAGCATGACCAGCCATAGCCTGTTCTCTGACGTCGTCAATGAGGTGTTGGAGCTTCGTCACTTGTTCGATTTCTCCATATCCCGACTTCTCCTTATTGGAGGAATGTTTAATTTTTCCATCACTCTAATTTGGTTATCGTGAATGATTGCAAGATGGTCCATCACCTTCACTTGATTATCTTTTATCTCTTTGTCGGCAGTTTTAAGTGTTTCTATATGAGTATCGAAAACTGTCTTATCCACCTTGCAGTTAAGTTTAGTGTCAACTCCACCTGAAAAAGCAAGAACCAATGTGACTGTGATTCCTACCACAACCAGAAAAGTAGCAATCAACCATTTGTAAGTTACGTAGACTTCACCATTCTCTTTTGGCATCTAAGTCTCTCCTCACTCATTCGATAGGTAATACGGAAGTATCTTGTCGAGTATCTTTGGATCTGGATTCTTAACTTCATCTGCACTCATTACAAAATCCCCCTGCCAGATAAATTCCCAAGGGTCCTTGAGTCTTGCCCTCGAATACACAATGAAGCTACCGCCTACCATTTTATCCTCGCTTACGTAGGATTGAGCTTTAAACCACCGGGTGCGCCCGGTACCGCTAACGTAAAGGAGAAAGGGACAGTTACACTGCAGCCTCCGTCGTTACAGGCAGCCACAAGCACCGAATGGGCTGCTTTGGTTAAGGCTGACACATCGTAATGTAGCCTAGCACCGTTAGCGTCACTTTGGGGGATAGAGTTTATGATTGCCCCTCCGTCAAACTGAACGGTGAAGTAAGTCGGCTGTACCGTTGCAGGTGCGTAGTAATCGCACACAAGGAATGGTGCAGCCCAGAGTGGTGTTGCAAACAGACTGAATAACAAACTGAGTAAAAGAATCCTTTTCATAAGCCCTCCTACATTCCAAAAAACATGGCGTTTAAAAGACCTGTTGGGTCTTCATAAGCTCCCACATCTGGCGCAATCCCTATAGGAATGCGAACTCCTGAGTAGTCAGAAGTTACTCCTGTTACCGCAACTCCTTTATTGATACAAGGGGAAGTGTTCTTGAGTCTGAAGTTTGGAGTAGTGGTTGAGATAAAGACAGGATCGCCAGTAAATCCATGAGTCATGTAACCCAGGCCCTGAACATAGGCTAAGGCTCGATTTGACCCATCGTTAAATATTGTAGTCCCATTTGGGACGATATCGTTATAGTCAAATAAAGTCCAGATATCTTTGGTGGAATAGACTAGAATCGGAACAGTTGACGCACTCCCAAGAATGTTATTCACGAATGTCAAAGCTGAGACGTTGGTATCGTCATCTGCAATCCAGAATCCCGAATGGCTTGCATTGTAGATAGTATTATTAGCCCAAGTAGCTGTAGACACCCAGTAAACAAGAAGAGCATCAGTAACATTATAGATTATATTATTATGGATTTTGAGGTTGGAAGCCACTCCTTGTCTTGTTCCTGACATACTTGCCCAAATTCCACTATCTGTAACATCATGGATTAAATTATTATAGCATTCAAGATTGTAACCAGTATCCATCCAAATTCCTATAGTATTAGTTCCTGTTACTGCCGAGATGGTGTTACCATACACTTTTGTTCCGTCTACAGGATTTCCGAATCCGTCAGAATTGATTCCTATAGATTGAGGAAAACCAGCGTTCCCAGTTGTTACATTATAAATAGTATTGTTCCTAACTACAGCATTACTTACGTTTCTCAAAATATGGATAGCATCTGCTTGAACGTCATGGATGGTATTTCTCTCTACAATAGTTCCACTAGCATTTGATCCTCTTACTACAACACCATCCGTGATGTCTGTGTTTCCCGTTGCGTCAAAAATATTGTCTTGGAAAATGCTATTTGGGCCAGAAAGAAGAACACCAGAATTAAAAGAACAATTCTTTATAATCCAACCAGCGCATACATCTGGATCGGATCCCCCTCCAGGCCACATAAGAAGGGCATAATTTGTACCAGACACACCATATGTCCCAGATGATCTCAAATCCAGTCCGTCAATTACCCAATAGTCTTTTCCAGTTGTACTAATCAAAATAGTAGCATTGTTGGCTGCTGCGGAAACTATTGGCTTTGCTGCTGCCGCACCGTAAGAATTGAGAGTTATCGGAGCGGAGCTCGTTCCGCCTGCCGGAATCGTCACTGTGGTATTTGCCCATGTATCCCCTTTGTTCAGGGAGACAATATCTCCACTCGCAAGGGTCACGGCTGCACAGTTGTTAGCGCACCCTGTTCCTCCAGGGATATGCGCCCAAGAGGTTCCAGTGGTTGTTCCATTATTGGTGTCAGCTCCAGCATTAGAAATGTAATAAGTAATTGGAGCACGAATGGTATAGGCCGCTGTCAAAACTACGCTATCTGTCTCGCCAGCCTTACATCCAATCGCTTTGATGCTTTCACTCGCAGAGACTACAACGGGAACAGTATAAAGCGTCCCTGTTGAGGGACAGGCAGGAGCAGAGAGGTCAGTTGTATAATAGATTGATGCCCCTGAAGTGGTTGTTGAAAGAGTCACATTCTGGGTAGCTCCATAGGTTCCTGCTGCTGGACTTGCTGTAGGGGTAGCCACCTGATCGGTGATTGTATAAATATATCCTCCGGCATCATTATAATCTGATGTCGTAAGGGTGTTGGTAGCCCAGTTATAAGTTGTTCCCCCTGCCGTTGAGGTAATAGTGACACCCGTTGAACCGGGAGCATCAACACTCGATATGCTTACGTCATCTATATAGAAATTAGCCGTGTAAGCAAGTGTAGAATAAATCTCGCCTCCATTTGTGTCTGAAGATACACTTACGAAATAAAAAATTGTGTTTTTCCAATTATTAGCTGGAATTGTATTAGGAGAAACGAGTGCTTCTATATGAGAACTAATGTCAATACTTGCACTGATTGATTGGTCTGATTGTAACCAAACAGATATTTTGTATAATTTTCCTGCCGTTAGAGCAAAGGTATTTGTTGACAGGTAATACGTTTCATTTGCTAAGTTTATCTTTTGAGAATGTGAGTTAGCGTGCTTGATAGTATCCTCCTGAGTGTACGTTCCGGCATATCCTCCAGAGGTATGTTTAGTCCATCCAGTGACTACTTGAGCCGGAGATGAACCTGTAAAGGCTTCACAATCTCCTCCAACTATCTTTTCAGTAAGTGACTCCGATGTTCCCGCTGCTTTAACATATCCAGTAATACAGTGAGTTGGATTGGTAGCAGCACAAAGAGAGAAGGCTGTTCCTGCTGGATGGGTGGCAAGATTGATTGTAGCCCCAAGATCAACAAAGGCTATTCCATCGACAAGAGATATTTTCGTATTGGCAAGAGTCACGGTTCCAGCATGAGCCTGCCCTGCCAACAACAAAATCCCTAATATTATGAGAAGTTTTTTCATGGGTTCCTCTTATCTAAAATCCTGTGCCGGGAAACAGTACGCGGTCGATCCATCAAAATAGATGGCGATAAAATCAACGGCTCCCGTCGTTGCGGTAATTGTCGGAACGACCCCTCCAGGCCATTTACATCCACTGATTACTCCGTTGTAACTGCTTACAGCACTCTGAATGATCTTCAATTTGACATCAGCCGTCCCTGATGCTGGTTGTGTAAAAGTTAAAACACACGTTTGAGCATTCGTTAAGGTGACTTTCTGGTTCTTCCCATTTACAGGATCAATCGTCTTTGCTGTCGTGCAAGTTCCATTGTTATACTCAGCAGGAGCATAGACATTTGTTATGCCTGTAAGTAATTCGTTTGCCGTAGTCCGATTAATGGTCGTGCTAGTAGTCCCTATATACATCGTCTGATTAATGGTTGCAAAAGTGGCCGGGTCTAACCATTCAATCCCATTGGTTCCTGCATTTACTCTCAATAAATAAAGTGGTTTGCTAGTTATAATCGGCAAAATTCCCATCCAGAGATATTGTAATTGACACCGATCTGTTTCTGGGGTAGCTCCCATATTTGTAACAATCGGAACCACATCTGAGGCATTTGTGGTAGTTGTTTCAGGTAAGTCTGAAATCTTAACTTGGTCTCCAAAGGCGTTGAAGGCGATAAATATAATCAGAAAAAATAATAACGATTTAATCATTCTTGATAACATTTTGTACATCCTCCGTAATAATTATTTTCCCATCTTCCGTTATTATGACTGTGCCGGTGGTAACTACGGGTATTATATTTATTACTGTTTCTACCGCCCCACCAAACGCGTGAATAACGGTATCATTGTCATCCGATGCTCTTACAAATAACTTTCCAAGATCGATTTTCCCTTTTCCATCCCAGATATCAGGTATCTTAGTAAGAAGAGAATCTTGTCTTGAAAAGGTTTCATCGATAAGGATATTCGATTGAATACAGAAATCTTCTTTTCCTATCCGAGTCTTAGTAGATGTCCTGGTCATTATGTGAGTCCCCCAAAGGAATGAAGGATCGTATCATGGTCATCCAGAGCCCTTACTAACACTTTGCCTGTATTTATAAATCCGTAACCATCCCAGATATCTGGCATCTTAATTATGGTGATCTTTCCTCCGGTAGAGGTGAACCTCATAAAAGTTTCCGAGGTATTCACGTTATATTGGATATCCATATCCTCTTTTCCGATATGTGATTTATGGGTTACGATTGACATTTATGTTCCTCCCATCGAATGAATTACTGTACCGGATGAATCGACATACTTGAATTCGGCCTCAAAAGTTGCCTCAGATTTGAATTTAGGACTTCCCCTGTAGCCCTCGATCTGATCTAGCCGGTCTGATATCTGGCTAAGTACCAGATTAATCTGTTGTAAATTGAGAGACCCGATATGTAAGACAGTTTTCTGTGTCATTATTTCCTTGACTTTACCTATAAAAGAGAGTAGTCTTGAACCATGTTATACAAACTTATTATTGCTTTTGCTTTTTGGGCCATCTGGTTCCTTGTGATGCACACGATAATGGAAACATCTAAATCCAGAAAATCAGAGTGGCTTGTTCTTGGAATGTTCTTTACCTTTTTGATCTGGTGCATCCTCTAAGGCATTAATTCTTCTCCGGATGGAACCACCGGAATATTCATCATCGTTTGTTTCGCTCCAAGAGCCCCTAATTGCGGAATAACCCCTCCACCTTCTCTAAATAGAAATCTCTTTAACCAACCTTGTGGATTGGCTAAAGATTTAGCCATCATCGTTTCAAAACCCCAAGGAACCGTCATTGCAATATTGGTCGTAGGTACACCAAATGCTGCCGCTGAAACCTGTCCACCACCTAATATCGTTCCTATCCCTGCTTCAATCGGATTTATCTTTCCTTGCCCCTTGGCCCATCGACTTATATCACTTGAGGCATTTACCATTTTATCCGCGAGAGCTTTCGTTGCGTCCACGACTTCGGGTTTGTCACTGAACATGGCCTGTAATGTTCCCAGATTGTCGTTCACGTTCTTCTGGAATTGATCCCAATTCATCACCTTGGTTTGCCCGTTATTGATGGTTATCGTTGCGTTGTTTCTCTTGAAAAGATTTTCCAAAAATGTAAACTTAGGCATATCCTTGATGTCCTTTGCAAAACCCATAGCGTTCCCATAAATATCTGGGATCTGCGGATTTCCAGTGGCTTCCCCAATTCCAGTCAAATCACTTTGAATTGCCTCCTTGGCTTGAGACCAAACTTTTTTATCCCTCCATAAACTACTTAGATTCTTATTGATATCCTGCAAGGTCTCGTAATTTACTGTCCCATTCTTTTCCACTTGATCGACAAGTTTTCCGAATAGGGCTCCTTCTTTTTTGTTTATCGCGGTGATGACTTTCAGATTATCTGCTGCGAAATCGTACAATTCAGGAACCTTGTGTTGAGAAGTGGGACCACCAGCAAGAGTTTCCATCGTATCCCAAAGTTTTTGTTCCTCGGCCTGAGTGGATGCCTTCATGGATGGTCTAGGTAAATTCAATCCCTCTAAAAACTGATTCTCAACATTATTGGATAATTCATTTAGTTGGTTTCCCCATTTCTTAAAGAACCATGAACCAGGAGGAATCTTCTGAGCTAAATTTTCAACTGCTGTACCTCGCGTGAGTGGAAACCCTTCTTTCAGTAAATCTCTCGCCCCTTGTGTTACGGTTTTGGCTCCTTGTAAGGCAAGATCCAATCCTTTCCCGACAACTGCGCCTCCCGCCTCTGCCGTTGCGCCTTCAAGGGTTCCTTTGGCGATATCATAGACCTGATTTATAGGAGGTTTCTGTTCTTCCCATCCTGCCGCCGATTGGATGATATTTTTCAGACCAGTCCCAATTCCACCACCACCTGCCGCGCCTGCAACTGTTCCCCAAGGTCCTGCTCCCAGAACTGTTCCGGCTGCACCACCACCTAACATTCCAAGCATCGGTAACTGTTCAACTGTTCCCTTCGCAAAACTTTTCAATCCTTGTCCCACCGATTCAAGAAGAGATTGTTGTGGTTGTACCTGTGTTCCAGGAACCAATCCTCTTCCTAATGCTTCCTCGTAGAGTGCCTTCTTATCATCAGGAAGAATTCCCCTTTTATAAGCCTCTTGGTATGCTTCCCAATCGGGTGGCATTATTATTGCCCTCCTAATTGTTGCAATAATTCTTGATCACTCAACTTCTGATACTTATTCGTTTTGCCTTTTCCCGGCGTCTTTACATTCATCGCATCACTGAATTTCTGTTGCATATCCTTCGTGTAGATTTTATTTGGGTCAAGCATTCCTGAAAAACTCTGAAGAAAACTTCCAAGTGCTTGCCATTTGTTCCTTATCTCTTGGTCCGTATCCTTCACAGATGGAGCATACGCGTTGATGTATTCCTGTATCTTCGCAGGATTAACCTGTCCTGCTGAAGCAGCCCTAATAATCGGATCAACGGCTTTAAACATGGTGTCTTGGATATTTCTCCCCTCTGTCTTGGGGATTCCAAGAGCCCCAGCCATCAAGTTCCAATGTTTGACTTCACCCGTATTCTTGTCGAAGATCGTATCTCTTAACTGACCAAGAGCATCAATCGCGCCCTTCATCAGGCTAATTCTTCCCGCAATATCCAAGGAAGCGGGTTGAGGAGGTTTGGTTGGAATCCCAGGTAGAGTTGGAGGTCCCCCTCCTAACCCTGGAATGGGACCTGTTGATGGTGCAGTTCCTTTACCAGCCGTTGCTGGATTAAGATTGTATGGATTCACATAAATTGTACTCGTCTCTTCTTGTGGTCCTGTCAAGGTTAAAGGTTCATTCTTGACTGCTTCCGGCAAAACTGTTCCAGGAGGGAGTCCACCTGGAGGCATTGTAATCGCCCCCTGCCCTGTTGGACCTATATTCAATCCCCTTATAAGTTGCTGATTCTGGGGAACATTCATCTGAATCAATGGCATTCCATTCTGTTGAATCACTTCTCCGCGTTTGTTGTAACCTACCTTAACAACCTGATTTCCAATCACTTGATCTTGCCAAGTAACCTCATCTGGAACGATCAATGGCTTTCCAGAAGGATCATTCAACCATCTTCCCGTTCCATTCCTCAAAGTCTGATACATCTGCATCTGTTTCGTCTGCTGATTGTATTGGGGTTCGGTACGGACAGGTTCAACCGAGGTCCCAATTCCAGTTTCCTTTTGTATGTAATCCCTAACCATATCCTGACGGGTCATTCCCGGCACAAGACTTGCCGCAATCTGTTGTGGCAATCCCTGAAGTTTTGGAGCCTGATATTGTTGATAGGTATTAACCATTTCATTCGTAGGTCGAAACATTTCGCCTGTCTGTTCAACGGATGAAGGAGGAGGAGTTGGTTGTGTTGCCATTCTTGTTTCAAAGTCTTGTGCAGGATTGAGATTCGTCTGTTGAACCCCTGCAATATTATCTATAAGGGCATTCATGCCTAAAATTTTCGCAGCACCTTCAGGATGGATATAGGCCAGTTGTTTCAGATTATCAGGAAGAGATTCGATCATCTGGACGCGTTTATCTCTTTCATCGATGGCCATCTGTAGTTGTTGTTTCTTCAATTTCCATTCATCTTGAGCTAATTCTCTTTGATTCGCTTGCGAAATAAAACCCAGAATGGCTTCAGCTAAACCCATCTTATTTCCCTCCCAATTCAGTTACTTCTACATAATCCGTTTTCACTTCGGGACCAGCCCAAACCTCCCGTAAACAGTTGCATACCTCATCCTTAGGAAATAGTTTGTGATAATCATAGATCGCGCTAAATACTTCTCTCAAAAAAGTATGCGCCTCTGATATTGAAATTTCATTCCCCTCAAAGTTCTCAACCCTTATACACCTACATTGTTTGTCCAAGTATGCTCTTGGTATTGCCACGTCCCATTTCCTCCCATACCCATTTCCAGAACCAACCGACGGGCCAGAAAATCCATCCGTAGTGATTACGGCCAAAATGATTATCGGCAATAGCACAGATAGGATTAAGCATTAGGATTTGAACTGCTTTTTTGACTAGCCAATTCTTTGCCATCATTGGAACCAATTTTCCTGCCATCCTCCTGTATCCATTCTCGACTAACCCACCTTTGGGAAACATTTTATCTCTAAGAGTTTTCACATTGTCACTTAACCTATCGCCCTCAATGAAGATGAAGCAACAAACATCCGCTGATTTTCCTGCTCCCTGGGCCACCCCCTGCGCTGCCTGACTTCCAAGATTCATAACATTTTCTAGGCCAGCCATTGAGGTCTGCGGAGTCTGGAAGGCTACGCCATACATCTTGTTCATCATGTCTGTTATCCATTGAGAAGTAAGATTGCCAACACTTCCAGCTCTTGCTGTTTCAACATTCGTCAATTCGTCTTGGAGTCTACCCCCAACCGGAGTATTCCCAAGAACATTTTCCCTTGCTACGTCGTATTGGGCGTTGACAGGTCTCAACATAGCAGAAAAGGCCGGATTGAACGCCTCTTGTTCCAGTGGTATTTTTCCAGAGAGGAGATCGTTGAACATATTATAATAAGCTGTTCTGAAAGGTGCAGTTTTGTTATACAAATTCATCGACTGCATCAAAGTCAAATCTTGTGCTGCTCCTGCTTTACTTGCTGCTTCTTGCGCTCCGCCTTTTCCTCCCATTTCAATCCTCCATTAAATAATAAGAAATAACTCCGCCTTCCCGTTTTCCTTTATAAGCCATCTCGCAAAGACTTGGGACAATCCCAATCGATTTGAAACCCCACGATTCGATTACCTTCAATACCGCAACGTATTCCTCCGGCGTTATCCCAATCAGAACCTTTATCGAATCCAAATTCTTCCAGAAGTCTATCGTCATCAATGCTGCTTCCTTTATGTACTTACCAAGATAACAGAAATGAGCATAAGCGATACCATTACTGATTCCATTAATCCAACCGATGGATACTATTTCAACATGATCATCATAGGCCGTAAGGACCAGAATATTGGTAGAAGATTTCATAAAATCAAGGAAATCATCTGAATTCTTTATGAATCCATCATAAAAAGTCTGTTCCATTCGGCCAGAATCAACAATCTTGTTCCAGACTCCTATCATTACATTGTCTGGAATTGACCACATTCCCTTAAATTGAACGTAAGGCCATGTTTGGAGACTCATTCGACCTCCGCGGCTCGGATCTGCACTAAGCCTGTCCCTGCCATTCTTATTGCAATATCATTTCCAGTACATCCCGTTACCAACCTTTTTGTCTTGTTTCTCACCGTCAAATCATGGGTTTGTTTTATGTCGTCATCCAAGATGATGTAACCGTCTCCAGTCCCGCCATTGTCAAAAAGAACGTCATACCTAGCAAACCTAGGGAAATACTTCCTTAGTTGGTCAGAATAATTCTTAGTTTCAATCTGCCAAGATATTGCCGTCCCCTCATCATCTGTCGCGTCTGGATCTTCTATCACCCAAACGTACCCTGCTGTATCGGATGCCAATAACCTATCGTTGGCATAATCAATCCCAACAGAGGGAAATTCCCTACCGTATGTGAAGTGGACCGTCCTTCCGGTACTTAAATCCGTCACTAAGATTTGATCGGGATACACCGATCCGATTTGAGGATAACCACAGTAAAGTTTATTTCTCCATGCAATCAACCAACAATTTGAGATATAAGTCTTGTCCAGTCCAGGGATACTTCCCACCGTTTCCCCATCATGGATTGGTTTAAATTTCTCATTCGTCAAATTCTGATCTCCACTATCCGAATAGAGGTAAAGACCATCCATACCGAGGTGAAATATCCCCTTCCCTGCTACGGATAGAAAACAATTCCGAGATTGGGTCCCAGTGATCGCCTGCATATCGATGGGAGCTCCAAAAGTATCATGGCTTGTGCCAGGAATCATATAAATACCTACCGTGGAAGCAACATGGATTTGCCCATTATGGAGAGTCCCTGCCTTTAAGTGAAAATCTTTATTGCTGACTTCAAGAAAATAATCCGTTGGCCAATATTCCGGCCTCTTCTCGCGGCAATAGTACAGAAGATTCTCCACCGTCATAAAACACATTCCAGTATAGGAAGGACCGAAAACATAATTTCCAGCAGGAGGTCTATCGTGATCCTCGTCAACCGGCACTCCCAGAGAGGAATCGGCTGTATTGTCATCCATCGTCACTGGTTCCCAATATTGAATCGAAACACCTCCATACTCATCGGTTGTGTCAGTTGGTTCCCAACTAAAAATCTTTCTTACTCCCTCCATACTAAAACCAGTTACGTCGGCATAAATATCGTCAAAATATATTTGTCTTGCACCAGAAGCCTTATTTTGGAGTCTGACTCCAATTTTAGTTACAGCTTTTCTATCTGCTTCACTAATCCCTGAAATATCCCACGTTTTTTGTGTCCATGATCCAGCTCCCGCCGTTAAAGTAAAGGATGCTGTGACCTGTTCATCATAATCAGTTTGTCCAAAATAGAGATAAACATCAGAGATTGTATCAGGGGCATATAAATAAAAATTCAATCTATCATAAACACTTAGGTCCCATGCTCCAGAACCCTTTGTAAACATTGCGACTCCATTTTTTAGTCCTGGAACTGACATTTCTATAGATGCACTTCCTTCTTTCTTCCATGAGGGTTGAAGATAAATTAAAACGCCATTCACCCCAACAGCTTTACTCCAAGTTCCGTCAGAATCACTCATTGAATCACAGTTTGATAATTGCAACTCAGAAGTGTATGGGACTGCCTCGGTAATCTGATATCCCGTTCCACTTATGTATCCATCCGTTGCTTCCCAATCGTAACAATAGGAATAATCATTGTAGGGTGGTTTCTCAATGTCCTTTAAATGGAGATAATCTGTGCCTGAATTCTCAGTCCTGTAAACTCGGATTGCCGAAATCTGAGGATCGGTGGTCATGGGGAACATAGCCCAAAGCGATTCGTTACTCAGAACCATTGCCGAATCCGCTTCATCAGAGGGATTGGATTCATAAACAATGGCACTTCCTTCTTTTCTCGCGTAGGTATATTTGACGTTATAAGTCCCCGTCAATCCGGTTTTATGCCCTTGCGCTATAGCAGGAACTTCTAGGGGAGCTTCCAATCCCCAACTTTGAACCTCACCATTCTCTATCCTTATCCTGTCAGAACCATTAGTGGCGTAAATATCCTGATTTATTGAGTTAAATGGATTGTACTTGATCGCAGACCATGGCTGTACTGCCAGACCGTCCTTAATTGAAATTTCATTCTCATAAATCTGGTCCTCAGAGAAGAGATATCGCTTCCCGGTCTGCTCCATGATAAGGGAAGGGGCCATAGATGCCCCCATAGAGGCAGAATTGACCCTGGAAGACCCTTTCCTGGTCGCGGCTATACCCATCCTGTCAAGTTGGAGATTTGTACATCTCTTCATAGCCCCTGAGATTTCATTGTTCCCCGAAATCTGAGAAGGAAGATCAGATGGATCTGTCGCTATGTCAAGAAAACCGTCCGGTGAGAATTTAACTGGCATTATTTTCCCCGTTTATGCGCCATTTTCCAGTAAATTGATGCTGCAACCCTTTTCCCGGCAGCCTTTGAACCATACTTCCTCGCAGCCTTACTTGCAATCTTGGCAAAACCACCTGTTTTAGTGGTTCTACCTAACCTTTTGACTGCTGCCCTTCCCCTTGCTCCTTTTGGCTTCATAAATGCCTCCTATGGCCATGTCGTTGGATATGCCGATGGAAGTCTCGGGTGGCCCGATCTGTCAACCTTCTGAAATCCTCCCAATCGGTAGTCTCTATCAGTCGATCTATTCATTTTGAAGAGTTTTATGGTCTCCAGACCTATCTTTTTCCGATTCTCCCAATAATCCCTCAGAGACGGTATGAAACCATCCGTATCTGCCCCAAAACAGCGCTCTAAGGTGGCATATTCGATCATGGGTATCATATAGGGCGGCCACCAACTAATCTCGTCATCCCAGGTATCGCTTTCCTCTTCTATGGCCTCTGGCATGGCCTCAAAGATCATAAAAAGGTGATCATCGGCATCTATCGTGTCAAAAATGATGCCAGTGTCAGAATCATCAAAGGCATCGTCCCAATAAGTGATCATCATGCCTTCCGTAGCGTCTTGCACTGAAACATCATCAATATAAAATTCTGCTGGAAACACTGCTGGAGAACGATTCGTAAAAATGAGTTGTCCTACTCCTCCAACTCCAGTTAAAGATGCCGTAATGACTTTGGTATAATGTATCCATTTACCAGTAGTTGTTAAATCATTAGCCGTGTCTATTAATGAAGCATATCCACCGTCATTGAATACGAAATCCAGAATTCCAGTTACAATGTAATAATAGAAGGAAATCCGGTATCGTCTTCCCGCAACAGTAGGTATTCCAATCCAGTTCTCAAATCCCCCCTGACTTGGTGTAGAATCCACAACATGAGCAGAATAACCTCCTGAGTATGACTTGGCAGAAGTCCGTTCAAATGTTTCTGGCGTTTGCCAAGCGTGCCAGGTCAATGCAAAATTATCAGTTTCAAATGAACCATTAGATACTAGATTCGGAGTCGTTAAAACGTCATCAAAACTGTCTGTGGCATCATCTAAGAGCAAACTTGCATCATCCCAGACAATCCCTGTAGGTCTGGGATAGAGAACCATCGTATTGTCAAACTCATTGGGTCGATAATAGGATTCAGGAGAACCGACTTTCGTCTTATAATAGGCATCACTGGAGGCAAGTTCCTTCTCTGAGGTCGGTTTGATCTCCCATTCGTCAAAAGCAGCAAATTTGCCTTTATGGAATTTCTGATGAAGGGGAATCATCACGACATCGGCAGGAGAACAATAAACGGATTCCCATGGGTGAATAAATCTTGTTCCGTCATCAGGAATGGAGATAGAATCAAGATAATAGGCAGCTTCCCATGGGTAGCAAATAATTATATTCCTTGTTGACCAGTTATTCAGGCATTGGTACTTGTCGCCGTCAAGGTACTGGTTTTCCCAGTCCCATTGATAACTCCATGTCCAGAGTGGAGGATAGGCATAGGCCGATACTCTCTCGATGAAGCCTATTTTTGTGCCTATTTCCAACTGGGCATCGTTGAAATAGAGTCGAATCTGTTCATCATCCCAAATTAATGCTTCGGGGTCGCGTAGGTATCGACGCAGGCGGGTCAGCGATTCATTGAAGGTGCCGATTGTTTGTTCCCTCCAAACTGCCAGACTCTTTCACTCTGTAAGGGGTTTAGTTTCTTTAATCCTGCGGTCTCAAGGCTTCGATTGATCCAATCCGTAGCCTTGGCCGCATCTCCACGGGAAGCATAGTATTCGGAGACTGCATACTGTACGGTAGCCCTCTGAAATGCCTCCCTTACTTTTACAGGATCAGTATCTTCAACATAGGGTTTCGGGATGATCACACAATCCAGTTCCAACACACCGTTGCTTGCCGATGGTTTCATGTGAATCCCGATATACTGATAACCAATGTGAAAATACTTCTCGGGATATCCGGTATCCTTCATCCAGTTCGGATACTGACTATTCAACCTCAAAACGTCGGTCTGCTCCAATCTGTAATGCCTTGAACGATCCCAGGCGTTGACGACATATCCGAAATAATCACTTTCCCAACTCATGCGGTAAAACTGGCAACTCTCTCTCAATGGAAGGTAATATTTCTTGGTGTTGCTTCCGGTTGCCATGCAGAGCTGTTGGATACTGAAATTGATGGAATCCCGTATCTGCACCATTCCCGCAGCGGTGTCAGTAAACACATCTGGAGTCGTGACATCCTCGGCTATTAATTTCAGGACTTCTTTTTCAAGGTCGTTCATTCAATCACCAACTCAATGAGGCCCGGTTGGACCATGACCCTTCCAATGGTCCCTGAACTCTTGTCACGTCTGAACCTGAATAAGTGAGTTTATAAATAAACCAAGTGGAAGCTCCTGCATCCGCATTGGAGACACTGTTAACTCCCATATAAATTATATTTGACCCCCCAGCATAATCGAACCTTTTGTCCTTCCAATATGTATTTGCCAAAAGTTCAGGGACGCTATAATATTCAGACATCTTTTTTAACCTCTACTTTTTTGAGTTCATCGATGATCATACTTCTAAGAGTTACAAAAGAGAACTGGCTTAACCTATTTCCAAATTCCTCTTTAAAATATTGATCTAAAATCTCCGTCACCTTCTTTATGGTTTCCTCCATCATACCCCTGCCAACGTCTTGATCTGGTCTTTCGTTGCCTGCGGAAGTGCATCCCAGACCGTATTGATAGAACCAATGTCATCCGCATTCATGGCTTTCTTCCAACTCAGGAAAGCATTGGTTAGGACGTAAAGAATAAATGCTTGATTGTCAGCAAGGGGAGATAATGGGGGAATCTGGGCCGCCCTCTCAGTGTTTACCTTGTTGCGATGGTAGGTAATAATAGTTTCCTGATTCGCATTCGTATTAAAGTTATAAGCTGCCATAATTTCTCCTATGCTACCATTGCCGCGGTTCGACCAGCCTCGTAAAGGTTAGTTCCATCACTTATGAAATTGATAACAAACACTCTTGCCGATATCGTTCCCGTTGCCAAAGTTCCGGTCGGTTTAAATCCAGTTCCAAAGGTGATCGTGAAAGAAGAAGTGCCACTTGTAAGAATAAGAACCGTACATCTCGTACCCGCGGGTGGTACTGTCGTTGTCAAAGTCCTACTGGCAGTCACCGTCAACTTAACCACAAAGTTTGTAGCCAAGGCTAAAGCCAGAGTATCATTTGGAAGAGCAAGATAACCTCTCGGTTGTTTGGTTGTCAGGGCAGTATTAAGATCGGTCTGTCCAGATAGAGTTCCAGTAATTCCCCCCCAAGGAACTGTTCCAGTTGGTCCAGGATCTCCAGTCGGACCCTTACTGCCATCTGGTCCTTTGTTCCCATCAGGTCCAGGTGGACCTTGAGGCCCAGGGGGTCCCTGTTCTCCAGGAGGTCCTTGAGTTCCTACATCTCCAGAGAGATCATCTATCCAAGTCAAACCATCGGCATCTAATTTCTTAGGTTGACCCGTTTCCCTGTCATAAACTCTTGTTCGGTAGTCTCTTCCCATCTTTAAGCCACATTTGTAGCGAGAAGGTAATAAACATCGTTATTGCCATCCTTGACCTTTATCTTGTGGGTACTCACAACACCAACAGCAGCACCAGCAACAGTACCGATTTTAAGAAGACCAGTTCCAGCAGGGAGTACCGCTATATCAATATTGTCCGATCCACTCCCCAATGTCTCAGCCGCTAAAGTGATGGTTCCCGCTGCCGTGTTGATGGCGAATCTCTCATAGTTGGAGGTGTCGGTGTAGGTGGTATAAACACGAAGAGTCTGGGCAGCGGTTGAGTTTATCAATGCAAAACAATTCGCAGCATCTCTTTGAAAAAAGGCATCATAAGCTCCAAGGGATGCTCCCACTGCCAATCCACCATTAGCAGCTATCAAATAAAGACGTCCATCACCGAACAAGAACCTTGTGGCTCCGTAAATACTAAACGCGAGATTTGCAACATAACTATAAATACCGGTAATCGTATTATCACCTAACGCTAAACCTGGTGCGGCAGCACTACCCACAGGAAATAATACTTGTCCCGTAAACGTAGGCGAAGCAAGGGGGGCATAGGCAGACAGATCAGTTGATTCGTAATAATCTAAATTTCCAGTCATCGGATTAAATTTATATGGCATTTATTTTCTCCGATAATCACTTATCCTATTTTTTTCCGTGCCTTCTCAACGGCTGCCTCAAACGCACTGATCTCACCTTTGGTCTCAAATCTCTGTGTCTGGTCTCTTGAAGTCTCAGGAACTAATTGTCTCTTTCCATTTTCTCCGTCTCCGCACCAATCATTTATTCGGGTATACATCCAGATTGCCCTATTGTTATAGGCTCCGATAAATGTATCTCCAACACTTCTCAGAGGGCTAGGCGCGTACCTTCGGCATTGACCAAACTCAGGAGTAAACTCGTTTGGAGCCCAGAATCGACATTCCGTACAATAAACAAGCATTTTCGACTCCTATAATTTTAACGTCCTGCCCTTGGCATTAAAGTCCCACCAGTCATCGTATCTCCCAAAATCTGAAGACCTCTGTCTAATGAAAATCTCTGGATTCGGTCTATCCTACACATTGGTTCGGTCCAATCCCAATCGGAAAGTCCTGCCAATGTGTTTCGTTCAAATCTCGCAAGGGGGCTGAAAGGTTCCAACATCTCTCCCAAGTCAGTAACGACTAATGCCCAATCATGGAACCTCACAATGCCATCTGAATCATCAACAAAGACTGTTCTTACCTTAATGTCACTCATTGCAAACCCTCCTTTGGTCTGTAATTGTGAAAAACTTCTGGTTTCTCACTGAGTCTTGGTGTTTCGATCGTTTCTCCTTCATATTTTCTATGTTTGAAATAGAACCTCTGCCAATTCTCCATAAATGCCCTTGCTCCTCCATCTTTAGTCAAGGACCTTGTTGCTCCTCTGCGATGATGAATCTCAACATTACATCGAACCATTTTTCTTCCGATGTCCTCTGCCCTCTTAAATAGATCCACATCCTCTCCATGCATCTCAACAAATTTCTCATCATATCCATCTAATTTTTCCCACATCTCACGGCTAAAGACAAAACAACAGGCTGGAGTCTGCCATGGTTCTGTTGGTGCAATCCCTCTCAACTTACAGAATTCCTCTTCTTCTTTAACCATCGGGAAACCAACATTTCCCTCCTTTGCTACTTTATCCATGAGATAATTCCATCCAAACGGAAGCATTACATCATTGTGCATACAGCAGAGAATATCTCCCTTGCTTTCCTTGAATCCATAGTTGTAGGCTTCAGCAATGCCCATTCTTTTTTCAACATTTAGGACTTTGAATCTTGGAAATAGCAATTCACAATGCAAATATTTCCCACCATGAACCACGACGATCAATTCCCATTCTCCAAGTGTAGTCTTATAGATAGATTGAATCGTTTCAATAGTCATTCGTTCAATCACAGGATGAAGAATCCAAACTGGCATCACGATACTGAGCATACTTTTTTCGCCTTCACTCCGAACCAAGGGGTCGGTCTTGGAGGCGTGTCATAACTGACCACCTCAACTATGAATCCATTGTTTTCAAGAAGCCAAACAAGGTATTCTGGCACAAAACCGCATTTATGGTATTGACCCTCATCTGTCTGCGAACCATAAAGATACATCGAAATTCTTTTCCACCTGGATGGTCCAATCCATTCCAATGCTTTTGCCAGTTGAAGCGTTCTCTCCATATCCGGGACGCCAACATAGAGAATGCCGTCGATTTTCAGAACCCTGTTCCACTCCTGAATCGTATGATCTATCTTGGAGTGGGGAAAATGTTCTAATAACTGTGATGCAAGAATCTCATCAACACTTTCAGTCTTAAATGGCAATTCTGTTGCGTCAAGTCTCACGTCCACCTTCTCTGCGTAAAGATCGCAATTAATTCTTTCCTGGTTGTAATGGTTTCCACACCCCAGGTTCAATTTTATCATGCTTTCTCCAGACCATAATATTGATCGGATAAACCTTTTTTGAAACAAGAAACTCTCTGACTGCATTAAAATCCATACTTATATGTTCCGCAGATGTAGTATCATTGTTCAAAAAATAATTGGTGATAATGTATCCCTCATTCTTTATATTGGAAATGATTTCCTCTAATTTTTTATCCCAATATTGCAAGTGTTCAATAACATCAAACATCAGAACAAAATCATAGGGACCTTTAATTTTCCATCCAGCATTTTGGATGTTTCTCTTTTTGACTCTCCATTTCGTGAACTCGTATCCACCAGCTCCATCAACATCCACAAAATCCATATCATGGCCATATTTAAGCATCTCAAAACCAATCGGAGATGTACCGCAACCAAAATCGAGACCTTTCATTTTATTGCCATTAAGCATATTCAAAAGAGAGCGAAAAATAACAGGATCGGAGGAATTAGGTAAATTATGAAACCAGTATTGTCGCGCAACCTGTTCCTTTCCGATAGTTTTATAATAATCCTCCTTTACTTCGAAATCTTTAATATGCTTTGTCCTGAAATCGTGATACTTTCCAGCCAATTCATTTATTTCTGCCGGAGTCATCCCCAAATATTCCTCTACATCCATATTGTAAAGATTTTTCATGGAAACAATAGCCCAATCATCGTTCATCCGATCAACCATTCTTTGGGTTCCTTGTTCCCCTTCAGCAATATTTTGGCTTGTGATAACTTCCCGAACTTGTTTCACATGACCGATTTCAACGGATGTATCACACCAAACGGTAAAACCTTGATCTTTTGTTTTAGAACATATTTGCACATCCGTTCCCATACTGAATTCAGGTTCAAACCAGGGAGAAATAACCCTATCAAAAATCTTCATATTGATGAGAATACAACCTCCTCCAGTTACATCAACCTCCTGCATCTTGTGTTCAATTTCTTCTTTTTTCATCCAGTAATATTTACCATCAACGCCTTTTTTCATCATTACTGGATGGTGAAACCCGGCTCTTTGGAAATAAAGCGCACCAATGATACCAATCTTACGGTCATTCTCCATAGCCTTCATGAATTTTCTAACGAAATCATATCTTTCGCTCGGAGCCGCCCTTCCCTCAATATCGATGACATGATCATCGTCGAGCATAAGAAGATATTGGCAATTCACACCAAGGGCAGCTTCAACAATGTTATTTCTTCCCCTAAACTGTTCCGACTTAGAGATAACAGAAAGAAAGAAATCATATTCCTGACAACGCCTTCCAAGATAAAAGGCTAATCGTGAATAGTCTTCAAGCGTTTCTGCGCTACATCCGGAATAGGCAAGAATGCCAATCATCACACTTTTTCGCATAATTTACCCTTATCCTTTTTGGTAGTGAAAATTTTCAGAAATTCGGGATCAATTTTCCAGATAAAACGCATCTTCAGATATTCCAAAAGATTAAAACCACATAAATTCCTGATTCTCCTGTTAGCACAGTGGGGACAACCTCCATCTTTTTCCAACTGAACTTTCAGCAATATTCTGTTGCACTTATCACACCTGAGAACTGGATCCAAAAATGGACCATCTTTTCCGTACTTTTCCATTACTAACCTCCTTTGGTTTGAGTCTGTTGCATCGGTCACATAAAGGCAAAGTCTGACCATGCTTGAAAAAATGGGCAATTCGATAAAGTTTATATTTCGGAGAAAGCCAAATATCCATAAGACTTTGCTCCATAAGATTTCCATAAATCACTTCATAATTGTAGTCAGAACAGCAAAGAATAATCTCTCCTTTCCGGGTGATATAAAGTTTTTGGAGAACCCACTCACAAAACTCCACAGGTGAATCGCATTTTACATCAATGTTTCCACCCCGGTTATACCAGCACTCTCCCATTTCATCTTTATTAATCAGAGCAAGGTGGGGAAATCCAGAATATTTCTTCAATCTTTCTGCGTTCTTATTATCATACATCATTACAGAAAGTTCGCTTAATCCTGCCTTAAACAAATCTCTTACAAAAATCTTTGTGTCTAGGTAGTCTCCATTAGTAGACATATAAATTATATTACTTGGGAATCGCTTTCTGACCAATGCCGTAATGTCAACAATACGATCATCGCAAAGAGGTTCCTCCAAGAGATAAAGATGAATCCTTCCATCGTATTTCACAGATTCCAACTCATCCAAAACCCGGTTTAAGGTTTCCCATGTCATCAAGGAGTCGCGACTTTTCTCCATATGACTGTTCGGACACCATGAACACTTACGATTGCAATAATCAATCGTCTGGATCTGCAATGATTTTATATTGCCGAAACTGTGAATCAGATCATTATTGTCCCAATAATCCATTATGACTCTGCCATTGAATAAACTTCATAATTTTGTAAATCAATAATCTTTTTGTTCCTGGTAGCTTTAACAAACACTCCATAGGCTATAGGATCTGGTTCAATAACAACATCTCTACAATCTGAAAAAATGTGTTTCATATCTTCGATCTCAAATCGCCAATAATCAGATGGATAATCATGTCGAGCAAATCCGATGGATTTCGTTGTTAGCAAAATATTTCCACCAACTGAACAAATCTTTTTTATATTCTTTATTGCCAGTTTCCAATCTTTGATATGTTCAAGAACTTCCGTACAAAGAACAAGATCAAAAGATTTCTCACCAAAAACATCAACAATATTTTCTACGGAACACAAATGATCAACACCTTTTCCAGAAACCAAATCAACGCCCACATAGTAATGAGGTTCATAATATTCACAATATTCTCTTAAACTACCATTAACATTCCTCGCGCCAACCTCAAGAATATTTTTTCCTCTTATATGTTTTCCAAGGAGATATTTCATCCCAAATTCAATGCACGCTGGGTTGCACATTTGCTTTATACTCTATTAACTTGTTACTCATTTTCTTGGCGGAAATTTGTGCCTCTTCACAACAAATCATCATAGCGAGATAAATATCCTCATTTGTCTTCTTGTAGAGATCAAAATTCTTAAGAATCACCCATCTCATTCTTTGACAAACAGTTAAGGTCTGATCCGCTATTTCAGGAAATAATGTAATCACTCTTGAAATAACTTCGTCAGATGGTTTCTCCAAACCCCTCTGTTGAAAATAATCGAAATACATTTTTAAAAGTGGGAGGGGACGAATCCCCTCCCAATGCTTCCCTAAAGAGCCTTAATAAATGCCGCAATCGCTGAAGTCGTATACAACGCATTAGCAGCTAAAGCGAAAGCACATGGCTTATAAGTATGCACAATCGCGTTGCTTGCCACTGACGATGGTACTCCTTCAAGGCAAAAGACGGCATTAATGAGTGCTAGTTGCGTACCCGTTGCAACAGCCGGACTTCCAGCAGTAAGACTTCTGACACGGACTGCTGAATGGTATCCGTAAACTTGGATAAGACCATAAGCACCAGCAGCAATCGTTTCAGCCGCAATCCCTGCCGCAACAAGACCTGCCGTCTTTGCTGCTGAAGCACCTATAGAGAGTGTAACGCCCACACCATCAATATCGTGAACGTAATCCCACTCCACCGCCTGGCCATTGGTTAGGGAAGCAGTGTTATAACTATTCTTCGCGACGAGGAAAATTTTTTCAGGGTCGCTTCTGTTGATGCGTTGAAATAACATCTTTTTTCCTCCTTCCCTTTTTTATAGAGCCTTTATGAAGGCTGCAATGGCTGATGTAGTGAATGTTGAATTGGCTGCCAAAGCAAAAGCACAAGGTTGATCGATATAGACTTTCACCGTTGAAGCCCAACTTGAAGGAGAACCTTCAAGACAGAAAACAGCATTCAAGAGTGATAGGCTAACCCCTGTGGCAATCGCAGGTGATCCAGCCGTAATCGATCTGACTCTTACTGCTGAATGATATCCCCAGACCTGAATGAGGCCATAGGCACCAGCAGCAATCGTCTCAGCTGCGATACCAGCTGCAGGAAAACCAGCGTGTTTTGCACGACCAGCTACGGCAAGAGTAACTCCAACACCGTCATAGTCAGTTATATAGTCCCACATAACTGCCTGCCCGTTGGTCAAAGATGCAGTCGCATAACTATTTTTAGCGACAATAAAAACTTTTTCAGGGTCGCTTCTGTTAATTCTCTGAAATAACATTTTTCGTTCCTCCTTTTTTTGTGACTGTCGCCGCATCAAAT
>Ga0326726_10000401_pt1 | contig 41303 bp, 39 predicted proteins | sample MHFenrmetagenome_2_FD_207603 | JGI IMG/M metagenome (GOLD analysis project Ga0326726, IMG submission 207603) | Lab enriched peat soil microbial communities from Michigan Hollow, Ithaca, NY, United States - MHF15MN | ecosystem: Environmental > Terrestrial > Soil > Wetlands > Peat | place: USA... | reverse complement strand
ATCAATGGGTCATAAACGGTTTTTCCTTCTCTTTCAACGCTGATGCCCGGTCGTATTTCTATTTCTTCTCCAACAACAAACTTTCCTTGAGCAATAGTTCCACCGATGATTCCACCTTCTAGACCATCAATGGTGGTTCCAGGCTTGTTAATGTCAAAAGAGCGGATAATATACATGAGTGGCGGCTTATTTTCGTCTCTTTTTGGCGTCGGAATAATCGTTTCAATTGCGTTTAGCAGGATCTCGATGTTAATTCCCCGCTGGGCTGAGATTGGAATAATTGGCGCCTTTTCGGCCACAGTGCCCTTGATGAAGTTTTTTATTTCTTTGTAACTTTCCAGAGCCCTTTTTTCCTCAACAATGTCAATCTTGTTTTGAACGATAATCATGTTCTTTATTCCGCTGACTTCAGCAGCAGCAAGATGTTCTCGTGTTTGCGGTTGAGGACACGGTTCATCTGCTGCAATAACCAAAATCGCGCCATCCATAATTGCAGCGCCAGAAAGCATAGTAGCCATTAATGCTTCATGTCCGGGTGCATCAACAAAGCTTATGGCTCGAACAAACACTGCTTCAGAATTGCAAACTTCACAATAAGGTTTAATTGTATAATTTTTCGGTGGCTCGCATTTTGGACATTTATAAATAGGCATGTCAGCGTAGCCAAGTTTTATGGTGATGCCTCTTTTGAGTTCTTCACTATGCCTAGAAGCCCAAACGCCAGTTAATGCTTGAACTAAGGTTGTTTTTCCATGGTCCACGTGGCCTATAGTTCCTACGTTGACTTCCGGTTGTTTGGGTAAGGCTTTACTAGTGTTACTCATCTTATTCTCTTCTTAACATAAACTAATGAACAATGAATGAATGTTGGCTACTTTATAAGTTTTAAGCATGGGGTCTGTCATGCTTGGGTTACTTTGCAACCTGTGGGGGCTTCGCTTCAGCAGTTTTTGCAGCTGGTTTTTCAACAATTTTCATATTAATTTGTGCGATTTCATCTGTTATTGTGCTTCCACGAACTGTTTTACGTTTTCTTTCACCGCTTTTCTTAGAGGTAAAACCAGCTCCACCGCTAAGAACAACTCTTCGGCGAACACCACCATGAACATTTCCTCTCATAGGAACGCCGTCTCTGTCAGAGCCTCCCATTATTTGCACTTTATGAGCTGGAAGATCTACCACTGCCCCATCTATTATTTCCCCAAGTTTTCTACCAATGAATGGGACAGCGCGTGCTTCTTCAAGCTCGACAACTTTTGAAGTTCCAGCTTTCGGGTCTGATACGATTACCTTAAATTTTGCCATTTTGCTGACTATCTCTCCAGCGGAGTATGAAGTTGAGCAACTCTCTATTAAGGATTTATGAAAAAGAATATTGCTTCGTGCCTACTTTTTAGAAAACTTATAGTTATTCGGGCAAAAGCTTTAATGGAACTTTGAAGTGCACCTTTGGCTATGTGGCGGCTGGGTTTCTTCTTCCATGACATGGCGTTTGGATTACTAACAGTTTTCATACCATTATATGTCGTGGTTTTCAAAAATACCAGTCTATTGGGTGGGCCGCTGGTTGCTCTTGGAGCTATGACTTCAATTGCCATATTTTGCTCCATTCCTGCTTCATTTCTTTGGGGATACCTCTGTGATAAGACGCGCCATTACAAAGCGTTTATTCTCCTTTCTTTCTCTTCAATCGCTGTAATTCTTTTCGTCATGACGCTTCCTTTTGCTCAGAACCTACTCTTTTTTGTTGCCTTATACGTAATCATGCAAATACTTCATGTTGCACATGAATCACCGAAAAATGTGCTTATTACCGAGCATTATAGCCGCAATGATTGGGAGCGGTCCTTCGGTTTTTATGAAGCACTTACTGAAATTGGTTTTATTATCGGCTTAGCTGTTGGAATGTTCATGTTTGCATCTGCTCTGAGCTTTTCTGTTTTGTCAACCTATGCTTTGTATTTTTGTAGCGCTTTGAGTGTGGTTGCATTCTTTTTGGCATTATTGTTAATAGCTGATCCATTGATGGTTTTTGAAAGACGATTAGTAAGTATAGAACGAAAGCTTGACTTTACTAATCGTGGTTTTGAAGGCTCACATAGACTAATGGATGGATTACGCTGGGATGGTTCGCTAAAAGAGGACAGTTTTATGGGATTTGCTTTGGCAATAGTTTTATTTTCTCTTGCAACAAGCATCTTCTTCACACCGTTGCCGATTTATCTTAAAGAATTGTTTGGGGGACAACAACAATACGTTTATCTGGCATATATCCTGAACTCTGTTGGTGCAACTGTAGGTTACTTCCTAATGCGTGGGCGCGCAAGGTCAATGAATATTAAAAAACAAATGCCACGCTTCGTGCTCTTGCGTAGTCTTCTCATTTTTGCCTTAGCTGGAGTGGTTTCGTTTGCTTTTGCACCAACAGTCTTAACTTGTTTTCTTCTTGTTTGTATTGGCTTCGCTTATGCAATGTATTACATTATGATGCTTTCGCTTTCAATGGAAGTTATACCTGAAGGAAAAGCTGGCTTTTTCGATGGAATGGTAGGTTTAGGAGCAGCAATAGGTGCTTTCCTCGGGCCTTTCCTTGCCCACAGCTTTAATTATCTTCCCAATGGTTTTAATTATGTTCCAATTTTCGTAATTACAGCTGTAATTTTCTTAGTTACCTTCGTAACGCTAAAAATATTCCGACAAAAAACTTAAAAGAGAAAAAAGGTTGAGCGAGCCTTTTCGGCTCAGGTTCAAGTTTATTCCGTGTGTACTCTGAATAAGTCGATGTCTTCGCGCATGGCTGGTGTCAATTCAAGGAAGTCTCTCACTGCGCGTTCAACGTCTTTTGACTGTGTAACGTATCTGCCGACTATGAGTATGTCTGCACCTTGTTCTAGAGCTTCTTTGGCTGTCTCTGGCACTATGCCGCCTGCGACTGCGATTAAGAATTTTTTGCCCGCAAATGTTTGGCGTATGATTTTTATGCGTTCTAATCCGCATGTTCTGCCGCTTTCTTGGTCGATGCCTCTGTGTAAAATGACGATATCTGGGAACTCTTTGAGTGATTTGAGTTTTCCAAGCACATCTTCAACGTTTAACATGTCGATGACTGCGTAGATTCCAAGACGTTTTGCTTCATGTACGAATGCGTCGAGCGTTTCTGGTGGTGCTAATCCTGCCGCGACTACTGCGTCAGCTGTGTCTTCGTACGCGATGTCTGCTTCGACTTTTCCGACATCAAGTGTCTTTAGGTCTGCTACCATGAAGGTTTCCTTAGCTGATTGTCTTAAGTCGCTGATCACTCGTGTTCCGTAGCGTTTGATTAGTGGGGTTCCAACTTCAATGATGATTCTGTCGCTTCCTGGAAGTTGAGCAATGATTTTCTTGGCATTTTCGAGAGATGGCGCGTCAAGCGAAATCTGTAGGTATGGTGGTCTCCATAATCGTGCAACTTTGAAACCCATGATTGGGTGTTTTGCGCGGTCTTTGTCGTAGATTATCTTTTCCAGTGAAGGATATTTCTTTAGGGCTCGTTGTAGCGCCATTTTTGTTGCGCCATAGTTGTATTGGTAAATTTTGCGGTAATCGGTTGCTTTTGGATGAATGAAGACGCTACAGATGATCACCCATTCGTCTAGTTTGTTTGCCGGAATGATTCCTTCTTCGGCTGAGTCAGCGATGGCTTTTGCAACTGCTGCTTGTGCTGGGCCGAAAATTTTGCCTGTGTCTTCCATGTTCTTTATTGTGACTTTAGGTACGATTAGTGTGTGAGGTTTTGGCGGCAGGTTAGGTCTGATTACTGCAAGAACTGGAGTGTGGCCAGCTGATAATTGTGTCATGCCATTTGCGAATGCTTGTCCAATTGGGCCATTTTTGTCTCCTATCATCAAGTCAATATGAGCGACTTCATTACCCTCTCCTAGAAGTGATTCACCAATTAGATATGTAGGTCCTGAAGCTTCCTGGGAGTCTTCAGCTACTGTCGGCACTCGGTCAACAATTTCTTTGAAATCGACATTGAACTCTTTTAACCACGTGTAAAGAGTGTCTCTGTGTATGTCTAATTCTTTCGCAGTTCCAATTACTGTCGGTTTTGTCGGTTTATTCTTTACGTCTACTTCCTTTTTTGCTGCATCCATTAATATTTTGATAAATTCTTCTTTATTTTCTGGCTTTTTAACCTCTGATCCCGACATTTGTCTTAGCCTCAGGGTTTTCTTAGTTTATCTTATATATAAAAATGTCGGAAGACATGAAAAGTATTATGGATGTTCGAGATAATTTTGGCGTCAAATTGTATTTTCTTGTTTTTTTTATTGTGGGGCACAGTAGGGCTAATTTTGGGAAAGGTATACGGGTAAATCTATATATCTTGAGGTTCATTGAATTCGTCAATATTGAGGCAATGCGATGTCTTGGACAGACTGGTCATGTTTAGGCATATTCATTTTGGGTTTTCTGCTCTTCATAATTGGTTCTAACACTTACAATGCAGTTGTCGGTTATTCCGGTCTTTACCTATTTATCGGAGCAATTGCTGCCTACCTCGTTATTTATGTTTTCAAGGAATTAAACAAGAAACCGACCATTCAAAATCCATAGAGATTTCCATATTTTTCATTAAGATATTTTATGTAAGGTTTGGAATCCAAGTTTCTTCCTGTTGCCTTCTTGATTAACTCTTCTGGGTCAAAGAGGTTTCCATAACTGTGAATATTTCTATTCATCCAATTGTTAACGTGGGCAAGTTTGCCACGTTCAAGCTCTTTACGCCAGTCTGGAATGTCTTTAGCGATTATAGCCGTTATTTGTCCACTATAAATGTTGCCAAGCGCGTAGCTTGGGAAATAACCGAATAAACCACTTGCCCAGTGTGTATCTTGCATAACTCCTTCAGAGTCATTATCAACTTCTACACCAAGATACTCCGCATATTTCTGATTCCAGACCTGCGGAAGTTCGTTGACTGTAATTTTATCCGCGAAAAGATCTCTCTCAATTTCAAAACGTATAATGATATGCAAGTTGTAAGTTACTTCATCGGCTTCTATTCGGATTTTTGATAACTCAACATTGTTGATTACTTTCAAGAATTTATCCAATTCAAGGCTGGCTAGGCTCGGGGCAATTTTCTTAACTTTTGGCATAAAATATTTCCAGAACTCAGGTGAGCGACCAATCACATTTTCATAAAAACGTGATTGGGATTCATGGATTCCGTAGGAGCATGTTGACCCTATTGGTTGATACGCCCATTTTGGTTCAAGGTTTTGTTCATAAAGGGCGTGTCCAGTTTCATGCAACACGGAAAAGATTGAACTTGCATAATTATTTAGGTGATAATGCGTTGTTATTCGCACATCATCATAGTAGCCCGTCGTAAATGGATGTTCAGTCTCGTCAATTCTCCCACACGCCTTTGGAGAGGAGGTATCGTAGCCCAAAGTTTTTGTAATAAGTTGTGCAATTTTGCGTTGGTTCTCAACCGGAACAGGCTTGTGAAGTAATGATGTTTCAGTTTTGTTTGGACTGGCTTGGATTTTGCTTATTAATTGTATTAAACCCTGCTGTAGATGGTCAAATGTTGCCGTAATTTGACTTGCAGTCATCTTAGGCTCAAAATTATCGATTAGCGCTTCATAAGGAGTTTTAGTTTCTTTGACTTTGCTTAGGATTTCTGCTGCTTGCTTAGTTAAGTCAAGTAGTTTTTTCAAGTCATTTTTGAAAAGGCTAAAGTCTTTTTTGGCCTTAGCTTTTTTCCAAATATTTACTGTTATTGCTACTTGCTTGGCAAGATCGCTTACTAATTTTTCTGGCAAACTAGTTTGTTCTAAATAGTTTTTTCTTATCAAGAAAATATTGCGTTTTTTCTCTTGATCTAGTGCTTCATATTTGGGGTCATCATGTATCGAGTCTAGATCTCTCTGTATTGTTGGGTCAGTGGCCAACCTATGTTGAATGCGGCTCAATAATGCAAGTTGATGACTCCGCTGACCCACAGCTCCAGGAGGCATCATGGTCTCCATATCCCAGTGAATTATCCCTCCAACTGTTCCCAGCACTGCTAAATCTTTGCTTTTATTTAAAAGATCATTAACCAAATCAATGTCCTTGGTCAAATTCGGTTCACCTTTAATTGTTTTATAACAATTGGCTTTTATACTCTGCGTTTAACAAAATATTTCTATTTAAGCGAACAAGCGCTATTTGGTTGAAAAAGCTTTTATCTTTAAAAGTAATAGAAAGCGTTTATTGAGGTTTACAAAATTGAGTAATTTGGAATCTAATAGGAGCTTGGCTGGCATCGGTGCATTAATGCTTTTTTTAAGTTTCATTCCATTTTTAGGCATCATTGGTCTAATTTTGCTTCTCATAGGCATGAAGGGATTAGCAGACTATTACAAAGAGCCAAATATTTATCAAAACGCTTTGATGGGCGTTATTTTCGGTATAATAGGCATAATTGCTGCAACAGTACTCCTATTTGGTGTCATAATTGGCGGCATGTTTAGCGTATTTTCAGCTGGAATTGGAGCCGCTATTGGCGGTATACTAGTTTTTATTTTGGTGCTTGTAGTTGCCTTCGTATTCCTGCTTCTTGCAGCTATGTACTTCAGAAGAGGATTATCTTCACTTGCAATGAAATCAGGGGAACACATGTTTGAAACCGCAGGAATGCTGTTATTAGTCGGAGCAATTCTGACAGTAGTTCTGGTCGGCTTCTTGCTGATGTGGATAGCTAGCTTACTGTTGGCGGTTGCATTCTTCTCGATGAAAACTTCACCCCCCTCAACTTACAATGCACCTTCTCCTCCTTTAACTACCTCAACTATGCAGGCAACGCGATATTGCCCAAACTGTGGCGCACCAGTACAACCAAATACGATTTATTGCCCTAACTGCGGAAAACAATTGCCACCCTAAAAACTCAACTTTTTTTGTTTTAGGAATCTTAGTAGTAAATTTTTCCTAATTTTAGTCATTCACGTTCCCTCAAACACAACTACTAATTTTAAGAAATAAACGAGGTAAGGATTCCAGAATAAACTTGTACTGGTTTCTGAGCGGATAATTGGTGCTCCGGCCGGGATTTGGACCCGGGTCGCCGACTCGAAAGGCCAGTATACTTGACCGGACTATACTACCGGAGCGCTTCGCATAAAAGCATCAAGCAGAATGCTTTTTCATTCGAATAAACCTTATCCTTCTAATACACAACTTTTAGTTAACTTGAACTTTTTTAGAAGAAGGTTTTGGCTTAAACAAAAAGCCCATTATCTGATCAACTAATTTGCTTTGATTCTTCATGGTTTTTTCTAATTCGTCTATTCTTTTTTCCACATCATTGGAGATGATTTTGCCTTCGATTCGATTAGCAGATCGGAACATCATTAACATTTTGAAAACTTCAGAAATGGCTTTTTCTTGCTCTTCGACGGAGGCGGGTTTTATTCCCGTAATTGTCGATAGCAATTCTACGTAGTGTTCTTTAATTTTTAATTCTGCATTCACAGAAGGATCCGTTGGAAATGCAATACTCAAGGGCGTCTTTTTGGCCAATTCGGCTGCAGTTGGGAAACGGATTATGATGTCTCCTCTTATCCATGACGCAACAAATTCAAAGACGAATTTTCGTATGTCGGTTTGACTAAAAAGTATTGCAGGCTCAGCTTTTGGATCTACTTTCTTCTTAATTCTTACACTTAAGATCTTCTTATCTTCCGAGTTATTTTCCATATTATGTTATCCCTTCGCAGCCTTTGTCTATTTTCATTTTCTTCTTAAGCAAGTCTAGTATTTAAGAAAAAGCTTAGAACGAGATTTTAGCCGCAGACGGAACTTTGCCCAATATTTTAGCTGTTGCTTTCTCGACTTTCTCTCGTTCGGTCGCTTCAGTATAAACTCGAAGTATATTCATGAAGCCTTTTAATGTTTCAAAAATTTTTGAGCTCTCACTTAGCCGTTGCAACTTTCTCTCTCCAGATTGGTTTCTTGTAAAAACTGGAATTTCCATCGATTCCATAAGAACAGCATGATGATAAGGGACAGACGGCACAGTGGGTACATCAATTATCACTGATTCAATGTTAACCCTTGCTTCTTTGGCTATCTCGCTTTGCATCTGACGTCTATATGATTCTCGACCAAAAATGTTCGATATCATTGTGTCTTTCTCGTAGAACGTTCTTTCATAAGCACATTTGAGCATTTTTCGGGTTTCCAGGCTGCCAATAATTCTTTGAGATGCTTTGCACTTTTTGAGGGCTGACCATACGGTGTAGTCATCCAACGCCAAGTACTCTTCAGTTGTCTTGAAAGTTGTCAAGCCTAGTTCGCTGTTTGCTTTTTCCATAGCCGAAGCAAGCATGATTTGTGCGGCTCTACCAACGCGGTGGAAATAGATGCTTTTAAAGGATTCAATCCTTGCAATCATAAACGCTTCCAACGCTGAGAGTGCACCAAGTTCTACAGCTAAATTCTCTCCCAAAACATCTAGAGCATGGATTAAACGGTAAACATCGATGAATCCGTACTCAGCGCCCGTGTGGTATGTGTCTCGGACGATAAAGTCCTGTTTGTCAACATCTACGGCGCTGCTAATTATTTGATCAAGAAAAGCCTTGCTTTGTTTATGCAGTTTTCCAACCGCAAGTTGTCCTACCTCTCGAGGTTTAAGTCCCATCTTTGATAGTTTGTCCGCTAATTCACCTTTTTCTATTATCCATGATGTCATGTCTTCATGCGTTTTTTCTAGCTCTTTTATGAGTAAATGTTCAAAAACATGTGAGAAAGGTCCGTGCCCAACATCATGAAGAAGTGCTGAGATCCTGCATATTTCTACTTCTTCGTCAGTTACATTTCTTGATACATTAGGGTTTTCCATGACTTGACCTGATAGGAACATAACGCCTATTGAGTGTTCAAAGCGTGTGTGATTGGCTCCTGGATAGACATATTCTGAGCCTGCCAGTTGTCTCAAGCGCCTCAGACGCTGCATGGGGTATGAATCAATAATATTTTTTTCTGCTTCAGTGATGTATACATACCCGTGGACTGGATCCTTTATTTCTCCCCAGTTTATCTTTGACATCAGCAAGCCTCGCGGTAAGTTATATTTATGTATCTCCCTATATGTGTAACCTAAACTGCTGGTTTAAGAAACATGGTTAAGAAAGGGGTTTTCATCTCTATCGAAGGCTTGGACGGCAGTGGAAAAACCACACAGGCGAAAATGCTAGTTGAAAAGCTTCAAAAAGATTATAATGTATTTTGCACGGCAGAACCGAGTCAGGGCAAAATAGGCAGTTTCATAAGAAATTGCTGTCTTTACGAAGAAAAGCGCCTTCCAATAGAAGCTGAAGCACTTCTTTTCGCAGCTGACCGCCTTGAACACATGCATAAGGAACTAGCACCCGCTTTAGCCAAAGGAAAAATAGTAATTTGTGATCGCTACATTTACTCATCTTTAGCTTATCAGGGAAGCACAGGTCTCAGTTTAGATTGGATTAAAGCGATTAATTCTCACGCTCTTCGACCAGATTTCAGTCTCTTTGTTGATGTGTCGCCAGAAAAAGTGCTAGAACGTTTGCAGAGAAAGAAATCAGTGATGGAAACACTAGAGAACCAGCAAAAAGTAAGAGAATTTTATCTCAATTTTGTTGAGAAGGGTGAACTATTCAAGATTGATGGAGACAGACCTAAGGATGTTGTTGCTGATGCGTTATACGCAAAGGTGATGGATTTGCTTGAGCCTGTGCAGTTAAATTTAAGGAAATAAGATATCTTGGGTTTTTAGTCTTCTCTCCATTTAAATAGCTTAACTGCCAACGTAAAGAATACTGCTGTTATTATAGCAACGACAGCTATGTCTATAAGTGCTCCTGAAAGGTTTGAGTAGACCATCACGTTGTTTAAGCCTTCAATGATGTAGAACAAAGGCAAGACGTGAGCAAAATTCTGCAGGTAGGCTGGCATGCTGCTTATTGGGAAGAAGGTGCCTGACAGAAACATCATAGGGAAGGTTACTATGTTACCAATAACGCCCGCTGTTTCAGGGTTCTTAGTTACTGTACCAACTAGCATGCCAAGCGCAGCGAAAAGCATTGGTCCTAATACGAGGAAAGGTATTAACCAAATAGTTAACGCAACATGTGCGTTGAAAGCGAAGATTCCAACTCCTACCATTAGTAGGAAGCCAGCAATGGTCAAAACGACATACCACATCATTTTAGAGGTTAACCACTCCATCTTAGTAAGAGGCGTAAGCGATAGTTGCTTGAAGAGTTTTGTCTTTTTGTACTCCGAGGAAATGTTGACCAATGAAAACATTGGGCTGGTAAGTATAGAAAAGCCGATTAGACCTGGGATTAAGAAGTCAATATACTTTGTTTGCTGAGTATTTACAGTTGCAGACTTTATGCCTATGATTGCTGGGGTAGTGTCATTATATCTTCCCCGGAAGTAATTAAGGTTGAAATAGTTTGCAATTCCATTGACTGTCCCGCTTACTATACCACTTGAGCTTGATGTCGGATTACCATATACAATCACATTTACTTGTCGACCAGCCAAATAGTTAGCCGAGAAACTTGAAGGAATAATAATTCCGTCAGATGAAGAATGATCAGCAAGGTACTGAGAAAAGTTCTTCGAAGTATCGACTGTTATTACTTTTATTGTACCTGAATTGTTTAGAGAAGTTAAAAACGAAGATGCAACGTCCATTTGAGGAGAAAGAAACGGACCTACATCTTGGTCTTGCGCATATACGTTGATTTTTCCAGAAGTTCCTCCTGAAAATATTGCACCGAAAATCAAAATTAAGATTACTGGAAAAATTAATCCAAAGAATAATCCGAACTTGTTTCTGAGGTATCCACGGCTGAAGACTTTGAAGTCTGAAAAAATTCGTTTTGCGCTTACCATTTTCAGCGGCTCTCCTTCTTTTTGGTTTTTCCTTCTATTATTGCTTCTTCTTCGCTCATTGGTTCGCTGACTAGCTTTACAAATACGTCATCGAGGCTGTCTTGGAGAGTTTGAATTTGTCCCCAGTCCATTCCTGACTGTTCAGCAGCTGCCAGTGCGGCTAATGCATCGATCTTCTTTGTTAGCGGTATTATGATTTCTTCTTTTGCTTTGTCGTAATTGACTTGAAGCTCGGTGTTTACTTTGATGTAATCAGCGAGTTTTTCACTTCCATGAATTTCTAATCGTTCGCCCGAGCCGTGTTGTTGGATAATTTCTTCTGAAGTTCCCATTGCAACTATTTTTCCATGATCCATTATGGCTACTTTGTCTGATAGTTGCTGTGCCTCATCGAGATAATGGGTGGTTAAAATGATTGTTTTGCCTTTTGCTTTTAAACCACGTATTACTTCCCAGATTGCTCGTCTCGCGTTGGGGTCTAATCCTGTGGTGGGCTCGTCAAGGAAGAGTAGTTCGGGCGAATTTACGAGTGAGAGAGCAAGTCCTGTTTTCTGTTTTTGTCCGCCTGAAAGGTTATCAAAATTCCTTTTGCCTGAATCTTCAAGCAAAACTTCCCGTAAGATTTCATCTGGGTTTACTTTGATATTGAAGAGATCAGCGTAGTAAATTATAGCTTCTCGAGGAGTTGTTTTTTCAAAGAAAGTGAATTCTTGAGGTATAACTCCGATCTTTTTGTGGAGTTCATAGCCGTTTTTCCAAGGATCAAGACCAAGAACCTTAACGTCTCCTCCGTCTCTTTCTCTCAATCCCTCCATAATTTCGATGGTTGTTGTTTTGCCTGCGCCGTTTGGCCCTAAGAGGCCAAAAACTTCGCCTTTATTAACTGTGAATGAAATATCGTTTACTGCTTTCAAATTTCCATAATTCTTTTTTAGGGATGTAACTTCAATCGTTAACATACAGATAAATCCTCGCTAATTAGGGGGAAGGTGTAGTTTACTGTCTTTTCTATGTGGCATGCAGTTAGAAATATAACTTTCGGCTATAGAATTAGCTTCATCTACTTATTTTCAGATTATGGGCTCGACTTTTTCAAAACTTTTCTTTTTGAGGCATCATTAATTCTATTAATGATGAATGAAGTTAAATCTTGAGGCGAAATGTATCTAGGTCCTCTGTCGTGATGAATTTGAATTTCAATGTTGCCTCGATTATATATAGTTCTGATAAAATAATAATCAAACTTCAAGGGGATCTTTTTGCCTTCATTTTCCTTGTGGTAACGTATACCACAAATAAAATCAACTGTGTGAAACTGCTCTTTAGTCAGCAAGTCTAATATTTTTTTCGATTCCTCCCAATCAATATACTCGAAACCTTCAACTTCAGCAAATCCAAAGTTAAAAGTAATTTTTCCTCCAGGAATTGTTGGATTAGCGATTTCTTCAAAGCTGAATTCTTTTCGATTTATTTCACAAAAAAGTTGCATCAGCATGTGTTGAAGTTGCTTGTTAGGAACTGTTGAAGTGAAACTCTCAATCCAATGAATAAGAGATGGAAAATTCGCGTAAAAACCAAGGGTCAAATTGATGATGCTCAGGCTTTCTTCATTTTCTTTATTCTATCAAGGCTATTTAGTAATTCCAATAACGCGCCAGTGAGCTTTTGCAGTTCATCTATGCTTTCAGTTTTTTCAATTTTACACTGTATATCTTGTACTTTCGCTAAAAGTGTAATTTCGAGTTTATCGTAAGTAGGGGCGGCACTCGATGACTCGGTTAGTTTTTCGCCTTCCTTTACTATTACAACTTTTTTTTCATCACTTTCACACCACAAAGTTCCGTCCTGTAATCTGAATAGCGGCGAAGAGCAAGCTGGGCATGATAGATCAGTTAAAGTGGCGCCTTTCATCAATAAATCAGCCATTCGCTTAATCGGCGTGGTTTCTTTTTTATTCTGCAATCGGAACCCCAAAGTAAATACGTATCAATACTTATATAACTGGGTTACTGCGAGAATGCAATTAGGTAGTGTCCTTTATGGTTAGAAAGAAAAAAGCTGAAGAATATGAAGCCAAAATTAAGCAAGCATTAATGGTTCTTACCGAAGTTTCTGAGGACAGTACAACTCCAAGAAACATAAGACGGTCAGCAAAAGATGCAATGAATACCTTGCAAAGCGGCGAGTTTACACCAGCAGTGCGTGCGTCTAACGCTGTATCTCTTCTCGATGAAATTCTTCAAGACCCAAACATGCCTGCCTATACTCGCGTCAAACTTTGGAACGTCATGAGCTTTATTGAAGCCATAAAAGACTAGCCGTTCGACAAACTCTTTTCAAGATTTTCTTAAAGCTTTAATTAAATCAATTTGCATTAGCATTTTTTGCTTAACATTTTAACTGTGCTTTTTTGCTTCTTTATAAGAACGAGCGCAATGAACACAGCAAAAAGCTGTTTCTTTGCCATCGATGATTTCTCTGTAGGCCCCTTCGTAGACTTTGCAACCACAGTGGGCGCATACGTAGAGGCTTGGTTCAATAGCTATCGAAACTAACTCAGCAAAGCGTTTGAAAAGTTCAGTTGATAATTTTCTTCCTGACTCTGTTAGTTCAAAAACTTTTCTTTCTTTTTCTCCTACTGGTTCTTTTTTGTGTGTGACTAAACCTTTTTCTTCTAATTGCTGTAGGAACGGGTAGACCAAGCTTGGACTCACTTCTTTTTTAACTCTTTTTTTGAATCTGCTTATTATTCTGTATCCATATGCTGGTCCTTCATATAGAATTGTTAGTATGTAAAAGCGTGAGAAGTCGGAGATTAATTCATCAATGTTTCCAGATTCCGAATTAGGCATACTCTTGTTCTTCACGTATAAGTGCCCTTTTTGTAATTATAAATGTTCTTTAGATATATCTTAAAAATACATATGCGTTGGACGAAAAACAACATCATTTTCTTCGCGCTAACAAATATATGCTACCTATTGCATCTAATTCTGGGTTCCAAAGAAGGCAGTACCTATGAAATATGACGTAATAATCGTGGGTGCAGGACCAGCAGGCATCTTCTCAGCACTAGAATTAACAGAGAAAACAAACCTCAATGTCTTGATAGTAGACAGAGGACTAGATATTGATAAACGCAAATGTCCATCCAGTAGAGGTTTCGAATGCGTTCACTGCGAACCATGCTCAGTTCTTTCAGGATGGGGCGGAGCGGGCGCTTACAGTGACGGAAAACTAACTTTATCTACCGAAGTTGGAGGTTGGCTAAACCAATATGTTTCAAATAAAGAACTTCAAGCGCTAGTAAAATACGTGGATAGTATCTACATCAAATTTGGAGCAAGTGAGAAAGTTTATGGCGGAGAAAATGAACAAGTAGACGAAATCGAACGCCAAGCCTCTCTTGCAGGGTTAAAATTAATCAAGCAAGAAGTTCGCCATATGGGCACAGACAAATGCCTTGAAACGCTTCAAAGAATGCGCAAAGCGCTCGAAGGCAAAATCACCTTCCTACCGAAAACGGACGTTAAGGGGCTTATCACAGAAAACCACGCCGTCCAAGGCATTGAAACTGTTAATGGCGACAAATTTATGGGCAAATACGTCATAATTGCTCCTGGCAGAAGCGGAGCAGAATGGCTCCAGACAGAAGCTCAAGTTCGTGGATTAAAAACTATAAACAATCCGGTTGACATAGGTGTTCGGGTTGAAGTTTTAGCCTCAGTTATGGAAAATCTCACAAAAGTTCTTTATGAACCAAAACTGGTATATTTCTCACGGTTATTTGATGATCAAGTCCGTACTTTCTGCGTCTCACCCTACGGAGAAGTCACGACCGAATCTTACGATGGAGTCTTAACAGTCAACGGCGGAAGCTATGCTGAAAGAAAAACCGAAAACACAAACTTTGCAATTCTAGTAAGTACCTCTTTCACAGAACCCTTTAAAGAGCCAATTGCTTATGGCAAATACGTTGCTAGACTTTCAAACCTCTTAAGTGGAGGAGTAATGGTCCAGCGACTAGGTGATTTGGTTGCTGGTCGACGATCTACACCTGAACGCCTATCCAGAAGTGTACTTGTGCCAACTTTGAAGAATGCTACGCCGGGCGATTTAAGTTTCGTTTTACCCTACCGTTATTTGGCCGACATACGAGAGATGCTCCAAGCCTTGGATGTTATTGCGCCAGGAGTCCACTCAAGAGACACATTGCTTTACGGCATAGAAGTCAAATTTTACTCTTCACACCTACAACTAAACAATGCCTTAGAAACTAAAATCCAAAACATGTTCACTATCGGCGACGGCGCAGGTGTCACGCGAGGTCTAATCCAAGCTTCAGCATCAGGCGTAATTGTCGCACGTGAAATTTTGAAACGTGAACATTTGAGGTCATAAAATGGCTATTGCCCAAGAAATCAAGTGCAGTCACTGCGGTGCACCATTAGAGTTTAAGCCAGGCGAAATTATTGCCACCTGCAAATATTGCGGTTTTACAACCGTTATCGAAACGGGACAAGCATTCACGTTCGAGCACTCCCTGATTCTGAATAGGTTTGACCTAAAGAGCATCACTGAGCCAATTCAAGCTTGGATGAGCGGTGGCTTCTTAAAACCAGGCGATCTCTCCAAAAAATCAAAACTCATCGAACAAAACTTAGTATATTTGCCATTTTGGGTAGTTTCTGTAGAGGCAAAGAGCACTTACAAGGGCATTTTCGAACGAATAGCTCCAGCTATAGTTAAAGAGGGGACAATATCCAAAGAATATGATTGGCTAGTTTTGGCACGTGAAGCGTCAGATTTTCCAACCCATGAATATGAGGTTCCGCTTGAAGGCAAAATTTCATTTGACTTTCGCAAAATCGAAGGATTTGCAAAACTTCTAAACAGTGAAATCGACCGTGAAACAGCCATTGAAATGACTAAACAACAAATTGAAGATCATCATCGGTTCCTTCTTCAGCAGGATGTAGATAAAATTGTTGAGATAAAAACAGAAGTGACAATTCAACAAATTGTCTACTTGCATACACCCATCTGGTTCATAAAATACGAATACAAAGGCAAAACATACCAGCTGATACTTGAAGGAACCTCTGGAACTGCCTTAAAAGGCGATATACCTTCTTCAAGATTTTAAGCTTCATTTGTTTTAACAAACTTTAAAAGCGAGCCCTTAATATCAACGAATATTAAAAAAGGCGGAGATATGAAAATGAGTGATAAGAATGATGTATTGTCCGACGTGAAAGGGCAAATGCGTCTATCTGAGCGCATAGAGGCGTTCATTCCAGGTTTTCGCGGCTATAAAGAAAAAGAGATTCGTCGTGAAAGCGACAGACTCATCAGGAATCACTTATACCTGAAATTGTCAATTGAAAAGACTGATCTTCGAGATATTTCACAAAAATTGGCAGACCGTCGTTACTTTGATGTTCTAACGGATATGGATCGTCTTCTTGCAAAAATGGATCGTATATCCGAGAAAATTAATCATGCGTCATACGGCTATGGTGGATTTTTTGATGCTGTCAAGGTCAAAGAGGATAGTCTTGATCACATGATAGATTTTGATAATCAACTACTGGAAGGCATCAATGCGTTGACCACAGAAATGGCTGCTTTTAAAGCAGACTTAGCAAGTGGCGCAACTTCGAACTTGAAAACTAGGGTTCAGAATGTCACTGACAAACTTGAAAGTTTAGAAGACACATTTGACAAACGTAATGAAGTAATCCAAGGAGCGAATTAAAATGCCACAAGTAATTGAATGGACTAATGCAGGTCCAGACGATATAATTTATCGTTACCCAAACGAAGACATCACATGGGGCGCCCAACTAATTGTAAAAGAATATGAAATGGCTGTGTTTTTTAGGGATGGCAAAGCTTACGATGTTTTTGGTGCTGGCAGACACACTCTAACAACATTGAACTTGCCTATACTTACAAGCTTATTGACCCGCCTTGCTGGGTTCGGTGGAAACAAACCATTTAAAGCAACAGTACTCTACGTCAGCACCAAAGTTTTCAACGGCAAATGGGGCACACGTGCACAAACCACAGAGTTGGCTCCTCTCCAAGTATTTGGCCAATTCCTATTCAAAATCGAAGATGCAAGCCTATTCGTGAACGAAGTGGTCGGCGGACAAAACGCATACACGACCGAAGATGTCAACAATTTCCTAAGGGGTTTTCTAAACGAAAAGATAATTGGAGAACTATCCCATTACGACTTGGTAACAGTTTTCACTAGAATACAAGAGACTTCAATAATTGTTAAAAACTCGGTTTTAGACTATTTCAAGCGTTTAGGAATTGAACTAACTGATCTTCGATTTGAAGGTATAGATACAACACCAGAATATCGTGAGCGGCTATTTTGGCTCAAAACTGGTGGAACTCCCGCGGATACGGTTCTGCGAATGGAAACAGTCAAGAGCGCAGCTCAGTCGCTTGGTCAATCAGGCGGTGGCGGAGCGGGATTAGGCACAGGCATGGTTCTCATACCTCAAATAATGAATCAACAAGGGCAGGTTCAGGCACAAGCACCTACAGCCGCGTTAGTCATTTGTCCAAAATGTGGATCACACGTTCCAGCTACATCAAAGTTCTGCCCCGAGTGCGGAACCTCTCTTACACCACCATCAGCTGCCACAATTAATTGTCCAAAATGTGGTCACTCAATTCCTGCAAGCTCAAAGTTCTGTCCTGAATGCGGAGCAACAATATCTTAAGCTGGCATCACGATGTCTGAAAGTAGAAGGCAACTGCTTTCCATAGGCGTTTTCTTTATGATTCTAGTATTGGCAATACTACTAGTAGCCACCAGCACTTTATCTTGGACACTATTTGTTCCACTGATTTTGGGACTCTTTGGGATCTGGATCGTGATATTGGCAGCTATGCGAGCTGCAAGCCCACAAAAATACGAACGATCCCCGTTTAGCACTATGACCATGGGATTCTGTCTAATCGTCCTGGGTGCAGCATGGTTTGTTTTCACGTACGGCTGGCTATTCTCCACAGCACTAATATTACTTGCGATTGGTTTACTAGCTATTGCCTCAGCACTGAGAAGAAAATAGTCTCTATTGAGCCTTTTAAGGCTCTAAACATTTTTCTATTTCAATACACAGTGATGTTCCAGAAGGCAAACAAGTATGGGTGAAACAACTATTGGACGCGGCACATGGTACGATATGATGGCTAAGAAAGTATTAGATAGAGAGAAATCACTTGGCAGAAATATTGATAAGATTAGAACCGAGATGGGTTTAGGTGCCTCTGGTTTCCCACATATTGGAAGTTTAGGTGACGCCGCGCGTTCGTTTGCTGTTACGCTTGCATTGAAGGATTTTGGTTTCAATTCAGAGCTTGTTGCTTACTGCGATGACAAGGATGGCTTGCGAAAAGTCCCAGTTGGATTGTCAAAAGATTTGGAGAAGTATCTCGGGTTTCCAGTGTCAAGCATTCCTGACCCATTTGGCTGTCATGAAAGTTATGGGAAGCATATGAGTTCGCTTCTGCTTGATTCTCTGGATAATTGTGGGATAGAATACCGCTATTTTTCGGCAAAAGAAGTCTATGAAAAGGGCTTAATCCTAGGCGAAATAAGAACAATATTAACTAACGCCAAAAGAGTGGGCGAAATCGTCAAAGAAGAGGTAGGACAAGAACGTTACATCGAAGTTTTACCTTTCTTTCCGGTATGTAAAAATTGTGGGCGTATCTACACTACAAAAGCCTACAAGTTCGACCCAAAAACTGACAAAGTCTCCTACAAATGCGAAGGCTTAGAGATTCGCAGCAGACTCATCGAGGGCTGTGGATACGAGGGTGAAGCAGACATAACTAAAGGTGAAGGAAAATTAACTTGGAAAGGCGAATTTGCTGCTCGCTGGAAAGCGTTGGATATCCGGTTTGAAGCATTCGGAAAAGATATTGCTGACTCAGTTAAAATCAATGATCGAATCTGTCGTGAAGTCCTTTGTTTTGAACCACCTTCGCATGCAAAATATGAAATGTTTTTGGATAAGGGGGGAAAAAAAATTTCTAAATCAGCTGGAAACGTTTTTACCCCACAAATTTGGTTCCAATATGGTTCTCCTCAGTCACTACTTTTGTTGATGCTTAAGCGGTTTGTTGGGACAAGAACCTTAGATGTGTCCGACATTCCTGCCTACATGAATGAACTCGATTACCTCGAAGAGGTTTACTTTGGCAAGAGACAAGTTGGTGAAAAAGAAAGAGTGAAGTTTAGCGGATTGTTTGAATACTGCTATACTTTGAAACCGCCTGCCAACCCCAGCGTTCACGTGCCCTATAATCTTATGGCGTTTCTTATCAAAATGGCACCAAAAGACTGCCTTGATATTTATGTGACCGAGAAATTGCAAAGTTACGGTTACATCCCAAAAGGTCAAAACTTAGATGCCAACTTGAAACAACGAATTAGGTTTGCTTTGAACTGGACGAAAGACTTTGAAGAAATAAAAGAAACAGATGTAACGCTTACAAATGAAGAGAAAACAGCAATCATAGAACTTATCGCTAAGCTTGTAATTGAAGACGATCCAGACAAAATTCAAAATGCCATCTTCAACGCGGCAAAAGACAACAACATGCCACCAGGAGGCTTCTTTAAAACATTATATAAGATACTGATGGGTGCACCACAAGGTCCACGTTTAGGTCCATACGTAATTGCTATGGGAAAACAGAATGTAGTTGCTGCTCTTAAAAGGGTGTCAAATAAAAGTTAACTCTCTCAACATTAGCTTTTTGATAGAAATTCACAACTGCAATTAATACCACTATTTTTAAGTTTAAGCAAAGTATTTACTATTCTGCCCTTTTTGTTTCTGGGGATATTAGTAGGGCTCGTCGTCTAGTACGGATTATGACACCAGCCTGCGGAGCTGGAGGTCCTGGGTTCAAATCCCAGCGGGCCCGTCTTAACATTTTTCCATGGAAAACTTAGGATTCGCCTAATTTATTAAACGAATCCAATAAAACTAGAAAATCGCGGTACTGTAAGAAAAATGGAAAAATGCAAGGGGACAGTTAGACCAGTTTGCCCTTTTGCCCTTGTACTTTTAGAATATGGAATTCCTTCGTTGTAAACAGATTTAGAAATGTACCAAAAACTAATGAATACGGCTAAAAGCCTTTTTTAAATTCCATTATACATTCAAGCTGTGAATTTTTCTAAGTAGCGACCTGCAATCTTCCAGTCCCTTCTCAGTTATCTCCACAACCTGATGTACGCGGCTCTTTTGACTTCTACCTTTGCAGTACAATATTTGTACCCATGCAACAATATTTAGGAAACATTGACTTTATTATAGCAGACAATCGCAATGTTTAATCCAATAAGGTATTCGCATTGATAGACACTGAGAACCTTACTAAAAAATTTGGGGACCTAACAGCCGTAGACAGTCTTACCCTGCATGTGGACGACGGCCAAGTTTTCGGTTTTCTGGGCCCTAACGGAGCAGGAAAAACCACCACCGTCCGCATGCTTTGTTGTCTTATATCCAAAACCAGTGGAACCGCAAAAATAGGCAACTACGAAATAGGCAACAAAGAAGATTCTTTAAAAATCAGGAAAATAATCGGATTCGTTCCTGATAACGTTGGGTTAACTGAAAACCTGACAGCATACGATAACTTGGATTTTTACGCCAAAATATTTGACTGTACAGAAACCCAAAGAAAAGAAAACATCAAGCATTTTCTTGAGATGCTGGGGCTTTGGGATAAGCGAAACGTGTTAGCGGGAACTTTTTCTAAAGGAATGAAGCAAAAACTAGCAATCGCGCGTGCTCTCGTTCATGAGCCAGAAATCCTTTTTATGGATGAACCAACCGCAAACCTTGACCCAGAATCAGCAAAAACGGTCAGGGAGTTTATCCTTGAGTTGAAAAAACAGAAGAAAACCATTTTCTTAAACACCCACAACCTCGATGAAGCCCAGAGGATATGCGATAAAATAGCTATTCTGAACACAAAGCTTCGGGCAATAGGCACTCCTGAAGAACTTGAACGATCTATTTGTGGAAAAAGCACAGTTATCACATTGGAGCAAGTCAACGATGCCGTTTTAAACGCTTTGAAGAAGTTGTCGCTTAGAAACCTCACGGTTGACGGTAACAAGGTAACGTTTGATGTGGTGGATCCTGATAAAGAGAATTCGCCAGTTGTAGAAGCCATCGTGTTGGCTGGCGGTCACGTGCGGGTTATCAACGTTGTGGGTTCGACTTTGGAAGATACCTATCTAAAACTTGTGAGGGAATCCGCATGAGACTGTCGAAGGCATGGCTTGTTGCCTCAAGAGATTTTAAAATATTTAGGCATCAGAAAAATATTTTGTACTCAATCATCGTTTTTCCCATTATAATTTCAGTTCTCTTTCCACTTATAATCGAGTTTGCTGGTCAACGAAGCGTCGGGCTTTTTGCAGCTCTTCCAAATCTACTTGATTCGTTTTCATTCTTCTTTGTTATTGGAGCGGCGTACATTCCATTAGGAGTTGCTTCCTATAGCATAGTTGGCGAAAAAGTTGAGAAGAGTTTAGAACCGCTCCTCGCGACCCCTCTTACCGACGGTGAGATTTTGCTTGGAAAAGCAATTTCTGCCCTGTTGCCAACTTTAGCTGCAATGTATGCTGGAGCGACAGTCTTTATGGTTGGCATGGATGCGGTGACTGTTGGGAAGCTTGGCTATAATTATTTTCCAAATTGGACATTTGGCGTTTTGCTGCTGGTTCTAGTTCCCGCCGCGGCTGTTATGAGCGTGTTGTACAGCGTTATTGTCTCATCTAGAGTTAACGACGTACGCGCCGCTAACAGTTATGGAATATTCATTTTATTGCCATTGTTAGCAATTTATTTAGCTAGCGAAATAAAAGTAATAAGCCTAGACATAAACGGGCTTCTCATCATCGCAGGTATCCTTTATGCGATTGATATCGCTTTGTATTTCGTAGGTACAGCAGCTTTTCAACGGGAGGAAATACTGACAAAGTGGAAGTAGAGCCTCTTTATGCTTTCCAAGATACAGAACAACAAATTGAAACGAGGTGGTGGTAAATGACTACAGAGGTACTTGTGATAGTCGTTGTTGTAACCATTGTTCTTATGATAATAGGATATCTTCTCAAATATCGGAAACGGTAGACAATGCAATAAATCTATCTTCCTCTTCTTTTGTTTGAGGAAGAACTAACTGCAGTTATCGCAAAAATAACAGGCACTACCACAACTTTCTACGAAAGGAAACTATCTAGGCTATTTGTTTTCACCTCCTTCACCAAGAGTTTGAAGAGGTGTTTCATAACTATTGATACCTGAGGGCTCAAACGAGGGTTCAACGTTATCTCCGCCCATTCCTACGTTCGAACTCACTTTAGAATTCGCTTACATTTTTAAGCGACTCCCAGCGGGCTCGCTACCATTTATACAATTTCACTGAACTTGCAACTCTATTCGTTTTTCAAGATCTAGACGAGGATAGCGTTTGGATATTTTCTTTGTTATTTTGTATATTAAATTTCCTATAGCAAGGGCAAACGCAGGAAAAGCCGGCAGGATATACCAGTAAAGTTTTGTCTGCGCAAAAGTGAATACTAAGAGGACGATTGCCATCCAGACAAAAACTAAAGTATTTTCTTTGGAATGCCTAACAAAGGTGTAGTATGCACAAAGAACTGCTGCAAAAGGTAACAATATTATCCAAAGCAAGTTTTCATTGTGAGCTAAATAGCTAAAATAGAATAAGTACCCACCGGGATGGCCCTCAATCGAGCTAGTTGTTCGTGTAACGACACTGTATAAGAAATATGATTTTAAGAAAGGAAGACCGAAACTGAAGGTCATATAAAATAGCCAGGGAGAAAAGATTAAAACTCCAATTGCCCAAAAAAGAGTAAATTGTTTTGTGAAGAAACATCTTACACTTTTTCTAGTGATGGCGAGGAAAGCAATTGCTACTAGCAGAATAATTAAAGCTTCAACCTGCTTTGTCATTAAGGCTAAACCAAAGAATAAGCCACCTAAGACTAAGTAAGAGTTAGTTTTTCCCTTATTTCCACTTGAAAACAAAAAGTATAGACTAGCTATAATAAAAAAGACGAAAGCAATATCAGTCATGGCAAGGCTTGAGAAAGCGTAGAACGTTGTAAACGTGCCTAGAATTATGGCTGACAGAAACCCAACGTATGGGTTGTAAAGCTTCTTCCCAAAATAAAAGACAATAACTAAAGATAGAGCACCAAATATAGGACTCCAAAATCTCGAAGAGAAGTTGCTTACGCCAAAGGCCTGATAGGAAATAGACATTAGCCACATATAGAGCGGCGGTTTTGCTATCCAAAAAGACGATTCACCATAGGCCCACGGATTAAGGTAATCTCCATTTTTAACCATATGGAATGCCCACTGAGAATATGTTTGCTCGTCTGAAGCCCAAAGATGTCCACTTCCTATATTGACCCAGAAAATTATTGAAAAACATAGGATAATCAAAACAAAAACGGCGTCGCTATGTGATGAAAACCAAGAATGATCTTGATCAGAAACAGATGTTAGCTTGTTAATTGGTTTGTTACTTTTGTTTGAGGTTAAAGAACGAATGATAATAAAAACAATTACAACTAGAACTGCAAATGCGAATAAGTCAACCAAAATAGTAGTCCATATCAAGCAGTTTGTCGAATGCAGGGGCAAGGAACTCCAGGTGGAATTGTTTAAAGAAAGAGCATAGATACATTTGTCATCAGAACCAACATAAAGTGTACCGTTCACAACTGCAGGTGAAGATTCAATAAAATTTCCAGTTGCATAACTCCATTCTTTTGCTCCTGTTGAAGCATTAAAGCAATAAATGCTGTAGTCTTCAGAGCCCACATATACATTGCCATCTGCAACGGCAGGTGAAGAAGTCACCCAGTATCCAGTTGGGCTCTGCCAGATTTTCTTACCGTTTGAGGCGTTTATGCAATAAAGATTGGTGTCTTCAGAGCCAACATAGACACATCCATAAGAAATAGCCGGAGAGGATAATATCGTGTCTCCAGTTTGATATTTCCAAATTTGGGTGCCTGTGGAAGCATTCAACGCACAAACATAACCATCAATAGAGCCTACGTAAACATAGAAATCGTCGACACACGGAGAAGAGCTGGTGCTTCCAGTATGATGATTCCATATTTCATTGCCAGTAGAAGCATTAAGCGCGTAAACATAATAGTTGTCTGCGGCAACGTACAGTATGCCATTAGAGATAGCTGGTGATGAATTTACGCGGTAGGTTGTTGGATGATTCCATATTTCATTTCCATCTGTTGCATTAAGACAGTACACTCCGTTGCCGGAACCTATGTAGAGTTGATCATTGACAATTGATGGAGAAGAACGCACGGGAATACCCACTTTTGAAATCCAAATCGGCATTCCGTTTGTAATGTTAAAACAGTAGACCCAACCATCGTCCGCGCCTACATAGACACGCGCATTGTAAATGGCGGGAGAAGACCATATTTCAGTTCTAGTTGCAAAATCCCAAATTAACTTCCCGTTAGATGAGTTAAGACAATAAAATACGCTATCCCTGCTACCCACGTAAATGCAACCGTTGAACACTGAAGGGGAAGAAAGTACCATTCTACCAGTTGCGTATGTCCACAATAGGTTGACGGAATCTGCAGAAATGTTGCTATTTAGGTTGCCAGTGTGATTTGCATCATGGCGAAACATCGTCCACTCCTCGGTTATGTTATAATTGACGGTACCGGAAGCTGTGAATAGCCAGTACGATTGCAATAGAACAAGTGAAATTAACATAATCATTATCAGGTTGTGCTTTCTCATTGCCCGCCCTTACAAAGAAATCAAAAGCAAAAATATCATATATTAACCTAATTGAATTCTAGATAAAGACACTTAAAACAATCTTTTTGATGGCAAAATCTTATAGAAAAAGACGTTCAAAAACGATGAATTGAAATCAATAATATAAAATGTTGAAGAAAAATTGTTTAGTGACTATTCTCTACTGGATAGTATCTGTATGTAGTCTGCTGTATCGGCACACATATCTGCAGCTTGCTCGATGAATTCTATGAGGTCGTCGAATATTACCATAGCCCCACAGTTAATTGTTGCACCATATTTCACAAATAGGCTTTTCGTTTTAAGGTATTCAACATCTATTGCGTGTTCTATCTCACCGACTTGTTTTGCCTCTTTAATTGCTTCTGTTGGGTTGGATGAGATTTTTTCTATGCTGCTTCTTAACGTCTGAGCTGTCTCAACAAGTTTTCCAGTCATTAAAACAGTCTGGTCAGATAACTCTTGGGGTATGTCTGCTTCGGAGAGCATCTCGAGACATCTCGCAGCATCTTTGGTGTGGTCTGCCAGAGTATCTAACCGTTTAACAAGGTGTAAGAGGTCTTCGCGGTAGTCTGCTACAAGGGCTGCCCCTTTGGATAGCTCCATAAAGACATCTGTTCGAAGCGCATCGACGCCTTCTTCGGTTTTATACAAGTTTTCAATATATTTCTTAGCCTCTGCAAAGTTTTTCTCAGAGAAGCTTTTTGTTGCCTTATTTAGCCAAGTTACGGTGTCAAAAGCTTTGGTAATTTGGTCGTGTGCAAGTTCTAATCCTCTAGTTTTTCGTCTTTGTTCAAACCAATCGTAACTCTTTCTCTCCAATATCTCACCACTTAATTATTGAATTAGTTTCAAATATAACCCTTCTTCTTAAAACCGTAATAACCTCTGCTTATGCACACCTGGCTTTTCTCTCAACTACTTCTGCTTGAACAGCTTATGCCAATGGTGCGTCAATCGCCAAAACCCAATCCATAAGGTCACTCTTTTTAGCGACGGCTTTCCTCTTGCTAATTTTTTCCTTCACAATTTCCCCTCATTAAACGCTTAACACACTTAATCATGCATTCTAAACATGGTTGAAATACCATGTAATTTCATGTTCTCCTTTCTGTTTTTTGGCTTTCTTTTTCTGCACGGCTCTTCGACAAAAAGAAGGCTTTTCCTGGTTTATTTAGAATGTCCAAATAGTATATAGGCAGTTATTTAGTCTATATATTAATTCTCAATTTAATCTCGTAACACAACTTTGGCCAATTGAACTTTGTCTTCCAAATTCTTCATTATAGTATTAGTTGTTTTTACTTGGATTCCAAGATTCTCTATTCGATTTTTCTCAGCTAAATCAATATTATCAATGACGAAGTCGTCAAGAAAATCATCATAAAACTGGGCCACAGAAAACGCTGAAACTTCAAAACCTAAACCACGCAATAGCTTATCCGCAGAACCCTTAATTGGCGCACCAGCAATAATAGGGCTAATTCCAATAACTCTGGCCTCCGTTTTCTTGAGCGCTTCTCTTATTCCTTCAACCGACAGAATTGTACCAATACTTACTATCGGATTGCTAGGGCAAATGACGACTGTTTCTGCACCCATAATTGAATCTATAACTTTGGGCGAGGGTTTCGCATTAGCTGCGCCAGCAAACTCGACCCCTAAGACATTATCCTTTGACCCTCTTTTTACAAAATACTCTTCAAAATGAACTGTTCCTTCATTAAGTCTTATCCTAGTTTCAAACCTGTCATTCGTCATGGGAAGAAGCTTAGCCTTGAGCCCTAAACCATGACAGATTTTATCCGTTACCTCCGAGAGTGTGAATCCTTTTCTTAACAAATCAGTTCGAAAAATATGGGTGGCAAAATCTTTGTCGCCAATGGCAAACCATGTTTCTAAACCAAATCTCTTGAGCATTTCAAGACAACAAAAAGTGTCCCCTTTTATTCCCCACCCTTTTTCTTCTTCGACAATGCTTGATAATGTATAAGCCAATATGTCGATGTCTGGCGAAATGTGTAAACCGAACATGTCAATGTCATCACCAGTGTTTACAATCACCGATACATCTTCTTCTTTAACAACTTTCAATAATCCTGTGAGAAATCTAGCTGCACCTACTCCGCCTGCTAAAGCTGTGATCATAAACTTCTCTCATCAATCTTTTAGGAAGAATTTAATGTTCATGTTTTTCTGAAACCCAATATTGAGAAGTAGAACCCTCTGCGCTAACTATTTGTTCTTTCTTAAAGACTGGAGCTTCACTTTTGTATCTCTCCACCGCTTCTCTCAATACTGGAAAAATGTCTGTTCTATGAGAGCCAGCAACAGCAACATAAACTAGATCGTCTCCAACGTTAAACTCTCCAAGTAAATGGTGAACCTGAACATTAACTATTCCAGGTTTCTGCGTTAAATCATTGCTTATATTGGAAAGAACTTGGTTAGCTTTCTCTTCATATGCTTCCAATTCTAGTTTTTCGACTTTTTCTCCTTCCAATGTTTCGCCTCTTACAACTCCAATGAAAAGGCCTATCGCTCCAGCTTTGTGGTAGTTGGGATCTTTCTTTATGTTATTTATTGCATCTAGAGCGTTAAACGTTCCTTTTTCATGAACTCCAGCATTTGCTGACAAAAATTGCATTCTCCCAAGTATTCACTTAAAGAATTAATTTTACTTTACAGTTTCTAAAGTATTTTGCCCTAAAAAGGGTGTGAAAAATAAGATATTTTATGCTTGAATTGGAGTTTCTTCTGGTGCTTTCTTCACTTCTGGGGCTGCTAGCAATTTGGATTTTCTTATGCCTACATGTCTCAATGGCGCAACTTCTTTAGCTTGATTATAAATATCTGAACCAATTTTCCCAAGTACCATTTCTTGAACGAACTGATCGAGAGATAATGCTGCTGCCTTTTGATGTATGGTTGTTTCCATCATTTTCCGAATTATTTTTTCCTGCGACGTTTTTATTCTGGAAAGTGTCAATGCAGAAACCGCAATTCTGAGTTTATATCCATCTTTTGTTGTTAGATTGATTAATGAATCAACCTTTGTAGTTCTTCTTCTTACTAAGCTGCGAAGATAGTCTCGTGAGTATTCATGGCCTTTGAAAAGAGTCTTAGCAGTTTTTCCGTCAATCTCGTTAACCTGAAAGAACATTTTCAAATAATGATGTGAAAAATCAGCAGTTATATCATATAGTGTTGCTTCGACAACCCTGCCGATGAGTTGTTCTGGTTCTTGAGCTGGTATGGAACCTAACTCAATGTTGCCAAAGAAGGACGGTGCAACAACCATATACCATCCTTTCCCACGCCATTTATCTCGTATATGTTTAGTTTTTGAAGACAACTTAATTTCTCCAAACGTGCCTCAACATACGCATAGAAATATTAAAAGGTTTAGCGTTTGCTGTCAATTTTCTCTGCGTTGCCCATGTATTTCCTTAAAGCCACTGGAATGTTTATTGTTCCATCCTCGTTTTGATTGTTTTCTAAGAGTGCAACTATGGTTCGGCCTGTGGCTACTGCTGTAGAGTTTAATGTGTGAACAAATCCTTTTATCGGCGCGCCTTCTTTTTCCCTGTAACGGATTCCTAAGCGTCTTCCTTGATAATCTGTGCAGTTGCTACATGAGACCACTTCGCGATAACCATTCTGCGCTGGCATCCAAGCTTCAACATCGTATTTTTTTGCAGCAACAGTCCCTATGTCGCCTGTGCATACGTTGACAACTCGGTATGGCAACTCAAGCTTCTGAAGGAAATCTTCCGCATTCCGCAACAGTTCTTCATGTAGCTTGGCTGAATCTTCCGGCTTACAAAAAATAAATTGCTCTATTTTATTGAATTGGTGAGTGCGAAATATGCCTCTAGTATCTTTTCCGTGTGCTCCGGCTTCCTTTCTAAAACAAGTGCTTATTCCAGCAAGCTTTAGCGGCATATCCTCTTCCTTAAGAACTTCGTTCATATACATTGCAGCCATAGGATGTTCAGAAGTAGCAATGAGATAAAGATCTTCGTTTTCTACTTTGTAGAGAACATCAGCAAAATCACCGAGTGCCGTTACACCCTCATACGCTTCGCGTTTCATCAATAACGGTGGAATTACTGGTTTATACCCTTTTTCCGTAAGTTGCTCCACGGCTAAGCACATCAGCGCCATATCTAGCTGTGCAACTTGATTTTTAAGATAGAAGAATCTTGCACCAGAAATTTTTCCAGCACGTTCCATATCAATTTGGTCTAAATTTAAAGCTAAATCAATATGGTTTTTTATTTGGAAAGTGAATTTTGGGATAATTCCCCACGTTTTTAATTGGACATTATCATTTGAGTCTTTTCCCGCTGGAACACTATCTTCCAGCAAGTTTGGAAGTTGCATGAGGCAGTTATGTGTTTTTTGTTCCTGCTCAACTACCTTTTTCTCAACTCCCTCTATTCTTTTATCGATATCCTTAGCTCTTTCAACTTCCTCCGTAGCTTCCTTGCCAGATTTTTTGAGTTTAGCAATTTCTACGGTTACTTGCTTTCGTTGATGACGCATTTCATTTAGTGCTGTCAGATTAACTCGCCACTCCTTATCAATAGCGATTAAATCATCTAGCATTTGGATAGTTTCAGGGTTGCCCCGTTTTGTCAAATTGTTTTTTACAAGTTCTGGATTTTCACGAATAAGCTTGATATCTAACATTGCTCTCACACGGAGTAATTCTCTAACTAACAAAATCGGCTATTTAAATTTGCGATCCCAATATCCAGGCTCAATACAGGTAATCTGGTGTAACTTCAGGAGCACTTTTCTTTAATTTTGGGTAGTTCAAGCAGTCAACAAAAGCTTACTCAGAAGATTGAGTCAAAAAAATATTATCAAAAACTTTGTCAAAAGCAAGTTCACAAGAGCTTTGATTGAAAGTTTGGCTGACGAATACGAAAACCATTTTTTCTGAAACTGATTAAAAAATAAGAAGAATGATTTGATTTTTTATTGTGTTGTCCAGTTTTATTTCTTGCCTAAGGTTATCTCCATTGTGGAAACCATTCTGGACTTGTTTTCTCCCTCGCGCGGTGGCATCTCTGCTGTTCCGATAGCAATCTTGCTAACTTTGAGGTCTTTAATGAACCGGTTCCTTGTGATCTCAGCTACATCAACAGTGGTAGTTATGGCTTGGCCTCTAGCTTTTAGAGTAACTTCTTTCAAGTTTCCTGAGGAGAGGCTTGTTAAGATTGCCAAAACATAGCTCATTGGAGGTTTGTTTCCTACGAAGATAACATCTGCATTTTCAGTCATTTCTTTTTACTCCTTTTGTTTGCTTTATGTAATGTTCTGTTACATATAATTGACTTGTAACGGAAACGTTAATCCAAATTAATAATAGTTCTTCCTTATAAGCCCATTGAAAAGGAGTCACAATAAAGAATCAGTTAACATTTCTCCTCCAAATTAACTGGAAAGGCTTTTCTACACCCACCTTATAGAGTCCTTTAGCACTTGAACTCGGCCAGGATCCAATTTGCTCACTAAATTAAAGAAAAAAATTCAACAAATGCTAACTTCACAAGCAACAGCAGCTCATAAAATAGGCTTAACTCCCAACAAAGTAAGTGTCATCGGCTTCGTTCTAGCTCTTGCTTCAGCAGGTTCTTATGTTTTAGCTCAAAATTACTCTTGGCTTCTTCTAATGGCAACGATTTTGCTTTTAGCATCAGGATTCTGCGACACCCTTGACGGAATCATCGCAAGAACTTTCCAACAAACCACCGGCTTTGGTGGTTTTTTCGATTCAATTCTTGATAGGTATGCTGATGCGATTGTGTACGCAGCTATAATTATTGCTGGATTATCCAATCCCGTTTGGGGTTCGACATGGGGGCCAATTCTGGGACTGTCGGCTCTTTCAGGCTCCCTCTTGGTAAGCTACAGCCGTGCAAGAGCTGAAGCAGTGGGCATAAAAATGGAATCTGTAGGCTTTGCAGAAAGAGCTGAACGGATGCTGATTCTATCCGTCGCCAGTATCATAGCGTATTTCTGGTTACCTGCTTTAGGTTACGGCATAGCCTTGCTAGCTGTTCTTTCAAACATTACCGTAATACAAAGAGCACTATATGTTCACAAAGAATTAAAGAAAAAAACAGAATAAACTAATTAGTATCTTCTTCGAGCTCGTGAATGACGCTCGCTTTCAGCTCTAACATTAACGATTCCGCGGTGAACAGCACAAGATATACAGTAGAATTTCGTGTCGACCCAAGAAGCTAAGAATGTGCCTTTTTGTCTAAGCTCTTTAGCTAATTGAGGTTCAACAAATGAAACCCTGCGAGTGTTTCTCTTGGCCTTGTCGCGAGGTACCATTGCACCGCAATTAGCACATTGAACGAGGCTGCTGCTTCCTTTGCTTCCTTTTGATCTTCCTCGACTTTTTCGCTTAGATGGCAATTACCTTTAACCTCTTTTTGCAAATATGCATTAAACTATTTATGTATATGCCCTTAAGTTCAAAAGAGTAGCGATGTTCGCTTTCGAATCAATTTGTGGAACAATTTTTCCATCGGGCGAAGTCATCAAAGTTGTAACTCCGGGACCATGCCCAGCTGTAACACAATTAGTATGAATTACTACGCCTACTGAAACAGCGCCCTGACGGTAAATTCTCCCGTAGGAGTGATCTGCATCAATAATTGCTACTAAATCGCCAAGTCTTAGACTTTTAAGACCATACTGTTCAACGACGGATTCATCGAATAATTGAATATCATAATCTCCTGAATTAACTTGGTTAGCTCCTAAACCAGAACCCATAATAGCGGCTGGAACAATATACGCAACGGGTACCTCCAGCTTTTCACCCTTAATTTGCGGATTCCATTTCTCAAGCAAAGTTGGATCCATATTCAATACTTTAATTTCTGGAAGATCGATAAGTTTTAAACCCGTGCCAAAAGCCTTAACCAGAATTCTGTCTCCAGGAATAAGCTTATCTAAAATCTCTGCAGGAAAATCAACTAGCACGTGCTCGATTCCGCCATGTTTTCCCGTGACTACTCCCTCAGCACCCTTAGCATCGCCACTGACAACTATTGCTTTGTTTCCTACACATGAAAGCACATTTAATGCAGTGTTAGCTGTTTGACCTGAGCGAGAATCATTTTCTTTGTTATCCACGCTGGCTCCTGGCTCAACATGGTCAGCTTCCCAACCACAAGCTGGATCACCAATTCTAAGATTGTATGTTACGCCCCCCACTCCGGGCAACACAACAGGTTTTCCTGTGGCTGAAACATTGTATACTGATCTAATTGTTGGGCTAGCGATTTCACCCAAAACAGATATTTTTATTAGTTTATCAGCATTTGTGCGAATCATTATTGTTCGTCTCGAACAATGTGACCTATCTAATAGGAGTTTAATAAAACTTCACTGAGCTGATTTTCAGTTTAAGTAAATCTTAAATTGTGCGTTTCTTTATTGTTGCAGTGAAGCTAAAAGTAACTAGGTTGTTGGAAGTGAAAATTGACTATGTCTGAAATTGGGTTGAGAACAAAGATGCTGGTCCGAGATGTTATGAGCAGTCCGGTTGTGACGATGAATGAGGATGAAACTTCAAATAAAGCTGCAGTGGCAATGGATCGTGGCGACTTAGGCGCTGTAATAGTCACAAATCAAGAAGGAAAATCAATCGGCATTATTACCGAACGAGACCTAGTAATTAGGGTATTAGCTAAAAACCTTAAACCAGACACAGTTAAAACCAAAGATATTATGACAACTCCGCTAGTGACAATAGAGCCAGAAGCAACAATCACTGAAGCAGCTAGAAGGATGAACCGACTTGACATACGACGTCTTGGAGTTATTTACAAAGGCAACCTTGTTGGAATAATCTCAAGTAAAGATATACTGGGCGTAATGCCGGAATTAATAGAGACTATTCTTGAAAGGTCGCGCATTGAAGGTGAAGCCAGAAATGAAGAAGCTGACGAGGTTCCGTTATCTGGTTATTGTGATCGCTGCAACGAATATTCAGAAAGTTTGAAAGAACGAAATGGACAAAACATCTGCGATGAATGCAGGATAGAATTAGAAGAAGAAAAATAAGACCTGTCTTTTTCCCACGCAAACGGATTGTTGACGATAAATAAGACTTAATTAGCAAACCACTCGCTATCACTAGTAAATGTGAACTGATTTGATTGTTGATTCTGTACTGATCAACGCTAAAGCATACATCAATGGACAAATCGTCGATTGCAGCATAGCAATTGAAGAAGGGAAGATCTTTAAAATCGGCAAAAATCCCCAAATGCCGAAGGCTGACCAAAAAATTAATGCAAAAAATCTCTTAGTTCTGCCCGGCTTGATAGATGAACACGTTCATTTGCGGGACGAAGGGAAAGCTTACAAAGAAGATTTCCAAACAGGAACTGCAGCCGCCGCTGCTGGAGGATTTGCAACAGTTCTAGATATGCCAAATAACGAACCAGTCACTATGAGTGCTGAAACCCTGAGAAACCGAATGTGGATTGCTTCAAGAAAAATTCTTGTTAATGTAGGTTTTTACTCTGAATTTCCAAAAAAGATTTCTGAAGTCGAAGAAATTGTTTTGCAAGGGGCAATAGGCTTCAAGCTCTTCATGGGCTGCCAGATCGGTGGACTAAATATTGATGATGATCAAGCCTTAAAGGAAGCATTCAAAAAAGTTGCTGAACTAAATGTGCCGGTGGCGGTTCATGCCGAAGATAAGGTTTTGCTTACGGCAAACGAAGAGAGACTTAAGCAAGCTAAAAAAAGTGGCTTATCTGCTTTTCAAATGGCGCATTCAGAAACTGTTGAAACAAAAGCAATCCAGCGACTAACAGAAATTTGTCGAAAAACTAGTTTGAATCTGCATTTTTGCCATATCTCAACTGAAGCAGGTTTAAGCTCAATTGAGGAAGCAAAAAAATCAGAACTAAAAATAACCTGTGAAGTCACTCCTAATCATCTATTTTTATCAAATGTTGACTTGGCTCTTTACGGACCGATGGTGATTATGGCACCCCCTCTCCGCAATAAAAGCAATGTTGATGCATTATGGAGAGGGTTAGAGAACGGTTCAATTGACACCATCGGTTCAGATCATGCGCCTCACGCATTGAACGAGAAATCTGCAGATAATGTTTGGGATGTCAAAGTCGGCTTGCCTGGTCTAGAAACCACTTTACCCCTTATTTTAACTCTCGTAAAAAAGAATCAATTGTCATTAGTCCAAGCGGTCAGACTTTTAGCAGAGAAGCCAGCAGAAATTTACGGTTTGATCGATCGTGGCCGATTAGAAGAAGGAAAAAACGCAGACTTAATAATAGTTGACTATAATAAAAGATTCAAAATTGATGCATCAAAATTTAAGTCCAAAGCTAAATATTCACCTTACAACGGATGGGAAGTTGTGGGTCAACCAGTAAAAACTTTAGTTAATGGGTTAGTAGTTTTTGATGAGGGGGAAATAGTTGCCACACCAGGGAGTGCTTCTATCATTCGGAGAGTTTAGCAACTGAAATTCTTAGCGGACGGAATGCTAGGAAAATTAGCGCGTTGGTTTCGAATGTTAGGGCAAGATGTCGCATATTCGACTGAGCTAAACGATTCTGTGCTTCTTGAAAAGGCAAAAAATGAAAATCTCATTTTGTTAACAAAAGACTTAGAGCTCTACCGTCGATCTGCCACTGGAGGCATAAACGCCTTCTATGTTGAAGGCAAAACAGAAGCTGATCAACTAGCAGAGCTCGCCATTCGATATGACTTGACTTTAGCAATTGACATGGAAAAATCTCATTGCCCGTTATGCAATACTAAATTAAAGGCAACGCCAAAAGAGGAACTTCTGGGTGAATTAGAAAGAAACACTTTAAAATATTTTGAAGAATTCTGGCAGTGTCCAATTTGTAAGCAAGTCTATTGGCAAGGAGCACATTGGAAACAAATCAAAATTACACTCAACGATGCTCAAGTGAAACTCGAAAAGTTAAGAAAGAAACTTGTTTAAGTTAGCCATTTTAGTGGAATATCTTGGAAGGTTCCATCTGGCAGCGTTCGTCTAATTGTAATAGGAAGTATGCCAGCCTCAAGTTCTTTTAGAGCAATATCAATCGGGTTTGTATTTTCAGCTGCATCCACCAAAATCGGTGCTCCCATCGAGATTTGAAGCGCTCTAGCTCCAACTATTCTAGCTTTCTCAAAACGAGTAATTTTTGGTGGTCCAACGATTATTTTTTGTTCTGACATATTCTAGTATTCTCCAGCGCCAGGATATCCTCCCATGTCACCCATACCGCCGCCGCCCATTCCGCCTGGTGGCATTGGAGGTGTCTTCATTTTGGTAGCGGAAATAACGTCATCAATTTTGAGGATCATGGATGCTGCTTCGTTGGCGGATTTGATTATTTGTTTTTTGACTGAAAGTGGTTCAAAGATGTTTACCTTTGACATGTCTTGAATTTTTCCGAGCAAGACTTCAATGCCTGCCCATGTTTCTCCATTTTCGTGTCTGGATCGCAATTCAGAGAGTATGTCAATTGGCTCTAAACCCGCATTCTCAGCAAGCGTTACAGTTATCGATTCAAGAGCTTCTGCGAAAGCCCTAATTGCGAGTTGCTCTCTACCTGCAATTCTTTCCGCATATTTTCTGAGCTCATTTGCCACTTCAAGTTCTGGAGCACTTCCGCCAGCAACGATTTTTGGTTCTCGGATTAGGTCTCTGATAACGCAGAGTGCATCGTGAACTGATCGTTCTGCTTCTGCAGACATGCGTTGAGTTCCAGCTCTAATTAGGATGGTGACCGCTTTTGGATTCTTGCAGCCTTCAATGAAAGTCATCTTGTCGTCACCAATTCTGCGCTCTTCTACCAAAGCTGCATACCCAAGGTCTGATGCGGAAATAGTGTCGATGCTGCTAACTATTTTTCCACCCGAGGCTTTTGCTAGTTTTTCCATGTCTGATTTCTTAGCTCTTCTAATAGCAATTATTCCTTTTCTAGAAAGAAAATGCTGAGCCATATCATCTATGCCTTTTTGGCATACAACGACGTTAGCGCCTGAAGCTAAAATTTTGTCAGTCATATCTTTTAGCATTTTTTCTTCCTGGTTTAGAAATGCTTCAATCTGGTCAGGGCTTTCAATACTTATTTTAGCGTCATACTCGGTTTTCTCAATCTCTAAGGAAGAATCGATTAATGCAATTTTTGCTTTTTCAATTCGTTTGGGCATTCCTGAATGAACAATTTCTTTGTCCAAAACTATCCCATTTATTAGGCTAGTGTCTTTGAGGGATTCGCCTGTTTTCTTTTCGACTTTAACATCGTCAACGTCCACCTTATAGCCGCCGTCTTGTTTTTCGGCAACTGCCATCATTGCTTTAACTGCAATTTCAGCTAAGTATTCTTTGTATTCAGAAACAATTTTGCTTCCCATTGCGGTTGTTGCAGCTTTCTTTAAGTATTCCTGTGATTTCAGGTCTATTGGCATGGCTATTTTTTCAAGGATTTCTAGTGCTTTTTCTGCAGCCATTCGAAAGCCATCAATTACTATTGTGGGATGAATTTTTTTGTCTATTAGTTCTTCTCCTTTGCTGATAAGTTCGCCTGAAATAATGACCGCAGACGTTGTTCCGTCACCAGCTTCGTTGTCTTGCGTTTTAGCAACTTCAACTAGCATTTTGGCTGCGGGATGTTGAATATCCATTTCATCTAAGATGGTTCGGCCATCGCTTGTTATTGTGACGTCTCCGAAGTTGTCAACAAGCATTTTATCCATGCCTTTTGGTCCCAAAGAACTTCGGACACTTTCAGCTACAACTTTAGCCGCAGTGACGTTTCCGTGCAGTGCTTCTTGTCCACGGGACCTGTTTGATCCTTCTTTCAAAACGAGAATAGGTACGCCGCCTGCTTGTGTTGGAAAAGATGACAAATCAAATAATCTCCTTTAGTTGCGAACAACAACAAAATGGCACTAGCAATATAAGTTTTTCTAGGCGAGGCATGATTAATAAGCCTATTAAAGCGGTTTCTGCATCATTTAGCCAGCTTTAAGTTTTTTTGCAATATTCTTGCCATGGCTCAATAAACTGAGACTTTAGCTATTCCGGATATCTTTAAAAGTTCGGGGATAAGTTCTCCTGGGATTTTCTTCTCAACAATTAAAGTAAGTTTCGGTTCGGGTGAGAGTTCTGGATCATCTACTATCGCTTGTCTAATGCTTAATCCGGCTAAGTTGAGAATCGTTGCTGCATTGGATAGAATTCCTGGAGACTTTGCGTTAACAGGAGTAATTTCTAATACTCCAAGGTTAAGATGTTTGGCGATTTCTTTTAGTGAGTGTCCCGCTGGACGTATTTCCTCAAAAATTAATTTGAGTTCAGCGTTTTCTTTGATGCTGTTTAATGTCTCGTTCACTGTACGCCTGTCGACTCCAGCGACTCTGGCAATGCGTACTGGCGGAATTTCGATTTGGTTTAGACATATTTTGTAATCCTGAACGCTAAGTCCATTTTCTATGAGTACGCGTGCAACTTTAAGTCGTTCAGGATATTGTTGTAATTGATTTTTTATTTGGTTCCACATTTTGTTTCGCTTATGCGTGTTTTTGTTCGTTTAGGTATAAATGTATTCTTAATCGATTTATTCATTTTCTATGGACAAAAGTGTACACAAAAGCCTTAAATAAAACTTAAAAGTACATTTTATCGCTTTAAAGGCAAAAAGGCGAAAGAAATGACTATTAAAAAAATATTACTGAACGAAGAAGAAATCCCAAAGCAATGGTATAACATAGTTCCCGACTTACCGCACCCGCTGCCACCATTCATCGATGTGGCAACAAAGCAGCCAGGTGTAGGAATTGTTCCAAGAATTTTTCCTAAAGCAATTATCGGTCAAGAAATAAGCCAAGAACGTTGGATAGACATACCTGAAGAAGTAAGAGAAGTCTACCGAATCTGGAGACCATCTCCGCTCTTCAGAGCTACGGGCTTAGAAAAGGCACTAAAGACGCCAGCAAAAATCTACTACAAATATGAAGGTGTAAGCCCTGCTGGAAGCCACAAACCCAACACAGCGGTACCGCAAGCATACTACAATATGAAAGAAGGCACAAAACGACTATCAACGGAAACGGGCGCAGGACAATGGGGTTCAGCTTTAGCCTTTGCAGCCATGATGTTTGGACTCAAAGCCACAGTTTACATGGTACGTGCAAGTTATGACCAGAAACCATACCGAAAGATGATGATGAAAGCTTTCGGTGCAGAATGCTTTGCAAGCCCAAGTGACAAAACAGAGGCAGGACGAAAAATCTTAGCTGAAGACCCAGACAACAAGGGAAGCCTCGGCATCGCCATCAGCGAAGCTGTTGAAGATGCATTAGTTAATGAGGAAGAAACTAACTACGCAATAGGCAGCGTATTCAACCATGTATGTTTACATCAGACGGTTGAAGGCATTGAAGCTAAGAAACAACTCGAGATGGTTGACGATTATCCAGATGTGATTTACGGTTGCATAGGCGGAGGCAGCAGTTTCTCTGGGCTAATGTGGCCTTTCTACTACGACAAAGTAGCAAAGAAAGCTCCCAAAGAAACCAAATTTGTCGCTACCGAAGCTACTGCATGCCCAAAAGTAACCAAGGGACAATATCAATATGACCATGGGGACACTGCAAAACTAACACCACTGGTGCCAATGCATACTATCGGTCATGACTTCATTCCAGCTCCGATTCACGCAGGCGGTCTCCGCTACCATGGAATTGCTCCAACAATAAGCGTGCTCGTTCAGGAAAAACAGATGACTACAGAAGCATTCAACCAAATAGAAGTTTTCGACGCAGCAAAAATCTTCCTCCAAACAGAAGGAATCATCCCCGCCCCAGAACCATCCCACGCAATAAAAGGCGCAATCGACGAAGCTTTACGATGCAAAAAAACAGGTGAAGCAAAAACCATCTTGTTTGTCCTCTGCGGCCATGGGTTCTTCGATATGGCAGCATACGATGAGTACTTCAGCGGTAACCTACAACCATACGAATATCCAGCTAAAAAGGTCGATGAATCAATGGAAAAACTACACAAGCTATATCCATGGCTGGACGAGGTCAACAAGAAATACATAAGCTGCGAAACAATCTAAACCCTAACCTCTTCCTTTATTCTTTTTTTTGTTTTTATTTTAGAAACCTAATATTTGCTAAGGTTATCAATATTGACCGAACCTCTTGCTATGCCTACTAAAACCATTGGATTTATAGTGAACCCAGTAGCTGGAATGGGGGGAGCTGTCGGGTTAAAAGGAACTGACGGAAAAACTATTCTCGACAAGGCCATATCTCTTGGAGCTAAACCCATAGCATCGCAAAGAGCGGAAACTTTCCTTGCTGAATTGTCTAGAGTAAAAAAAAGCTTAAGACTAATTGTAGGCGCTGGCAACATGGGTGAAGATGAAGCTGAAATGTGCGGTTTTACCTTCATTGCTAAAGGTGAAAACAAAGAGAATACTACTTCAGAAGATACTCAGAACATCGTCAGAGAAATGGTGGACTCAGGTATCGATTTGCTCGTATTTTGTGGCGGTGATGGAACAACCCGCGATATATTAAAAATTGTTCACCTGGATGTTCCAGTGCTTGGAGTTCCAACAGGTGTCAAAATGCATAGCGCCGTATTCGCGGTGAATCCTCAAGCTGCCGCAAGAGTTGCCATTAGCTATCTTTGTAGTGTATTGCCTCTAAGAGAAGCCGAAGTAATGGATGTAGATGAGCAAGCCTTTAGAGAAAGTCGCCTTTCTGCTGAACTCTATGGCTATATGCTGAGTCCTTATGAACCGCACTTGATTCAGGGCAACAAGCTCGAAAGTCCTACGACCGAGAATGAAGTGCGAAATCAAGCAGCTATAGCGATTTATGTAATTGAAGGAATGAAGCCTGATTACATTTATGTAATAGGTCCGGGAACCACAACTCGCACTATTGGCGATCTTTTGGACCAGAAGAAAACCTTGTTGGGCGTCGATCTTCTTCTTGGTAAGAAAATCATTGCAAACGACGTAAACGAAAATCAACTGCTTGAATTCACAAAGGGAGTGCAAGCAAAAATAATTGTAACACCGATTGGAGGGCAAGGCTTCATTTTTGGTAGAGGAAACCAGCAAATAAGCTCCAGAGTTATCCGTCAAGTAGGCTTAGATAATGTTATTGTGGTAGCTACTAAAAGCAAATTGGATAGGTTGAAAAGTTTAAGAGTTGATACTGGCGACTCTGAGCTGGATAACGAACTTAGGGTCGGTGGGACTAGAGTTATAACTGATTACAAAGTTTTTCAAAAAATGACTGTAGAATAATATTCTCTATTTCTGAAATTCTAAAAATTAAGCAAATTAAAATATTGCGTAAACAGTAACTAAGAGAATGAGGCTTGAGAAATGATACCGATAAACCTGCCTTTGTGTCAAGTAACTTGTCTGAGTTTATTGTTTCTTCCATTTTTTGTATCACTTCTAACTATAATTGAATAGTTTACTAATGTTTAAGTATTTGCATTAGGGTTGTATTGAGATTATACACGGGGTTATTCGAATTGCAAGAGAAGGTTTTGCTTAAAATTTCAACGAGGAAGGGTTCTCGTATTGAGAGTGTGCCTTTGATGAAGTTAAAGCGGTTGGCTTCTGCTGGTCATCGTTTTTGGAAGCTTGAAGGCGATTTTCTGGTTCTTGAGTCGTATTGATTGGTGGTTCAAAAGGTTCTCGTATTGAATCTATACCTTTGAAAAGTTTTATTGATTTGTCTAGTTATCCTAAGATGGTTAATTCTTGAAGCTTTCTTATATTTTTTGAATTTGGTTCGGAATCTTCTTTCGGTTCTAAGGTTCTGATTAAACTTTGTTTTCAGTGTCTTAAAAAAATCTCCTTTGTGTTATCTGCTTAATTTTTAAAAAGATTTTTTTGTGGTGTTTGCATAAGAGTGAGTCGTTAATGTGGGCGTTAGTGTGTTATTACGGTTAGCGTTAATGTTAGACTTTTCTTTGCTGAGTTACAAACCTTTCCCAACCCTCTCCCCTTTTTGGCGGAACAATATGATTTTTCTCGGCTCAGAGGTTATTGCATTGCTCAATGCATACATCAGAGCTGGTGCTTCAACACCAAAAATCTTATGTTCCGCAGTGGTTGGGTTTTATTCCATTTGAGTGAGTGGTTATGCAAGGGAATCCCTTTCTATGGATTCACTTGCTCCTTGTCTTTGCTATGGATACTTTATGGTTTTGTCGGTCATTTTGACGGAACGAATGCTGTGAGGTTCGGCTTTGCGTATCGTCTGTGTTCTAAAAGATTGTTTATCTTTTGTAGGAATGTTAATTTTCAAATTAGTTTTAATTTGAAAAGGCGTGACGTAGCGGAGCGTAGCGGAGCGGAGTCTTGGCGGTTACTTATCTTGATAATACTGTCGGATCGTTCCTCA
>Ga0326726_10000400_pt1 | contig 41454 bp, 35 predicted proteins | sample MHFenrmetagenome_2_FD_207603 | JGI IMG/M metagenome (GOLD analysis project Ga0326726, IMG submission 207603) | Lab enriched peat soil microbial communities from Michigan Hollow, Ithaca, NY, United States - MHF15MN | ecosystem: Environmental > Terrestrial > Soil > Wetlands > Peat | place: USA... | reverse complement strand
CCAAGCGAAGCCCGTCGCCGCCCTGGAAAGCCGGTGATGAACGCGGCATGGCCAACACGCTGGGCCCGATCACCACGCAGCGCTGCGCGTGGCACATGGCGCAGGCCGGCGCGCGCGTCTACGAGGCTTCGTTCGTGCGCAGCAATACGATGCCGATGTCGCCGTTCGCGAGCCATGCGGGCACGCAGTACAAGGCGACCTCGGGCGTGCCCTTCTCGGCGCATGCGTTCAACAGCGAGGTCATGCAAGCCGGTGCCGAGCCCGCGCAGCAGGGCACCCAGATCGACGCCCTCGGCCACTTCGCCTACATCAGCAAGCCGTGGGACCCGAAGGACCCGTTCCCTGCGGACGAGGCTCGCTACTACGGCGGCTTCACGCAGAAGGACCTCAAGCCCACGCCGGATTCGCCGCTGCTCAAGATGGGCATCGACAAGATCCCGCCGCTGATCTCCACCGCGGTGCTGCTCGACGCGCGCACGTTCGTCGGCAAGGGCAAGGCGATGACCGACGGCCAACTGGTCACCGCGCAGCACATCGAGGACATGCTGAAGGCGCAGGGCCTGACGCAACGCGGCATCTTGCCCGGCGACATGGTGTGGGTCTACACCGGCTGGAGCGAGCGCTGGAAGGATCCGTACGACGACAACGGCTACTACTCGATGGCCCCGGGCTTGTCGGTGGACGCGGCCAACTGGCTGGGCGCCAAGCACGTGGTGGCGGTCGGCCTGGACACGCCGTTCATCGACTCGGTGCCCGGCGGCATGCTGCAGGGCAAGGCACCGCCCGCGCCGGGCACGCTGCCGGGGATGCCGTTCTCGATCCACCACACGCTGATCACCCAGTTCGGCATCCACCACCTGGAGAATCTCAATCTGGGAGCGATGGCGCAGGACAAGGTGTGGACCTCGTGCGCGATGGTGCTGCCCTCGCGCGACCTCGGCGCCGCGGGCGCGGCGATCCGGCCGGTGGCGATCGGTTTGCCCGACCAGCATTGAGCCCGCGCGCGAGGCCCACGCACGCCGCCGACGCCGCGCGATGCTGAACGAAGCGCAGGTGCAGGCGCTGACCACGCAGGTGTTGTGGGCGGCGTTTGCGCTGGCGCTGGTGTTCGGCGGCATCGCGCAGCGCACGCATTTCTGCACGATGGGCGCGTTGTCGGACATCGTCACGATGGGTGACTGGTCGCGCATGCGCATGTGGGCGCTGGCCGCTGGCGTGGCGGTGCTCGGCTTCAACGCGATGGTGGCGTTGCGCTGGGTGCAGGCCGGCGATTCGATCTACGCGGCGCCACGCTTCATCGTGCTCAGCCATGCGCTGGGTGGCCTGATGTTCGGCTTCGGCATGGTGCTGGCGTCGGGCTGCGGCAGCAAAACGCTGGTGCGGGTGGGTGGCGGCAACCTGAAGTCGCTGGTGGTGTTCGTGGTGCTCGGCGTTTCGGCATTCGCAACGCTCAAGGGTCTCACCGCGGTGTGGCGAGTCAACACCGTCGACCGCGTGGTCGCCACGTTGCCCACCGGGCAGGATCTGCCGTCGCTGTTCGCGCACGCCAGCGGCGTGGCGGACACCACCTGGGCGGCGCTGCTCGGTCTGTTGATGGGCGGTGGCCTGCTGCTGTGGGCATTGGCCCGCCCCGAAGGCCGCCGCGGCGATGTGTTGCTCGGCGGCGTGGGCATCGGCGCGGTGGTGGCCGCGGTGTGGTGGGTGTCGGGTCGCCTCGGCCACGTCGCCGAACATCCATTGACGTTGCAGGAGACGTTCCTCGCCACCAACTCGCAACGCATGGAGTCGTTGAGCTTCGTTTCGCCGTTCGCCTACACGATCGATTGGTTGATCTTCTTCAGCGACACCAGCAAGGTGCTGACGATCGGCATCGTCAGCACACTCGGCGTGGTGCTCGGCAGCGCGACGGTGGCGCTGGCCACGCGCAGCTTTCGCTGGGAGGGCTTCGGCAGCGTCGAGGACACCGCCAATCACCTGGTGGGCGCCGCGCTGATGGGCGTGGGCGGCGTCACCGCGCTCGGCTGCACGATCGGCCAGGGGCTGTCCGGCTTGTCGACCTTGTCGCTCGGCAGCTTCGTCGCACTGGCCGGCATCCTGGGTGGCGGCGTGCTGGCGCTGCGCTGGCAGATGTGGCGGGTGAAATGACCCACCCCCGAAGCGGCCTACCGGCCGCTTCCCCCTCGAGGGGGCAACACCAGCGGCCCGGCAAAGCCGGTTCCGCGGTGTTCGCTTGATGGACATCTTTGCAGACGCCGACCTCGAACGCCGCTTCGGTGGCGTGCGGCGGTTGTATGGCGACGTGGGCTACCGGCGTTTGCGTGAAGCGCATGTTGTGGTGGTGGGCCTGGGCGGCGTCGGCTCGTGGGCGGTGGAGGCGCTGGCGCGCAGCGGGGTGGCCGCGCTGACGCTGATCGACCTCGACCATGTGTCGGAGTCGAACATCAACCGCCAGCTGCAGGCGCTGCAGCACACGCTGGGCATGGCCAAGCCGGTGGCGCTGCGCGAGCGCATCGCCGAGATCCACCCGCGCTGCGACGTGCATGCAGTCGAGGCTTTCGTCGAGCCTGGCAATTGGCCGCAGATCCTGCAAGGGCGCACGGTCGACGGCGTGATCGACGCCTGCGATCAGGTGCGCGCCAAGCAGGCGATCGCACAGTGGTCGCTGACCTCGCGCGTGCCGACGATCGTCACCGGTGCCGCCGGTGGCAAGCGTGCGGCGCAGCGTGTCGAGGTGGCCGATCTCGCCGCCGTCACGCACGATCCGTTGCTGGCCGCGTTGCGCCAGCGCTTGCGCAAGGCCGGCGCCGCGCGCAGCGCCGCAATGGGTTTGCGATGCGTGTTCTCGCGCGAGGCCGTGGCCCGGCCCGACGCGGCCGCCTGCGGGGCCGACGCGCCGGCGGTCGACGGCAGCCTCAACTGCCACGGTTATGGCTCGAGCGTGGTGGTGACCGCCACCTTCGGCATGGTCGCCGCGGGCGAACTGATGCAATGGATCGCTGCCGCCGAAAAACGCGCCGACGCCCGGTGCTAGAATCGCGCGCTCTACCCCCGGGGTCGTTAGCTCAGTCGGTAGAGCAGCGGACTTTTAATCCGTTGGTCGCAGGTTCGAATCCTGCACGACCCACCACCGGATTCGAGAGTCCGGCGCCAGCGGCGCCAGACATCCAGGGCTCTTAGCTCAGCTGGTAGAGCAGCGGACTCTTAATCCGTTGGTCGCAGGTTCGAATCCTGCAGGGCCCACCAAATCGCTAGAAAATCAACGCCTTGCCGCATAGTGCTGCAAGGCGTTGTGTGCTCTTGGGTATCGAGTCTCAACGGAGCCTTCACGCAGGAAGGCGAGGGCGGGCAGCGGCGCGTGTGCACGGGAAAAGAAGAACCTGACCGCGGAACGAATCGCCGCCTTTGCCGCGCCATCGCTTGCCGGAAAACGACGAAGGCCGGCAGTTCGCCGCGGCCGGCCTTTTGATGAGTTATGGCGTCGACTATGTCGACATCGCCCGCAAGGGCGCGAAGTTCGAAATGGTCGTCAACCTAGAAACGGCCACGACGATCGGCCTCACGATCACGCAACCGATTCTGCTGCGTGCAGACGAAGTGATCGAGTGAATGGCGTCGATCTGTCAATGGTGCTGCAGTGCACTAACTGTATTTGTCCGAGGCCGCGCTGATCGGGATCAATATAGCTGCACGTCAGTGCTTGCGAGTGCGAATCAGCGGGCATAGATTGAATTGGGGAACTTGCAAGCGGTGCAGGTCTGCACTGTTCGGGCTGCTCATTGACCACAAGCAGGAGGTCGACATGCATGCCGTTCACCTTTCACCCCATACAGTCGAGATTGCGAAGTTAGCTGCTGAGCGCAGCTCGGTGCCTTTGGCCGGGATTGCGGCACTTGGCATTGTGGCTTTGGTTTTGGTGGCGACCAGTTGGTACCTCTGGCAATTCACGTGAGCAACGTGGCGTCGTCTGTATCACAGACTTGAAGAAGCAGGCGGGACTGCAACCGCCCGCTATCTAGCGCCCACGGGCCGCGCCAGTCTTTGCCCAAGGCGGTCGCGCACTCGAGCCAGCAGTGGCGCACGGATTGCCGCTGCTGATCGAGTCAGCGAGCAGGGGTAGGGGTCGAGGCAGGCGTTTCGCGCAACTCGCGCAGCCGCTGAGCAGCTTCCGGCTGGGTGGGGTCCGCCTGCAGGCTGAGTTCCAGCGCGGTGATCGCAGCGGCGCGGTCCGTGGTTGCCAGTTGTTCGGCCTGGCGCACATACAGGTCGGCCAGGAGCGCGCGCAGCGTGGCGCTGCCGCGATGCGCTTCGGCCAATGGCTGCAGCATGGCGATCGCGCCGTTGATCTCGCCTTGGCCGGCCAGCATGCTGGCATGCTCGATTTCGTTGCGTTCGCCGGCCGCCGGCGCCGCGTCACGCGAGCCGGTGACGGGCGCGCGACGCGCCATCACCGCGCGCGAGGATTGGCCGAGCTGGTAGCGGCGCACTCGTTCGCGCTCGATTTCGCGCAATGCTTCGGCGGCGGCTGCGTGGTCGGGTGCCAGCGCCAGCACCTGGAGATACGCGCGCGCTGCGGCATCGATGTCGCCGTGCGATCGCGCGGCGCGGCCGCGCGCCAGGCGCTCGGGCAGCGCCGCGCGCACCGCGTCGTCGGCTTGCGCACGTCGGCGCATGGCGTCGCTGTCGCCTGGTCGCAGCGCGAGCACGATGTCGCAGGCCCAGATCGCGTCGGCCCATCGCCCCTGGCGCGCTGCTGCCTCGGCGGCGTCACGCTGCTGGGCTTCGAACGCGACCAAGCCGTCGGCCGCAGCGTTGGGCGCCGGGTCATCGGGCGCCAATGCGCGGGTCGGCGCAGGTGCCGGCTGCGCTGGACCGTCGGGCGGCGGCGGCACCGCGCAACCGCTGACGCTGGCGGTCACCAGCGCCGCGATCAGACGAATCCGCGCGCACGCCAACGCAGTGCGCCTCATGGCCACAGCGCGTGGCGCCGCACCTGCAGCCGCGCCTTGAAATCGTCGAGCGTGTGGTCGCCATAAATCATGGTCCGACGCAGCATCAACGGGTGCGCGAAGAAGGCGTTGCCGCCGGGGATGACCGTCACGCCGAGCTCGTACTGCTCGCGCTGCATCGCGTCGAGCACCACTTCGTTGGCATCACCGAACGGGTAGGCGAAGTGATGCACCTGGATGCCCATGGCGCCGAGCCGGTGCTGGATCAGCGCGCGCGGCAGCTGCAGTTCGGTCTCGATGTTCTGGCGATAGGTGTCGTCGGTCTCGTTGGCGGCTTGCTCGATCAGATTGCGGTGGCTCTTGGAATGGGCCTGGATGTCGACCAGACCCGACTCGGCCAACTCCTGCAGCTGAGCCCACGACAGGCCGTCGCGCGAGCCGATGAAGTCGGTGTAGACGAACAGCGTGGCCGGGAATCCGTATCGCTTGAGCAGTGGGAAGGCATGGTGGTACACCGACTCATAACCATCGTCGATGGTGATCACCACCGATCGTTGAGGCAGCGGTTTCTTGCCGGCGAGGAATCCGGCCATGTCGCCCAGCCGCAGCACCTGGTAGTGGTTGCGTGCCAACCATTCGAGCTGCGCTTCGAACTGCGGTGCCGCCACCACCATCTTGGCCGAGCCCGGCCCGAACCGGTGATAGCACAGGATGGTGACCGCCTGCGCGCCATCGGCCGTCACGCCGAGCGCCGATCCATCGCCCAACGGCACCACCAGCGGCTGCCCTCCAGCAAGTTGCCAACGTTGGTCGTTGGCATCGGCGATCTGCCAGGCGCGGTCGGCCGAACCCAGGAAGCGCTTGGCGACGCCGGCGAGGGTGTCGCCGTCGCGCGGCAGATAGACCAGCACCCGCTCGTTGCGGCCGGCCACATCGCCCATCGCGCCAGGCACGGGCCCGTCGGCCGATGGCGTCGTCGCCGCGGCAGGGGGCTGCACCACGGGCGGGGCCACCGCGGGCGTCGGGCTAGGCCCGGCACAGGCCGCCAGCAAGAGCATGACCACGAGCGCGCAGTGGCGTGTCTGCGGCTTCCACTCGCGACACCTTGCGGGTGCAGATTCTCGATCCGCGGCTAAAGCATCCTCCATGCTGCGCAATGAGGGAACTGGGTAGCGCGAATGCTAAGCGGGCGGCGCGATTCGATCAGCAAACAATGTCGCACAGCGGGCCCCATTGCATGCCTCTAGACTGCCGCCATGACATGGTGGAAGGCCGCAATCATCGTGATGGCCGCGGTCCTGCTGGGCCAGCATGGCGCGCACCCGCAGGCCAGCCTGAGCCTGGCTGCCTGCATCGACGAGTTGCGCCGCGACCTGCCATCGCATCGCGAGGTGAAGACGCAGACGTTCGACATCCACACGCGCAGCGCGACCGACCTGCGCCCGACGATCGAGAACGCCACGCGCGCGCAACCCGAGTTCGAGCTGCCGATCTGGGACTACCTGGCGCGACGCGTCGACGCGCAACGTGTGGCGCAGGGTCTCGAACTGCTCGAGCGCGAGGCCACGGCGCTGGGCGCCATCGCGCAGCGCCACGAGGTCGACCCGGCGACCGTGGTGGCCGTGTTCGGCATCGAGACCGACTACGGCCGTGTATCGGGCGCGTACCCCGTGGTGGACGCCACGTTGAGTCGAGCCTGCCTCAATCTGAAGAGCGACGAACGCAAACAACATTTCTTTGCCGCGTTGTGGCTGCTGCAGGAAGGCGTGGTCCAGCGTGCCGACTTCAAAGGTTCCTGGGCGGGCGCGTTCGGCAAGACGCAGTTCCTGCCGGGCACGTTCATCCGCTACATGAGTGATGGCCCGCAGACGCCTGCGGCGGACATCATTCACAGCGTTCCGGACGCGCTGGCGACCACGGCACGGTACCTGCGTGGCCTCGGTTGGAAGGGCGGGCTGCCGTGGGGCATCGAGGTCAAGGTGCCCGCGCAACTGGTCGCCTGGCATGCACCCGAGACCGACCATGCCTGTCTCTTGGAGGACCAGCCAACCGGCAAATGCCGCCGCGTCGCCGACTGGCGCGCGGCCGGCGTCACCCGGGTGGATGGCGCGGCGTTGGACCGATCCGGCGCGAGCGCGGGCCTGGAGCAGTCGACGCCGACGGCGCTGCTGTTGCCGGCGGGAGCGCAAGGACCGGCCTGGCTGATCACGCCGAACTACCAGGCGATCTGGCGCTACAACCGCGCCGATGCCTATGGGCTGGCGATCGGGCTGCTGTCGGATTCGCTGCGGCGCGGCCCGCCTCAGCGTGTGCCATGGCCGACGGACGACCCGGGGCTCTCGCGCGCCCAGTTCGTGGAGCTGCAAGCCTTGCTGCGCGCAAATGGGCACTGCGGCGTCAGCGTCGATGGCGCCGAGGGTCCGCGTACCCAGGCGGCCATCCGCGAAGAAGAGCTGCGCTTGGGGTTGCCGGTAAGCGGGCGCGCGGCGACTCGCGTGCTCACTGCGCTGCGGCTCCAGAACACCGCCGCGGCATCGTGTGGGGTTCCCGCAGCGGCCGCCAGCGCCGCGGCGCCCGCTGCCACAGGGCCGGCTTCGACGGTGGCCGCTGGCGAGCCTGCGGCGGCCAGCGCGCCGGCATCGTCGGCGCAACCATGACTCGACCGATGCGGCTACCAGCTTACGCATGGGTCTGCTGGCCGCGCACGGGCGGGCGGCGCGCTCGACCGTGAGCGACCGCGCGCGCCTGGACTCGGTCGACGCCTTGCGCGGCGTGACGGTGGCTGCGATGCTGCTGGTCAACGACGCCGGCGACTGGGGCCATGTGTACGCGCAACTGCAGCATGCCGATTGGCATGGCTGCACGCTCGCCGACCTCGTGTTTCCGTTCTTCCTGTTCATCGTCGGCGTGTCGATCGCGCTGGGTCTGGGGCCGCGTGTCGACCTGGGCACCGATGCGGCGGCGCTGCGACGCAGCGTCTGCCTTCGCGCCCTGCGAATCGTTTTGCTGGGCCTGGTGCTGCACGCGGTGCTCTACGGATTGGTCGGCACCCGCGCGTTCAGGCCATTCGGCGTGCTGCAGCGCATCGGCATCTGTTATGCCGCCGTCGCGCTGCTGGCCATTGACACCCGGGCACGCACGCAATGGGCCGCCTGTGCGGCGCTGCTGCTGGGTTACTGGACTCTGATGGTCTGGGGCGGCCCCTTGACCAAGGCCGGCAACCTGGCCAGCCACCTGGACGGCGCGCTGCTCGGCCGTTTTGCCTATGAATACGATGCAGCCAGCGGCGCGGGCCACGATCCCGAGGGCCTCCTCAGCACGCTACCGGCCATCGCGACAACGCTGTTGGGGCTGCGTGCCGGCGATTGGCTGCGCCACCAGCAGTTGCGGCGCTTGCTGCAGGCGTCGGCCGCAGCATTGCTGCTCGGCTGGCTATGGTCATGGCTCTTTCCGTTCAACAAGCAACTGTGGACCTCGTCGTACGCGCTGTGGACCAGTGGCCTGGCGATGGCCGCGCTCTGGCTCGCCCACCTGCTGGTGGATCGCCGCGGCTGGCCGGCGTGGGGCCGCAGCTTCGGAGTCAACGCCATCACCGCCTACGCGGGTTCGTGGCTGATGACGTGCCTGCTCGTCGGTCTGCACTGGAAGCGGCCGCTGTACGAGCACGCATTCGCCAGGATGACGCCGCTGGTCGGCCCGTACCTGCCGTCGTTGGCGTTTGCGCTGGCCCTCGTGCTGTTCTGGTGGATCGTGATGCGGGTGCTCGACAGGTACCGGCTGCACTTCAAGATCTGACAGGGTCGAGGTGGGCTCCAACAAGCTCGACGCACTCAGGCAGCCGTCTGGGCCCGCGCCCTGATGCGTCGGGCTAGGACCCAGACCACGAGCGCCAGCGCGCCGAGCGCCGCCAGCGCCTCGGCGAAGCGCAGGTTGCCGGCCTCGAGCCCCGCGGGCAGCCATAGGCCCGCGACGTAGCACAGTCCCACGATCGCCACGCCCAGCGCGTTGCCGGTGCTCTGCATCGTCGACAGGATGCCGGCGGCCACGCCCGCATGCTGCGGCGGCGTGCGCGACAGCGCCAGCGAGACCAGCGGCGCCATCACCAGGCCGATGCCCACGCCCTCGACCAGCAGCGGCCCCAGCATCGCTGCGATGCCGCCGCCGGCCAGCGTGACCGCCAACTGAAGCAGGTGGCCGGCGGCCAACACCAGCGCGCCCAGTTCCACCAACGGCCGCTTCAGCACGCGGCCGAGGTAGCCGCCGCTCATCGACGCGGCGAAGAACGCCGCCCCAAGCACCGCGAACACCATGCCCGAGCGCAGCGCCGTGGCGCCGAGCGTGGACTGCAGGTGTAGGCCGAGCACGAAGTAGAACGATGCAACGCCGCCGTAGAAGACCAGTACCGTGCCCACGCCGAGCCGAAAGTGCCCGGCCGCCAGCACCGACGGCGGAATCATCACGGCCAGGCCCGCCGCCGCACGCCGCCGCTGGCTGAGCGCGAACGCCGCGGCCAACGCCGCCGCGGCGAGCAGCAGGCCGACGTTGACGGCACCGGGCAGCGCTTCGCGCCCATAGGTGAGGGGAACGATCAGGCAGCTCAGCGCCGCGGCGGTCAACGTCATGCCCCAGAAGTCGACCTGCCTGGCGGCCGACGGCGGCGTCTCGCGATCGAGCAGCCGCACGCCCAGAACGATCGCGGCGATGGCGATCGGCGCGTTGATGAAGAAACAGCTGCGCCATCCGGTGCCGGCGAAGTTGATCTCGATCAGCGCCCCACCGAGCAATTGGCCGGCCACGCCCGCCAAGCCCATCGCCATCGCGTAGGCAGCGAACGCGCTTGCACGTTTGTCGCCGGGGAAGTTCAGCCCCAGCAGGGCCAGCACTTGCGGGTGCAGCAGCGCGCCCGCCGCGCCTTGTGCAAACCGCATCAGCACCAGCGCCAGCCCGGAGGTGCTCAGACCGCAGCCGACGGAGGTGACGCCGAACAGCGCCATGCCGGCCAGGAACATGCGGCGGCGACCGAGCAGGTCACCCAGTTTGCCGCCGGCGATCAAGCCCGCGGCGTTGGCGATGCCGTAACCCGCCACGATGAGCTGCAGCTGGCCGGGCGTCGCGGCCAGGTCGATGGCGATCGACGGCAGCGCGACCAGCACGATGAAGAAGTCGAGCACCACCATGAAAGCGCCGGCAAGGATCACCAGCAGCCGTGCGCTGTCGAGCACGGTCATGCCGGAAACTGCAACGCTCTGTGATGCTTCAACCGCCCCGCCGTCGGCGGCGGATCCCAAACGCTTTGATATTTGACTCACGCCTGCCACCTCGCAGCAGCGGCATTCTGCCGTCGTTGCACGAGGCGACGCAGTTTCTTTTTGTCGGCGCGTGAGTGACGTTCGCTGCGTGGCTTGGCGTGTGGCGATCAGCCCTCAGGCGATCAAACCGTGTACCAGCGCATGGAGTCCTTCACCGCATTGTGGGAGTGTGCGAACTCGATGAATTTGTCGAACGTCATCGGCCTGCCGAAGGCATAACCCTGCACCATGTCGCAGCGGATGCGCTTGAGGATCTCCAGGTCGGCCGTCTCTTCGACGCCCTCGGCGATCACGCTGAGCTGCAACGAGTGGGCCAGCCGGACCAGGCTCTTGACGATCTTGTGGCTGGTGTCGTTGGTGGCGATGTCCTTCACGAACGAGCGATCCACTTTCAGCGTGTGGACAGGGAACCTGGCCAGGTAGGCGAACGACGAATAGCCGGTGCCGAAATCGTCGATGCTGATGCGCACGCCCATCTGATTGAGCTCGGCCAACACCTTGGTGCTGGTGTCGACGTCGCGCATCAACGCGCCTTCGGGGATCTCCACTTCGAGCAGATTCGGCGGCACGTTGGCGGCGCGCAGCGCCTCGCGAACGCGGTCGACCATGCACACGTCGCTCAGCGACTGCACCGACAGGTTGATGCTCACCGGCACGTGGATGCCCATGGCGTAGAGCGTGCTGATCTGCTGCAGCGCCTGCTTGAGCACCATCTGGTCGATGGTCGACATCAGTCCGGCATCGTCGGCTAGCGGCAGAAACTCCGCCGGGGACACGATGCCGCGCTTGGGATGCGCCCAGCGGATCAACGCTTCCGCGCCGACCAGCGCGCCCTCGGCGAGCGAGCCCTTGGGCTGCAGCATCAGCAGCAGTTGCTTGGACTCGATGGCCGCGCGCAGCTCCGCCTCGAGCTCGGTACGCAGCTGCGACGAGCGCTCGAGCCCCGGCTCGTACAGCACCAGGCTGCCGCGGTTGGTCTTCTTGGCATGGCGCAGCGCCAGTGCGGCGCGCTTGAGCATCTGCTCGGGATCGCGGCACTCCGTGTCGCGCACCACGCAGCCGGCGCTGGCACCCAGCACGAAACGGTGGCCGTGCAGCATCAAAGGCTGTTTGGCGACGTCGATCAACGCCGCCGCGCGCGACGCGATGAACTCCGGCCCCTGCTTTTCCAGCACGCAGAACTCGTCGCCGTTGAGCCGGTACAGCTGTTCGCCCGGCACCGTGGCGGTTTGCAGGTGCGAGGCCAGTTCGAGCAGCGCCATGTCGCCGCCGGCATAACCCAGTGCGTCGTTGATGCTGCGAAAGCGGTCCAGGCCGATCACCAGCAGCGAGAAAGCGTCGTTGCGCTCGAACAGGCTTTCCAGATCGTTGATCAGGCCGAGCTTGTTCGGCACGCCCGTCAGCGGATCCTTGATGACCTGCTGTGCCAATTGATACTGCCGCACGACGCTTTCCGAGGCGTCATTTGCCAGCATCATCATGCCTTCGCCAGTCGGGAAAACACGGACCATCAGCCAACGGTCGAGCACGGTCGAGTAGCCGATCCTGGCTGTTGGCTTGCGCTCACGTCGGCAACGCTCGATCGACTCGTAGAAGATCGAGCGCTTGAAGTTCGGGAAGTACTCGAACGGCGTCTTGCCCAGCACCTCTTTGCGGCTCAGGCCCAGGTTGGACAGGTACACCGAGTTGCAGAAGCGCACGGTCCAGTTGGCGTCCACGTAGACGATGGCTTCACCGGCCTGCGTCAATAGGTAGTCGAGGTCCACCCCCTCAACTGGGCCGAAAAGTGACTCGATTTCCTCGCGACGCATGATTGGTTGCACTCTCGGAAAAACGTCTGCTATCGTTGCGCGTTAGAGGCGGGGGCGTTGATAAAAAGTAGTTGGGAATTCCAAGAATGGACTTCGACTTCCTCGAGCTCACTCAGTCGCTTGAGTGCAGCTTCAGCGACCGCATTGCCCTGCGCCCGGTCGCCCTGTGCGATGCCTGGCCGCTGTTCGCGGCCACCCGGAATCCGGCCTTCAACAAGCACCTTCTTTGGGCGCAGCCCGAGAACGAGGAACTGGTCTTGAAGAGGGTGCGCATGATCATGGAGGCGTCCAGACGGGGACGATTGACGGCCTTATCGGCCGTGGCGCGCCGGACTGGAGAATTCATCGCATTGTTTCGCTTCCAGCCGCATGCCGCACGGCCAGACACGGTCGAAATGGGCATTTGGTTGCACGACAAGTACTGGCATGGCCGTTACAGCCTGGAATTAGGCCGCCTTTGCGTATCGGCCGCCTTCAGCCTGTCCGGGGTGACCCTGCTGCTGGGCGCCTCGGCACCCGAGAACCGCGGTTCCTGCCACTTGATGGAGGCGGTCGGCATGACGCCCGGTCAGCTGGTGGAGCGCGACACCGAAATGGGTTACCAGGCGGTCCTGCGCGAATACACGATCAACCGCCCGGACTGGGCCGCCCGCCATGCCACCGAGTTCCGCCTGTACGGCGACGACCACATCGTCGTCAAGGCGCCGCAGAAGACGACGGCCACGCCGCGCAGCGAGAGCCTGGAGGCCGTGGCCGTGCAGTAGCGCGCGCTGACCCTGGTGTTCGGCGCTCAGCGGGCGCCGCCGGTCGGCGGCGCCGCCGATGGGGCGGCCTACTGCACGACGATGCGGTCGCGTCCCTCGTCCTTGGCGCGGTACATCGCGCGGTCGGCCCGCTCGATCGCCGCAGCGTCCGCCTCGTCGGATTGGATCATCGTTACGCCGGCGGAGAAGGTGACGCGCAGCGACGGCGAGAGATCGGAGAAATCCTGTGCCGCCAGCGCGTCGCGCAAGCGCTGCAGCGCGGCACAAGCATCGTCGCTGCGAGTGGCCGGGAACAGGACGAGAAACTCCTCGCCGCCCCAGCGCGACAGCAGATCGCCGCCGCGCAGCTGGCGAACGGCGGTGCCGGCGAAGCGGCGCAGCACCTCGTCGCCCACCGCGTGTCCCAGCTTGTCGTTGATGCGCTTGAAGTGATCGAGGTCGAGCAGCGACACCGCCAGCGGCAGCGCGTGGCGGTGGTGGTGCGAACGCTGCAGCGTGATCAAGTCGGCCATGTGGCGGCGGTTGAAGCTTTGCGTCAGCTCGTCGCGGATCGCCATCTGCTGCATGCGCTCGAGCGCGGCGCGCAGCTCGGCGCGCTGCGATTGCAGCCGCTGGTTCAGCCGCGAAAGCCGCCTGGCCAGGCTGGCGATCAGCGGCGTCACCAGGCAGGCATAGAGAAACCCGATCCACTGCAGGTGAGCCGGGTAGTTCACCGGATCGATGCGGTGCATCCACAGCATCGTCACGGCCAGGCCGATCAGCTCGAGCACCACGAAGCGCCACAACTGGCGCACCGCGAACGCGAACATCGCATACACCACGTGGCTGGCCAGGATGATCAAGGTGGCGCTGGCCGCCGGCCCCGAGGTGGCATAGGTGGCGTACATGAACAACACGCCCACGCACAGCTGCAGCGGGCCCATCGCCGGCTCCTCCAGGCGGCGCGTGCGGCCCAGGCGGATCGCTGCATAGAAGGCCCCATTGACCAGCAAGGCGGCGGCGCCACAGACCACCAGCCAGCGCAGTTGCATCGTGCCGAGCGCCACTTGCAGCGCGCCGATGCCGGTGTACAGCACGTAAGTGAGGAGCGACGTCAGCGTCACCGTCAGCGACAGGCGCAGGCGGTCATCGTTGGTCAACAGGGCGCTGGCAACGCGGGCCAGTGGCGGGGCGGGCGGCATCGTGAGGGTGGGCTCACCGCCATCTCGGCAGCGCGACGTCGAACTTGAGCCGTCGCCACGGCGCACAGGGGCCGCGCCGCGACATCGTGCGCGACGTCAACCTTCGCCGGTGTCCAGCTGCGCCGGCTGGCGCTTTTCGATCGCCCACTTGAGCAATGCCGCCGATCGGTACGCGCCGTGTGCGAACTTGCCGTACGGCAGCGTCACGAACAGCGCCATCACGGCGGCCAGATGCACCGACAGCAGCAGCGGCATGGCGGCAGTGGTGCGCGCTAGCGCCAGCACCAGGCCGCTGGTGGCGATGACGAACAACAATGCGATGAACCCGCGATCCATGCCCGCCTGGCCAGGGTCGCCGTGCAGCGGGTGGCGCGCGCGATTCAAGCGCCACAGGCCGGCAGTGCCGATGGTCAATGCGATGCCACCGCTGGCGCCCAACAGCTTGGGCCAGCTGGTCCAACCGTAGGGTGCCGGTTGCTGCAGCAGGTAGTGATAGAGCGTGGCCACGCAAGTGGCCGCGACGCACAGCATGAAGCCGTAGAAGGTGAGGTGGTGCAGACGACGCCGCGCCAGCGTGAACGCGTCGTCGGCCTCGTTGCAGCCGTCGCCATGGCCGCCGTCGAGGTACTTGAGGGTCAACACGTCGCGTGCGGCCTCGAGCGACGCCGCGGCGTCGGGCGCACCGGCTTGCTGGCCCTTGAAGAAACGGCGCGTGCCGACGGCCAGCGCCAGCACCACGAACACGAACACCGGCGCGAACAGCGCGACCATCCAGCGGTGAGGGAACACCCGATAGAAGTCACCCGCCGGCAGCGCCTGCCACAGCGAACCCTGGCTGGCCGCTGCCAGCGCGAGAAACAGCGCCAGCGACGCCACCAGCGCCAGCGACAACGCCAGCCCACTGCGCCGGTACAACGCACCCAGCGCGGCCGGCCATGCGTGCTCGGCGTAGGTCTGCACGCGCACGCGCGCCATCGCACGCGGCAGGTTGACGCCGAACTCGTGCGGCGGCGCGTACTGGCACGCATGCAGGCACGCGCCGCAGCTGTGGCACAGGTTGGCCAGGTAGTGCACGTCGGCCTGTGAGAACTCCAGCCGCCGCGTCATCGCCGGGAACACCGCGCAATAGCCTTCGCAATAGCGGCACGCATTGCAGATCTGCAGCATGCGCGCGGCGTCGCTGACGTCGATGGTCGGTATGCCCTGGGCCAGCGCGGCGGCCTCGCGCGCCAGCGGTTCAAGCGGCTGCATGCGATGCTCCTGACAACGCGGCCGCCGCGGCGCTGCTGCCGGCGATGCGGCCGAATGCGGTGCCGATGCTCATGCCCACCCCTGCCGTGTACCCCTTGCCGAGCACATTGCCGGCCATCATCTCGCCGGCCACGAACAGGTTGCCGCTGCGCTGTCCACCGAAGCGCGCGGCAGCGGTCTCGTCGGTCTTGAGCCCGAGGTAGGTGAACGTCACGCCCGGCCGCAGCGCATAGCCGAAGAACGGCGGCGTTTGAATGCGCCGCGCCCAATGCGATTTGGGCGGCGTCAGCTGTTCGGTGCGGCAATCGTCGAGCACCGTGTGGTCGAACGCACCCGGGCGCACCGCGGCGTTGTAGTCGTGCAAGGTGCGCATGAAATGGGCCTCGTCGAGGCCGAGCCGCATGGCCAGCTCGCGCAACGTGTCGGCGCGCACGCCCGGAAACACCGGTGGCATGAAGCGGCCGAGCGCCTGGGCATCGATGATCGAATAGGCGATCTGCCCGGGTTGCTGCGCGACCAGCCGGCCCCAGATCGCGTAGCGCTTGGGCCAGAAATCTTCGCCCTCGTCGTAGAAGCGCTGGGCATCGCGGTTGACCACGATGCCCAGCGACAGGCAGTCGATGCGCGTGCAGATACCACCGTCGTACAGCGGCGCGCGCGCATCGATCGCCACCATGTGCGCCTGCGTCGCCTCGCCCACCGGGTCGACGCCGGCGTCGAGCATGAACCTCAGCAACGCTCCAGTGTTGAAGCGCGTGCCGCGGATCAGAAAGTTGTCGGCTGGATGTTCGCCGCGCTCGTTGTGGCCCCAGGCCTCGCGCAACCAGCCGAGGTTGGACTCGAAGCCGCCGGCGGCCAGCACGCACGCGCGCGCCGCGATGCGCTCGCCGTTCACGAACGCGGCCTCGAAGCGGCCGTCGCGCAGCTCGAGCCGATCCACCGGCGCGTCGTAGCGCACCTGCACGCCGAGCCGCTCGGCGCTTCGGTAGTAGGCGTTGACCAGCGCCTTGCCGCCGCCGAGAAAGAACGCGTTGGTGCGCGCGGTGTGCAGCGCACCGGACAACGACGGCTGAAAACGCACGCCGTGGCGCGCCATCCACGGCCGGCAATCGGACGAGGCACGGATCACCAGGCGAGCCAGCGCTTCGTCGGTCTGGCCGCCGGTCACCTTGAGCAGGTCTTGCCAGTACTCCTCCTCGGGGTAGGCGTCGACCAGCACGTCCTGCGGCGCGTCGTGCATGCAGCGCAGGTTGCGCGTGTGCTGCGAGTTGCCGCCGCGCCATTCGCGCGGCGACGCTTCGAGCAACAGCACCGAGGCGCCCGCCTCGCGCGCCGTCAAGGCTGCGCACAGCGCCGCGTTGCCTCCCCCGATCACCAGCACGTCGACCACGCCAGCCACCCCTTCGCTGGGGGCGTACTGTACGCAAGCGCCGCGCCCCGCGCCGCCAGGACGGCGGCTGCCTGATCTGCCCGCATACTCGTGCCGGTTCCGCGAGCTCGGAGGTCCGATGATCACTCTGCCGATCGACACCTCGCGTGGCGGCACCGTGCTGCTGTCGGCGCAGGAGCGTGTGGTGCTCGGCGCGCCCGCCGCGCAGGCGGTGCTGGCCGAGGCCGAGCGAGTGGGCGCGCGCCATGTCTTCGTGACTTCGGGCGCCTCGTTGTCGCGCTTGGCTGACGGACCGCTGCAGCGCATCGAGGCGGCGCTGGGCGGCCGCCTGGCCGGGCGCTTCGTCGGCATACGTGCGCACAGCCCGCGCGAAGACGTGATTGCCGCCGCTTGCGCCGCCCGCGAGGCCGGCGCCGACTTGCTGGTGGCGGTCGGCGGCGGCTCGGTGATCGACGCTACCAAGGCGATGCTGATGTGCCTGTGGCACGGCCTGTCCGACGCGGCGGCGCTGGAGCCGTATCGCCAGCGCACGGGCGCGGCCTCCAAACCGATCGACAGCGGCACCTCGCCGTTGCGCATGGTCGCGGTGTCGACCACGCTGTCGGCCGCCGAGTTCACATCGACCGCCGGCGTCAGCGACGCGCGCACCAAGCAATCGTTCAGGCACCGCCTGTTCGTGCCGAGGGTCGCGGTGCTGGATCCCGCGTCGACGCTGCACACGCCGCTGCCGCTGCTGCTGGCCACCGGCCTGCGCGCCGTCGACCACGCGATCGAGAGCTACTGCGCGCGCCAGGTGCACGCGATCGGCGAGGCCCACTCGCTGCTGGGTTTGGCGTTGCTCGCGCACGCATTGCCGGCGATCCACCGCGATCCCGGCGCGCTGGCGCCGCGCCAGCAGGCTCAGCTGGGAATGTGGCAGGCGATCCTCGGCTCGGCCAGCGGTGCCGGCAGCGGCGCCAGCCACGGCATCGGCTATGCGCTGGGCGCCACCTTCGACGTCGCGCATGGCCACACGTCGTGCGTGATGCTGCCGGCAGTGCTGGCCTACAACGCAGCGGTCAATGGCGATCGCCAGGCGGTGCTGGCGGCGCAGATGGGCCGCGCCGGCGAGCCGCTGTCGCGCGTGGTGGCCGATCTCGTGCGCACCCTCGGCCTGCCCGGATCGTTGCGCGAGTTGGGCATCGGCGACGAACACCTGGCCGATGTCGCGCGCCGCGCGCTCGACTACGAGCCGGTGCAGCGCAACCCCCGGCCGCTGCGCACGCCTGACGACGTGATGGCCATTTTGCGTCTGGCGCGAGACGGCCTCTGAGCCTCGGCGCGCTATTCCTCGAGGTCGCCTTTGCGGATCGCCTCGGCCTTCGCGCGCAGTCGCCGCATGCCGCCCAGCCAGCGGTCGACGTCGGCCGCCTTGCGCTGCATGTACTCGTGCACCTCGGGGTGCGGCAGCACGAGGAAACGCTCGGCGCGCATCGCGGCGACCACGTCGTCGGCCACCTGCTCGGCGCTGACCGAGCCTTCGGTGAGAAAACTCTTGCGATCGCCCTCCTTGCCCAGCAGCATCGGCGTGCGCACGCCCTGCGGGCACAGGCAGCTGACGCGGATGCCCTTGTCGCCGTAGTTGATCGACAACCACTCGGCCAGCGACACGGCGGCGTGCTTGGTGACCGCATACAGCGCCGAGTCGGGGTGCGACAACAGCCCGGCGGCCGATGCGGTGTGCAGCAGGTAGCCTTCGCCTCGCGCGATCATCTGCGGCAGCACGGCGCGCGCGCCGTACACATGCGCCATCAGGTTGATCTCCCAGATGCGCTGCCAATCGGCGTTGCTCGCATCGACACCGCCGCCCAGCGCGATGCCGGCGTTGGAGCACAGCACGTCGACGTGGCCGAAGCGCTGCATCGCCTCTTCGATCATCGCCTGCACGTCGGCCTCGTTGGACACGTCGATACGCAACGCGAGGCCCTTGACTTCGTCGGCCACGAGCTGCGCCTGCGGCAGGTCGAGGTCGGCCACCACGATGCCGCCAGCGCCCTCGCGCGCGAAGCGCCGCACCAGCGCGGCGCCGATGCCCGACGCGCCGCCGGTGACGACGACGACCTTGCCTTTGATCTCCACGGCTGTCTCCTGAGTCAGTGTGCGAGCTGTTGCGCCAGCGCCCAGGCCTGCTCGGCCAGCGGCCTGGCGCGGCGGCCGGCCTGCAGCGCCTGCGCGTTCGACGCATTGCCTTGCAACGCGCGCGCCATGATGCCCTGCAGGATGCCGACCAGCCGGAACATGTTGAACACCAGGTAGTAGGTCCAGTGTTCGTCGCTCACCGGTTGCGTGCGGCCGGTGGCGCGCAGATAGGTGTCGCGGTATTGGGCTTCGCTCGGGATCCCGAGCGAGCGCAGATCGAGCCCGGCGAGGCCGCGCGAACCCTCGGCTGCCGGCATGCGCCAGGTCATGCAGTGGTAGGCGAAGTCGACCAGCGGATGGCCCAGCGTGGACAACTCCCAGTCGAGCACGGCCAGGATGCGCGGCTCGGTGGGATGGAAGATCACGTTGTCGAAGCGGTAGTCGCCGTGCACGATCGCGGTCTCGTCGCCGGGCGGAATGCGCGCGGGCAACCACTCGATCAGGCGCTCGACGGCTTCGATCTTCTCGGTCTCTGCGGCGCGGTACTGCTTGGTCCAGCGCGCGACCTGGCGGTCGATGTAGTTGCCGGGCTTGCCGTAGTCGGCCAGGCCCACCGCCGTGAAGTCCACCCGGTGCAGCGCGGCGATCACGCGGCCGAGCTCGGCATAGTGTGCGCGGCGCTGGTCGGGCGTGAGGTCGGGCAGCCGCGGGTCCCAGAGGACGCGGCCCTCGACATAGTCCATCACGTAGAACATGGTGCCGATCACGTTGGCGTCTTCGCACAGCGCGTAGGCCTTGGCCACCGGCACGTCGGTGCCCGCGAGCGCGCTGATGACGCGGAACTCGCGGTCCACCGCGTGCGCGGAGGGCAGCAGCACCCCCGGCGGCTTGCGCCGCATCACGTAGCGGCGGCCGCCGGCGGTCAGCATGAATGTCGGGTTGGACTGGCCGCCCTTGAATTGTTCGACCTGCAGCTCGCCGCTGAAGTCATCGACGTGGGCGCGCAGCCAGCGCGCCAGGCTCGCCTCGTCGAACGCGTGCTGCGGCGCGACCGGCCGCGTGCCGATGAATTGGTCGTAGTTGCTCATGCGTGGAGGCGCGTTCGATGTGCGAAACGAGTCGGCGTTTCTGCGTTGCAGAATCGAGTTTCGAAGCGCCGGCATGATGCTAGCGACGCCCCCGCACGATGTAAATGCTGGTCGTGCCCGAGTCTGTTTCGACTCGGCCGCAACGAACCGCCCGCCCTCGAAGAAGGCTGAAGCGACGGCAAGCCTCGGCGGCGCCCGTGCGACGCGACGAGCTCGCGTGCGGCACCGACGCACAATGGCGGCGTTCTGCCTGTACCGACGTCGCGCTTGCCCAACCCCACGCCTGACCCGAACGCCAAGGCGCCAGCCGTCGCTGCGGCGCATGCCTCGCCGCACCTGCTCGCGCTGCTCAGCCTGGGCCTGATGGTGGGCACGATCAACGGGTTGTCGCGCGTGGCGGTGCCGCTGTTCGCGGTGTCGCGTGGCGCTCAGGCCTGGCAGGTGGGAGTCGTCGGCGGCCTCGGCTACATGGGTGTGTTGCTGATGGCGCTGCCGATGGGGGCGTGGATCGATCGCCACGGCAGCCGCACGATGTTCCTGCGCGGCGCCGCGGTGGCCGCGCTGCTGTACCTGTTGTTGCCGTGGCTGGGTGCGCCGTGGCAGGTGATCGCCGGTGCCGCGCTGCTCGGCTTCGCGCTGCCTTTTCGCACGGTGCCGATCCAGACCGAATTCCTCGCGATGTTGCCGCGCCTGGGCCCGGCCAAGGCCGGCTGGAACCGCGCCGCGTTCATGCTCGGCCTGTCCTTCATCGGGCCCGCGGTGTCGGCGGCGGTGCTGTCGTCGCTCGGCTTTTCGGCGTTGTTCCTGCTGGTGGCCGCGACCTTGCTGCTGGCCTTGATCGTCGGCCGCCGCGTGCTGCTGCGCCGCTCGGGCGTGGCGGGGCAGGAAGGCGATGCGCCGCTGCACGTGCGCATCCGGCGGCAGTTCGCGCTGCTGCGCGACGATGGCGACTTCCGCCGCACGATGCTGATCGACGGCCTGGCGCAGATGTCGGTGGCGTACTTCGTCGTGTTCGCGATCCAGATGGCGATGCACCGCTTCGGCATGTCGCTGCAGGCGGCAGCGGGGCTGATCACGCTGCAGGGCGCGCTGTACGTGGCCACGCTGTTCGCCGGCGGCATGCTGGTGCCGCGCTGGCGCATCGAGCAGCGCTACCTGTTCGCGTTCACGATGCTGCTCGCGCAGTCGCTGCTGTACGGCCTGGGCAATGGCCCCTGGGCGCTGTGGGCCGGGGCGGCGCTGATGGGGGCCGGGGTCGGCCTGCAGGGCGTGACCAGCACCACGCGCTTTGCCGAATTGATGCGCCGCTACGGGCGTGGCCGCATCGGCGGCTTGAGTGCATTGGCGCCCACCTCGGGCGGCATCATCGGCGCGGTGGCCGGCGGCGTGATCAGCCAGCACTTCGGCGCCGCGGCGGGCTTCCTGCTGCTGGGATTGGGGCAGGCGGCGATGTGCCTGCTGCAACTGCGGCGCCTGCGCGCGCTAGAGTCGCACTGTGACGAGCACACGTCCTGAACTCGTATGGCGGCGTTTGCGCACGGTGGTTGCGTCGCTGTGCGCCGTGCTGGCCGCCGCGCCGAGCTTGGCGCAGGACTTTCCCAACCGGCCTATCCGCATCATCGTGCCGTTCTCGGCGGGCGGCGCGGTCGACGGGCCGACCCGTGTAGTGGCGCAGGAACTGACCAAACGGCTGGGGCAGCAGGTGGTGGTCGACAACAGGCCCGGTGCGGGCGCCACGATCGGCAGCGAGGCGGTGGCCAAATCAACACCCGACGGCTACACGCTGCTGCTGGCATCGCAGACCAACGCGATCAGTGCGACGCTGTACCCCAAGCTGTCGTTCAACCCGATCGACGACTTCGCGCCGATCTCGCTGATCGGGCGAGAACCTGGCGTCGTGGTGGTGCATCCGTCGCTGCCGGTCAAGACCGTGCAGGAGCTGATCGAACTCGCGCGCAGCCAGCCTGGCCAGATCGACTACGCGTCGTCGGGCAACGGTAGCGGTCAGCACCTGTTCGCGGCCCAGCTGTTTTCGATGGCGGGAGTCCAGCTGAACCATGTGCCGTATCGCGGCAGTGGCCAGGCGACGACCGATCTGATCGCTGGCGTGGTCAAGGTCAGCGTGCCGGGGCTGGCGGGCATGCTGCCGCACATCCGCAGCGGCAAGCTGAGGGCGTTGGCGATCAGCGGCTCGCACCGGTCGCCGCAACTGCCCGACGTGCCGACGCTCGCCGAATCGGGCTACCCCGGCTATTCAGCCTACGTGTGGCTCGGGCTGCTGGCGCCCAAGGGCACGCCCGCGGCGATCATCGAGATGCTCAACCGCGAAGTCGTGGCCGCGTTGGGCACGCCCGAGGTCAAGGGCTACATGGCCAACGCGTCGATCGAGGCGCTCGGTTCCACACCCGCTGAATTCGGCACGTACTTCCGCGCCGAACGAGACACCTGGGCACGCGTGATCCAGGCCACCGGCGCCAAGCTCGACTGACGAACTTCGCGTCGCCTGAAACGACGACAGACCCCTTCGATCCATGAGCACCCCGATCACTGCCCACGAGCACTGGACCCACAAGAAGACTGCCAATGGCGACGTGCGCCTGTTCATGTGGGAAAAGTTCGTCGACTCGCCGCACGGCAAGCCGACCGTGCTGTTCGTGCACGGATCGTCGATGGCCTCGCAGCCGACGTTCGACCTCACTGTGCCAGGCCGGCCCGATTCGTCGGTGATGGACTGGTTCGCCCAACGCGGCTTCAGCTGCTGGTGTGTCGACATGGAGGGCTATGGCCGCTCCGACAAGCAGCGCGACATCACCTGCGACATCGCCAACGGCGCCGACGACCTGGCCGCAGCCACCGACTACGTCTCTCGAACGCGAGGCATCCGATCCTTCCTGACCTATGGCATCAGCTCGGGCGCACTGCGCGCCGCGCTGTTCGCGCAACGCCACCCGGAGCGCTTGTCGCGGCTGGCGCTCGACGCCTTCGTCTGGACGGGCGAAGGCAGCCCGACGCTGGAGCAGCGGCGCAAGAAGTTGCCGGAGTTCCTGAAGGCCAAGCGCCGCCCGATCGACCGCGCATTCGTGCGCTCGATCTTCGAGCGCGACCACCCCGATTGCGCCGATTCAACGACGGTCGAAGCCTTCGCCGACGCCATCCTGGCGCTCGATTCGTCGATGCCCAACGGCACTTACATCGACATGTGCTCCAGACTGCCGATGGTCGACCCGCTGAAGATCACGGTGCCGACGATCGTGATGCGCGGCCAGTTCGATGGCATCGCCGGCATGGGCGACCTGCTGTCGTTCTTCGAGAAGCTGCCGAACCCGGACAAGCAGTTCACGGTGATGTCCGGCATCTCGCACGCCAGCTTCCAGCAGAAGAACTACCTGCTGGCCTACCACGTGCTGCATGGGTTCTTCACCCATCCAGCGCTGGTGTACACGAGCCACTAGTTCGTACTCATCGCTGCGGCTGCTTGGCTATGTGGCTGTCGGAGCCGACTCGAGCGTCCGCTGCGCGAGACGCGGCAGTCGGCCAGGGTCGTGAACGGACCTTCCCATCTCGACTCACGACGTGTACCCGTCGCGCAGTTCACGCTTCAGCACCTTACCGATCGCGCTGCGCGGCAACTCGTCGATGAAGCGCAGGTCGGCCAGGCGCTGCGTCTTGCCGACGCGCTCGTTCAGCCAGCGCTTGATCGCATCGGCCGCATCGCCGTGGCCGGCGCGCCGCACGACGAAGGCCACCGGCGTCTCGCCCCACTCGGCGCTCGGCACGCCGACCACCGCGACGTCGGCCACCGCGGGATGCTGGCGCAGCTCGGCCTCGAGGTCGCTCGGGTAGATGTTGAAGCCGCCCGAGATCACCATGTCCTTGCGGCGGTCCATCAGGATCAGGAAACCGTCTTCGTCGAAGCGGCCGACGTCGCCGGTGCGGATGAAGCGGCGTCCCGATGCATCGTGCCACTCGGCCTCGCGCGACTTGGCGGGCTGGTTGTGGTACTCGGTCATCATCGCCGCCGAGCGGCCGACCACTTCGCCGATCACGTCGGGGCCCGGCGTCAGTTCGTGGCCTTCTTCGTCGATCAAGCGGATGTCGTGGCCCTCGGCCGGCTGGCCCACCGTGTGCAGCTTGTTCGGGAACAGATGGCAGTACAGGATGCAGCTGCCGCCGCCCTCGGTCATGCCGTAGTACTCGGTGAGTCCGCCCGGCCAGCGGCGCAGCACCTCGGCCTTGAGTTCCGCGCGAAACGGTGCGCTGGTGCAGGCCTTGAACTGAAAGCTCGACAGGTCGTGGCGATCGAACTCGGGCCACGCCATCAGGCGTTGATACTGAACCGGCACCAGCATCGTGTGGGTCGCGCGATGTTTTTCGGCCAGCGCAAGGTAAGCCGCGCAATCGAACTTCGGCATCATCACCAGCGCGCCGCCGCGCGCCAGCGTGGGGATCACCACCACCAGCGTGGTGTTGGAATACAGCGGCGTGGCGATCAGCGTGACGCCGCCCGGTCCGTAACCCCCGGCCTCGGCGCGGCGCACCTGCGACCACCGCATCACGTGCGACTGCACGATGCCCTTGGGCGTGCCGGTGGTGCCCGACGAATAGATGATGTTGAACGCCCAATGCGGTTGAATGGCCACCGCCTGCGGCACGCTGCCTGCGGGCATCAGCCAGTCCGACAGGCGCGTGTCGCCGCTCGACTCGTCGAGCCGGATGCGGCGCACCGCGCCGGTCAACTGCACGGGCACGGCCAGCGCGTTGGCCGCGTCGAGGAACAGATGGCGCGCGCCGGAGTCGGCCGTCATGCCGGCGATCTGCGCCGGCGTGCTGCTGGGCGCCAGCGGCGCCACCGCCAGGCCGGCGCGCAGCGCGCCCATGAACAGCACCACGTAGGCGTTGCAGGCCAGCGCGCAGATCGCGATCGTGTCGCCGGGTTTGGCGCCGTCGCGCTGCAGGGTGGCGGCCACGCGGTCCATCGCGGCGTCGAGCGCCGCGTAGTCCATCCGGCCCGCAGAGTCGGTCGACGCGGGTGCTCGCGGTTGCGCGCGTGCGTGCGCGCGGATCATGTCGGGCAGCGCGTTGAAATCGGGCAGCGGTTCGGCGGCGGGGTGGGCAGGGGATGCAGCGCGAGTCATGGCGCACATTGTCGCCCGCGGCATCACGACGCCGCCGTGGCGCCGGCGACTTGCGCTGCACGCGATGCCCGCGCGCTCGACGACGCCTGCAGGCCGCTGAACAGCGGCATCGCGTACAGCTCGAACGCATTGGCCGCGTGCGCGCCGGGCACCCAGCGTTCGAGCTCGGCGGCGGCGTTGACCACCCCGTTGACGACCTGCGCGGCGATCGACGGATCGACGATGCGCAGCGAGCCGTCGGCCATGCCCGCGACCACCAGCGCCGCGAAGCGCTCGCCCAGGCGCCCCATCGTGCGCCGCGTGTCGTCGCGGATCGCCGCCGGCAAGCCGGTCCACGCCGTCACGCGCAGCAGCGGCCCTTGCGGCGACATCTGGTAGGCCAGCAGCGAACGGCAGGCCATCGCCAGGCGCTCGAGCCCGCTGCCCGGCGTGGCGAGCGCCGCGCTTTGTGCCGCGCGCACCACGGCAAACGTGCGCTCGAAGCAGGCGCTGATCAACTCTTCCTTGGTTTCATGGTGGTGATAGAAGGAGCCTTTGGTCAAGCGCAGTTCGGCGGCGATGCGATCGACCGATGCGCCCTGGTAGCCGTACTCGTTGACCAGGCGCGTGGCCGCGCGCAGGTAGGCGCCGCGGGTGGCCGCGCCGCCGTCGTCGTCCGGTGTCAACGATGACGCGGGCGGGCTGGCTGCAGCGTCGACGATGGGTTGGCCGGGCGCGGCCAACCCGAACAGCACGATGTTGGCCATCTGCTCGGCCACGCGGGCGTAGTCGACCGGCTCGTGGCGCGCGATCCAGGCGCGCGCCCACGACACGGTGGACAGCAGCAGGTGGGCGCGCGCGTTGCGGGCCGCGGATTCCAGGTGCGGCATGTCGGGGGCATCGAGCAGGCGGCGCACGCGGCGAAACATCTGCGTGTAGGCCGCCGCCATCAGGGCGCGCTGCGGCGGCGCCAGCGACAGCACATCGCTGAAGACGATCAGCTCGGCGTGCCGGCCCTCGGCGATGTCGGCCAGCAGGTTGACGTAGCCGACGAAGAAGTCGTGGACGCGCTGCGCCAACGTGCGTTGCCGGGCCGCCTGGTCGGCGACGGCGATCAGGGCATCCATCGCCCGCTGCAGGCACGCGCACGCGAGGTCTTCCTTCTTGCGGTAGTAGTAGGTGAGGCTGTTGGTCGCCAGGCCCACGCGCTGCGCGAGTTCCGACAGCAGGCCGCCCTTGATGCCGTGCTGGTTGAACAGGCGCGCCGCGCCATCGAGGATGGCCTCGCGCTTGTCTTCGAAACGCTCGGTCATGCAGCCGCTTCGCCTGCCGCGCCCGCCACGGCCGGGCCAGCATGCCCGGCCGCCTCGCGAGGCATTCGCCCGTGCGCAGGCACGGGCTCGTGTCCACGCTCAACTTCGCGGATCGGGCTCGTCGTCTTGCCGTGCAGGTGGCACGCCACCGCACGCCCGTTGTCGAGCGTGACCAGCGGCGGGCTTTGCTCGCTGCACACCGGCATGGCGTGCGGGCACCGCGGGTGGAAATGGCAGCCACCGGGTGGCCGCATCGCGCTCGGCACCTCGCCGCGCAGCACTTGGCGCGCGCGCTGCTTCTCAGCCGCCGGATCGGCCACCGGCACGGCCGACAGCAACGCCTGCGTGTACGGATGCAGCGGCTCGCGGAACAGTGCATCGCGATCGGCGATCTCGACGACGCGCCCGAGGTACATCACCGCCACGCGGTGGCTGATGTGGCGCACCACCGCGAGGTCGTGGGCGACGAACAGGTACGACAGCTTCAGCCGCTGCTGCAGTTCCATCAGCACGTTGATCACCTGCGCCTGGATCGAGACGTCGAGCGCTGACACCGGCTCGTCGCAGATCACCAGGCTCGGCTCCAGCGCGAGCGCGCGCGCGATCGCGATGCGCTGGCGCTGGCCGCCGGAGAACTCGTGCGGATAGCGCTCGGCCATGGCGGGCAACAGGCCCACGGTGGCGAGCAGCGCGGCCACACGCTCGTCGTACTCGGCACGGCCGCCGCCGATGCCGTGCACCGTCAGCGGTTCGCCGACGATGTCGCGCACCCTCATGCGTGGGTCGAGCGAGCCGTACGGGTCTTGATAGACCATCTGCATGCCGCGCCGGAAGGTGCCGCTGCTGCGGTCTTGCGCGGTGATGTCGATGCCTTCGAACACGATGCGGCCGGCGGTCACCGGCTGCATGCGCAGCACCGCGAGGCTGGTGGTCGACTTGCCGCAACCGCTTTCGCCGACCAGGCCCAGCGTCTCGCCGCGGTCGATCGTGAACGACACGCCGTCGACCGCCTTCACCGCGCCGATGTTGCGCTTGAACAGCACGCCCTTGGTGACCGGGAAGTGCACTTTCAGGTCCTCGACGCGCAGCAGCTCGTTGCCGCGCTCGGCGTGGTCACTCGACGGGGAGTTCATCGCGCAGGCAGGCGTGACGGTGTTCGCGAGGGCTTGCGCCGACGTCGCGCAGCAGCGGACGGTTGTCGAGGCAACTGGGCAGCGCGTGCGTGCAGCGCGGCGCAAAGGCGCAGCCCGGCGGCAGCGCGGCCAGGTCGGGCGGCGCGCCGTCGATCGGCACCAGCCGTTCGCCGGCGGGGCCGTCGAGCCGCGGCACCGAGGCCAGCAGCCCGCGCGTGTACGGATGCTGCGGCGCGCGGTACAAGTCAGCCGCCGGCGCCTGCTCGACCACGCGGCCGGCATACATCACGACCACGCGGTCGGCATAGCGCGCCACCAGGCCGAGGTCGTGCGTGATCAGGATCAGCGCCGCGCCGGTCTCGCGCGTCAGCTCCTTCAGCAGATCGAGGATCTGCGCCTGCACCGTCACGTCGAGTGCGGTGGTCGGCTCGTCGGCGATGATCAGCTTGGGGTTGCAGGCCAGCGCCGTCGCGATCATCGCGCGCTGGCGCATGCCGCCGGAGTACTGATGCGGATAGGTGTGCAGCCGGCTCTCGGCGTCGGGGATCTGCACCCGCTCGAGCAGCACGCGAGCGGCCTGGAAGGCTGCCGGCCACGGCGTCTTGCGATGCACGTTGATCGGCTCGGCGACCTGCAGGCCGACGGTCAGCGAGGGATTCAGCGAACTCATCGGTTCTTGGAAGATCATCGCGATGCGGTTGCCGCGCACCGATCGCATCTGCTCTTCGCTCAAGCGCAGCAGGTCCCGGCCTTCGAACAGGATCTGGCCGCCGCTGATGCGGCCCGGCGGCTGCGGAATCAAGCGCATCAGCGACAGCGCAGTGACGCTCTTGCCCGAGCCCGACTCGCCGACGATGGCCAGCGTCTGGCCGGCCTCGAGCGTGAACGACACGTCGTCCACCGCCGTCACTTCGCCGCGATCGGTGCGAAAGCGCGTCGTCAGGCCGCGCACATCGAGCAGGGGTGTCGCCACTGCGAGCGCTCCGTCGGTGGAGTGCTTGGTCAGAAGCCCATTTTCTTCTTCATCTCCTGGTCGATCCAGATGCGCGCATGGATCGGCCCCGGCCGCTCGGAGCCGACGCGCAACTCGCCTTCGTAGTTCTTCACCCATGGCCACCACGCGCTGTACACATACGCGGTGGGCAGCCAGATGTAGGGCGCCTTCTCGACGATGTCGCGCGTCATCAGCTTGATCAGCAACTGCCGCTTGCTCTCGTCGCGCTCGAGGTAAACGTCGGCCATGCGCTTGTCGAAGTCCGCATCGCTGTACTGCGCCGGGTTCCAGGTCTGCTTGGTGACGAAACTCTTGCGGATGCTGGTGGTCGGGTTGGTGTGCCCGTTTTGCATCATGTAGCCCGCGGCGTTGGTCTTGGTGGTCATCGCCGACAGGAAGGCGCCGTATTCCATCGGCTGGATCTCGATCTTGACGCCCACCTTGTCGAGGTAGGCCGCCACCAGCGGCAGCAGGTCCATCTGGTCGGGCGAGCAGGAGCAGACCTGCACCTTGAAGCTGAAACCCTTCGGATAACCGGCCTCGGCCAGCAGCGCCTTGGCCTTTTCGGGGTTGTAGGTGAACAGTTCCTGCGCCGCGATCGGCATCTTGTCGAGCGTCTCGTAGTAGCCGACGTAGTCCGGGTGCATCGGATAGGCGAACAGCTCGGCGTTGCCGCCGTAATAGGACTTGACGATCTCCTGCTTGTTGACCGCCATGTTCAGCGCACGGCGCACGCGGATGTCGTCGAACGGCTTGGTGTCGACGCGCATCGCGACGAAGACGCCGCCGGTGTTGACCCAGCGTTTCCACTTCAGCGCCGGCGCGCTCTTTTTGAGCTCGTCCACTGCGCTCCAGCGGATCGACTCCAGCACGTCGATCTTGCCGGTGCGCAGCGCGGTCTGCATCGTGGCTTCGTCCTTGATCGTGCGGTAGACGATCTTGTCGACGAAGGGCAGCTTGTAGGCGTGGCCGCTGATGGTCTCCTTGTCCCAGTACAGCGTGTTCTTGCTGAAGGTGGCGGCGTTGCCCTGCACGTAGTCGGTCAGCTCGAAGGGGCCGCTGCCGTTGGCGTTCTTCCAGTCCTTGGCGCCGGCGTCGCTCACCTCCTTGGGAACGATGCCCGAGTAGTAGCCCCAGCCGAAGCGGTAGTCCCATTCGGCGTTGTAGTTCTTGAAGGTGAACAGTACCGTGTACTTGTCCTTGGCCTCGACCTTGTCGACGTGGTCGTAGTAGGTCGGGATCTTCTTCGGGCTCTTGTCGAGGCGATAGAAGCTGTACACCACGTCGTCGGCCACCAGCTCGCGTGCCTTCATCACGCCGGGCTTGTCGGGGAACATCACGCCCTTGCGCAGCTTGACCTCGACGCGGAACGGGTTGTCCATCACCTTCCAGCTCTCGGCCAGCTCGCCGCGGATTGCGTCCGACGGCAGCCACGAATCTGCGACGAACGGGTGCTTGCCGCCGCGGCTCTTGGCCTTGGACAGGTCGCCCGCGAACAGCTGCTCGTACATCAGGCCGGTGTCCTGGCCGAACTTCCACGGCCAGTCGGCCGGGTCCCACGACAGCGGCGACAGCGTGTAGTAGACGAGGCCGATGTTGAGCGTGCCGCCGGTCTGCGGCTTCTCGGCCTGCGCCAGGGCCGTCGCCGGACCCCAGGCCAGCACAGCGGACAGGGCCAGTGCGCGAACGATCGGCAGGCGGTTTGTGAGGGGCTTCATCACGAGTCTCCTTGGGGTTGGATCGGGACACCTGATCCGTTTGTTAGGCAGGCCTCATCGAGGCGACGGTGGTTCACCTCGAGCCTCGCATCCGCGGATCCAGCAGGTCGCGCAGCGCGTCGCCGAAGACGTTGGTGGCGTAGACGAGCAGGGTCAGGCACAGCCCGGGCGCCACCACCAGCCAGGGCCCCTGGAACATGTAGGTGCGGCCGCTGCCCGACAGCAGGCCGCCCCAGGTGGGCGCCGGCGGCGGCACGCCCAGGCCGAGGAACGAGAGCCCCGACTCGGCCAGGATCACGGTACCCACGCGCGTGGTCAGCAGCACGATGATCGGCGCCATCACGTTGGGCAGCACGTGGCGCCACAGGATGCGCGGCGCGCCGGCGCCGATTGACTGCGCGGCGTGCACGTACATGTGCTCGCGCACCGACACCACGGCCGAGCGCACGATGCGCGAGCCGCCGATGCCCAGCAGCAGGCCCAGCGTGCCGATGATCTGCGGCATGCCCGGGCCGAGCACCGAGACGACGACGATCAGCACCACCAGGTCGGGGAAGCTCATCCAGGCGTCGACGAAGCGCTGCACGGCGAGATCGACTTTGCCGCCGAAATAGCCGCTGACGATGCCGATGAGGGCCGAGATCACCGTCGCCAGGACCGCCGCTGTGCAGCCGATGATGACCGACAGCCGCGCGCCGTACAGGCAGCGCGACAGCATGTCGCGGCCGAGGTTGTCGGTGCCGAACCAGTGCGCCCAGCTCGGCGGCTGCATGCGGTCGATCGGCGCGATCTCGTTGAAGCCGTAGGGGCTGATGCTGTCGGCCAGCACGCCGCACACCAGGAACAGCAGCAACCCGATCGCGCCGGCCACACCGAGCGGCTTCTCGCGCCACAGGCGGATCCAGAAACCCTGGCCCTGTGCCTTGGCGGCCGCAAGGGGCGGCAGCACGGCGCTCATGTCTTCACCCTGACCTTCGGGTCGAGCAGGCCGTAGCTCAGATCGACCAGCAGGTTGATCAGCATCACCGCCACGCCGACCATCAGGAAGACGCCGGTGATCACCGGGTAGTCGCGCTGCTGCACGGCATCGAGCAGCAGCAGGCCCATGCCTGGGATGACGAAGATCTGCTCGATGATCACCGCGCCGCCGATCAGCAGCGGCGCCTGCAGCCCGATCAGCGTCACCACCGGGATCATCGCGTTGCGCAGCGCGTGGCGCACGATCACCAGGCGCTCGCTCAAGCCCTTGGCCCAGGCGGTGCGGATGTAGTCCTGGCGCAGCACCTCGAGCATCATCGTGCGCGTCAGCCGCATCGTGATCGCCGACAGCGCGGCGCCCAACACCGCGCCGGGCAGCAGCATCTGCTTCAGGTTGGTGGCCGGCGACTCGGCGAACTGCGCATACTCGATCGGCGGCGACCAGCCCCACCAGATCGACGGGAACACCACCACCATCGTGCCCAGCCAGAAGCTGGGCACCGCCAGCAGCAGGATCGAGAACGAGCGCGCCAGGTAGTCGCCGCGGGTGTCCTGCCGCATCGCCGAATAGACGCCGATCGGCAACGCGATCACCAGGCCGACCACCAGCGCGATCGCACCCAGCTCGAAGGTCACCGGCAGTCGCGCCAGCAGCATCGACGCCACCGACGTGCCCTGCCACAACGAGGCGCCGAGGTCGCCGTGCAGCACGATGCCAGAGACCCAGCGGCCGTACTGCTGCCAGATCGGCAGATCCAGCCCGAGCAACGTGATGAGCTGCTCGCGGCTCTTGCGATCGGCCGAGACGTCGTTCTGGCTCAGCATCAGGTCGATCACGTCGCCCGGGATCAGCCGCACGGTGACGAACACGATGATGCTGGCCAGCACCAACGTGGGCAGCAACGCGAGCAGGCGGCGTGCGACGTAGGCACCCATCGATCGCTCAGGCGACGTCGATCCGCACGAGGTCCGGGTCGGCCGCCGCGAGCAACCCCGGCACCGACTCGCGCCGCGGGGTAGCGGGTTTCCTCATCCTCGTCTCCTGGCTGGCGCGTCGGCCCGTCGACACTGTGGCCTTGTGGCGTTTTCGAGTTCGCGGTATGGTTGCGGCGACTTTTATAGTCCAGAAAAAACCGAACATCCACGGTTTGGATTGGAAATCCGGCCCTGCTCAGGGAAAGCACCCATGCGGCATTCCCGGGCCCTCGATCTCAGGAGACACGAGTGAGTTCGATCACCGTCAACGCCGAAACGAAGGCGACGTCCGACGAGGAATTTCGCCGCGACACGCGCGCCTGGCTCGAGGCCAACTGCCCGCTCGAGATGCGCCGGCCGGTCAAGAGCGAGGCCGACGTCTGCTGGGGCGGCAAGCGCTTCAAGTTCCAGAGCGACGCGCAACGCCAGTGGATGCAGCGGATGGGCGCGCGCGGCTGGACGGTGCCGACCTGGCCGCGCGAGTACGGCGGCGGCGGGCTCACGCATGCGCAGGCCGCGATCCTGCGCGAAGAGATGGCGGCGCTGAAATGTCGCGCGCCGCTGCAGAGCTTCGGCATCTGGATGCTCGGGCCCGCGATGCTGGAGTACGGCAGCGAGGCGCAGAAGCGCGAGGTGCTGCCGGCCATCGCACGCGGCGAGATCCGCTGGTGCCAGGGCTACTCCGAGCCGAACGCGGGTTCCGACCTCGCGTCGCTGGCCACACGCGCCGACGTTCACGACGACCACTTCGTCGTCAGCGGCCAGAAGATCTGGACCTCCTATGCCGACGAGGCCGACTGGATCTTCTGCCTGGTGCGCACCGACACCGCCAAGAAGCACACCGGCATCAGCTTCGTGCTGATCGACATGACGTCGCCCGGCGTCACCACCAGGCCGATCAAGCTGATTTCCGGCAAGTCGCCCTTCTGCGAGACCTTCTTCGACCGCGTGCAGGTGCCGCGGCGCAATCTGGTCGGCGAACTCAACGCCGGCTGGACGATCGCCAAATACCTGTTGACCCACGAGCGCGAGATGATCGGTGCGATCGGCGAACGCGCGACGCCCAAGCCACTGGGGCGCCACGCCGCCGAGCGGCTCGGGCGCGACGAGTCGGGGCGTCTCGCCGACGGCATCCTGCGCGCCGAGATCGCGCGCTTCGAGGTCGACGAAGCGGCATTCCGCGCCTGGATGCGCATGGCGGGCGAACAGGCGCGCGCCGGCGAGGCGATCGGTGCGCTGTCGTCGGCGCTCAAGTACTACGGTGCCGAGCTGAACAAGCGGCGCTGGGAATTGATGATGGCCGTCGGCGGCGCCGATGCTCTGGAGTGGGAGGGTGATCGTTCGGGCGATGGCACGGCCGCGCGCACCTGGCTGCGCAGCAAGGCCAACTCGATCGAGGGCGGCACGAGCGAGGTGCAGCTCAACGTGGTGGCCAAGCGCGTCCTCGGCCTGCCCGGCGCATGAGGAACACACGATGACCTGGGTTCTCGACGAACAACGCCGCATGCTGCGCGACAGCGCGCAGAGTTTCCTCGCCGAGCGTGCGCCGGTGTCGCAGCTGCGTGCGCTGCGTGATGCCAGCGACGCGCTGGGCTACAGCAAGGCGCTGTGGCACGGCTTTGCCGAACAGGGCTACAGCGCGACGCTGGTGCCCGAGGCGCACGGCGGCCTCGGCCTGGGCGTGGCCGAGGCCGGCTTGATCGCCGAGCAGATCGGCCACACGCTGGCAGCGACGCCGTTCCTGTCGAGCGCGGTGTTGTGCGCGTGGTTGCTGAAGACAGCGGGTTCACCCGAGCAACAGGCGTCGTGGCTGCCGCGCATCGCGACGGCCGAGGCGGTGATCGCGCTGGCGGTCGACGAACAATCGCGGCATCGGCCGTCGGCCTTGCGCACCAGCGCAGCCCGCGAGGGCGGCGGCTGGCGCATCGACGGCCACAAGGTCTTGGTGCTCGATGGCCACGTGGCCGACGCGCTGATCGTGGCGGCACGCGCCGACGGCGGCATTGCGCTGTTGTGCGTGCCACAGGGCGCGCCGGGACTGCAGGTCGAGCGCACGGTGATGGTCGACGCGCACAACGCCGCGCGGGTTCGATTCGATGGCGTGCGGGTCGGCGGCGATGCCTTGATCGGCTCGCTCGAGTCGGGCAGCATCTTGCTCGGGCAGACGCTCGACGTCGGCCGCGTGGTGTCTTCCTGCGAGCTGCTCGGCCTAGCCGACGAGGTCTTCGAGCGCACGGTCGAATACCTGAAGGAGCGCAAGCAGTTCGATCGCCTGATCGGCGAATTCCAGGGCCTGCAGCACCGCTGCGCCGAGCTGTTCTGCGACCTCGAACTCACCCGCGCGATCGTGCGCCAGGCGTTGCAGGCGATCGACGACGGCGCTGCCGATGCGCCGTTGCGCGTGGCGCAGGCCAAGGCGCGCGCAAGCCTCGCCGCCAACCGCGCGGTGCAGGAGGGCGTGCAGATGCACGGCGGCATCGGCATGACCGACGAGCTCGAGATCGGCCTGTTCATGAAGCGCGCCCGCGTGCTGCAGGAGCTGTTCGGCGACGCGGCGTATCAGATGGACCGCGCCGCGCTGCTGTCCGGCTACTGACGCTGCTCGGAGTGGCGGGCGGTTGAGTGTTTCGCGACACGAAGGGCGAAACGCCGCCGAATGCGCTGGTGTTCAAGGCGCAACCTCCTGCGCCTCCAGCGACCGCTTTCGGGCCAGCAAAGACGGCCCGGCCAGCCTCCGCAAAGCGGACCGTCGGCTCGAGACGAGTGTGAGCGTAGTCCGTGGACCCTGGTGCCTCGGGGTGGCGCCGGCGCGGCTGCACCCAAATTCCCTTCTATCCAAAAGGCCGTTGACACGGACGGAATGGTCGAATAGCGTTATTCGCAACGATGTTTCAAATAATGCAACATGCCAATCGCTCGAACCAGCGCCCGCGGTCCGCACGCTGGGCGGACACGGCCATCCGCTGCGGAAGCCGCCGCTCCGCCGAGCGCCACTGCGACAACGGACTTGTCGCTGCGTCTGCTGGAGCGACTCGCCGTCTCTCGAGAGCCGATCGGTGTGTCCGATCTCGCGCGCGAGTTCGAGACCTCGAAGACGAAGGTGTATCGGCATCTGCAGACGCTCGCTCGCCACGCCTTCGTGCGGCAGGACGGCGCGACGCGACGCTACGAGGCGGGGATCAAGCTGTTCATGCTGGGAGAGCACTTGCGGGAACGATTCGACATCGTGACTGCGGCGCGCGGTGACATGGCACAACTGCGCGACGCGACCGGACACGCAGTCACGCTATCGACACTCGTCGAAGACCAAGTGGTCGTGCTGGAGCTCTTCCATGGCCACACGATCGTCGAGTTCGGCACGCGGCCTGGGACAGTGCTCGACCTGCACGCGAGCGCGCACGGCAAGGTGGCACTGGCGTTTGGTGCTCCGGGACTCCTTGAACGCTGTGTGGCGAAACCGCTGAAGGCGTGGACACCGCAAACGATCTGTTCCCGGGCGGCGCTCGAGCGCGCCGTGGCCGAGGTGCGCAAGCGCGGTTGGGCCGTCGCCGCGAACCAGGTGTTGACCGGGGTCAACGGGCTCGCCGCGCCCATCTTCAATCACAACGGCCACTACGCCGGGGCGATCGCAATCGCCGGTTCAGTCCAGTACATCACCGCGACGCCGTCGCCGGAGCAGACCCGCGCCGTCACGGCGGCGGCACACAGCATCTCGAAGAAGATGGGTTGGGCTGGGCGATGAACAAAGGTCATTCATGGCAACTCGACGGCAACGCGGCCGAGCTCTACGAACGCTATGTCCTTCGCTACATCCTGGGGCCGTGGGTACCGCAGTTGCTCGATGTCGTGGGACTGCGGGCAGGCGAAAACGTGCTCGACGTCGCTTGCGGTACGGGCGCGGTTGCCAGGGTCGCTGCGCAACGGGTCGGCGCATCGGGCCGCGTCACCGGTCTCGATCTGAACGCCGGCATGCTTGCCGTCGCACGATCCCAACCAGCGCCGCCGGGCGCGGCCATCACGTGGGTCGAACGCAACGCACTCGACACCGGCCTGCCGGATCGCAGCTTCGACGTGGTTCTTTGTCAGCAGGGATTGCAGTTCTTCCCGGACAAGACAGCTGCCCTGCGCGAAATGCGTCGCGTCCTCGTGCCACGCGGAAGGCTTGCGATCAGCGTTTGGCGATCGACGGGGGTCTACAACTTCGCGGTAGGCAACGCGCTCAGCCAGCACATCGGCGTTGACGTGGGCTCGCGCTTCTGCGCATCGCGCGATGTGCCGGGTGACGAGGACCTGCGCCGCTTTGCTGTCGCCGCCGGATTCCAAGACGTGACGCTTCACGTGCAAACGATGCTGGTGCGTTTGCCGTCGCCACAAGACTTTGTGCTCTGCCACCTCGCGGCGACACCAGTCGCGTCCGACGTCAAGGCCATGAGTGATGCCGCGCGCGCAGCGCTGGGCAGCGACGTGGCGCGGCAGCTTGCGGCGTACAACGAGGACGATGGTGTCGCGTTTCCCGAGGAGGTGAATGTCGTCAGCGCCATTGCCTGAATAGCGAACGAGCCGTCGCGCCCGACGGGATCGATTGGCTCATCAGATAGGAGGCATCCATGTGCTCGCCAAGTCGCATCGGAACGCTCACCGACAAATTCGTCTTTCGACAAAGCGGCCGCGCACTGCTGATTGCGTGCAGCCTGCTTGGGTGCTTGACTTCGTTTCAGGCGCCAGCGCAAACGCCATCGCCGGCACCCGCGAACGCCTACCCGAACAGACCCGTTCGCATCGTCATTCCACTGGGCCCCGGAAACTCGGCTGAGGTCGTCACACGCCTGGTGGCGCAGAAGCTGTCGATCGCATTGGGGCAGCCGTTCGTCATCGAACCCCAGCCCGGGGCAGCCGGAGCGATCGGCACAGCTCACGTCGCTCGGTCTCCAGCGGACGGCTACACGCTCCTCGCCGCCACCGATGGCGTCATGGCGGCTCTGCCGGGCTTTCGCGCCGACGTGCCATTCAACCCCATCCGCGATTTCGTGCCGATCGCGCAGATGGCCGGAATCCCGTTCGCGTTGATCGCGCACCCGTCGGTTCGGGCCGGCTCGGTTCAGCAGTTGATCGACATGGCGAAGGCCGAACCCGGCAAGATCGACTTCTCCACCGGCGGAAACGGCAGCGCTCAGCAGCTGGTGATGGCGATGTTCATGACCGCCACCGGGACCCGGTTCACCCATGTCCCATACAAGGGCGCGCCCCAGGCGGCGATGGACGTGGTGTCAGGGCAGATTCCGATCGCATTCGCCGGCGTGCCGATCGTCGCGGAATTCATCAAGGACGGTCGGCTGCGGGGGCTGGCTGTCGCGAGTGATCAACGCTTGGCTTCGCTGCCGCACGTCCCTACGCTCAAAGAGCAAGGCATTCCTCTGCAGTTTGCGACATGGGTCGGTCTGTTCGCTCCAGCCGGTACTCCGCGCGAGATCGTTGCGCGACTGAGCGAAGAGACGGTCAAGGCGCTTCGCGCCCCGGACGTGACCGACCGGCTTGCCTCGCTTGGGTTTGAGGTCTATGGAGTTCCAACGGAGCAGTTCGCTCAGATCGTCCGGGCCGATGTCGCACGCATGGCCGACGTGATAAAGAGGTCAGGCATGAAGGCCGATTGAGCGCCGGTCTGCCGTTTGGGTCACGAAGCCATCGAGCATGACGCTTTGGTCCTCGAGCGTCCGCTTGCGCGCGAGACCTGTGACCGCCAAGGGGGCAGGCGCTCGCCAAGGTCAGCTCCCCCGGCTGCCGCATTCATTCAAGCTGCTCTTCAGAAGCCGGCAGCGCCGAGACTCATCACAAGAGTGCGGGCGCGCTGACCTGCGACGCAACGCCACGGACCAGCCGCGCCGAGCGTTGCTGCGCTACTTCTGACAGCGCTTCATGCTCATCGTGGACGCTGCGATCTTCGACATGAAGCTCGCGGCGGCGGGCGCCTTTTCGAGCTTGAGCGTGACGACTTCGATAACCGCGCCCTTGCCGGGGGTAGCGGCACCCGTCGCTTGCATGGCAAGCGAGCCGGCGAACAGCCCGCCCAGCAGAAACTTCAACACCTTCATAGGATGCTTCCTTGAAGGTCAGAACTTGCCGTTGCCGTTCATCCAGTCGGCCTTCGGCGGGATGGCCTCGATGGTGTCCCAGTGCTCGGCGATCTTCCCGCTCTGCACCCGGAACAGGTCGTATAAGGCCGAATGCTTGCCGGCGAAGCCGCCTTCGCTGACCACCAGCACGAAGTTGCCTTCGCCGAGCACCTTGTGGATGCGGTCGTACTTCATCGTGATGCCCGCCTTGGCCATCGATTGAAGGGCGGCACCCAGGCCGGAGAGGCCGTCGGCGATCTGCGGATTGTGCTGCACGTAGTGGTCGCCGTCGTAGTACCCGGCGAGCTTGTCCATGCGCCCGTTGACGAGGATGTCCTCGACGAACGCCTTCACCAGCGCCTTGTTTGCCGCGGTCTTGTCCAGGTCGGTCGCCTGGGTCGGCCCGCCGATCATCGTGTGGCCGCTCGGGTTCGGCTTCGCAGGCGTCTCCTGCAGGTTGTCCCAGTGCTCGACGATCTTTCCGTTCTCGAAGCGGAAGATGTCGAAGCCGATCTTGGGACCGAAGAAGTTGTAGTCGGTGTGCGCGAACACGTAGTCACCGTCCTGGAAGACGCGCGCGGTGCTGACCTTCGCCGAGCCCTTGGGCAGCGCCTGTAGGACCGCGCCGAAGCCCGCGAGTCCTTCGCCGACGGCGAGGTTGTGCTGGATGTATTTGCTCGGGTTCACGGCGGCGACGGGCGCCGGGTCTCCGGTCTCGATGCTCTTCAACAAGGCAACGACTTGCTGCTTCTCGATGGTCATGATTGCTTTCTCCTTGAAGGGCGAAACGGTGCTGGGGGTGTTTGCGCAAGCCGCCAGTCCCGCCGTTGCAAGCGCGGCGACGAGAAGGCGAACCGGTTGGGTGATGGTCATGGTTGATTCCTACTCAGCTGTTGATCGATTCGATTTCCAGCGCTGCGTGTGATTGGCCGGACCTCCTGGGCGAATTTTCAGTCGAGTGGCCTCCGCGAACCAAGGTCGATCCCGTTCAAGCGATGGTCAAAACTGGGATTCCTTGGAGCGGCCCGGCTAGACTGCCGGCATGAAGCGAGCCGTCGCCACCTTCCGGGAGATCCACTTCCACAACCCGCGCCTGTCGCGCGTGGGCATCGAGGTTCTGACGCTCGAGGAGTTGCGCGCGCGCGCGGCAGCGACGCTGAGGGCGCCGCAGCGTGTGGACTTTCATCTGCTGCTGCTGATCGAGGCGCGTCACGGCAAGCACGTTGTCGACTTCGTGGAACACGATCTGCGGCCGGGCTCGGTCGTGCTCGTGCGTCCGGGACAGGTCCAGCAGTGGCGTATGCACGAGAGCTTGCAAGGGCAGCTCGTGCTCATCTCGAGCGACGCCTTGATGCCGTCGATTGCCCGCGCCGCGATCGACATGAAGCTCCTGGCGCTGGACGAATGGCCGGCGGCAGCTTCAGTGAGCCGAGGTCTCTTCCGGGAGGCCCTGGGTGACGTCGGCCGAATGCGCACCGACATCGAGCGCTTCGAAGGCAGCGAAGTGGAGGCTGCGATCATCAGGCATGCCTTGCTCGCCTTGCTGCTGCGACTCGCTCGGGAACTGCGGGCGAGCGATGCGGGAGCAGCTGCCACCAAGGCGGCAGAGATCTACCGCCTGTTCGCACGCGAGCTCGAGGCAGGCTTTCAGAAGAGACTGAGCGTGCTCGACTACGCCAAGCGCGTCGGCTATTCGGAGAGCACGCTGTCGCGGGCCTGCGTGGCGACTGTCGGCCATACAGCCAAGGACGCCATCGACCGGCGAATCGCCTTGGAGGCCAAGAGACTCCTAGTCCACAGCCGCGCGACGGTGGACCAGATCGGCCATCAGCTCGGCTTCACGGAGTCCACCAACTTCGTGAAGTTCTTTCGCCGGCTGGCGGGTACGACACCGCTGGTTTTTCGCTCAGATGCCGGGCTTGCGTAGTCCGGTCTGGGCAGCACGCCATGTCGTCATGTCTCGCGCTCAATCCATTCCGCGCCGCGTGGCGGAGGCGCAACTCACGCATAGCGCTTTGCTTGCGCGAGCAGCTCAGGCGTGCCGATCAGCGCATTGAGGCCGTCAAAGTCGAACATGTGCTCGGCCCACGCGGCACTGCTGCCGTGCGCATGCAGACTGGCGTAGTACCTCTGCAGCGAGTGCGCGACCGCGCGCGCAGTGCCACCAGGGAAGATCACGATGCGAAAGCCCTTGGCACCCAGTTCGCTGGTCGAATGCATCGGGGTTCGGCCGCCTTCAACCATGTTGACCAGCAACGGCACACGCTGGCCGAAACGTGAACCCACCAAGTCGATCTGCGCGGAGTCGCGCAGTGCCTCGATGAACAGCGCATCCGCGCCGCAGGCCAAGTAGGCTTCAGCGCGCTCCAGTGCTGCATCGAAGCCTTCCACGCTCAGCGCGTCGGTGCGCGCGAGGACCAGCGTCTCAGCGCTGTGACGGGCGTCGAGCGCGGCGCGCAGCTTGCCGCACATCTCGGCGCTCGGCACCACGGCCTTGCCATCGAGGTGGCCGCAGCGCTTGGGAAAGGTCTGGTCCTCGAGTTGGATCATCGCGGCACCGGCGCGTTCCAGGCCACGCACGGTGCGTTGCACATTCAGCGCGTTGCCAAAGCCCGTGTCTGCGTCGACGATCAGCGGCGTGGCCACACGTTCGGCGATGCGCGCCAGCGTGTCCTCGACCTCGCTGTAGGTGGTGAGACCGACGTCCGAGCGACCCAGGCGCGTGTAGGCGATCGAGGCGCCCGACAGATACAGCGCCTCGAAGCCAGCGCGTTGCGCGATCAGTGCCGACAGCGCGTCGTAGACGCCAGGCGCGAGCAGCACATGCGGTTCGGCCAGGCGTTGCTTCAACGGGGTGTTGGTGCTCATGCGGAACTCCCGAGTTGACGTGCGGCCGTTTGCGCGGCGATGAACCCGCCCGCGACCGCGCTGAGCAGGCCGTTGCCCGACAGGTATCCCGACAGCGTGGGGCCCGATACGCCGCGGGCCGCGCCGCCAGCGGCCAGCAGGTTGGGGAATGCGGTGCCGTCGTCGCGCAGCACGCGCGCCCGCGCATCGATGTCGAGGCCGCCTTGCGTGTGGAACAGCGCGCCGGTGACTTTGATGGCGAAGTACGGCGCAACGAGTCGCGTCGTCGCCAGCGTGTCTGACAGGATGGCGCCATCGCAGCCGATGGTCGACGAGAGCGCCGCCGCGTCACGGGCCTCGCGCACTGCACCGGCCGCCTCTGCGGCCACGAAGTCCGGAAAGCCGCGCGCCAGC
>Ga0326726_10000399_pt1 | contig 41481 bp, 34 predicted proteins | sample MHFenrmetagenome_2_FD_207603 | JGI IMG/M metagenome (GOLD analysis project Ga0326726, IMG submission 207603) | Lab enriched peat soil microbial communities from Michigan Hollow, Ithaca, NY, United States - MHF15MN | ecosystem: Environmental > Terrestrial > Soil > Wetlands > Peat | place: USA... | reverse complement strand
CACCAGATAACAGGATCCTCGGCTCAAGCTGCTCGAGATGAAAGAGATTTTTCATATAAATAACATATGCACCTCTTTTACAACATATATCCGCCATCAGATAGGACAATCCTGGCAAATGTTTGTCAGGGAAGTGCTATCCGATGGCGGTATATATCTGTTGATGTACCTGAAAGCAACGTATCTGGCGGCTTTCAGTATGAACATGGAATAAATCTGTAATCATAACAATAGAGCATCTCATGATGTTTTAAGACTCAAGCAGAGTATAGACACACGAGTTCTCGCCTATATGAATTTACAGTACACTAGTAATGCATCTGAACTTCCGAATTGTCGGAAAGACGCTGCATGGCGTAAACCATGCAGCTCTCAATCAAAAAAAACAGAAACAAACGATCGAATGAATCACGCGCCCAAAAGCGATTAATCGGCGACCATTTCCTGCGGCTGCTCTTTCTCTATTTCTGTGTTTTTCCCACGCAACTGTACCAGGCGTTCCAGCTGGGTAATGGAGGTGAGGTGGCTGTAAATTAACGGAAGGAAATTTTTCTTGCGTAACTCCAGGTAAGTCGCATCGCTCAAATGGCTCAAACGCTCATCATTGACGGCATATGCACCGGTGATGTTCTGCACCGCATTGTCCTTCTGGACACGCATGTTAAGCGGCGCCAACAAGTTATGCTCTTTGAGCACCTCGCAGAACTGTCGGGTGAACTGCTCCATCTGCTGAAGCTGGGCAAGGTAGGTCTTGACCTTTTCCAAAACCTCTTCCGGGTTACCTTTCTTGTCAAAAAGGCTCTGCCCTTCACTCTCTGAGAAGAAATCACTCTCCTCATCGATACAGACAGTATACTGGCCCTCCTCGGAAGTTCTGGCCAAAGCAAACGGGTAACGTCTCAGAATTGCAGGAACATAAGCCGCTTCCCACTTCCCGTCGGCATTCACAAACAGATTCTCATTCTGGTTAAGTCCCAGCAGGACGACAGGCATGAAGGCATCTTTGCCTGCATCCTCGATGAATACGATAGGATAGGTCGATGCAGCCCTGTAAAATTCATTTGCCATGATGCCTGCTACGTGAACTTCAGCAGCAAATGCAAACGAGTTGTTCGACTTCAGCTTCAGTTTTGAATGAAGCTCAGACTGCAATGGCACAATTTTCTTGTACATGGGGGTGGGGGAACTAGTTAATAAAGAGTTTTACTGCCACAATACGCTAACTCAACAAAATCAATATCGATACCACAGCATTTCGCAATGAAACACTGCACGTACTATAGTGAATAATACCAGAAAATACGCTTTTACACAATGTAATAACGCTGAAATATCTCGAAAATTAGGACACTAATGACGTCTGATAGAGCTTCTATATATTTTCATTACAATAATATACAGATGGACTATAACTCGGCGTATAAGTCAGGGGCAAGGTTTTACACGTAGCCTGATGCGAGCGGTAGATTCGAGCGTATTTACACGAAAACATTAGCGTCATCGAAACCCGATCAAGCTCTGGCAGCTCGTATCTCCGGATCATTCAGGATCAGGTTTCAAGCACTCCGGGAAACCGGTCAGTCGACGTTACTTTTTTTATAGCTTCACGACTCCTGCAATGAAGCATCTACTTCGATACTGTTGAAATTCTGACATATTATCGCGGAAGTTGACATAGTCACTTACGTCCCCCTCCCTTGATTCCTGTCGACCCGGATATTTTCTTCTATCACTTTACAGCGCGTTAATCCATTCAATCACTTCACCGATAGCTTCGTTGGGTGCGTTGAGATGCGTTGTATTCATGATCGCATACTTGTTTTTCGGATGCAATGGCCAGCTATCGAAAACATATCCCTGTCCTTGTTTGTAGAGCACATCTTCCGGTCCGGCAATTATCCATAAAAGAGGGATCCCGGCCTTAACCTTCGAAGCGGTGATCGGCATCGATGCCATTCCGTTCGGATCGTTGTAACTGGCATATACGGCGGCAGCCATCGGTGCCGTCGATTCACGACCGGCATTCAAATCGAGAAAAGATCCCTTTTCCGCCCCCTTGCCTGCACTGATCATGGCTTTGGCGTCTTCGAGGCTCGCTGCAACTTTGTTGCGATAAATCGGCTGATCAGGAGTGTGCCCGGGTGCGATTGCGATCACCGCATCGACAGCCTCATGACCGTATGCCGCCGCAGCAATGGCAGCATTGGCTCCCATGCTGTGACCGGCAACGACGACAACCGTCGCGCCGTCTTTACGCAATTCCCTGACGCTGTCGTCGATCGAAACGATGGCGGCAGGATAATCGGCATCATAACCTCGCTGCCTGCTCCACGGCATTACCGGTGTAATGACATCGAACCCGCTTCCTCTGAGCGACGAAGCGAGTCGATCGATGTTCTTGTCAGGGCTGCCCCACTTGCCGTGGAGCAGTACGATCCCGACTTTGCGGTCAGCCGCCGAGGACACAGAGGTCCAACTCAGCATCAGGCTGAGAATAAAGAAAAAAACTGTTCTCAAAACAGGGACAAAGGAGGCCCTTTTAACGGGTGTGACTTTTGAATGCATTTCAGCCATAAACCTATGAGTAGTTGTTACGAGCGACGAACCGGATAACATACGTCAAGTCCATTATACCGGTACTGGTCGATCGCGAGATTGAAAAACTTCGGACAGGACAACAGCAGCCATGCTTTCCTTGAGATGGCAAAAGCCAGGATGAATCATGAGATGCTGAAAGCGGACATGAGGAGCACGACAATGCAATGAACGGCGTTCAGTTGGGCAGTACTTCCCGTTCGGATCCATCCGGGAAAAATTCAATAAACCCGACGGGGTGTCGCCTGCAATGTGATATTTACAATTATTACGATTTATCTACAACATCATGATCGGATCAAAAAACTGAGGAATTTGCACCCCGAGTCCACACAAAATATTGCATTCGACGCAATATCGATCTCCGGGAAATGCCATTTCCCGGCGGACAGATTGCCTGACAACCTCGCTTCATGGAATTCGTTAGCAGACTGAGTTTCCCTGTATCTGAAATGTAACGGACGCGAGCACTTGTGTCACCATGAAGAGGTATCGGCAGAACGGAGAGATCCTCATGAATACGCCAATGCGGGTAAATGCCAGTCGTAGCTCACGACATTGTCAGCACTGTGCCCAATATTCACAAGCTTTCCGGGAACAATAGAAAGGCGTGAGGTGTTCGAGACAATCCCGGAGTATCGGGACTGATAAAGCTCACCTGAGTTAACGTCAGCGAAAGGATAAACCATGAACAAATCGCTGCCTTAGTTCTTCAGTAGCAAAAGTACCACTGGTCCCCCCGAATTCCTGCCGTTCAGGCAACGGAGTCATCGACTTCCCCCTTTTTTGAATATGCAAATCAAGTCATCAATCTGCTGTTCAGGCGGATGGGTCTGAATACCGAAAAAGGCAAACAAAGGAGGCCGGCATGAAGCTGTTACCAGAAGCAATAATCGGCGAGTTCAAATCGAACTTTCAGGGAGATGCTCTTATTCCGGGCGATGCAGGTTACGAAGAGGTGCGACAGATATGGAACGCCATGATCGACCGCAGGCCGGTATTGATCGGGCGCTGCATCTCGCCTGAAGATGTCGCCAATGCAGTCAGGTTCTCGCGCAAGCACAATCTGCTCGTTTCGGTTCGAGGGGGCGGACACAACATCGCAGGCAATGCCGTCTGCGACGACGGTCTTATGATCGACCTCTCGCTCATGAAAAGCATCCATGTGGATCCAAAGGTTAAACGGGCCACCGTCGAGCCGGGATGCACCCTCGCCGACCTCGACGCAGCGACGCAGAAACACGGCCTCGCCACTCCTCTGGGCATCAACTCGACCACAGGCGTTGCGGGCCTGACCCTCGGCGGCGGCTTCGGCTGGTTGAGCCGGAAGTTCGGCATGACCATCGACAACCTGCTCTCCGCGGATGTCGTTACTGCGGATGGGAATCAGTTACACGCCAGCGAAACGGAAAACAGTGACCTCTTCTGGGGATTGCGTGGAGGCGGCGGAAACTTCGGTATTGTAACAAACTTCGAGTTCCAGCTCCACCCGGTAGGACCGAACGTGCTTAGCGGATTGATCGTATTCCCGTTCGACGAGGCGAAGTCCGTGATTACGCAGTTCGCCCGATTTACCGAAACGATGCCGGATGATCTCAACATCTGGATGGTCTCCCGGAAAGCTCCCCCGCTGCCCTTCCTGCCCGAAGCTGTCCATGGAAACACGGTTGTCGTCCTCGCCATCTTCTATGCGGGTGACCCTGCTGAGGGAGAAAAGCTGATCGAACCTTTGCGCGGATTCGGGACACCGCACGGTGAGCAAATCGGCGTGCAGCCCTTTACAGCCTGGCAGCAGACCTTCGATCCGCTCCTGACGAAAGGTGCCCGCAACTACTGGAAGTCGCACAACTTCTCGCGGCTCAGCGACGGTGTGATCGAAACCATGATCGAGTTCGCCGGTACGCTGCCGTTGCCACAGTGCGAGATATTCATCGGCACTATGGGCGGCCAGACAACCCGCGTCGCGCCCGAGGCGATGGCCTACTCGAACCGGGACGCCAACTACGTGATGAACGTGCACGGTCGCTGGGAATCGGCCGCCGATGATGCACGATGCATCTCCTGGGCACGCGAATTCTTCACCAGATCAAAACCGTTCGCCAGCAACGGTGCGTACATAAACTTCCTGACCGAGGAAGAAACCAACCGCATAGCGTCCGCCTACGGTTCTAACTACAACCGGCTTGTAGAGCTCAAACAGAAATACGACCCGACGAACCACTTCCGGATGAACCAGAACATCAGGCCGGTATGAAATGGAAATGCAGCAAAGAATATGAATAACTAACAAAATGACTGAGTACTACAATACACAACGATCAGGAATGTATTTATGGATTACACTCTTATCGTATTATCTATCAAGTCATTGCTTACAGTTATATTACCAATGATACCTGCATTCGTTCTTTACAAAATGCTGCCATCAAGCGCCGTCATATCGGGCCCGTTCAAGGGTTTAAATACACAGCTTCAAGGTGCATTCGCAGGATACTTCATCATATTTATCGTATTAGCAAAACTCATATTTTCCTTTCCTTGCTATAACTATGAAGTCTGGAATGTCAGCGGGAACATCAAGCCGGATAATCGAGATAAAGCCAATAATAAAAAGATTTTGGAAGGGGACATCAGCGTACTGCCACCACCATCGAAACCTGACATTAAAAATCATGAATTTTCTATAGATGCAGTTGTTAAACGCGATCACACCGGGCGTCCTTTATTCCCCTCGATCGTATTCAATCATGAAGGATACGCCCCTGTCACAATTCCCTTAACTAATGACACAACTTCCTGGGGAAACAAAAAATATATCATCAAAAAAGACAGCAACAATAAAAACATTACAATCCAGACACCTATTGAACTCGAACCCTTGTCAGAAGGAGAAAAACCATGAAATCCTTAAAGAATCTCCTGTCGCCTTTACTACTGATAACACTGTTTATACTTTTGGCGAACCTGAACGCAAACGCTCAAACTGTTCGCGGACAACTACTCAGAAAAACGCCTTCCGGGCAATACTTCCCGGCATCCTATATTGCAGTCAACCTGTTATCCCAACAACGCGGTAAATCAGCTATAGCCTATTCATCACCTGACGGGATCTTTATTCTGTATAATGTCCCCCCCGGGCAATATATCCTTCAAATATCGTCACCAAACAATAAAAAAAGTTTCCCTGTCTCGGTAGACAAAAATAAACCCATAACAGTTTTACCGCCAATAAATTTATAAACATAAACACATCACCAAAAATTTCAACAACAACAATCTACATCTGATATATTCAACAAATAACATAAAACAGCTCAATTCAACAGGTTCATCAGATCGTTCTGAACTGCTGGTGGATTTTGAAAAACCGTCACATCAATAGGTTTTATCAACATTCCTATGACTTGGTTCAAATTTCAACCAAGAACGGAAATAATGTTGACTGGATTGTTATTCGTACCGGCTGCAATAATCGCAAATCATGACCAAACCTGGAGGCCAGCATGGGAAAGGCAGAAATGAAGAGTTTCGGGAAACCGGATGAAGTTCGTGAATTTCCAAACGGAAGACTCGAAATCATCAGGATCGGCGATGCAACAGTCGGTCGAGCGATCCTTCAGCCGGGCTGGAGATGGTCGAGCTCGGTACAGCCGATCGCGAAGACAAAGAGTTGCGAAGCAAAGCACTTTCAGTATCACGTTTCAGGAGTACTTAAGATCCTGATGGACGACGGGAACGAGTTTGAAGTTCGAGCTGGTGAGGTCTCCCTGCTGCCCTCCGGCCATGACGCATGGGTGGTTGGAGATGAACCGGTGATCGTCGTTGACTTCCAGGGGATGATCGACTATGCGAAATCGCCTTGATCTTCAATCGGTTCAGAAATAAAGATTCACGTTTTACAGCCGGTCAGTTTAAATAAGTGCCGTTCCTGTGAGATCAACACAATGATGGAGAGTCCCGATGAAATACATGATCAGCTGGTTTGAACGTCCCCAGGGATCACCGATGGAGTACGAGAATGCACAGAAGCGGATCCTGGAGGTTTTCACCCAATGGAAAGCCCCCGACAACTTCAGGATCGAGTTGTTCGTGGTACGCGTAGGAGAGTGGGGTGGGCATATGCTGGTGGAGTGCGACGATCCGACGACCGTTCACAAAGTATGCTCGACATGGCCGGCATTCGTATTCGAGGCGCGCCCGGTGATTCCCGTCGAAGAAGCGGTCCGGGTCGAACTCGAAACGATTGCCTGGCGCGACGGACTCGAAAGCAAGTGACACTCTATGGAGATCCGCATTAAGGCGTAAATATAATTACAGGTTAAATCCCGAGGTCACGAGCTGATTGACACAGTCATCCGCATCCCCCATTCCCTACGGATAAAAATAGTCAAAGCCAACACACCTGCCACCGATCACTTCTGACTTCCGCTGATAAATCGATAAACGCCTGCACCGGCCACCGCACCGATAACAGGAGCAATCCAGAAAAGCCAAAGCTGCGCGAGAGCCCATCCTCCTACGAAAATCGCCACACCGGTACTGCGGGCGGGATTTACGGATGTGTTGGTTACGGGAATGCTGATAAGATGAATCAAGGTCAGGCAAAGCCCGATTGCAACAGGTGCCATTCCCTGAGGTGCCCGGGTGTCTGTCGAACCAAGGATTACAATCAGGAATATCATGGTCATGACGACCTCGGTAACCAAAGCAGAAAAAAGCGGATACCCGCCTGGCGAATGTTCGCCGTAGCCGTTGGCAGCAAAACCCGCTGAAACGTTAAATCCGGGTTTGCCGCTCGCGATTAGAAACAGGACACCTCCGGCTAAAACAGCCCCTGCAACCTGAGCGATGATATAAGGCGGCAACTCTTTTGCAGAAAAACGTCCGCCGGCCCAAAGACCGACAGAAACTGCGGGATTGAGGTGACAACCCGAGATGTGACCAATGGCATATGCCATGGTGAGCACGGTCAATCCGAATGCAAGCGCAACGCCAAGAAAACCGATACCAAGTCCGGGAAACGCCGCATCAAGAACAGCGCTGCCACATCCACCAAGAACCAGCCAGAATGTGCCGATACACTCCGCAACATACTTTTTCATGATTGCTCCTGTTTAGCATAGCCGCCCTCCGCTGAACGACAAAAACGGAATCCGGCTTGTTGAATCATAAGATGCAACTTATAAATCAGTTAGCTTGCCGACATCCCTGATGGAACATTGGCTGAGACAACTACTTTGTATGTATTTACAGCATTCACTGATTTCGCGGTGAGTGTGACTGTCGATCCGTCTGCCATGGCAGATCGGACGAACATAACTCACAGGACCGTCGTTGAGGGGGTGGAAGGAGAGAATGACGGATTCTTCTGGATATTTATGAATAATAGCGGGGATTCACAAGAGCAGGAAGTCAATTCACAGATCCCATATGTACAGGTGCAATGCATCACACGTTATGACCTTCAGCATCATGGAGAGTCCTCAGGCAAACCGATCCACAATGCAAGGGCTCGATTAACGGTTACCATGGCAGCATCATCGAGGCTGCCAGACACAGTTCCGACTGTTCCTGGGGGAGCTGTCTGCGTTTAAATCTCCCATCATTTGTGGCCGCTTCTGTAAACCATTTCGCATATCAGATTCTCCATCTGTTCTGAACTACGGCGCCTGCAGCAAGTCGCTTGTTCCCGGCAAAACAGTCACGGACCAATGTTCGGAATAGTCATAGGATCGAACAACCAACGCTGGATGTTGTTTAACGTAATCACCCGAAAGGGCGGTCGGGACTTCAAACTGCATTTCAATGTTGACTGGATGACCGATCCAGGGTTAAACAACCAATTTTTTCAGCGAACCAACGAATCTGGACTTCCATGGATTCAAATGGATATAATACCGTCACTCATCCTCCTTCAGCATTTCGTGGATTCAAACGATTTTTCCGTATTGTTTTCATGAGAAGGTCACTTCTCTGGTGAAAATTCGCGAGCCATGAAAAAAACGGTCATCATTACCGGAATTGTTCTTGCTCTGTTTGGCTTCGGACTCTATTATTTTCTCAGTCACAGACCGCTCACCCCTCCGAAAGCGGTGACTGAAACCCTGAACATCGACGTTCCTGACTCCAGCTTCAACCTGCCGATTACTCTCTATTTAACTACTCTTTCCGATTTCCTTAACGCCAAAATCAGCGGTCGCTTCCTTGAAACGACAGTCTATCTGCAGGAGTCGAAAAAAGAGCGGGTTGCCTTGACGTTCATCAAAACAAGCGACATCCATATAAGCTCGACCGGTAAGGAACTGGATTGCACCGTTCCGTTGACGATTGAAGCAAGACTGGTCGAAAGCCGGTTCGGGAATCTGCTCACTAAAGTGGTAAAGCCGGTATCAGCCAATCTTGTCATCACGCTCTCGTCGCCTGCGACACTCGATAACGCCTGGCATCTGAAGACGAGGTTCAGAATTAAGGGCTATCGCTGGATTACCGAACCGATACTCCGAATCGGCCCTTTCAAAAAACACCTGACAAGTACGCTCGATAACCTTATCAATGAGAAGAAGCAGGGTCTGACGGCCATGCTCGACCGGGAGATCAACAAGGGAGTTTCGCTCGAAAATACGGTCGCCAAATTATGGACCGACATCCAGGACCCGATTCTTGTGAACCGATCGCCAACGCCTGTCTGGATCAGATTCCTTTGCAAGGATATCAAGGGAGACTTTCATCTGGACAAATCCAAAATCGTCTGTTTAACCAGCATCAAAGCGAAAATGATGGTTATGACGGACACCACCAATCTTGCCAGACCCAGCCTTCTTCCGGTCTTCAAACGAATGAAGGCACAAGAGTGGAATCCGCAATCCCATATTTATATCTATGCATATACCTCTTTTGACGAGATCAACCAGCGGCTCAATGAGTTGGTGACAGGAAAGGATATTACGGCAACGGGTTTAGTCAGGAGATATACCATATCCATCAAAGATATCAATGCGTATGCTTCAACTGACGGTTTGGCCATTTCGGTGAAAACAGGGAAGGATCTCAAGGGGAATTTCGTTCTCATCGGATATCCGGAGTTTGACGGGCCTACGCAGACGCTGAAAATACGGAACTTCGATTTCGCAGTCGATGCCGGCAACATACTTGTAAACAAGGGAAATGATGTTCTGCACACTCGGCTTCGGGATATCGTGGCAGCTAAGCTTAATCTCGGACTCGATACCCTTATCCACAAGATACCCACGATAGCAACCAAAGCTTTTGCAAAAGGAAAGAGGGGCAGGGCCTTGCAGCTTACAATGAAAGATGTCAAGGTGAATAAGTGCGTTATACGGATGGGAAAACGTAAAATTCATTTTCTCATTGACACGGAAACCAGGGCGGCATTATTGCTGAAAAGAATCAATCCCGGTAAACCGCTCCGAATCAAAGCCGGCTTGGACTGAAACCATCACGTCATAGAATCCTCAGGGGGCTGGTGGCCATGTCGACATCTGAAGCTCTGTCATCTCAAGGAAAACGGGCAAATCCTTCCGGGACTTCATGCCGGATGAATGCCTTCAATGCGACCATTCACTGAAAGAGCGCAGCCTCGGATGGTTCCCTGCCACATCATACGAGGAGTGCGGCCGACACCAAAACCGCCGGGATCCCATCATGCTGCTTACGCTTCATTCCGGGAAAGCCGGCCTGCAGTCCGGTCATTGAACGTTATCTCCCCTTTTCTCATGCGTTGCGGCTCTCGTTTCTGTTTTGCCGGATTTCCCGAACAATCGAATACGTTGGTTCATCGTGTCTATGCGTAACGTCTTTCCCCCCTGCTCCAGATCTCGGATAAATCGCAGTCCCGTCCGGCTTTTTGAGCCAGTTCATGCTGTATCATTTTCGGGGAGTTCCGCTTTTCACGGACAAAGGAACGGAGAGCGATCGTGGCCGCAATGACACCTGATCGCGTATTACAGAATAACGCTGCAACCCATTTTATATCACTTCGGCTATAACAGCGAATATCCGGAACCGATTGATAACAGTTCTGTGCCATACGGTCAAACTGGCGGCAAGGGTCACCACAATCCTTACGAGAACTTCATGGATGCTGGCGACGCGCAAACGTTCAAGACCAAGTCGACGCATTGAAAGCAACCGCGATCACGACAAGAGTTAACGTTGTTTTCGTATTCCATGGGATCTCACTTGACATCATCACCGCCGTCATCACGACCGGCTGATAATCTTGCTCACCGCGGCCCGCGAAATCCCGAGCATCCTGGCGGCATCCGCACAAGTCAATCCGAGTTCTAAAATAAAAAGCTTTGCCAGCTGTTTGCGAACATTGGAATACTCTCGACGGCGACATCCCGCCTTCAACGTTTCCGACGAAATTCCCGCCGCTTCACACTGAAGCCCGAGTGCGTCGACAGCATCCGCGCGTCTCGAAGCAACAGGAATCATATCCTTGACCGAAGCCTCCGCTTCGTCGAGTATCTCCTCCACGAACTCCCCGCTTCCCAATATCCGCTGGTCGCTGTACTGCCGATCACCACGCTGCCTCATCGACAACACCTCCGACCATCCGCCGGCAGAGCGTAACAACCCGCCGCCCGTCAGTTCCGGCTGCTGCCCCAGTTTGCACTGTTCACGAACAAACTCCTGATAAGCCTGGATTGACGGCTTTTCCGTACGACCGAAAGCAGCCAGCACATAATCACGATCCTGCCACTCACACTCCACATTTCCCATGATGACCGCATGACCGCTCCACGGATAAGCAGCCAACTCCTCCAGCGAACCGACGAGATTTGCCCTCAAGGGATTCAGATGGATATAGCTGACCAGCTTGACGAAATAGGGCTCCTCCTCGCAGATAATCGACTTGTAGCGGTTCTGGAACAGATGCCCATACCGACCATGACGCCTGTTGAACGCGACCGCATATCCCGTCAATATCTTACGCATGAACGTCGCCAGACCTGCCGAGCCGCTCTTCAGAAGAAAATGGGCATGATTCGACATCAGCGACCACGCATATATCGTTGTCCCCGTCTGCCCTGCCGCCTTGCCGACACGAAACAGGAAATCCTCCCGATCCTGATCATCGACGACGATAGCCCCCCTCTCGATCCCCCGCACCATCACATGATGCAAAGTCCCCGGCGCATCCAGCCTCGCTCCTCTCGGCATTGTGAGTCTCCTGTGATATTAGTTCGCTGATGACCTGATTCCAGAAATCCGATATTCAGAAAATATAAGAAACCGACAGTATAGTTTACGGAGTCACTTACGTCCCCCTGGTCTTTCACATCAGGAATGTTCCATGTCTGTCCTGAACAACGATGTGGACCTACTTATTGCAATTGGTTATATTACTCTGACAAGCGGAGTTCCTGTTACACAAAGCTCTTCACCAAACGCGATCGTGAACTCTGAGCAGTCGGAAATTCCCGGCCTCATCTTGATACTTACCGGATTTCGACAGCATAACTTCCGATATAATAGAAATGACAGCCCTTGATCCCGTGTCTTGTGATCTATTGTTGCCAGAACCAAACCGTAACCGACTAACACAACGGACCCGATTTAACTGACCGTTTCCGAACGTACCGATGGCTCTTGACTACACGACCCTCGACCTGCTCCGCCAGAACCATCCGGCATGGCGGCTGTTGCGCGCCCAGCATGCGCCTCTGGTAGCCTCGTTCCTGCACCGGGTCTTTATCGCGCCCAATATGCGTACCCTCTCGCAGTCGAAACTTGTCGAGGCACTGGAAGACGAGTTGTTCGCCCTTCGACGACAGTTCGGCGACAACACCTTCCCCGGTTCGGCACAGAACTACCTGAACGACTGGGCCGAAAACGACAAAGGCTGGCTGCGCAAGTTCTATCCGATGGGAGAAGACGAGCCCCATTACGACCTGACTCCCGCAACCGAAAAGGCGCTGGCGTGGCTGGAGACCCTCTCCGAACGAGCCTTCGTCGGTACCGAGTCGCGCCTGCTGACCCTCTTCGAACTTCTGCGCCAGATGAGCACCGGCAGCCAGACCGATCCTGAATTACGGATTGCAGAGCTGAACCGGCGACGCGAGGAGATCGATTCCGAGATAGCCCGTATCCATGCCGGCAATATCTCCCTGCTCGACGACACGGCACTCAAGGACCGGTTCCAGCAGTTCCTGCAACTGGCGCGCGAGCTCCTGACCGACTTCCGGGAAGTGGAGCACAACTTCCACTCACTCGACAGGCAGGTGCGCGAACGCATCGCCCTCTGGGAGGGGAGCAAGGGTACGCTGCTGGAGGAGATCATGGGTCAGCGGGACGCTATCGCCGATTCCGACCAGGGCAGAAGCTTCCGGGCCTTCTGGGACTTCCTGATGTCGCAGTCGCGCCAGGAGGAGCTTGCCGGCCTGCTCGAAGAGGTTCTCAACCTGCCGCCGGTAGTCGAGATGCGGCCGGAACCCCGCCTGAAGCGTGTGCACCACGACTGGCTCGAGGCCGGGGAACACACCCAGCGCACCGTGGCCCGCCTTTCCGAACAGTTGCGCAAGTTCCTCGATGACAAAGCATGGCTCGAAAACCGGCGCATCATGGAGATCCTGCACGACATCGATATCAAGGCCCTCGCCCTGCGCGAAACAATGCCCGCCGGCAACTTCATGCCGCTTGCCGATGCTTCCGCCGCGATCGAACTGCCGCTCGAGCGACCGCTCTACCGGCCGCCCTTCAAACCGGTAATCGAGGGAATCGCTCTCGATGAAGGGGACGCCGAGATCGACACTGCAGCACTCTACGCCCAGGTGATCGTCGATCGTGCCGAACTGTCGAGCAACATCCGCAACGCGCTGCAGGAGCTGAACCAGATCAGCCTCGGTGAGCTGATCTCCCGAAACCCCCTGCGCCAAGGCCTTGCCGAACTGGTCACCTACCTCCAGATCGCCGGCCAATGGCCCCGTACTGCGGTGGACGAAGAGAGCAAAGAACAGATTGAATGGGAGAGCGAAAACGGTTTGACACTTCAGGCAAAACTACCACGCATTATCTTTGTAAGAAACGAATGATGAACCAAACCGACACACAGACCCTGCGACCGGCATCAGTGCCGCAGGAGCTTTCACAGGTGCTGGTTGCCCTCCTGAAAGGGGTGATCTATCAGGAGGAGAACCAGACGCACTGGAACTCCCTGATGAACCTGCAGGCCGGAGTGCGCGATTACGTGGCCGTGCTCGGTCTTGAGCTGATGCTCGACGAGGCCGAGGGTTACGCCTTCCTGCGCTCCCTGTCCGCAAGCGATGAAGAGAACGGCGAGACCATACCCCGACTGGTGACCAGACGTCAGCTCTCCTACCCGGTCAGCCTCCTGCTCGCCCTGCTCCGAAAGAAACTCGCCGAGTTCGACGCGGGCAGCGGAGATACACGCCTGATCCTGTCACGAGACGAAGTGGTCGATCTGATACGCATCTTCCTGCCTGCCGGCAGCAACGAGGTGAAGCTGATCGACCAGGTCGATGCCACCCTGAACAAGATCGCCGATCTCGGCTTCATCCGCCGTCTGCGGGGAGAAAAGCAGATGATCGAGGTGCGCCGGATCATCAAGGCTTTCATCGATGCCCAGTGGCTGGCCGACTTCGACCGTCGCCTCGATGAGTACCGTCAGCTCACCGGACAATCCACGGAGGAAAACGATGGCTGAAGCCCTTGAATTAGGATTCATAGCGGACGACCGCCTCGCCGGGTTCCGCCTCCAGCGCCTCGAAGTGTTCAACTGGGGCACCTTCGATGGCCGTGTCTGGACGCTGCGGCTCGACGGCAGGAACAGCCTGCTTACGGGCGACATAGGCTCGGGAAAATCGACGCTGGTCGATGCCGTCACTACCCTGCTGGTGCCAAGCCAGCGCATCGCCTACAACAAGGCCGCCGGGGCCGACACCCGCGAACGTTCGCTCCGTTCCTACGTGCTCGGTTTCTACAAATCGGAACGCCAGGAGTCCCTCGGGGGCGGTGCCAAACCGGTCGCCCTCCGCGACAGCAGCACATACTCAGTGGTGCTCGGCGTCTTCCACAACGAAGGCTTCGACAAGACCGTGACCCTCGCCCAGGTGTTCTGGCTGAAGGATCCAGCAGGACAGCCCGCCCGTCTCTATGCGGCCGCCGAACGCGACCTCTCCATTGCCGGCGACTTTTCCGGATTCGGTACGGAGATCACCGCACTGCGGAAGCGTCTGCGATCGGACGGCGTCGAACTGTTCGACAGCTTCCCGCCCTACGGAGCCTGGTTCCGTCGCCGTTTCGGCATCGACAACGAACAGGCGCTCGAACTGTTCCACCAGACCGTCTCGCTCAAATCGGTTGGCAATCTCACCGATTTCGTGCGTAGCCACATGCTCGAACCTTTCGACGTCGAACCCCGTATCGCAGCCCTTATCCATCACTTCGAAGACCTCAACCGGGCGCACGAAGCGGTGCTCAAGGCAAAGATGCAGATAGAAATGCTCGAGCCCCTCGTGGCGGATTGCAACCGCCACCAGGAGTTGTCCGCCTCAACTGAAGAGCTGCGGGAATGCCGTGACGCCTTGCGCCCCTGGTTCGCATCGCTCAAGCTCGGCCTGCTGCACCACCGACTCGCCTCCCTTGAAGAGGAGCTTGCCCGACATGAAAGCGCCATCGAACGGCTCGAACAGGAGCGCCGCGAAGCACAGGAACGTGAACGCAATCTGCGCCGCACCATCGCCGAGAACGGCGGCGACCGGATCGCAAGCATATCCTCAGAAATCGGGATAAAACAGCAGGAACTCGAACGTCGAAAACAGAAATCCACCCGCTATTGCGAACTGGTGTACCGGCTTGGCGAGATACCAGCGACCACTGGCGAAGAGTTCCTTCGCCAGCACGCCGGACTCGAAAACATCCGCGAAACTGCCGAAGAGCGCGAGGCAAATGTCCAGAACGATCTCAACGAAACGGGCGCTTCGGTCGCACAGGAGCAGCAGAAGTACCGTGAGCTCACGGTCGAAATCGAGAGCCTGAAGGCACGAAAGAACAACATCGGCGAAAAACAGGTCGCACTGCGCCTCTCGCTCTGCCGTGCGCTGAGCCTTGACGAGGAGGAGATACCCTTCGCCGGCGAACTGCTTCAGGTGCGTGAGGGTGAAGAGAGATGGGAAGGGGCCGTCGAACGCCTGCTGCACAACTTCGCTCTTTCGCTGCTCGTTCCCGACCGTCACTATGCACAGGTGGCAGAATGGGTCGACCGCACCCACCTCAAGGAGCTCCTCGTCTACTTCAGGGTGCGCCAGACTACCCGCCGCGAAGCTCTGCAGGACGATCCGACCGCCCTGCCGCACAAGCTCAGGATCAGGAGCGACTCCCCCCACTTCGACTGGCTGGAACGGGAGATCGCGCACCGTTTTGATGTCGTTTGCTGCACCAGTCAGGAGGAGTTCCGCCGGGAGAAAAAGGCCCTGACCGTGGCCGGACAGATCAAGATGCCCGGCGAGCGCCACGAGAAAGACGATCGCCACCACATCGACGACCGCAGCCGTTACGTGCTCGGCTGGAGCAACGAGGCCAAGATCGCCGTACTCGAAGAGAACGCTCACCGAAAGAGCGACGACCTCGGGAAACTTGAAAGCCGGATGAAGGCCCTGCAAAAGGAGCAGGCCATCCTGAAAGATCGGCTCACCATCCTCTCGAGCCTCAACGAGTATCCCGACTTCCACGAACTCGACTGGCAGCCGGTAGCCGTTGCTATCGCCCGCCTCGAAGCTGAGAAACGCGAACTCGAACGCACCTCCGACATGCTCCGCACCCTCACGGCACAGCTCGAAAATGTCGAGAAAGAACTTCAGGAAACCGAACATCTCCTTGACGAACGCAAAGACAAGCGCTCCAGAACCGGGCAGAAGATCAGCAACGCAAGGGAGCTGGAGGAGCTGGCCAGGCAGTTTGTGACAGAAGCCGCCCCGGAGACAACCGCCCGCTTCGACCGACTCGAAGCCCTCCATGCGGAGATGCCGGGCACAAGGGCGCTCACCGTCGAATCGTGCGACAATTGCGAACGCGACATGCGCGACTGGCTGCAGGCGAAGATCGACTCCGAAAACAGCAGGCTCTCTCGCCTGAACGAAAAGATTATCCGCGCGATGACCGAATACAGCGAGCATTGGAAGCTCGAAACCCGCGAGATCGATGTGAACATCGCCTCCGCCAGCGAGTACCGCTCGATGCTCAAACGGCTCCACGCGGATGACCTTCCCCGCTTCGAGGGACGCTTCAAGGAGTTGCTCAACGAAAACACCATCCGCGAGGTAGCCAACTTCCAGTCCCAACTCGCCCGTGAACGCGAAACCATCAGGGAGCGCATCACCCGCATCAACGAATCGCTCACACAGATCGACTACAACCCAGGCCGGTACATCAGCCTCGAAGCGCAGATGAACCTCGATGCCGACATCCGCGAGTTCCAGTCCGAACTCCGGAGTTGCACCGAAGGGGCCCTGACCGGTTCGGACAACGCCCAGTACTCCGAGGCCAAATTCCTCCAGGTGCGCAGGATCATCGACCGATTCCGCGGACGCGATGAGTTCGCCGACCTCGACCGCCGTTGGACAGCCAAAGTGACCGACGTGCGCAACTGGTTCGTCTTCGCTGCCAGCGAACGGTGGCGGGAGGACAACAACGAACACGAGCATTACGCCGATTCGGGAGGCAAATCCGGCGGACAAAAGGAGAAGCTCGCCTACACAGTGCTCGCTGCCAGCCTCGCCTATCAGTTCGGCCTCGAATGGGGAGCCCGTGCGCTCGCGCTCCTTCCGCTTCGTGGTCATCGACGAAGCCTTCGGCCGCGGCTCCGACGAATCGGCCAACTACGGCCTGCAACTCTTCGCCCAGCTCAACCTGCAGCTGCTCATCGTCACCCCGTTGCAGAAAATCCACATCATCGAACCCTTCGTCTCAAGCGTAGGATTCGTGCACAACCAGGACGGCCGCGCCTCCGTGCTTCGCAACCTAAGCATAGAAAAGTACCGCGCTGAAAAACAGAAGATGCCCCAATGATCTGGACGACCCCCGCCGACCTGAAGGCCCAGGTGCAGAAGCTCTGGAACCGGGGCAAGCTGCTCGCCCCCATGGTGGAGGGCGAAAGCCTCTTTCCCTTGCGCCTCACGCTCAAAGGCCCCGACTCACGGCAGCTCAGCGACCGCTTCGCCGAAGTGCGCGACTGGATTACCCAGCTCAACGCAGCCGCCGGCCCATATCGCATCGTCTGGCGCACGATCAACCACCGCGTCCTCGGCAACAACGACATCCCCTGGGAAATCTGGATCGACTCGCCTGACGACGCCCTCGGCCTCATCGGCAAACGCCGCGCCTCATCGGAATTCGCCGAAATGATAGCACTGACCCGTGAGAAAGAGCCGAGCCTGCTCCAATGGCTTTCCATGCGCCCTCTGCACGCTCTCGAACTCGCCGAATCATGGCCGCGTATCCTGCACCTTATCGCCTGGCTGCGTCATCATCCCCGCCCCGGCATCTACCTTCGTCAGATCGACCTGCCCGGCATACACACTAAATTCATCGAAAGTCACCGTGGCGTTCTCATGGAACTCTTCGACCTGGCCCTTCCGTCCGAATCGATAGACACCCTCGCCGCCGGCACCGCCGGGTTCTGCCGGCGCTATGGATTCCGCGACAAACCCCTCCGGGTGCGCTTCAGAATACTCGACCCCACACTTTCCATCCTTCCGACCAGCACCGACCAGGAGATCACCCTCACGCAGGATGCCTTCGCGGGGCTCGACTTCCCTGGCGAAAAGGTCTTCATAACCGAAAACGAAATCAACTTCCTCGCCTTTCCTCCCGTGCCCGGCGCAATGGTCATCTTCGGCGCAGGCTACGGCTTCCGCAACCTGGCTGGCATCGACTGGTTACAAAGCAAAAAACTCTTCTACTGGGGTGATATCGATACTCACGGCTTGGCCATCCTCAACCAGCTCAGGGAGTTGTTCCCCCACACTGCCTCACTCCTCATGGACAGCGGCACCCTCCTGGCCTACCGATCCTCATGGCAGAGCGAACCATCCCCTGTAACCGTAACTCTCACAAGGCTTACGGACGAAGAGCTCTTACTGTATGACCGGCTGAGGAAAGGTCAGTGGGGGAAAAATATCCGGCTCGAACAGGAAATAATAGGGTTTGAAACTCTGCGCGAAGCATTGGCAAAACTCTGAACAGACCCGATATCTAACAATATCCAATGTCCGTCGCTGACATTTATGCTCCAGAACATCCATCGGGTCTCCCTGTCCAGGCAGAAACGGCAACCTATCTTATATTAGCCAAGTAACCTTTTGTTTGGGTGATTGTTCAGATAAAGCATTCTGAAAGAATGAATTACAGGCCATTTTAAGAGCGTTTATAAGAGCTGCCATTCATAGCCCCATGAAAAACCATGTAACTCTTTTCTTGATATTGTGTTATTGCCCTTAGTAACCACGCAAGAGGTTACTAAGCTCTCTTTTATCTATCCATCTGCTTCATCCATAACCTCTTTGACAAATTCGCAACTACCGAGTATTAATTTATCACTGTACGTCCGTTCGCCTCGCTATCGCATAAGCAGTAGATACGACCATTCTCCTTATGATTGGATCAAGCCACCACCGATCAATTGAGAGTTCAGTATATCGATGACTCTCTTTAAATATTAAATCAAAATACAACGTACCACCACCAAGTCACATCTGTCACTTACGTCCCCCTGGTCTTTCTTTTGCGATGGGGTCGCCATTGTTATTCGGCCTTTTTCCTGTATCCCAAACCTGAAAAAGATGCGACCAGCGTCCCGTCTTCATCTTTGATTTCAATTTTATATCCGCAGATCTTTCTGTTCTTGTGCTCTTCTCGCGCCTCCGCCCTTATGTATGCTCCCTGGGGCGCCTTGAAATATGAGATTGATGCATTGATCGCCACCGTGGTACTTCCATCAGCGTTACTTGCCGCAGCGAACGCATAATCGGCAAGCGTGAAGATTGCTCCCCCCTGGACGGTGTTGATCCCGTTCATGTGCTTGTCCTCTATTTTCATCTCAACAAGCGCATACCCCGGATGGACATCAAGGATCTCAATACCCAACAGCTGTGCAAACCTGTCGTTTTTCACATTTCTCAAATAGTCCTGATCCATATGCACTCCTCATTAAATTATTATCTGCGAAAGGCGTCATCCCAACAATCGTCTGATTGCCCCGTCCGCCCGACAGATGATTAATCACTGATTCATCATAAAGGCAATATAACTCAAGCGACAGCATAACCGCAATGCCGGCAATGGCTTACCAACACGCTGCCCCACCGGATGACGGGAGTGAAAACAGCGCTGTCAAGCCATAATTCGGGACGCTTCAGGTTGGGGATTACAAGGATTTACGATACGACTCAAGGCCGATTTGCGCGCTACGCTTCGGCAATGATTATCCTGAAACTGAAAAACATTGCCAGGCAGAAGTGAGCTCTTGGCCGCCGGGGGGCATCAACCATAAACTATTATCCTTACCGGAATGTATTACTTGAACAAGAGGTCGTTATACCCAAACAATAGAGCGGAACAACATCATGAGCGAACAGAGCAAGTGCCCGGTAACAGGTAGGGCCCACAATCCCGCTTCCGGCGAAGGCCGGTCTAACAGGGAGTGGTGGCCTGAGCAGTTGAATCTCAGGATTCTTCATCAGCACTCATCCTTGAGCAATCCGATGGGCGAAAGGTTCAGCTACGCCGAGGAATTCAGGAAACTCGATCTTGAAGCCCTGAAAAAGGATCTCTATGCACTGATGACCGATTCGCAGGATTGGTGGCCGGCCGACTACGGTCACTACGGAGGCCTCTTTATCCGGATGGCCTGGCACAGTGCCGGCACCTATCGCACCGGCGATGGCCGAGGTGGAGCAGGGGCCGGTTCCCAACGCTTCGCGCCGCTCAACAGTTGGCCCGACAATGCCAACCTCGACAAGGCGCGCCGGCTGCTGTGGCCGATCAAGAAAAAATACGGCAGGAAAATATCGTGGGCCGATCTCATGATTCTTGCAGGCAACTGCGCGCTGGAATCGATGGGATTCAAGACCTTCGGTTTCGGCGGCGGGCGCGTGGATGTCTGGGAGCCTGAAGAAGACATCTATTGGGGCTCCGAAGCCGAATGGCTTGGCGACAAGCGCTACTCCGGTGACCGGGAACTCGAAAATCCTCTTGCCGCCGTACAGATGGGCCTGATTTACGTGAACCCCGAAGGACCGAACGGCAAGCCGGACCCGCTTGCTTCAGGCAGGGACATTCGTGAAACCTTCGCGCGCATGGCCATGAACGACGAGGAGACGGTCGCACTCGTCGCCGGTGGCCACACTTTCGGAAAATGCCATGGTGTGGGTGATCCGAAGCTGATGGGGCCTGAGCCGGAGGGGGCCGGCATCGAAGAGCAGGGGCTTGGCTGGATCAGCAGATACGGCAGCGGCAAGGGGGATGAGACCATGACGAGCGGCCTGGAAGGCTCCTGGACGACAGACCCTGTCCATTGGGATATGGGCTATTTCGATATGCTGTTCAATCACGATTGGGAACTGACCAATAGCCCCGCCGGTGCCTGGCAGTGGACGCCGAAGCATGTGACCGACGAGGATCTTGCACCGGCCGCCCACGATCCGTCGAAACGGGTCACGACCATGATGTCCACTGCAGACATGGCAATACGCATGGACCCGATCTACGAACCGATCGCAAGGCATTTTCATCAGCATCCCGATGAATTCGCGGATGCTTTCGCACGGGCCTGGTTCAAACTTACGCACCGCGATATGGGCCCCCGTTCACGCTATCTCGGTGATGAAGTCCCTGAGGAAGAGCTGATCTGGCAAGACCCGGTACCTGCTGTCGATCATGACCTGATCGACGAACAGGAGATCGCAGCTCTCAAGGGCAAAATCCTTGCCTCGGGCCTCTCGATACCGGAACTCGTCTCGACGGCCTGGGCTTCGGCGTCCACGTTCCGCGGCTCTGACAAACGTGGCGGAGCCAACGGCGCTCGCATCCGGCTCGCGCCGCAGAAGGACTGGACAATCAACCAGCCAGACCAACTGAAGCATGTGCTGGAGATCTTCGAGGGAATCCAAACGGAGTTCAACAGCTCGCAATCAGGCAAAAAGAGGGTTTCGCTCGCCGACCTGATCGTTCTGGGTGGATGTGCGGGCATCGAACAAGCTGCGAAAAATGCCGGGCAGGATGTTGCCGTACCATTCACTCCTGGACGAACGGATGCTTCACAGGAACAAACCGATGCGGTATCATTTGCCGTGCTCGAGCCGGTTGCAGACGGGTTCCGCAACTACCTCAAAACCAATTTTTCTTTGTCGGCAGAGAAACTTCTGGTTGATCGGGCACAACTGCTGACGCTGACCGCTCCCGAAATGACGGTACTCATCGGCGGCATGCGCGTGCTGAATGCCAACTATGGACAATCCCGACACGGCGCCTTTACCAATCGACCAGAAGCCCTTTCCAACGACTTTTTCGTCAATCTGCTCGACATGGGTACGACGTGGAAGGCTGTCTCGGAAGCCCATGACGTTTTCGAAGGTCGTAATCGCAAAACGGGTGAACTCAAATGGAGCGCAACCCGTATCGACCTCATCTTCGGTTCGAACTCCCAGCTCCGGGCCTTGGCGGAAGTGTATGCAAGTGATGACTCCCGGGAGAAGTTCGTGCACGACTTCATTGCAGCGTGGAACAAAGTCATGAACCTCGACCGCTTCGACCTCGCCTGAGTTTTACATGCAAAAAAGTCCCGGCAGGCAACAACAGGATAACCGCTATCCCATTGCCTGCCGGGATTTTTCATTTTGAACGGTTGTTTCAGCTACCCGGTCGCATCAATTATCGGTGCGGAGGGAAGTCCTTCTATAACGCAATATTCTGAATGGAATAATGAGGCTTCTGGAAGGCAATGAGAAATCTGTAAGCGACACTATCGCCAACAGATCCCAACAGAGGCGGCGAGATGGGCACAACCTGTTCCTTTATCATATCCGCTTCGATAACCCATTCAACGAAGGCCCTGCCGACCGAGGATACAATAAAATGATCGGCATCATACTCGTAGACCTCTTCCCCGGGAATAACCTGTCTGGCGCCTTGGGCGATCAGGCAAACACTCGACCATGAAGATAGCTCACGGGTTCGGGAGAAGCATCTATCCGGTAAAGGAACAATTCAGGAATGGCTGTGGTCTGCAGGCTCCCTTTCGCAGTCGACCGGGCAATATTCTCCACAATGTATGGTCATCCCTCCTGTTCTTGGCTCTTCGACAAAATCGTCATGAGGTTTCGAGTTAAAACGCCGCCCCGGAACATATGGAGAATCAGGCAAGAAACTGACAGGATCAATCTACCACGTTCCTGCCTGTTTCATGTAGATTGACATTCATGAGAGCCAGGAGTCTTGTCTCAGATCTGCAAAAAACTTCGGACAAGGAATGGGAAAGGTTCAGCAGGCGTTCAGGTTTCAGATGGGAACGGCATTCAGGGCATAAGCGGCTATGATAACTGGTATGATAACACCATGACCGAAACGTTCTTCAAAACCTTGAAAACCATGGGTCTATGGCCGGAATCGCGCACACCGATCGCCAGGGCACCAGTCATCGGAAAAACACTTACGCAACTGTCGTCAGCCCGATGCCATGGCTTTTCGACGTGTCCGCGCCTTGCTTGCAACCATAAGAATAATAATAACTTAAAAGACGCAAAAAAGGGGTCATAATGAATAACTTCACCTTTTTCAACCCAACCAAAATCGAGTTTGGCACCGGCAAAGAGCAATTGATTGGTCAGGTCCTGACCGAACATGGTGTCAAAAAGATTCTGCTTTGCTATGGGAGTGACCGGATCAAGCGAGATGGCCTGTTTGCGACAGTCACAAAGAGCCTTGATGAACATAGTGTCCAATTCGTCGAATTCGGCGGGATCGTCAGCAATCCCGGCATCTCCAAGGTACGCGAAGCCATCGCACTGGCCCGTGACCATGAGGTCGATGCCGTTCTGAGCGTGGGAGGCGGTTCGGTCCTGGACAGTGCCAAGGCGATTGCAGCAGGCACTCTTTACCAGGGCGACGTGTGGGATTTGTTCATCGGTAAAGGAAGCATCGATGCGGCGCTGCCCGTGTTTGACATCTTGACGATGGCGGCCTCCGGCAGCGAAATGAACAACGGTGCTGTGGTGACCAACGAAGAAACCAAAGAGAAGTTTGCCATCGGCTCAGTGCACACCTTTCCGAAGGTTTCTATCGTGAATCCCGTCCTGATGCAGACAGTATCGCGAGATTATCTGGTGTATTCCGCCGCCGACATCATTGCCCACGCGATCGAAGGTTACTTCACCGCCAAGGTGCAGCCGAAATTTTACTCGCGCATGGTCGAAGCCATTATCAACACGGTGATTGAAACGACTGAAGCCCTGCTGAAAAACCCGATGGATTACGACTCTCGTGCCGAGTTCGCATGGGCCTCCACCCAGGCGTTGAATGGCCTGATCTACGTCGGCACAACCGGGTTCAGCTATCCCAATCATATGATCGAGCACTCGCTGTCGGCCCTCTTTAATGTGCCGCATGGTGCCGGTCTGTCGGTAATCATCCCCGCCTGGATGAAGTGGTATCACGATCGCAACCAGGAACAATTCCTGCGTTTTGCCAAATACGTCTTCGGCGTTGAAACCCCCGAGCAAGGTATCGCCGCGCTGGAAAAGTGGTTCGACAAGATTGGCACCCCCACCCGACTGTCACAACTTGGAATTACCGAGGCTCAATTGCCGGCAACTATCGAAAACGCCCTCGGCAACGCCCGGTGGTTCGGCATTGCCGACATTTACAATCGAGACGTCGTCACCACCATCCTGCGCAATGCACTGTGATAAATCGACACGAGAAGCCCGGTATCAATAACACAAAAGAGAACAAAGATGCAAAAACGAACACTAGGGAGGAGCGGTCTCGAAGTCTCCGCTCTCGGATTCGGCTGTATGGGTTTGAATTTCGGATACGCTACAGTCGTCACAAAGCAGGATGCGGTCAAGCTCATCCGGCATGCGTTTGACAAAGGCGTTACCTTTTTCGATACAGCGGAAGCCTATGGTCCCTTCAGCAACGAAGAGATCGTCGGAGAAGCGCTGGAACCAGTGCGCGACCAGGTCGTGATCGCCACAAAATTCGGATTCAAGAACGGCCTGCCTGCCGAAGGTATGGATAGCCGTCCCGAGCGGATCCGGCAAGTGGCCGAAGATTCGCTCAAACGACTGCGCACCGACCGCATCGATCTTTTTTACCAGCATCGCGTCGATCCGAATGTGCCTATGGAAGATGTTGCAGGCACAGTAAAGGAACTGATTGCCGAGGGAAAGGTCAAGCATTTCGGATTGTCGGAAGCCGGTGCCACGAGTATTCGCAACGCCCACGCCGTACAACCGGTCACTGCCCTTCAGAGCGAGTATTCACTGTTCTGGCGTGAACCGGAAAAAGAGATCCTGCCATTACTGGAAGAGCTGGGTATTGGTTTTGTTCCCTTCAGCCCGCTTGGAAAAGGCTTCCTCACGGGACAGATCACCAGGGACACCAAATTCGGCAAAGATGATTTCCGCAACATTGTGCCGCGTTTCACTCCGGAAAATATCGAGGCAAATCTGGTTCTGGTGGATCTTGTCAAGGAGATTGCTGCCGAGAAAAAGGCTACGCCCGCACAGGTCGCCCTGGCATGGCTCCTGGCACAAAAGCCGTGGATTGTTCCTATTCCGGGAACCACAAAAATTCACAGGCTTGAGGAAAACCTGGGAGGCGCATCGCTTGAACTTACCCTAGCCGACCGTCAGAAAATAGAAGACGCCCTGTCGCGTATCACCATTCAAGGTGACCGGTACCCTACACACCTTCAGGAGCTCGTTGGAAAATAGTTTTCATCAAAAGCAGGTTGAACTCATCTGGAAACAATGAGCTATCATATCATAAAACAGCCATTTGAATAGAGAATATCATGGAAAAAGTCATTGTCGTCATCGGTCCCGGATCGATCGGCCAGGCGATCGCACGACGCGTGAGCGCTGGAAAACATGCTTTGCTTGCCGACTTGAAACAGGAACATTCGGACGCTGCGGCACAAAACCTCAGCACTGCAGGGTTTAACGTCAGCGCTACGACGGTTGACGTTTCATCGCGTGAATCGGTTGAAGCGCTCGTTAAAAAAGCCGCATCGCTTGGTGAAATTGCAGGCCTCGTCCATGCCGCAGGTGTTTCGCCAAGTCAGGCATCGGTCGAAATGATCCTGAAAGTCGATCTCTACGGCACCGCCCTGTTGCTGGAGAAATTCGGCAAGGTTATTGCCCCCGGTGGATCGGGAGTCGTGATTGCGTCACAGTCCGGCCATAGGCTGCCATGCCTGCCTGCTGATCAGATCAAAGCGCTTGCAACGACGCCCGTTGAAGAGTTATTGGGGCTGCCGATGCTGCAGCCGGAGCAGATCAAAGATACTTTACATGCCTACCAGATATCCAAGCGCGGAAACTCGCTGCGCGTCATGGCTGAAGCTGTACGATGGGGAAAGCGGGGCGCTCGAGTCAACACGATCAGTCCCGGCATCATCATGACGCCGCTTGCCAAAGATGAGCTGAACGGGCCGCGAGGCAAGGGATATCGGCAAATGATCGATGCCTGTCCGGCCGGCCGGGCTGGCACCCCGGACGAGGTCGCAAATGTGGCCGCCCTCCTTATGGGGCCTGACGGCACCTTTATCACCGGTAGCGATTTCCTGATGGACGGCGGAGTGACGGCGTCCTACTGGTTTGGTGAACTCGGACCGCAATAAACAAAACCAGGAAAAACCATGCCCATGAACAGCAACAGTAAGTCGGTACTCGTACTCTCTTCGAGTCCGCGAAAAGGAGGCAACTCGGATGTGCTCTGCGACCGGTTCGTTTCAGGCGTGCAGGAAGCAGGGCATCACGCCGAAAAGATTTTCCTGAAAGACAAAATCATCAGGTATTGCACCGGATGCGGCAGCTGTTTTAACAGGGACAAAAGCTGCTCGCAAAAAGACGACATGGCAGAAATCCTGGAAAAGATGATCGCTGCGGATGTCATCGTGATGGCGACACCTGTCTATTTTTATACCATGTGCGGCCAGATGAAAACAATGATCGACAGGTGCTGTGCCCGCTACACGGAGATCAACGACAAGGATTTCTACTTTATCGTAACCGCAGCTGTCGACAGCACGCAAGCGATGCAGAGGACCATCGAGGAGTTCAGGGGGTTCACCTCATGCCTTGACCATCCGAGGGAGAAAGGCATCATCTATGGCACCGGGGCTTGGAACATCGGGGATATCAGGAAAAGCAACGCCATGACGCTTGCTTACGATATGGGCAAATCGGCTTGACCATCAAACGCGCAGGCACCGAAGGGAATGCTCATGACTGAGCGCGCGCACTACCGAAAACGACTAAAGACCTGATTCACGGCCGATGCTGAAATGAAATATGTTTTGATGTTTTCATTTCACTTATGGAACAAAGTCCCCTACTCCCTAATTCATCGTCCGTGACGATAAGACCTCTTTCGATCCCACGCACCATTACATGAACGAATTACTCAATGCACGTGTAGATTGGTTACTGGTTGCCTCTCCAATTTTCACCACCCCCGATCATCCGAGAGCATTCAGAGGTTAAGATGCTCATCGACGGACGGTGAACATGATTAGGGCGTCTTCAGCGGAAAACAAATCATCACCATGTCAGACAACACAATAGATCGTTTTTTTGGATATCTGAACTGGCTTTTCAATCCATTTCATGGGTTGAAGACAACGGAAGTCTATGATTTGATCGGCACTACGTCCCTTACCGAGAATGCGTTATACCTGAATCTTGGCTATTGGCGGGATGTGGAAACCATTGATGAAGCCAGTGAAGAGCTTGCTCTTCTGGTGGCGAAAAGAGGCGGCATGGGCCCAGGTGATACCGTATTGGACTGCGGTTATGGTTTTGGCGATCAGGACATTCTCTGGGCAAGGAAGATGAAACCCGAAAAAATCATTGGGCTGAATATTACGAAATCCCAGGTTGAGCGGGCCCGGATGAGTGTTGCCGAAGCGGGACTCGAGAAATCAATAGATTTAAGGGAGGGTTCGGCAACAGAGATGCCGATTGAAAATGAATCCGTTGATCTGGTAGTTTCCGTGGAGAGTGCTTTCCACTATAGAACCCGTGAGGATTTTTTCAAAGAAGCGTTCCGCGTTTTGCGTCCAGGTGGAAGGCTTGTGACTGCGGACATTTTACCAACAAAAAACTCCGATAACCTCTTCAGGCGAATAGAGCAGTGGTTTTCATGGAACATTGTAGCAGGAAAATTTAATATTCCGCATGAAAACTACTATTTAATCCCATCCTACAACAATAAACTCTCCAAAGCCGGATTTGTCAATATTGATATCAAATCGATACGTGACGATGTCTATAAGCCTCTTCATGAGTATCTGTCAAAAAACCAGACATTTGTCAGCAAGCTGCATCCCCTTCCAAAATTTCTTGCACATTTATCATTGAATCGTTCAGCAGAAAGTGTCTACGCCGGTCTGGACTATATCCTTTCTTATTCTGAAAAACCATAATTTGAAAGGCTCTTTTGGTAACACAACGATGTAGCTGCTTTGAGTTAATGCAACGGCATTATGAGCTCACGCGAGGGGCTCCAAAGGCGCACTGTCCCATTGATGGACGAAATATCGAGGGATTGTATACGAATGGACGAGCCCCCTATTCCATCACAACCCGATTACTTCTCTTCGTCAATCACATCTCCCCCATCCTCCTGATCATCACATGATACTGCGTTCCAGGCTAATCAAGTCGCGGTCCCCGAGGCTTTGCGTTGATGTTTTTTTGGACAATAACTATTGATCATAAAGCTCTAAGACAATAGAGGACTTTGCCTCTTTTGTACACTCAGTCATGAGCGTCCCTTAGTTACATAAGTGCCATTCCGTTCAGGAATCGACAAATGTTGAGATTCAGCCCACTCTATGAGAATTGTTCTTCGTTCTTGCCATTTCTCAGGATTTGAATTAAGTTGTCTATTGCGACAATAATATCAAATTAAGATAAATTAAGCGACATCCTGATTGAATCCATGAAGACATCGTTTAAAAACACGACAAACGATGATTCTCTGATCATCTACGCCGAACTCAATGATGCTGAGATAAGAGCTGTACAAAGACGCATGAAAGCCGGCGGGTTAAAACGTATTGTCCCTGGCGTCCTCAGCGCCAGCCCTGAAAAGGAGTGGCCGGCAATCATTGCATTGCATAGAATACGACTTCTCGCTGCACTGTTTCCAGGTGCGGTGATTGGCTTTAGAAGCGCCTTCAAAGGCGGCGTCCCGGTGGATGGAGTGATACACCTAAGCTACAGCTATAACAAGATCTTAAACCTGCCTGGGTTAAAAGTGATCCTTGTCAAAGGGCATGGACAGGTTGCGGGTGACCAGCCCATGTCTGGTCGAGCCATTTATTTCCCCTCTCCAGCCCGTATGCTCATGGAAAATCTCACTGCAAGCCGTGGAGCTATAAAAAAAGCAGTGGGACGCAATGCCGTTGAGGAAAGGCTGGTCAGTATTTACGAATCCAGAGGTCCCGAGGCCCTCAATCTGATCAGGGACGAAGCTCATACCATTGCAGCCCCCTTGGGATTTGACAAGGAATTTCAAGTATTGAATGAGCTGATCGGCACCATTCTCGGGACAAAAAGTGCTCAACTCACAACAGCTGCAGGAAAAGCATTGGCTGCAGGCACACCTTTCGATGCCGACCGTCTTGCACTATTTGAAACGCTGGCAGCGGTTTTGCGAGTCATGCCCCTCAAGCAAATAACATCACCGAACGCGACCGAAACGGCACGCATCAATTTTGCCTTTCTGGAGTCCTATTTCAGCAACTTCATCGAGGTAACGGAATTCGACGTCTCAGAAGCACGGCAAATCGTGCTTGAAGGTAAAATCATCGAACAACGCCCCAAAGATTCACATGATATCCTTGGGGTGTTCAGGCAGGCTATCAATCCCGGATGGGCGAATCAATCGATGGCAATCGGCGAAGGCGTATTGCACCAGTTGCGGCAACGTCATGCTGATCTCATGAATGAACGCCCTGAAGCGTCTCCTGGCGATTTCAAAGACAGGGAGAATTTTGCCGGAAACACAACCTTCGTATCACCAAGAAACGTACGTGGAACCCTGATCGAAGGAAGTAAACTCTTACCGTCAGTTCCGCCAGGTATGGCCCGTGCGCTTCTGGCGATGTTCATCGTCTCTGAAGTGCATCCCTTTATCGATGGGAACGGGCGACTGGCGAGACTGGTCATGAACGCGGAGTTATCTGTTGTAAACGCAAGCAGAATCATTGTCCCGACGCTTTTCAGAGAAGAATATCTGGATTGCCTGCGTGTGCTCACACGGCAGGGAAAACCCGAGCCGTTCATCTCAGCCATGCAGAACATCCAGCAATGGACTGCAGCATTCGACTACACCGATCTTGACCATGTGATCGGCCGGATGAAGGAGTGCAACGCATTTGAAAAATCCCGCAGGCAGTACCAACTGCTCAACCTTTCCGATTTGGGCACCGCAACCACATGAATCAATCACGAAAAGCAACGCTTTTTGTTACTTTTGACAACTGATTCCACCCACCCGGTTCGTCCATTCACCCTTGAGCCCGTGCCCCCCTATTCAGCGCAGTATGCACCATGAAATAATTTATCCATAATCATGAACAACATAATCCCTTCATGGATATTTGGCGTCTTCATACTCGGTACTTCTTATAACTGATCCCATATTTCTGCATCTTCAGGCTCAGGATTCTTCTTGTAATGCCCATCGAAGCCGCAGCGGCGCTGACATTGCCCTTGTATACCGTGAGTGCCTGAACGATCATCTCATACTCTACCGAGTCCAGCTTTTCATGAAACCCGGATTTATCCTCTGCTGGAGAGAGGTTGAAGGTCTGGATCGAAAGCGGCAGCTCCTCAAGTCTGATCACGCTGGTATCAGATATGATCACGGCCCGCTCGATCACGTTTTCAAGCTCCCGTACGTTGCCGGGCCATGAGTATGCCATGAAAGCATCCTGGACTTCAGATGCAAGACGCTTGACCTCTTTGTTGAATTTCTTCACATAGTGAGAAACGAAATATTCGGCAAGCGTGATAATATCGCTGCTTCTTTCCCGCAAGGCAGGAATTACGATCGGGAACACATTCAACCTATAGTAAAGATCCTGCCTGAACGTACCATCCAGGACCATTTGCATCAGATCACGATTCGTGGCGGCGATAACCCTGATATTCACCTTGATCTGCTGATTGCCGCCGACGCGTTCGAATTTCCTTTCCTGCAGTACCCGCAAAAGCTTGGCCTGCATCGGCAACGAGAGTTCGCCGACCTCGTCGAGGAATATGGTTCCTCCATCCGCATCTTCAAACCGGCCCTTTCTTGCCTTGTCCGCCCCGGTAAAAGCGCCCTTTTCATGGCCGAACAGTTCGCTCTCTATCACACTTTCCGGCAGCGCGGCACAGTTGAAGGTGATAAACGGGGAGTTGGCCTCATTGCTGTTGTAGTGAATGGCACTGGCGACAAGCTCCTTGCCGACTCCGCTTTCCCCAAGGATCAATACAGTCGATCTGGTTTTGACAATCTTGTTGATCAGCGAATACACCTCAAGCATCGGCTTGGAGTTGCCGATGATGTTCGATGGGTGAAACTTTTCCTTCAACGCATCGCGAAGGCGTTCATTCTCCTGTTTCAGTGAATATTTATCCTCATGCTCGAGAAGATAGAGTTCGACCGCCTGCGCGATCATGGCCGCAATAACGCCGAGAATCTGGACATCATAATCCAGCATATCATAATCTTCGCATACCCGCTCAACGCTGATGGCCCCCAACACTTTCTTTCCCTTCAATATGGGTATACATACAAACGACAACTCGGCATCGGCCAACGAAGAGCGACTTCTGGTCCGGTTCAGGAAATTGGGCTCCTTGCTTATTACGGGGACGATGATCTGCTCACCACTCTGAACGACCATCCCCGTAATCCCCTCGCCGATCGAATAGACGCCGCGGTTTTCCTCTTCCCTGGTGAGACCGATGCTGTCATGGATGAATATCGTCCCGTTCCGGCTGTTGAAAAGGTTCACCATACCTCGTATGACACCCATATCCTCTTTCATCACCTTGAGTAAAAGCGCAAGAGTATCAGACAAATTTTCGCTTTCAACGACAAATTTGCTGATGTCCGACAAGGAGGACAATATTTTCACGCGGCACATCTCCCCCTTCTGCGAGTTGAAGAGGTCACAATCCTTCCCGTTGCAACGACATTTATTTTTCTGCAATACCTTATCCATGATTCATTCCCCCGTTACAAATCGACATGCTCCGCCCATTAACCCACCCTTGATGCAGAGTCAGCAGCTACGGAGCGTTTATTTTCAAAATCACTTTAAGTTCAATCGGCGAATCCCGATCATCGATCACATCCGGAACACTCCCTGCCTGATCGAATTTTTGAATTCATGGTCGAGCCCGGAAACCGTAAGCTCGTAATCGCCGTTGAGAAGAAAATCCCATGAAGGATAGCTGAACGGTTTGCTCCAGTCAAATTCATCAGCCATGACGAACCCGCCACGGTGCAGCAGATCACGCATGATCATGCTGTTCAAAAAATTGATGACCGGGCGACACTCTTCAAGTCTGGATGTTTTGACAAACATCAGTATCGGAGAAATGATCGGCCCATCATCAAATTCCAGAATCGCAACCCTCTTGTGCGAAGGCATCTTTACTATTGCCGCATTCGGCAAAAGATTAAACGGGGTCCGACCCGCATAAGGCGAGTCAATTCTTTTCATGATGTCATCAAAGTGCCAGATGTGTCGAACATTCTCCGCCAGTTGGCTGACCGCGCCAGTTCCCAACCGTTCTTTCAGAATCATCAGCAACGAAGTGATGCGCGCCCGTCCATGATGGCCATGAACGGTGACGAGGTTCTTGTATAAAGGGTCAACCAGATCCGTCCACTCCCGGGGACTGGGCACACATGGCGTGATTGACAGATCACACACCATTCTCCAGAAACCGGCAGCATAAATCCCGATATTATTGGCCTGCAAAAGCGTTCGTTGTGAGTGAGGCATACGGCATAACGCGTCCTCTCCGGTGAGACCGGTATAGACTCCCGAATCGACAAACTTCTCTCTGAACGTTTTGGACAGCACGGTGTGAAGCCCGCTCGCGACAAGCACATCGGGCATTTCATCCTCAGTCCGGGCTGCATTGAGGTCACCATCGATATTCGAAACATCGACATCCGTCAACATCGGCGAAAAAATGGGAATGTCGTGTGATGCATTGTACAACTGCACAAAATCGCCGATGACCCCTTTGGCGACCTCCTGGAGAGGGCAAGGCAGATTGATGAACAGGTTGATGGCTCCTGATCTCAGAAGAGGAACTCTGCCGCCAATCCGGTTTCGCTGCAGCTGCCGCTTTGGAGCCCCGCAGCAGGCAAGCGCTTTCCCCCCACTATCCACCATGTTTACAGCTCTTGTCACGACTTATTCATTTAATCGGTTTTTCGCATTCCTCATGTACCGCCAAGAACGCCAATACCTTTATTTCACCTCATACCAACGAGTCAGATATATCTGGATAGCGCTATAACCTTATGGATATAACGATGAGCATAAAAAACAACGGGCCAAACCGTCATTATGAAAATTTCGCTTAAAAAAGTCAATCCAGCAAAGATTTTCTACACATTAGAAACATTTTATTGCGACTAGAGAGCCGATCGCCTAATTTTTTTAACCTTATAAGCAATTTTGCAGGCATCTGAAACACCGTAATATTTCAAAGGCAGCCGCCTTTGGTTCCTGAACAGCCTGTTCCACAAACATGGGCCGGATTGCTCTTGATCAGTGACCTGATCCCGTGCTCATCAAAACAGGCGTAAACAGCTTTCAGCACCGGGCCATCCGTCACAACGACATCGATGCCATTGGCGTTCATGACCTTGATGGGTGAATTGCCCGCCCCGTTGACCAACATCACCCGGCAATCGCCAAGCGTCTCGGCCAACGCTTCCCAGCGCAGTTGACCACCACCGGCCGGAGGCGCTTTTCTTGCATCGACAAGAATGAGCTCCCCACTGTCGCGGTCCATTCCATACACGAGAAATCGAGCGGCCTCCCCCAGATGCTGGTTGATCATCACCCCATCCATACTCCCCACGGCGACATACGGCCGCCCTCCTACGGGATTTTTCGGCAACGAAGCCGACTCGGCAAGCTTCCGCATCATCTCTTCAGGGTTGAGTTCACCAATAATCCCCACAGCATCCGCCCGACATCTTGCGCAATGCTTCATTTGCGGCAGATAGGCACTCGTGGCGAGTTGAATCTCCGACACCATTTCCGGAGCCGGCTCGGGAATATCCTCAAAAAAGGTTTCCGTCGTGCGGTAATAGGGCAGGCAATTCAGAATGTCTGCCCCCAGCCCGGCAACTTTGGCTGCGATATCAACCATGTGGGCGTCGTTGATGCCCGGTATGATGATCGAGTTCACTTTGGCGGTTACTCCCGCCCTCTTGAGTTGTTTCAGCGATTCAAGCTGGTTGCCGATCAGCAACCTGGCCGCATCGAGTTCCCGGTACATCTTCCTGTTATGCCTTGCCCAGGCATAGACCTTGGCTCCGATCTCAGGATCGATCGCGTTGATGGTGATCGTCACATGGCTGACCTGCAGTTCGGCGAGCTCATCGATATAGGGCAGCACATCAAGTCCGTTGGTAGCCACACAAAGCAGCATATCCGGATAATCCGCCCTGACCAGGCGCAGAGTCTCCATCGTCTCTTCAGGATTGGCAAAGGGATCTCCGGGGCCGGCGATGCCCACGACGGAAATGTTCGGAGAAAGCTTGACGGCCGCATGCAGATAGGAGATCGCCTGCTTCGGCGACAGCACCTTGCTGGTCACGCCGGGCCGATTTTCGTTCATGCAATCGAATTTACGGTTGCAGTAATTGCACTGGATATTGCATTTCGGTGCCACCGGAAGGTGAATGCGTCCGTACGTATGACGCGAGGCATCATTGAAACAAGGGTGATTTTCAATTATGGGAGGCATAGGCACCACCTTTTGTGATATCGGTAACGTATGGCAAAATTGCTCGTAAGCTCATCAGTATGATTATCCACCGGCGCAGCTCCTGCAGGATGAGCGACCATCAGGCTGGACGGACACTGCCTGGCGGCCACCAGCCAGAGGTTCGACAGTGAAACTCAGCTTCAGTTGCGCGAGTTCGGCGGAGAACCATTTCGGGACATGGTCGCAGATGATATCGAGTCTGCTGAAGGCGGTCTTTTCGAAAAAGGGCAACAGGATATCCTTGGAGTTGTGGGCAGTTCCTTTCGCCTGCACCTCGATGAGGTCGATCGTGTAAACTCCTGAACAGCAACCACCTTTCGGCGTAGGCGCCAATACCTCTGGGCTCCCGTCCGGCACTGACGAAGCCTCATGCGCCTCGGCTTCCGCCTCGGCGGTTCGCTGCATGACCTCGTCGAAGTATCGCCTTGATTCTCCTTCGACGGTCCAGACCGAAAAACCCAGCTCAAGAAGTATCGAGCGCGGCAATCCATGGAAGGGACCGGTCAGCAGGGTCCGGCAATCAGTGAGCCGGGCCGCCATGTCCAGGATCGATCGTCTGATTGCCGCAAATCCCTGTTCTGCATTCATTGAGAATGCGAACTCTCCGATGGGTTTCCATCCCTCCTCTTCATGGCAGTAGAGACGCATCTCTCCAGATTCGCCGAACGGAATGGCGTTCCCGTTTCCGTCGACCAGCGCTGCAATTTTCATGATTGCTCCTTGTTCATAATGGCGATTTGACCGGCGATCAAACGCCGTGTTTTTTACCTTTCATCGAAGCGATCTCGATCCGGATAACCGCCGTGTTCTCGACGCTGGCATTCGGATAGGTGAACTTCCGGTCGGAGAACCGGGAGACGATCAGATCGAGGGCCTTGATCTTTTCGCTATCCTCTTCGACAAACAACGCCTTCCCGAAACCGATCACCGTCCTGTGACGCGCCTCGAAGTCGCACGCTTCATCGTTTTCGATGAACCCCTGATCCACGGAGACGGCGAAGCTGACCAGCGGATTGCGTCGGATGATCTCCATTTTCGTGCCGGCATACGCTGAATGGAACCAGATCGACGTGCCGTCATAGGCGTAAAATACCGGGACCTGGAAGGGTATGTCGTTATCCGAAAGAGCCAGGTTCATCACGATCGCCGATCCGAGGATGGCGTCGATCTCTTCGCGACTGGTGATTTCACGCTCCTTGCGCCGCATCGCTCCATGAGCATGAGCCTTTATGCTTCTGATTTCCATAGTTTGTTTCGTAATTATTTGACTTGAATGCGTTCATTCCCAAAGTCAGTCGGAGGACCCGCAGCCCAATGACCGACCCACCTCCATTCTGCCGGATTCACCCAGGGCAAATCCGGCAGGGATCGATCACCAGACGTTGAGAACCCACTCCTTGTTGTGCTTGTACTCCATATCGGCGAACAACGTGTTCGCCATCTCTTCGGCGAGCCAGGTCGCACCGGCGTAACCGACGACCGGATGACGATACAGGCCGGCACGGTCATAGGTCGGGAAGCCGACGCGCACCATCGGAATGTTGTAGTCGATGGCGATGAACCGTCCTTTCGAGTGGCCGAGGATCAGGTCGAGCTCGAGCCCTTCCTTGATCCTTCCCTCCAGATCCCAAAGATCGGCGTTCATGACGATCTCCAGGTCGTAGTCGACATTCTCCTGCAGCGCCTTGATGCGCGGGTCTTCGGCATAGCTGAGGTTGTCGTCGCCAAGCAGCAGCAACCGGGGTTTCATTTCGAGGTCGAGGCAAAATTCGGCCAGCCCGATGACAAGGTCAGGGTTGCCGTAGATCGCGACTTTCTTGTCGGCCAGAAACATGTGCGCAAGGTCGGTGATTGCGTCAAGCGCGATACCCCGTTCGCGAACCAGCGACTCCGGGATAGGCTTGCCGGTCATCTTCTTCAGGTTTTTCAGGAAGGTGTCAGTGTTCCTGATGCCGATCGGCGTTGGGCCGATGATGGCCGGTATGCTGAACTCCTTTTCAAGGTACTGGGCGGCCTTGGCTCCCTCGTATTTGTTAAGGGCGAGCGTACCGATTGCGTTGGCCGTATCCTTCAGATCGGCGATCGTCGTGTTGCCATGCGAGGTATGGTTCCCGTCCGGCATGAGCGGCGAGTCGAAACTCTCGATTTCGAACAGCACCGTTGCGTCGACCTTCATTTCTGACAGCAGGTGCTTCAGCGCCGTCACATCACCGGGATTCACCCACCCGGTGAGCAAATTGATCTTGCCGTTCGTTTCGCCCTTTTCTGCGAAGTATCTGACGAAGTCCCTAACCGCGGTGTCGTAGCCGTGGATCATGCTGCCGACGAAGCTCGGACAGTGGATCGGGATGAGGTGCACCTCACGGTCTGCATACTTGGTCTGGATCAGCTCCTCGTTCAGCTTGATGACCACGCCGTCGACGTCGTCACCGATCACCTCGGTCGAGCAGGTGGTGATGATCGGGATGACCTTGACATCCGGGTAGCGCATCAGAAGGACGTCGACGGCCTCTTCCACGCGGTTGAGTGCACCGAACACCGCACCGTCCTCGTGAACGGATGACGAGGCGATTTCGAAGCTCTCCTTCAGGTGCTGGGAGATCAGCAGCCTGACAAACATGACGCACCCCTGGCCGCCGTGGACGATGCCTATGCACTCCTTGATGCCTATGCTGGCGAACTGGGCGCCGGCCGGCTGGCAGGTGAAAATCGGGTTGATGACACCTGCCCGTTCCTTGGTTATGAGTTCACAATTCATATGTAGTCGGTTAATAGATTTTCCATGATTCTGTTCTGATCGTCACCGGCTAGTAGCGCGGGTCGGTGAGCTCCGCGTTGAGGGAGCCGTCGACCGTAACGAAGTCCATCCGTTCCTTCAGGGCCGCGAAGAGCGCCTTGATTTCATCCTTGCCCATCGACGCCAGCCAATCGTATTTTTCCCTGAACGAGTCGGCAAGGTAGGCGGCGTCGACCCAGTAACACCGGTCGGCCGGACTGTCCGTGTTGACCGTTTCGCCGCAGAGCAGCTCGCCCGTCATCCTCAGGATGTTCTCGTTCTGGTTCTTCCTGTCCCAAGCCCGAGAATGAAACTGCCAGAGGCACTTCTTCATAATGAAATTCTCGAGTTGAGCGATCTTTTCGTTCATATCTGCCATGATCTTCCCTCGCGGTTACTTGTTGAATTCAGGATAGGTCTTGTCCCTGAGCGGAGTGACGCTATCATATTTACCGGTATACTCCCTCAGGTTGTCCGAAGTGCGCACCTCTTCGCTCAGGGTCACGTCGGAGAGCATCCGCTGTGTCCTGAATCCGCCATCTTCAGGGATCTCGTCCTTGCTGATGTCGAGAAACGAAAGCTGGTGGATCGGCGAATAGATCGCGTTGTAGATGTCCCGGGCGAACCTGACCCAGCCCTCGTAACCCTTGTACGGACCGTTATGGTAGGCGTGGGCATTGAGGTACGGAACGCGGATCTTCTTGGCGACTTCGCCGGGGCGCTTGCCGGTAAAGATCACATCGGGCTTCAGCTTGTACATCGCCTCGAGGCTTTCAAGCTCGTTCGGGTCGTCGATGGCGAGCGCTCCTTCGTCGCAGCGTGCGATGCCCTTTTCCATATCGCCCTGGTGACCGAACTTCGTGTAGACCGAGACCACCTTGACTCCCATCTCTTCGTGGATGACATTGGCCCAGTGCCACAGCTTGGAGCCGCCCGGCCATATGCAGACCCTCTTGCCCGTCAGGCGCTCCTTGTACCAGTCGAGTTCCGGCTTCCAGCGTGCGGTCTCCTCGTCGATGATCTTCTGCGCTCGATCCTCGATACCGAAAAACCGGCCGATTTTGAGGAGCGATGAGGAGAGCGGCTCGAAGCCGAAGCCGTCGATGTCGAGACGCGGAATGCCGTAACGTGCACGGAGCTCGTTGCAGATGTACTCCGCAGAGCGTGCGCATTCGAGCACGTTAAGATGGGCACCATGCATCGACCGCAGTTCGTCATAGGAACCGTTGCCGGTGAAGGTCGACAGAATCTGGATACCCATGCGCTTGAAGTAGTCCTGCATGACCTCCTGGTCGCCCTGGATGTTGTACTCCCCTACATAGTTGATCACGTAGTCGCTGGTGATCTTCGGTTCGACAGTCCCCACCTTATTGTTTATCCAGGCGATATTGATCTTGTGGTGGCCGCCGGACTGGCTCGGGCCTGCGAATCCTGGCGAGTTGCAGACGAAAATGTCCACCTCGGGCATCTCATCCATGACCTCCTGGGCGATGGCATCGATATCGTCGCCGATGAGCGCGGTCGCACACGTCTGGTAGATGGTCATGCGCTTGATGTCGGGATAGGCCTTGAAAGCCTCGATGATATTCTGCTTGAGCAACTTCTCGGCACCGAAAACGATATGCTTCTCCTTCACGTCCGTAGCGAAAGTAGCCTTGAGCTGGAAATTGTCATTATCGCTGATATAGCGCTTGGTCTGCCAGGTATCGTAGGTACAGCCGACAGGGCCATGGCTGATATGGATGACATCCTTCATCGGGGTGCCGATAACGTGCTTGGCTCCGCAATAGGCGCATCCACGTTCCGAGATCGATCCCGGGATCGTATTCAGATATCCGAGAGGCAAGGCACTCGTCAGATCCTCCCCCGGCCCTTTGTCAACGGCATGCTTTTTCCTTTCCGGAATACACTTGCTGCAATCAAATTCATGATATGGCATAGTATGATCCTCTCTGTTTATGATTAACGGTTTGCTTACTTCAGGGCGGCGTCACCTTCTTCATTCGTTCTGATCCTCACCGCATTGTCTACGGGACTGACGAAAACCCTGCCGTCGCCGAACTGCCTGGTCTGGTTGACCGCGATGATCGCCTTGACGACGAGATCGACGTCGGCATCGGGCACAACAAGCGCGATCAGTCGCTTCGGGACATATTTCATCCCGCCGGGAGCGCCCTGGAGATTTTCCGGCAGTTCACAGGTCACCTCTCCGGCGATACCTCGCTGTTTGCCCCGTCCAAGCACGGAAACAGCTGTCAGACCCGGAAAGCCAAGTTTTTCAAGGACTTCTTTTGTCTTGCCGACCTGCTTCGGGCGAATGATTGCCATTATTTCCTTCATTGACTTGCCTCCTTAAATGCCTGCTTCGCCGGTTCGCACGGTGTACGCACCATCAACAGGAGTTATGAAAATCTTGCCGTCGCCGTAGTTCCCGGTATAGGCCTTCGACTTCATGACGGCCAGCACATCGTCAACGTCCTCTTCTTCGACGACGAGCATAATCATGACCTTGGGCAGTTCGTCATAGTGGACATCACCGATCTTGATGCCCTTCTGCTTGCCCCTGCCGAACACATGCGACTTTGTCATCGAGATGAATCCGGCATCTGCCAACCCATCACCCACTGCATCAGCAATTTCAGGACGCAGCATTGCTCTCACCATTTTCATTGCGGGTTCTCCCTGTTTTTTTGATTAATCGCAAAGACCATACTTGATCACCATCGCCTCAAGCTCATCGATGTTGAGAGGCTTGGGAATCACCAGGCTCTTGTTTTCGATGATCTTGCGTGCCAGTTCCCCGTACTCTTTTGCCTGTTCCGATTCAGGTGCGAATTCGATGACCGTCTTCCTGTTGAATTCGGCTTTCTGGACAATGTTGTCACGAGGCACGAAGTGAATCATCTGCGTGCCGATTGCCGCCGCGAACTCTTCGACGAACTCCCTCTCCTTATCGACTTTCCGGCTGTTGCAGATAATGCCGCCCAGCCGAACGCCACTCTGCTTTGCGTACTTCACCAGACCCTTGCAGATGTTGTTCGCCGCATAGACAGCCATCATCTCGCCCGAAGCCACGATATAGACCTCCTGAGCCTTGCCGTCCCTGATCGGCATGGCAAATCCACCGCATACGACGTCGCCGAGCACGTCATAGAACACATAGTCGAGGTCCTCCGTATACGCGCCGCTCTGTTCCATCAGGTCGATTGCAGTGATGACGCCGCGGCCGGCACAACCCACGCCGGGCTCCGGACCACCGGACTCGACACAGCGGATTCCCTGGAAACCGGCCATGACCATTTTATCGGATATCTTTTCCGCGCCTGAATCACGGAGCATATCCATGATCGTCGCCTGGTTCATACCGCCCAGAATCATGCGAGTCGAATCGGCTTTCGGATCACAACCGTGGATGAAAACTTTCTGGTTGTGGAAAAAAGCCATTGCAGCCGCAGTGTTTTGCTGCGTTGTCGATTTTCCAATGCCGCCCTTTCCGTAGATGGCTATTTTTTTCATGTTGATCAGCTGGTTTAGGTTCATGAATCCATTCCGGTACATTTGCTATCGTTATTACCAGAATCACATAACGTCATTCAATAACCATGCCAAAGCCATGGCTGGCCAAGCCTGTCAAAAAGAAAGCAGGGAAGAAAAAGAGAGGAGAGACGCCGTTTCGGTCGCTAAGGCATTATTCTGCTATGTGTTAAAAAATTTAGAATAATATTAATTATTAACTAAATATTTTAGCTGCAGCGCAATTAATACCTTATTATTTACCGATCAAAACAGCGAGTATGGTCATTTAGGTACAAAACATTGTGC
>Ga0326726_10000398_pt1 | contig 41488 bp, 29 predicted proteins | sample MHFenrmetagenome_2_FD_207603 | JGI IMG/M metagenome (GOLD analysis project Ga0326726, IMG submission 207603) | Lab enriched peat soil microbial communities from Michigan Hollow, Ithaca, NY, United States - MHF15MN | ecosystem: Environmental > Terrestrial > Soil > Wetlands > Peat | place: USA... | reverse complement strand
CTGATCGTCGCCATTCTGGTCATCTACGTCGTCCTCGGGATCCTGTACGAGAGCTTCATCCACCCCTTGACGATCCTGACCGCGTTGCCCTTCGCCGGCTTCGGGGCTCTCGTCACCCTGATGATCTTCCGGACGGAGCTGTCGATTTACGCGTTCGTCGGCATCATCCTGCTCGTCGGTCTCGTCAAGAAGAACGGCATCATGATGGTGGATTTCGCGATCGAGGCGCAGCGCGTCGAGGGCATGACCGCGAACAAGGCCATCTACGAGGCGTGCCTCGTGCGTTTCCGGCCGATCATGATGACCACGATGGCCGCGCTCATGGGGACGATCCCGATCGCCCTCGGCAGCGGCGCCGGCGCGGAGTCGCGCCGTCCGCTCGGTCTCGCGGTCGTCGGGGGCCTGCTCTTCTCGCAGACGCTGACGCTCTACGTGACGCCGGTCTTCTACATCGTGATGGACCGGCTGCAGCAGCGGTTGAGGCGGGGCAAGGGCCGCGGCCAGAAGCCCCAGCCCGTCGACCGCGCCGTCCCCGTCGAGACGGAAGAGACCGTTCCGGCCGCCGCCGCGCTGCGCCTGCGGGACGTCTGAGGCCTGGGGTCAGCCCTGCATTCGTGAATTCGGAAGATCAGGGGTCAGACCTGCATTCGTGATTTGTCAGCCTTGAGCGTCGAGGCAATCGCCGACACGTGGCTGCGAAGATCCCTGTCGACCGCGAGGGCTGCCTCCAGGCGCTGCACGCCCTTGACCAGTGTGGACTCGTCTCGCTCGAAGTACCGTGCCATCTGCGCGATGGCGATCCTTGCCTCGACCCTTCCGAGATAGGCGGCGATCGAACGAGCCTGCGATTCCCGAGCGGACCGGCCGGGTCGTTGGAGATCACGCAGGGAGAGGCGCTCCGCCGACGCGACGATGCCGGCAACCTGCTCGATGGTGTAGATGGACCACCGCTGGAGATTCCCCCCGGCCTCTGTGAGCGACCTCGCTGCAAAGTCCTCCTCGCCCTTGACGGCTCTGCCAAACGCTTCGACATCCTCGTAGCTCGGCTCGGTCGATCGGCCGACGAAACGCCGATGCCGCACGACTCCCTGAGAGGAGCGACGGCCCAGAAGTTGGAGGGCTCGATCCTGATCCAGCCAGTCCGGTCCCTTGCCGACCCGGTAGTAGCGGGCGCTGCACCATCGGAACTCTTCCGGGCGCTTAACGAGGCCGGCTTTCACGGGGTTGAAGTGTATGTATTGAAGAAGAGCGAGAAGGTACCGCTCCTTCTGGACCAGAAAGGCGCCGTAGCGGCCCTGAAACAGGTGGCCCACACGCTCGTGGCGGCGATTGAAGCGCTGGCTATAAAAGGACTGCAACGACAGCATGATCCGTGACAGTGGAAACGAACCGCGCTCGAGCGCCAGGTGAACGTGATTGCCCATCAGACAATAGGCATACAGAAAGAAGCCGAAACGCTCGCGACATTGCGCCAACCGCGCGAGATAGGTCTCGCGGTCTCTGTCGTCGCGAAAAATCGCCTTGCGCTCGTTGCCCCGTGCGACCACGTGATAGACGCCTCCGACGACCTCGAGCCTCGGCGGTCGCGACAATTTGCACCTCTCTGGAGCCGCGCACGATCGGGCTCTACTAAGGATTGTCGTGACGGTGGGAGGAGGGCCTCGGAAATCGTCAGCAGACCCGCGGCGCGGCGCGTCCAGGGGCTCCGAATTCACGAATGCAGGGCTGTCACCAGGCCTGCCAGGCCTGCGAATTCACGAAGGCAGGGCTGACCCCCCTACGGCCGGGCGGCCCGCCCGCTGACCTGGAACGCGGGGCGGCCGAGGAGGTAGCCCTGGCCGAACGCGATGCCGAGGTCGACGAGCGCCTTGCGCTCGGGCTCGACCTCGATGCCCTCGGCGACAAGTGTCGCGCCGATGCGCTTGCCGATGGCATCGAGGCTCGCGATGATCTCGCGTTTGATGGGGTCGGCGTGGATGTTGCGCACGAGGCTGTCGGCGACCTTGATGTAGTCGGGCTTCAGGTGAAGGATCGTCTCGAGCCCCGAGTACCCCGAGCCCGCGTCGTCGATCGCGATCTTCATGTTGGCCCTGCGCACGAGCGTGAGGACTTCCTGGAAGGAGTCGTAGTCGCGCACCATCTCCTTCTCGGAAATCTCGACCACGACGTCGCCGTGGCTTCGGTTGATCGCGGCGAGGTTGCGCTCGTCCAGGAACACGGGGTGGCGCAGCAGCATCGCCGAGGCATTGACGAAGAGGCGGCGCTCATTGACCGCGCGCGGCAGGCTCGCGAAGATGGTCTCGAGGCACAGCGTCTCGAGCTCGACGTCCATCTCGTTCTCGTGGGCGACGGCGAAGAGAACCGCCGGCGGCTCGAGGGAAGTCCCCTGGGGCCCCCGGATCAGGGCCTCGTAGCCCATGATCGTGCCGTCGGGCAGGTGGCGTACCGGCTGGAACGCGGGGCGCAGCTGCTTCTGGCCGATGACGGTCTTCAGTCCGGCGAAGAGCTCGAGTTTTTCGGTCGTCTGATGGCGTGCCACGATCTTGACGGCCTCCTGCAGCGTGCGGATGACGTGGCGCGACGGGCGCACGCGCGGGTTGTCGGAGGCGGTGAGGCTCGAGGCGAGGATGTTGAGGTAGTCCACGGCCGTGCCCTCGAGCGTCTGCCGCAGCCGGCGGGCGACGCTCGCGCGCAGGCGGCCGGCCTCCTCCTCGAGGCTCGAGGGCGAGCGGCCGCGGCCCGACGGCGGCAGATCGTAGAGCACGAAGAACCCGTCGGCTCCCGAGAAGCGGATCGAGTGAACCAGGGGAGCCAGGCGCGAGGCGCGGACGTCGTCCTGCAGGCTCTCGGAGGCGGCCGCGAGAACGCGGTCGTACTGCTCCCATCCGAAGAGCTCCTCGAAGCCGAAGAACTTTCCGATCTGGAGGTAAATGACGCCGAGGTTCTCGATCCGCTCGTCGGCCTTCGACGGATGGTCGAACGGGTGGATCGGCAGTTGAGTGACGGCGTCGAAGACGATGCGGTCGCGGCGCAGTTGCTCGAGCGACTCGCTCGCGGCGTCGGCGGGCGGCGCGAGGACCTCCACGGGCACGTCCGGCGCGGTCGAGCGTCTGGCCTTCATCCTTCCTCCATGGCGTCGAGCTCCTGAACGAGCGAATGGACCTTGCGGCGCAGGTCATCGGCCCCGAATGGCTTGGCGAGAAAATCGGAGCCGCCCAGCTGCATCGCGGTGATCCGGTCCTTGACCTCCGCGCGCCCGGTCAGGAAGAGCACCGGGACCTCGCGCGTCGAGGACTGGCGCCGCAGGATCGCGCAGAACTCCCAGCCGGTCATGTCGGGCATGTTGACGTCGAGGATGACGAGATCGGGCGCATTCCGGATCGTCTCGACGAGGGCCGACCGCGGGTCGGGCGGGCATTCGACGGAAAAGCCGTCGGGCACGAGGATCTCGCGCACCGCGCCGGCGATCGTCCGATCGTCGTCCACGACGACGATGCGCTTCACCGGCCGCCCCGCTGGAAGGGCAGCATGATGGTGACCTCGGAGCCGTAGCCCGCCTCGCTCGAGAGCGAGATCTTGCCGCCGTTGGATTCGAGGATCTCCTTCGTCACGGCCAGGCCGAGCCCCTTGCCGCGGGTCCCGGAGGCGACGGCGCCGGCGCCGCGGAAGGCGTAGTCGAAGGCGCGGGCTCTCTCTTCGGGGCTCATTCCCATTCCGGTGTCCTTGACCACGACGAAGGCCTGGGGCCCCGCCGCGCCGGCGCGGATGCGCACCTCACCGCCGTCCGGAGTGTACTTGATGGCATTGTCGAGGACGTTGCGGAAGGCGCGCTGGAGGGCGACGGGATCGGCGAGGATCGGAAGCTGGGGCCGCTCGGCGATGAACTCGATGCGGATGCGGCCGCCGTGCGCGAGCCGGTAGGCCGTGGCGAGCGAGCCGAGGATCTCGACGAGATCCGCGTTCTGCGGCCTCTCGAGCCGCTCGACGGGGTCGGTCTCGGGCTCGTGGGCGGGCGTGCCGACGAGCCGCTCGGCGAGCTCGATCTCGCGCGTCAGGTTCGCGAGGTAGTCCTGGTTCGGAAGCTCGCCGCGCCGGGCGGCCTCCTGGATGAGGTCCGTGTACACGCGGATCACCGACAGCGGCGAGCGCAGGTCGTGCAGGATCTCGGCCTCACGGTCGCGCGCAGGCTCGGGCGCGGGGGCAAAGGAGCGCGCCGACGGCGCCGCGGCCCGAACGGGCGCGACGGGCTGATCGAGGGGCGCCGCGACAGGCGCGGCGGCGCCGGCCGGAGCGGCCCCCGAGATCTCGAGCGCGACCAGGAGAGCCGGCGCGGCCAGAGCGACGCCGACGATGGGAAAGAGGTGAACGGCCCCGGAGACGGGGACGCGCCCGAGCGTCACCAGGGCGGCGCAGCCGAAGAGGGAGGCGACGGCGAAAAAGCGGGCGGCGGCCTTCCCCTCGCAATGCCACGAGAGCGCGACCCCGGTCGGCAGCAGCAGGGCATAGGGCGAGAAAACGCCGCCCGTCAGCGACATCGCGCAGAAGAGCAGCGCCAGGTCCGCCACGACGGCCAGCGGGGCCGCGAAGACGCCGAGCGCCTCGCGCACCGGCTCGCGCGTCAGCAAGAGGAGGCAAGCGAGCGCGCCTCCCATCGCCAGGGCCAGCAGGCGCGGGTCGCCCAGCCCCAGGGCGATCGCGATCAGGGTGAAGAGGGTGAAGAGGCCGGAGGCGGCGGCGCGGTGGGCGGCGAAGGCCGGGCGATTCACCCGCGCTCCCCGCGCGGCGCGGTCGCAGCGCGGCCGGACGCCGCCTCACGCATAGGCACAACCCACCCGCACGGCGCCGCCCGGCAGGGGCGCCCAATGCATCGGCTTCAATCGGATTGCGTGCTTCTCGGGGTCGCGCTTCTGGAGGATCTCGGCCTTCCAGCGCGGCGGCCACTTGTCGCGCCGGCGGGCGCGAAAGGCGAGCCCGCCGTAGGAGAGGTCCACGACCGGCGCGATCCAGGCCTCGCCGCGCCCCTTCTCCTCGACGCGCACGCTCATGTCCTCCGGGGCAAAGCGCGGGTGGAGCCGGTGCGCCGCCGAGGCGAACGTGGCCTGGGAGCGGCACTGGTAGAGGCGCAGGTCGGCGACCTTCAACAGGAAGTCCGTGCTCTTGCCGTCGTGCGGGTACGAGGCCACGCCGTAGTGCAGGTCGAGCACGAGTCCGCCCCCGGCCGGCAACGACATCGCCGAGATCTTCTCGCGCACGCGCTCGGCCACGGCCAGGGCCGAGAACATGTCGGTGTTCGGCAGGACCAGGACGAACTCGTCGCCGCCCCAGCGGCAACCGGCGTCGATGGCGCGCAGGGACTCGCGGATCACGCGCGCCGTGCGCACGAGGACGCTGTCGCCGACGGGGTGCCCCAGGCGGTCGTTGATCGACTTGAAGCCCTTCAGGTCCATCATCACCGCCGACAGGATGCCCTCGGAGCGCTCGGCCCGCGAGATCTCGCGGGCGAGGTGGTCGACGAGAAAGCGCCGGTTGTAGAGGCCCGTCAGGGGGTCCGTGATCGCGTTGACGCGCAGGACCGCCAGGTCCGCTTCCGAGACCAGGCGCGGCTCCTTCAGCATTCCCTTCTGGCTGTGGAGGTGGTGGAGCAGCACCGTCTGCAGGCCGAGCGGCGCGCCGAGCTTTTCGCGCAGCCCCGCGGTGAGGCGCTCGATCTCGCCCCAGCGCGCCAGAGCCTCCTCGGCCTCGAAGGGGATGCCGGTCCAGTCGGTCAGGAGCTGGCGAAGGACCTCGCCCCGCTGGCCGTTGCGGGCGATGGCGGAGAGTCCCTTCTGGAAGCGCGAAAGCGAAAAGTCGCGCTGGCGGCCGAGCTTCGCGAGCCGGCCGATCCGTACGCTCAGATGTTCAGTGTCCGTCATTCAACTCCCGTCTCGCCCGGCGGTCGGGCCGACCTCGCGGCCCTAGCTGCTCTTCTTGCCGCGGTGCCGCACCGCCGGGAGATCTGTTCGCTCGGCTTCGCGGGAGAGCCGGGCAACGGCGCCGGCCGCCTCGGCCACGGCGTCTCCGAGTGAACAGACCAGGACGAGCTGTCCGTCTTTCAACAGATCCACCACCTCGCGGTCCGTCCGCGCCCACAGGACGGCCGAGCCCACGACGATCAGGCGCGCTCGCCCCAGATCCGCTTCCGGATCCAGGCGCGCGAGCGCCTCGGCGCACTTTCGAATCCGGGCAAGCCCGACCCCGTTTGCGCGCAGGCGCGCGGCGACCTTGAGGCGCACGACGTCCGCGAACGAGTACCGCCGCGTCGAGCCGTACCCGCTCGCCCGCTCGAGCGAGGGGCGCAGGAATCCCTTCCGGTCCCAGTGGTCGAGCTGCCTGGCCGTGAGGCCAGTCAGACGCGCGACCTCCGCCGTCGAGAAACTCCGCGCAATGACAGTGCTGAATTTCATGCGTGTAATTCAAAAATGTTAGCACAGACGGGCATGAAACGCCCCTCGGGAGGCCCAGGATCAGGCGATCGGGAGATCGGTTTTCGCGAAATCGGAGCCGGTGCAGAGGAGGGGTTGGCCCGCGAGCTTCGCGGTGGCGTAGGTCAGGCAATCGCCGAGGTTCAGCCGGGCCGGATGCTGTCCCTTGCCATAACGGCGAAAGGCGTCGACGGCAGTCCGCCAGTGGTCCTGGCCGAAGGCAACGACATTCAGGTCGGTGTCCTGGACGAACAGAGTGAGGGACCGCTTGCCCTCGATTCCGGCCCGGGCGGTGAGGACGATGCCGGCCTCGGCCAGCGTCGGAGCCCCGACGCCGGCACTGGATGCGGCCGCCAGCTTCTGGAGGAGCCGGTCCGAGCCGGGCTCGTTCAAGAGCATCGCGATCAGGGCCGAGCTGTCGACGATCAAAACCCCTCCTTGCCGTACCCGAGGATGCGCTCCTTTTCCTTCTTGCTCACCTTCTTGCCAAGAACGGACTTCGGGATGGAAGGCCAGATTTCCTCCTCCAGAAGGCGCCGCAGATCCTTCAACCGGTCGCGTCTGGTCATGCCGTACGCGAGCCGCTCCTTGCGGTCCGCAAGCGCCGACCGGATTGCCCTGGTCTTGCTTTCGCCGGTCATCTGCGCGACTTCGGTCGCGAGGCGCACCGTCTCGGGATCCTTGATATTCAAGGCCATGATGGTAGAATTCTACCATAATGGTAGAAAAATGCTGACCGCGGCTCTCGTCTTGTCCCTGCAATTGCGGGCCGCGCCGACGACGACGGCGTCAGGCGGATACCTCTACCGGACGACGCTCATCCAGGCGGCCCCGGGAAAGCTGCTCGACGTGGTGGATCTCTGTAAGGCGGGCTGGCCGGGCTCGAAGGACGCTGGCGACGAGCCGCCGATCGCCATGCGGCACAGCCAGGGCGACCGCTGGGACCTGCTGCTGCTCTTTCCCATGGGCAGTTACGGCGAGTACTACGCCCCGGACCGGATCGCAAAGCGCGAGAAGGCTCGCGCCGCCGCGGCCGCCGTCCTGGCGAGGCTTCTGGACGACATCGCATGGCAGGAGGACGTCTTCGTCTACGGGCCGCCGCTCTCGGAAGTGCGCGGTCAGCTCGGCCCGGCCGGCTTCTTCCACGTCGAGATGTTCGACGCACTGGCGGGCAAGCGTGGCGAGTTGTACCGGCAGCGGGAAATGGAAAACGACTACTCGAAGCGTCTGGACCTGCCGCAGAACCTCATCTTCGTCCGCGACTGCGGCGCGCCGTGGGACCTCTTCACGATCGGCGGGTATCGCGATTTGAAGCACTACGCCGAGAGCGCGGACATCCCGGCGGCGAAACAGGAAGAGGCTGCTCGCGCGGCGGGGTTCGACGGGTCGAAGGGGATCGGGCCTTACTTACGGACTCTGATCGCGCTGCATCACGACACGCTGGCGGTGGCGATCAAGTAGCGGCGACATTCCTCGGTCGTACTTCGGGCCGTAGGGGGCGGGGCTGGGTTACCGCCGGCCTTCGGCCGTCGTTGCCTACTGCCGCGGGTCTGCCTTCGCTGGTCGGCTGTCCCCGCCCGGGCGGCCCAAGGGCCGCCCCTACGACTCCAAAGCCGAAGATTTCGATTGCGGCTTCTTCCCATCCCCCTCCGCATCCCGCTCCGTCTTCACCGCCGTCTGCTCCTCGGCCGCGTGGCGCTTCTCGGGCTCGAGCAACCCCTGGATCGCGAGAAACGCCGGGCCGACCTGCCCCGAATTGAATCGCCCCGGATACGTCCGGCGATAGTCGATCCACCCCTTCCACTCCATCCAGAGCAGCAGCCGGTCGGCGAGGAAGACCAGGGCTGCGAGGCCGCCGACGACGAGAAGGAGCTTCACTTCCTGATGGCGGCGAGCACGTGCCCGAGGGCGTAGCTCGGGTCGAGCGACGGTTTGTCGTAGATGTTCCAGCCGGTGAAGACGCTGATGAGGTCGAGCTCGGGCACGACGATCAGGAGCTGTCCGCCGTATCCCCACGCGGCGTAGGCGTCGTACGTCCCGGGCCCCGTGCGGGGAATGGTCCACCACTGGTAACCGTAGCCGTAGGGCTTCTCGTTCGTCTCGATGCTTTTCGAGATCGAGGCCTTCACCCAGCCCTCCGGCAGGATGCGCTTGCCGTCCCACACGCCGTCCTTCAAATACAGGTATCCGAACTTCGCGAGGTCCCGCGGCGCGAGGTACAGCCCGCCCTCCGTGTCGGCGAGCCCTTTCGGCGTGCGCTTCCAGAAGTACTCGATGCCGAGCGGATCGAAAAGATGCTCCTTCGCATAGTCGTCGGCCTCTTTCCCGGTCGTCTTCCGGATCAGCTCGGAGAGCAGCATCGTCGCGCCGCTGTTGTAGACGAAGACCTTGCCAGGATCCTCGGCCATGGGCTGCTCGAGGACGTAGCGGACCCAGTCCCGCTTGCCTTCCATCACGGCGCAGTTGTTCGCGGGGTCGGTGTACTCGGTGGACTCTTCGTCCCAGCGGATCCCGGTTGTCATCGTCAGGACGTCGCGCAGGGTCATCCGGTCGCGGCGCGGGTCCGGCGGGGTCTTGTAGGCGGAGAAGTACGGCATCATCTTCGCGTCCACACCGGGCAACTCTTTGCGCCCGATCGCGATCCCGATCAGCGCCGACGTCACGCTCTTCGACACCGACTGCATCGTGTGGAGCTTCGTCCGCTTGTAGTACGGGTGCCAGCCCGGGTCGTAGTAGTTGTAGATGCCGGGCGCGCCCTTGCCGACGAAGAGCTTGTCGTAGTCGCCGGAGCGGTCGTAAGTCTTCTCGTACACGACGCTTCCGCGGCGGATGACGAGCATCGCGTCGACGTAGCCGTGCTTTCCGGCCGCGAGCTCGGCGTCGAAGGCGTCGAGCACGGCGCGGTCGAGTCCCTGCGACTCCGGCGTGGCCTCCGGCCAGGCCTTCGTCGGCCACGACACCTGGGAAGCCAGCAGAAATCCGAGCAGAAGGACGAGCCTCATGGCGACGTCGCCATCCAACTGTCGGCGAGTGCTCTCATCGAGCGGCCTTCGGCAGGTAAGTCACGCCCGGCAGACCCTTGAGATCGCGGTCCCCCGTCACGAGCTCGGCGCCCTCGGCCTGCGCGGTCGCATAGACGATGGCGTCCGCCATCGCGAGGCGACGCTCCAGGCTCAGGTCCGCGGCGGCGAGCGAAAGCGACTCCGAGAGGGGAACCATTCGCGTCTTCTGGATCTGCGCGGCCGCCAGGAGGGCCTCCTCCTCCGTGCGCTCGCGCTTGATGAGCTTGTAGACCTCGTAGAGAACGATCGTCGGCGTCACGAGGTCCGAGGGCTTCTCCAGGTAGCGGCCGTACCGCCGCGCGTTCGGGCCCTCGGTGAAGTACTCGATCCAGCCCGACGAATCGACGACGATCACGAGCGATCCTTCTTCTCTCGCAGGGCCGAGGTCGGCATGCCCTTGAGGTATCCCCGCATCCGGCCAACCGGCTGGTCCGGAACCATGGTGATAACGCCCCCTTTGGCGATGATCTGAACGACCTGGCCGGACTGGAGCCCGATGTCCTTCCGGATTGCCTTCGGGATGACGACCTGGAATTTCGGAGAAATGACGGCGTGTGCCATGAACCCTCCCGCGGCATTTTATCCTACGAGTTGTCGATCGATCAATAAAACGTATGCCGAGCGCGCGCCGAGCGGCGCGAGGATCTCGTACGGGTCGAGCTTCGTTCCCACGGCGAGGGTCAGTGGAGTCCCTCGACGACGTAGAGATCGCACAGCCGGCGGACGAAGCTATAGACATACGCTCGGCCGTCGCGGGTCATATTGAGATTGTCGATGCCGACCACGCCGGCGGGGTCGCGGGGAGTCAGTTCCAGCAGCGGCTGTTTCTCCCCGGTCGTGATGTTCAGGCGGCTCACCCGGGCCGGGATGGCGTTGCCCTGAAGGATGAGGAGCCCTCGCCCGTCAGAAGTGAAATTTACGACGCAATCCTGACCGGCGACAGGCCATGAGACCTGCCGAGGCGGTCCACCCTCGAGGGGCCACAGGAACACAGATTCCGCTTTGTCGCGCACGACGATGAAGCGGCCGTCGGGGGAGATCGATGGCAGGAAATCAATCGCGCCAGGCCCGATTCCTTCCGGGGTCACCGGCCGAGGCCCGCCTCCGTCGATTGCCTGGACGAAGACTTGTCTGCGGTGTCCGGGCCGGTTGGCCACCAACACGACGCGCTTGCCATCCGGAACGAAAGCGCCTCCTTCATAGTTCATGGGCTCGGTAGAAATCGGCTGTGGCTGGCCAGGCCCCGTGGGAAGCAGCACGAACTGTCGCGCCATCAGATCACCCGGCGTCTGTGCCAGGACCCAACGCGCGTCACCCGAAATGGCGATCGGATCGCCTTCGGCCAGCCGCACGGCGGGCGTGCCGTCCGTCTTGCGCACGTAGGATCGGCCCGTTCCACCGGCCTCGCCGAACTCGCCGAAGGTGAAGATGGAGCCGTCATTGGATATTCCCTGCGGCGAGGCGTAGTCAAGCCAACTCAAGTCGCGCTCGGCCGTGGCATCCGGTGCGCGCCCGTAAACCTCCCGGCGAAGGCTCTCCTGGGCCAGAAGCACACGGCCATCCTTTGCGACATCGAAGATCGTCAGCGCGCCCGGGACGCGAAGCAGAACGCGCTCCTTTCCGGCCAGGGTGACCGAGCGGAGTGCTCGCGCCGAGCCCGTTCTCGTTGCAGTGAACCAGATCTCATCGCCCTTCGGGGACCACGCCAGTCCCTCCAGGCGAACGAAGCCCCTGGCCAACGTCGTCGTTCGCCCTTGCCGGTCGACGACGGAAACCGAGCCCTCGTCCGTTTGCAGGGTCGGGTGTTCCAGGAATGCGACACGGTCGTCGCTCGGCGAGATCCTCGGGTCGGAGATCCAACCCGATGTCTCGTAGAGGAGTTTTCCCATCGGATACTCGAGGCGGGTCTTGCCGTCCTGACGGCGCACGACGGCGAGGCTCTGACCATCGCGGCTGAAGTCTGCGCAATGCACGCCTTCCAGGTCCTCGCGGGGCTCGCCTCCCGCCAGCGGCGCCCGGGCGAGTGTGCCCGTTCCCACCGACCAGTAGATCTCCCAGGCGGGTCTGTGGCGAACGCTCAGGGCCAGCTCGTCGCTCGCGGACAAGGCCAGCAGTGCGGTGTCGGGGTATCCGAGGGCGCGAGATTCCGACGCTCCGGATCGGGTGCTGAAGATCGCCGCCGGGTCGCCATTCCAGGCCGCGCTGTAGACGATCGTGTGGCCGTCGGCGGAAAAGCGGGCGGCTTCGACGATCCCGCGCTCGAACGTGAGGCGGTGGAAGGTCGGAAGCTCGACGTGACCGCGGCGTGCGGCGACGAAGGATCCGACGGCGGCGGCGATCGCGGCGCCGAGGAGCGCCAGCTGCAACCCGCGGGACGAGTGCTTCCTCCCTGGCAGCGCCGCCATCCCGGAGCGAGGCGTCGAATGGCCCGAGAGCGCCTGGAGGGCGAAGGCGAGGTCGGTGGCCGTCTGGAAGCGTTCGGCGGGACTCTTTTCGAGGCAGTGGTGAACGACCTCGTCCAACCCGACCGGCACGCTGGCGTTGGTCGCCGAAATCTCGGGGGGATCCTCCTTCGCGATGGCGGCCATCGTTTCGGCCGCGGATTCTCCCGTGAAAGCCCGACGGCCCGAGAGCATCTCGTAGAGGATCGCGCCGAACGAAAAAATGTCCGAGCGATGGTCCGCGGGCTTGCCGCGCACCTGCTCGGGCGACATGTACCCGACCGTTCCCATGACCGTGCCCGGCTCGGTCGCGGCCACGGCGGTCGGGGATTGTGTGCTGTCGCTTGCGCTCCCGGTGACGCGGGCGAGACCGAAGTCGAGAATCTTGACGTGACCGGCTTCCGTCACGAAGACGTTCTCGGGCTTCAGGTCGCGGTGGACGATTCCCTTCCCGTGCGCCGCCGCCAGGCCGTGGGCAATCTGGACGCCGTACTCGACGGCCTTCCTGACGGGCAACGGTCCTGTCGAGAGCCGCCCGCGCAACGTCTCGCCTTCGAGCAGCTCCGTGACGGCAAAGGCAATCTCATCCTGCTGCCCGAAATCGAAGATGGCAAGGATGTTCGGATGCGTCAGCGAGGCGACGGCCTTGGCCTCTCGCTCGAAACGCGCGAGAGCGCTGGCATCCTGCGCGAGGTGCGAGGGGAGGACCTTGATCGCGACTTCCCGATCGAGCTTTGTGTCCTTCGCCCGGTACACCTCTCCCATGCCGCCCGCGCCGAGCGGCGCGAGGATCTCGTAGGGGCCGAGACGGGTGCCCGGGGAAAGGCTCACTGGCCCTCCGAAGCTGGCCGGATTCTATCGCCGGGTTAGACGGTGGCTTCGGTGTTCCGGCGCCGGCGCTCGGCCAGCGCGTAGAGGACGAACCCGGCGGCAAGAAAGCCGAAGGAGCCCACGAACACCTGGATGAAGAAGCTCGCCTTGTCCGCCGTGTCGGCTGGCGGGATGAGGGCCAGAACGATCGCCACGACGGTCGTGAGGAAACCCAGCCCGTTCCAGAAGAGGCTGCCGGCAGCGCCTCCCGGTACCGGGACGGCGTCCGGCTGCTTCGCGATCTCGGCGCGCAGCTTGATGGCGGACGCGAACATGTACATGTAGGGCATGAAGTAGACGATGAGGGTGGCGTTGACGAGCTTGAGATACGCCTCCTTGACCGTCGCCCCCTGCGTCGCCGCGATGATGAAGATCGCCGAGAAGGCGGCCTGGAAGACCATCGCAAACCAGGGTGTCTTCCACTTCGGATGCGTGGCCGCGAAGATCGGCGGAAGGTACCGGTCGAGGCCGCCGCAGAAGAGCAGCCGCGCCGTCGCGATGAGCCAGGCTCCTATGCCGCCGAGGCCCGCGAGCGTCATCAGCAGCGCCATCGGCGCGCCGAGCCAGGGCAGCCCGTGCGCGGCGCCCGCCTTCGTGATGGCCTGGTTGACGCCGGAGAGGATCGAGACCTCGCTCTTGGGCAGCGCCCAGAGGATGGAGACCGTGCCGAGCAGGTAGCAGGCGGCAATCGAGAGCCCCGAGATCGAGATCGCGCGCGGAAAAGTCTTGCGTGGCTCGACGACTTCGCCGGCCATCGTGGGCGCGAGCTCGAGCCCCGCGTATCCGAAGCAGAGGTTCGCGAAAAAGAGGACGGTCGGCAGCGCCGCGAAGTCCGGGATGAGCGACGAGACCGGCATCGGCGTCGCCGAGCCGGAGGTGAAGAGCGCGATCAGGCCGATCGCGAGCAGCGCCAGCGACGGCAGCCACTGGGCGAGGCCTCCGATGTTCTGGACCCATTTGCCGGTCTTCAAGCCGACGATGTTCAAGCCGAGCGCGATCACCAGGAGCGCGAGCGACGCGCCCGCGGCGTACGTCGCGCTCTGCTCGAGCGCGGCGAAGCGCGTGCCGAAGATGTAGAGCGCGAAGACCACCGTCGAGAGCGTCAGCGTCGGAAAGTACGTGATGTTCGAGGACCAGTAGAGCCAGCCGGCGAGAAATCCCTGCCGCTGTCCGAAGGCCTTCGACGTCCAGACGTAGAGGCCGCCTTCTTCCGGAAGGGCCGAGGAGAGCGCCGTGACCGCGAAGCCCTGCGGGATGAAGAAGACGATCGCGGCCAGCACCCAGAGAAAGAGCGACGACGGCCCGTTCGCGGCCGCGAGCGCGATCCAGCGCATGCCGACGATCGCCGCGACGTTGAAGAGGACGATGTCCTTGGTCTTGAGCGCGCGTTCTAGCGCCATGCGGGTGGCTCCTTTCCGTCGATCGCGGTCAGTGGGCCGCCGCGGCCTCGGTGCGCTGCCAGATGTCGGCATTGTCGGTCGAGCGGACGACGTAACAGGTGGTCGAGGTCCGCGCGCAGGCGAGGCTCTGGAAGCCGCCGTTCGACGGGCGCGGGACCACGAGGCGCTGGTCTCCCGAGGCGAGGTCCAGGACGAACAGCCCGTCGTTCTGCGAGTAGAAAAGGTAGCGGTTTCCGATGACGGCCCCGCGGCGAATGCGGGTGTGCGATTCCGTATTGGGAACCGTCTTCAGGACGGCCGCCGAGCCGGGGGAATAGATGGCGATGGCCTGTCCGGTGAGGTCCGAGAGCCGCACGACGGAGCCCGCGAGGGTGCTCCCGTCGGCAGTCCAGGCCAGCGGATAGAAAAAGGTCTCCGGGGTCGGAGCCGGGATCGGCTCCAGGCGCACGAACGCGCCCTTGTCGTCGAGCCGGATGATCGAGCTGCTGTGGCCGCTGTTGACGGCGATGGCGCGGCCGTCGGGAGACCAATGCGATTCGATGATCAGCTCGTTGGCCTGGGTCAGCGCTGTCATGCCGCTCCCGTCGCGCTCGATCGTCCAGATCTGGTAACGGCCGTTGCGATCGGAATGGAAGGCGATGCGCTTGGCGTCGGGGGAGAAACTCGGCGCGCGATCCCGGGGCGCGTCGTCGGTGAGCTGGCGCAGGTTCTTGCCGTCGCTTTCGAGGAGGAAAAGATCGTCCTGCGCTCCGCCGCGCGAGTCGAAGGCCAGGAACCTGCCATCCGCCGAGACGTCGAAATCGGCCATCTCCTGCGAGCTCTCGAGGACCGGCTCGGGCTTTCCCGTGAGCGTTCCGCTCGCGTCGAAGGCGACGCGATCGATCGAGTAGGTGTTGTCGCGGACGACGTACGCCACGTTTCGCCCATCCCGCGAGAGCGAGAGTCCGCCGACCTCGCGCGCGGGCAGCATCTCCGCCGTGGCCTCGCCGAGCGTGCGCCCCGTGGCCTCGTCGATCGGGACGCGCCAGAGGTTCATCGTGCCGCTGCGATTGGAAAGGAAGTAGAGGGTCCGGCCGTCGGGTCCCCAGACCGGGTTGTAGTCGACGGCCGCGTCCTGCGTCACCGGCACCGGCTTTTCTCCGGCTCCGAGCCCCTTGTAGGGCATCGTCCAGATGTCGCGCTGGCTGCCACCGGGCGGCAGCGCCCAGAAGGCCACGCGCAGTCCGTGCGGCGAAACGTTCGGCTGGATGGCGTCGAAGGTGCCGGAGAGTTTGCGCGTCTTGCCGCTCGCGAGCTCGACGGCCCAGATCTCGCTCGTCCCCGTCCGGCCGTAGGGGCCGGCCACGAGCTCGGTGGAGTAGAGGATTTCCTTTCCGTCGGGCGACCACGCAGGGTTGCTGCCCACGTTCACGAGCCGTCGCGAGTTCTCTCCCGTGGCGCCCATGACGAAGAGGCCGCCCTCTCCGCACTGGGCGCCGTAGGCGATGAGCGTTCCGTCGGGTGAGAACGCCGGCGAGTAGCTCTCGCGGTCGCAGTCGGCCGTCAGGTCGATGGGATTGCGGCCACCCGCGCGCTGGATCCAGATGTCCGGCTTCTTGCCGGACCGGTGCACGAAGGCGAGCGTCTGGCCGTCGGGCGAGAGCGAAGGCGAGGTCTCGGCTCCGGGCATGTTGGTGAGCCGGCGATACGTCGCGTTCGCACCGCTCGTCGCGGCGGCCCCGGTCCTTCCGCGGAGGACGAAGTACGCGAGCGCAGCGCCCGCGAGGACGCCGAGCGCGACGAGGAGCGCGGGCACGAGCGGCACGCGCCGTCGCGACGGAATGACCGCTGCCTGCCCCGTGGTCCCCGACAGCGCCTCGATGTCGAACGCGAGGTCGTGCGCCGAGTGGAAGCGCTGCTCGGGGCTTTTTTCGAGGCAGTGACGCACGATGCGCTCGATGCCGGGCGAGATGTTCTGGTTGGTGACGGAGAGATCGGCCGGCTCCTCCTTGAGAATCGCGGCCATCGTCTCGCCGGCCGAGTCGGCGTGGAACGCGCGCTTGCCCGAGAGCATCTCGTAGAAGATCGCCCCGAACGAAAAGATGTCCGAGCGCGCGTCGGCGGGCTTGCCCTTGATCTGCTCGGGCGACATGTAGCCGATCGTGCCCATGACCATGCCGGGCTCGGTTCCCGCCGCGGTCGGCAGGTTGGTCTGCGGCCCCGACCCTTCGTTGACCTGCGTGAGCTTGGCCAGGCCGAAGTCGAGGATCTTGACGCGGCCCGTGTTGGTCACGAACAGGTTCTCGGGCTTCAGGTCGCGGTGGACGATCCCCTTGTCGTGCGCGGCCGAGAGCCCGTGCGCAATCTGGAGCGCGTAGTCGATGACCCTGCGCTGCGGAAGCTTTCCGCTCGCGAGCGCGAGCCGCAGCGTCTCGCCCTCGAGCAGCTCCTGGACGACGTACGGCGCATCGTCATGCGAGCCGATGTCGTAGACGGCGGTGATGTTCGGGTGGTTCAGGACACCCGCGGCCTTGGCTTCCTGCTCGAAGCGGCGCAGCCGGTCCGCGTCCTGGGAGAAGGACGGCGGCAGCACCTTGATCGCGACCTCGCGCCCGAGCCGCGGATCCTTTGCGCGATAGACCTCGCCCATCCCCCCGGCCCCGATCTGGCCGAGGATCTCGTAGGGGCCGAGCTTCGAACCGGCGGCGAGCGTCACTTCAAGCCTTCCACGAGGTAGAGGTCGGAAATCGCCGCGCTGCCATAGCCGTAGGCATACGCCTTCCCGTCCGGAGTCATGACGATCGGAGCGATGTCAATGAGACCGGCGAGTTCCGGCGGCGCGAGGGTCTTCCAGGGCTCGCGGCGGCCGGTCGCCACGTCGATGCGCACGACGCGCGCGGGAATGCTGCCCGTCTCGACGGCGAAGATCGACTTGCTGTCCGCGCTCCAGCGGATCAAGTCGATGTCCTTCGTGCCCGGCACCGTGCGCGGCTCGCCGCCGGAAGTGGGCAGCAGGAAGGCGTCCTCCGTCCACTCCCCGTACACGGCGATCCAGAGCCCGTCGGGAGAGATGGTGTTCGGGGCGAAGCCATACGACTTCGGTGTGATCACGCGCGGCTTTCCGGCGGGAATGTCGAGGACGTACAGCATGCGCTTCTTGCCCTTCTCGGTGGCGGAGACGAGCAGGCGCTTTCCGTCCGGGAAGAAGCCGGAATTCCCCACGGACTCGAATGCGCTGACGTCGACGGACACGGCCGCTCCCGTGCCGGTGGGCTGCAGGACTATGGCGTTCGGAGAGTCGGCTGGCCGGACGAGCACCCACTTGCCGTCGGGAGACAGGTCGGACGCGCTGCCCGGGCCGAGGTTGACGGCTGGCGAGCCATCGGTCTTGCGAAGATAGTGGGAGCCGATTGCGCCCGCGGCGTCTCCGGACTCGTTGAAGAGAAGCAGCTTGCCGTCATCGGACATGCTGACCAGCCTCGAGCCGTCGAACCAGGAGAAGTCGCGCTCGCGGGTGTCGCCCGGAGCGAGTCCGAGCATGCCGGGCCGGCTGCCGTACCGCTCGACGAGGCAGCGACCGTCGCGGGCGACGTCGTGGATGATCAATCCGACGGGGGTGCTCACGAGCGTGCGCACCCGTCCGGAGAGATCGACGGACTTGAGAAAGAACTGACCATGGTCGCCCCGGTCGTCGAACCAGACTTCGTCCCCGGAGGCGGACCAGGCCAGCCCCTGTCCCTGGATTCCTCCGGGAACCAGCTTCGTGGCCTTGCCGGCCAGGTCGATGACCGTGAGGGAACGGCCCACGGGGGCCCTCTCGAACACGGCCAGCCGGTCTCCCTTTGGCGACGCGCGCAGGGCGCGGAGTCCGTGATCGGACGTGTAGAGGACCTTGCCGAGCGGAAGCTCGAGGCGATTGCGCCCCTCGAGGAAACGGATCAGAGCCAGCTTGCCATCGGGCATCCAGTCCGCGAACTCCACGAACTCGGCGATCGAGCGCGGAGCGCCGCCGCCCAGGGGCACGGTTGCGAGCGTGCCGATGCCCGCCGGCCCCGCGAGAAACCGGTCGCGCACCGAGACCGCGAGGTCGCTCGACGCGGAGACCGACATCAGGTTGGCGTTCTTGACGCCCGTGGGCGTGGATTCCGGTCCCTCGGGACGGGTCGTGTAGATCTCGAGCGGTTGCCCCTCGAAGGAAGCGCCGTAGACCACGCTGCGGCCGTCCGGCGCAAAGCGGGCGGTTCCGAGGTTGCCCCGACGAAACGTCAGCCGTCGGTAGGTCGGCGTCGAAGGCTTCGCGGGGCGCCAGAGGAAGTGCCCCGCAACGACACCCGCGGCAATCGCGGCGGCGGCGAGAGCGGCAAGCCCGAGCCTCGGGATGCGCGGTGCGGGCCGTCCCGTCTGCGCGGCCATGGCTCCGGCGCTCGTGGCCGACGTTCCTGACAGCGCTTCGAGATCGAACGCGAGGTCATGGGCCGAGTGAAAGCGCTGCTCGGGATTTTTCTCGAGGCAGTGGCGCACGATGCGCTCGAGGCCGGGGGAGATCGACTGGTTCGTGACGGAGAGGTCCGGCGGGTCCTCCTTGAGGATCGCCGACATCGTGTCCGCCGCGGAGTCTCCGTGGAACGCTCTCTTGCCGGAGAGCATCTCGTAGAGGATCGCGCCGAAAGAAAAGATGTCGCTGCGCGCGTCGGCGCTCCGTCCGCGCACCTGCTCGGGCGACATGTAGCCGAGCGTGCCGAGCACGACGCCGGGCTCGGTGCCTGCGGTGGCCGTGGGGAGGTTCGTGACCTGGGAGCCCTCTTCCTGGTGCGTCAGCTTGGCCAGCCCGAAGTCGAGGATCTTGACGCGGCCGTCCCGGGTGACGAAGAGGTTCTCCGGCTTCAGGTCGCGGTGGACGATGCCCTTCTCGTGCGCCGCAGCGAGGCCATGGGCGATCTGCAGGGCACGGTCGATCGCCTTGCGCGGCGACAGCCGCCCGCCGGCGAGCTCCGAGCGCAGCGTCTCGCCCTCGAGCAGCTCCTGGACGACGTAGGGCGCACCGTCGTGCGAACCGATGTCGTAGACCGCGGTGATGTTGGGATGGTTGAGGACGCCTGCCGCCTTTGCTTCCTGCTCGAAGCGGCGCAGGCGATCCGCGTCCTGCGAGAACGAGGCCGGCAGGACCTTGATCGCGACCTCGCGGCCGAGGCGCGGGTCCTTCGCGCGGTAGACCTCGCCCATTCCCCCGGCGCCTATCTGGCTGAGGATCTCGTAGGGGCCGAGCTTGGAGCCAGTCGCGAGGGGCACTTGCGGGGGATTCTAGCTGCTTACTTCGCCGCGGAGCCTGTCCTTCGCTCGATTTCCTCGGCGGTGTAGGGAAGGCCTGGAGTCAGGATCTCGTAGCCGGTCGGCGTGACGAGGATCATGTCCTCGAGGTAGAAGCCCTGGCCCTCGACCGAGAAGATGGGCTCGAAGTCGACCGTCATCCCGGCCCGGAGCGTCTCGGGCATCCCTTCCGCCGAGTCGAGGCCGACACCGTGGATTTCCCACCACACGAGGCCGTCCTTGCCGAGGAGGACCTCCGCGGCCTTCTTTCCGAGCGGCGTCGCGAGCGAGGGCTGCTGGCGGCGCACCTCGGCCAGGCTGGCGGCGAAGACGTCGTCGCGCGCGACGCCGTCCCGAAAAACGGAGAGGCCGGCGCGGTACGCGGCGACGAGGAGCTCCCAGGTCTCGCGCTGGCCGGCATCGAAGCGGCCCGAGACGGGCGCCGTGCGACCGACGTCCCCTTTGTAGTGATCACGGTCGCAGCCGACGTCCACGCGCGCGACCTCGCCCGCCTGCATCGTGCGGTTCAGGTGCCGGTAATCGCCGAGCGACTCGAACGGCGCCGGGAAGGCGCTCATCGGTCCGGTCATGACCCACGGCCAGAAGGAGGGTCCCTCGGCGCCGGCGGCGATGCAGGCCGAGACGACGTCCGCCTCCGCCTCGCGCTGGGGACGACCGGGCTTCAGGGCCGCCAGACCCGCGCGGAGAGCCGACGCGCTGGCCTGGCCCACGCCGCGCAGAATCTCGATCTCCGCCGGGCTCTTGACGAGCCGCATCGCGGACACGAGCGGGTCCGCGTCGCGCAGGCGCGCCCCCGGCCAGATCTCGCCGACGGCGTGGTTCCAGGCCATGCCCGGGTCGTCGAGCGCGGTCTCGAGGGGGGCGGTGTGCTCACCGCTCAGACCAGGCCCATACAAGAGGAGAGGCGGCTGCGACGCCTCGCGGCGCACCAGGAAGGCCGAGAGCTCCTTGCGGTCGACGACGTGGTCGAGGCCGAGCTTCCTCGCCGTGCCGTCGCCGGGCTCGACGAGCAGGTTCTTCAACAGGCCCGGAATCCCGCGCAGCTTGCCGGGCACGAAAAGCCACGACTCCTTTGCGGCGCCGTCGATCACGAGAACGGCGCCCACCGCGCTCGGCAGGCCCGTGAAGTAGAAGAAGCTCGGGTCCTGCTGGAAGGACGCGAGGTAGTCCTGGTCGGAATGGAACACGAAGCCGCGGGAGCGCACGACGAGAAGCCCGTCGGGCACGCGCCGCATCGCCTCCGCCCTCCGGGCGCGGAATTCGGAAACGGGGAGCTCGGCGGCGCCGGAGAGGGAGGCGAGGCCGATTGAGGAGAGGACCGCAATCAGTGTCATCCCGAGCGCAGCGAGGGATCCCGGGCTCGATAGGTACGGGATCCCTCGTCGCTGTGCTCCTCGGGATGACGGCGAGAAGGGCTGCGCTACCTGGGATGACGGCGTGGGGGCCTGCGCCCTCACGACGTCACTGGCCGATCCCCACTTCCTTGAACATGAACGCGTAGTCGAATGCGGTCTCCCTCAACCGGTCGTACCGGCCCGACGACCCGCCGTGTCCGCCCGCCATGTTGATCTTGAAGATGAGCGGGTTCTGGTCGGTCTTGAGCGTGCGCAGCTTCGCGACGTACTTGGCCGGCTCCCAGTACATGACCTGGCTGTCGTCGAGCGACGTCTTGACGAGCATCGCGGGGTACGCCTTCGCCTCCAGGTTGTCGTACGGGCTGTACGACTTCATGTAAGCGTACTGCTCCGGGATCTTCGGGTTGCCCCACTCCTCGAACTCGCCAACGGTCAGGGGCAGCGACTCGTCGAGCATCGTGTTGATGACGTCCACGAAGGGAACGCGCGCGACGACCGCCTTGAAGAGGTCCGGCCGCATGTTCGTGACGGCGCCCATCAGGAGGCCTCCCGCGGAGCCGCCCTCGATGACGAGCCGGTCTTTCGACGTGTACTTGTCCGCGACGAGCGACTCGGCGACCGCGATGAAGTCGCTGAAGGTGTTCTTCTTGGACAGCATCCGGCCGCCGTCGTGCCAGGTCTTCCCGAGGTCGCCCCCGCCGCGGATGTGACCGACGGCGAACACGAAGCCGCGGTCGAGCAGGCTCACCCGGTTCGAGTTGAAATCGGCGTCCGACGGCGCGCCGTAGGAGCCATAGGCCGTCAGGAGCAGGGGCGCCTTTCCGTCGGCGACGAACCCCTTCCGGTAGACGACGGAGATCGGAACCCGCGTCCCGTCGGCCGCCGTCGCGTAGCGGCGCTCGGAGGTGTAGCGCGACGGATCGTAGCCGCCGAGGACCTCGTACTGTTTGAGGAGCCTGCGCGTCTTCGTCGCCATGTCGAAGTCGTAGATCGAGGGCGGGGTCGTGAAGGACTGGTAGTTGAAGCGAAGCTCGCGGGCCGCGAACTCCTCGTTGTTCGTCAGGTAGACGTTGTAGATGGCCTCGGGAAAGTCGACCCGGTAGGAGCCGCCGGACTTGAAGTCCGTGATGCGCAGGCGCGGAAGGCCGTCCTCGCGCTCCGAAAAAACGGCGTAGTCGGCAAACACGTTGACGTCCTCGACCATGAGGGCGCCGCCGCAGGGCGCGAGATCCTTCCAGTTCGCCTGGCCCGGGCTCGCGACCGGCGCGGTCGAAACCCGGAAGTTGCGACAGCCCTTGTTCGTGCGAATGTAGAAGAGGTCGCCGCGGTGGTCGACGTCGTACTCGTGGTCCTTCTCGCGCGGCGAGATCATCCGGAGCGGCGCCGCCGGCTGGTCGGCCGGGAGGAATCGCCACTCGCTCGACGTGTGCGACGAGACCCCGACGAAGAGGATCGCCCGGCTGCGGGAGCGGCCGGTGAAGACGCGAAACATCTCGTCCTTCTCCTCGTAGACGAGCGCGTCTTTCGCCGGGTCGTCGCCGAGAGTGTGGCGGTAGAGCCGGTAGGGCCGCTTGGCCGGATCGGTCACCGTGTAGAAGAGCGTCTTGTTGTCGGCGGCCCAGGCCACCGACGAGACGCGCGCGACCGTTTCGGGGAAGAGTTTTCCCGTCGCGAGATCCTTGACGTGGAGTGTGTAGTCGCGAAAGCCGGTGTTGTCGGTCGTGTACGCGAGCAGGTTGCCGTCGTCGCTGACGTCGCGGACGGCGACCGACATGAACTTTTCGCCGACGGCGAGCGCGTTGACGTCGAGGTAGATCTCCTCCGGCGCCTCGAGGCTGCCCTTGCGGCGGCAGTAGATCGGATACTGCTTTCCCTTCTCCGTCCTCGAGAAGTAGAACCAGCCGCCGTCGCGGTAGGGCACGGACAGGTCGGTTTCCTTGACCCGTCCGAGCATCTCGTCGTAGAGCGCCTTCTGGAAGGCCTCCGTCGGTTTCATGAACGCGTCGGTGTACGCGTTCTCGGCCTCGAGAAAGGCGCGAACCTTCGGGTTCTCCTTTTCGCGCAGCCAGAAGTAATCGTCCTTCAGGGTGTCGCCGTTCACGGTCTGCATGTGGGGCACCTTCGGGGCCACCGGGGGCGCCGGATCCTCGGCGAGCATCGAGCTCGAAGGGGAGACGGTCGCGAGCGCGGCGGCGAGAATGAGAGCGCGTCGGTCCATGGCGTCAGTTCTTCGGCGCCGGCGCCGGGGCGCCCGCGCTCTTGGCGAAGTCGCCGGCCTTGACGATCGTCATCTTCGAAAGATCGAGATACTTGCGCATGGCCGCCAGGATCTGTTCGCCGGTCAGGGCCTCGACCTTCTTCTCGAGCGCTCCATCCCAGGCGAGCGTGCGCTTGATGTAGAGGTCGGTCGCGAGCGTGCGGGCGAGCGGCGCGTCCTGCGCGCGCGAGACCTGGCGCGACTGGAGCCACCCGGATTTCGCCTCGGCGATCTCCTTCGCCTCGAACCCGTCCTTGAGGACCCGGCCGACCTCCTCCTTGAAGGCGGCCTCGAGCTTCGCCTCGTTCTGCGGCGCGTAGATCGCGTAGGTCGTGAACGAGCCGGTCTTGTCGAGCGGGGAGGCCTGGATCTGCGAGCCGACGCCGTAGGACAGCCCCTCCTTCTGCCGGATCCGGACGGCGAGGCGGGAGTTCAGGAATCCGCCGCCGAGCATGTAGTTGCCGAGCACGAGGGCCGGGTAGTCGGGGTCTTCGTCTCCCAGCGGCAGGTTCTGTCCGGCGATGAAGAAGGCGTTGGCCTTGTCCGGCGTCTCGAGCGCCTTGTTCTCCGCCGCGACGTCCTTGTAGAGCTGCGGAACGCGCTCGAACTGCGCGGGGCTCTTCCAGCCGCCGAAGAGGTCCGCCGCGAGCTTCGCGACAGCCGCCTCGTCGAAGTCGCCGACGACGGCGAGCTCTCCGTTCGAGGCGCCGTAGAAGTCGGCGTAGAACTTCTTCGCCTCGTCGAGTGTGGCCGCCTTGTAGGCGTCGCGCGACTCCTCGAAGGTCTCGACGTAGCGCACGTCGCCCTTCGGGTACGGGCTCAGGTGGCGGTTGTAGACGTTGGGCGCGAGCGCGTTGGGCTCGCTCTGCTGCTGTTCGATGGCGGCGAGATTTTCCTGCCGCAGCTCCTCGAACTCCTTGGCAGAAAACGCCGGCTCCCGCAGGATCTCGGCCACGAGCTTCAGGACCTCGGGAAAGTTGTCCCGCAGGGTCTCGATCGAGACGTTGGCCTGGTTGGGCCGGCCGGAGACGGAGACGCGCGCCTTCAGCCGATCGAGCTCGTCCTGGATCTGCTGGCGGGTGTGCTTCGTCGTGCCGCGCATCAGCATGTCGGCGGCGAGATCGGAGGACGTGGCCTTGCCGAAGAGCGACTTCTCGTCGCCGAAGCGCAGCGTCATGGATCCCACGACCGTGCCGCCGCGGGTCTTCTTCGAGAGCAACGCGATTCTCAGTCCGCCCGGCAATTCCGAGCGTTTCACTCGCGACTCGATGTTGGCGGGCGAGGGATCGAACGTCTCTCCCGCGGCGATGGCGGCGTCGCCCTTGTAGTCCTTGACGACGACGGCGGCGGCGACGGGCGGCGGGATCTCGGCGCGATCGGGTTTGGCCGTCGGCAGGAAGACGCCGAGCGTGCGGTTGGAGGGTTTCAGGTACGCCGTCGCGACCTTCTGGACGTCCTCGACGGTCGCCGATCGGATCCGGTCGCGGTTCAGGAAGAAGAGCCGCCAGTCGCCCTGGCCGATGTACTCGGACAGGTTCAAGCCCACCCGGTCGGCGCTGTTCAACATCAGGTCGATGTTCTTCAGGATGGAGGCGCGGGCGCGCTCGACTTCCTCTTTGGTGATCGGTGCCGAGCCGGCCGCGGCGTCGAGCGTCTTGACGAGCGCCGTCTTCGCGTCCTCGACGTTCTGGTCCTGCCGGACCTCGGCGTTCAGCATCAGGAAGCCGGGATCGTGGAGCTCCATGAAGTAGCCGCCGACCGAGGTTGCCTTCTTCGTTTCGACGAGCGCCTTGTAGAGGCGGCCCGAGGGCGTATCGGTCAGGATCTGCTCGAGCAGGTTGACCGCGCCCGAGGATGGATCGGTGCCCGACGGCACGTGATAGGCCGCGGCGATCGCCTGGACGTCACCGACGCGCTGGAGCGTGACGGTGCGCTCGCCGTCCTGCGTCGGGTCGAGCGTGTAGAAGGCCGGCAGCGGGCGGGCCGGCTTCGGGATCCTTCCGAACGTCTGGTTGACGAGCTCGAGCGTTTTCGCTTCGTCGAACTTTCCGGCGACGAGCAGGACGGCGTTGTCCGGCTGGTAGAAGGTCCGGTAGAAATTCTGGAGCCGCTCGATCGGCACGTTCTCGAGGTCCGACTTCGCGCCGATCGTGGAGTGGCCGTAGTTGTGCCAGAGGTAGGCCGTCGAGAGGACGCGCTCCTCGAGGATCGAGGCCGGGTCGTTCTCGCCGAGCTCGAACTCGTTGCGCACGACCGTCATCTCGGTGTCGAGGTCCTTCTTCGCGATGTACGAATTGATCATCCGGTCCGCTTCGAGGTCGAGCGCCCACTTGAGGTTCACGTCGGTCGCCTGGAAGGTCTCGAAGTAGTTGGTGCGGTCGAACCAGGTCGAGCCGTTCGGGCGCGCGCCGTGCGCGGTCAGCTCCTGCGGGATGTTCTTGTGGTTGGGCGTTCCCTTGAAGACCATGTGCTCGAGCAGGTGCGCCATTCCGGTCTCGCCGTAGCTCTCGCTGCCCGAGCCGACCCTGTAGGTGATGTTGACCGTGATCGTGGCCTTCGTGGCGTCGGGAAAGAGGAGGACCCGCAGGCCGTTCGAGAGGCGATATTCGGTGATGCCTTCGACGGAGGTCACCTTCTCGGGCTTGCCCGGCGCCGCCTTCGCGGGCGCCGCGGGCTTGGACGCCGGTTTCGCCGCGGGTTTGGCGGCGGTCTGTGTCGAGGCGAGCAGGCTGCCCGCCGCCAGCATCGCCGCCAGCAGGCCGAGCCCGGTCTTCTTCAAGAGAGCCATGAGAGCGGTCCTCCACAAGAGCGCCGGCCGCGTCCGCCGGGCCGGGCAAGGGACGAACGAATACCACAGCGGCGGGCCGCCAAGAAGGATTGGGGCAAGGCCGCGGGGTCGGCGGCCCGAAACCCTTCAGGAGAAAGGCCTTAATTCAGGCGGCGGTGCTCTGGTTTCCCTTCTTGACCCGCTGCAGACGCTTTAGAATCCGGACCGTTCTCGAGGAGGTCCCCATGCGTCGCATCGTTATCGCGCTTGCCTTCTCCGGTCTGTGCGCGATCGCGTCCGCCTTCGCCCAGGCGCCGCCCGCGCCGACGCCGAAACCCGCCGAGCTCTTCGCGGGGATGGGCTCGCACCGGCACCCGATCCGAACCTCGAGCGCCGAGGCGCAGAAGTACTTCGACCAGGGCGTGACACTTCTCTTCGGCTTCAACCACGAGGAGGCCTACCGCTCGTTCGCGCGCGCGGCCGAGCTCGACCCGCAGTCCCCGATGCCGCACTGGGGCATGGCGCTCGCGCTCGGAGCCAACTACAACGACCCCGAGCCCGAGGTCGATCGGCTCGAGAAGGCGCGCGGACAAGTCGAGAAGGCGCTCGCGCTTTCCGCCGCCGGGGAGGACAACGAGCGCGCGTACGTCGAGGCCCTGGCGCGGCGCTACGCGGCCGATCCCGCGAGCGCCGACAAGGCGCAGCTCGCGCGCGACTACGCGTCGGCGATGCGGGAACTCTCCAAACTCTACCGCGACGACCTCGACGCCGCGACGCTCTACGCGGAGAGCCTCATGACCCTGCACCCCTGGAAGCTCTGGACGCCGGACGGGAAGCCCGGCGAGGATACGGTCGAAATCGTCGCGGTCCTCGAGTCGGTGTTGAAGCGCGACCCGAACCACCCGGGCGCGAACCACTACTACATCCACGCCGTCGAGGCGTCGCGCGAGCCGGAGAAGGCGCTGCCCTCGGCGGCGCGACTCGAAACGCTCGTGCCCTCCGCCGGGCACCTCGTTCACATGCCCGCCCACATCTACATGCGCACCGGCAGCTACGTCGCGGCCGAAAGGGCGAACGCGATCGCCGCCGACGTCGACCGGCAGTACATCCGCTCGACGGGAGCGCAGGGCATGTACCCGATGATGTACTACAACCACAACGTCCACTTCGAATCGGCGGCCGCGGCGATGGCCGGACGCCACGCCGTGGCGAAGCAGGCGGCGGACGTGCTCTTCGCGGACGTCCTGCCCGGCGTTCCCGAGATGGCGATGCTCGAAGGGTTCCTGCTTCAGCCGACGTTCGTCGCGCTGCGCTTCAACCGGTGGGACGAGATCCGCCAGATGGCCGACCCGGGACCGAAACTCCCGCTGCTGCGCGCGACGTGGTTCTACGCTCGCGCGATGGCGGCCGCGGCGGCCGGCGACGTGAAGAAAGCGGAGACCCTGCGCGAGTCGTACGCTCGGGCGCGCGACGGGCTCGGCGCGGCCGTGATGGCCGGCCCGCAGAACACGGCGGCGGACCTCTTCGCCGTCGCCTCGAACGTTCTCGACGCGCGGATCGCCGCGGCGAAAGGCGATCGCAAGGCCGCCATCGCGAGCTGGACGAAGGCCGTGGCCGCCGAGGACGCGCTGCACTACGACGAGCCCGCGGCCTGGTACTACCCGGTGCGCGAGTCGCTCGGCGCCGCGCTGCTGGCCGACGGCCAGGCAGAGGAGGCCGAAAGGGTCTTCCGCGCCGACCTCGAGCTGAATCCGCGCAACGGGCGGTCGCTGTACGGCCTGGCCGAAGCCCTCAAGGCGCAGAAGCGGCTGGCCGACGCCGCGTGGGCCCAGGCTCAGTTCGACGCCGCGTGGAGGGACGCCGACACGAAAGTGCGGCTGGAGGAGATGTAGGGGCGGTCTTCAACCCAGCGAAGGATCCCTTTCGAGTCCCGGTGCGGCTCGCGACGCGGCTAGACCCCCAGCTCCTTCGACGCCATCGCATTGCCCTCGACGCGCGCGCGGATCTTGGCGAAGGCCGTGTCGCGCGACGTGGACGTGTCGTCGCCGAAGGGCGAGAAGCCGCAGTCGTCGGTCGAGCCCAGATGAGCGGGGTCGATGAACCGCGCCGCCTCGAGGATGCGGTCGCGCACGTCCGCCGGAGTCTCGACGCGCGGGTTGATGGGGTCGGTCACGCCGACGAACACGCGGCGGCCGTCCTTCGCGTGCGCGCCCAGGATCTTCAGGACCCGCGGCCGATCCGCCTCGCTCGCGAGCTGGACGAAGAAGTTGCCGACGTTCAGGCGAAAGAGCGCGGGCAGAAGCTCCGCGTAGTCCACGTCGGCGCTATGCGTCGAATCCCTGTCGCCGCCCGGGCAGGTGTGGACGCCGATGTGCTTGCGTTCCTCCGCGCTGAAGCCGTCGAGGACGCGGTTGTTGAGGTCCACGAAGGCGTTCAGGAGGCCTTTCGAGGGATCGAGCTTGATGCACAGCCGCCCCTCGGTGAAGTCGATCTGCGCGCTCGCGCCGCCGGCAAGGCACCTCCGGATGTCCATCGCGGCCTCGCGGACGAGATCGTCCAGGAAGGCTTCGCGGGTGTAGCCCGGGATGCCGCTCTGCGGGTAGAGCAGCGAGAGGGCCGAGGCCGAGATCACCGCCTGCTTGAGGGGGACGCGAGCGTACTTCTTCGCGCCCTCGAGGTAAGTTGCCGCATACGTCGCGTAGCGGAAGGGCCCGGAAGTCAGCACCGGCAGCTGCCGCGTGTGGCCGTCCTTGAACGGGATCGTCACGCCGCCCGGCGCGAGGTTCGCCAGGCCGTGGACCGGATAAGTCGCGAAGCTCGGCTTGCGCTGTTCGCCGTCGGTGATGACGGGGGAGCCCGTCTCCTCGAAGCGGCGGATCGTGTCGCGGACGGCGGCGTCGAAGAGCGCCTCGAGCGCGTCCGCGCCGATGCGGGCCTCGCCGAACGCTTTCATCCCGTTGATCAGCTCGGCGGGCCTCGGAATGCTGCCAATCGGCTCGGTGGGTAGCGTCATGGGTGAAATCTATATGAGAATCCCCCGCCAGGAAGGGATGGTGTTCATGCTTCGATTTCGCTCCGCGCTCGTGCGCGGCCTGCTCACTCTCTGTGTCGCGGCGATGGCCGCGCCGGCTCCCGGCCAGTCCCTCGATCCCCACCTCTACGCCGACCTGCGCTGGCGGCTCGTCGGGCCGTTTCGCGGCGGGTGGGCGACGTGCGCCGTGGGCGTGCCGGACGATCCCGCCGTCTATTACTTCGGCGCCGCGGCTGGCGGCGTGTGGAAGACCGACGACGCCGGGGCAACGTGGTCGCCGATCTTCGACCGCGCGGGCTCGGCCTCCGTCGGCGCGCTCGCGGTCGCGCCGTCGGACCCGAGGGTGATTTACGCCGGAACGGGGCAGATCCAGACCCGCTACGACATCGCTTCGGGCGACGGCGTGTACAGGTCCGACGACGCCGGGAAGACCTGGACGCACGTCGGCCTTTCCGCGACGCGCGCCATCGGCCGCATCCTCGTCGATCCGCGGGACGCGAACGTCGCGACCGTCGCCGCCCTCGGCCACATCTTCGGCCCGAACCGGGAGCGCGGCATCTTCCGGACCGAGGACGGCGGAAGGACCTGGAACCAGGTTCTCTTCGTCGACGAGAACACTGGCGCCGCCGACCTCGCCGCCGATCCCGAGAATCCGTCGGTCGTCTACGCGTCGCTGTGGGAGGCGCGCAATTTCCCGTGGCTGTCGTACTTCCGGCCCGACGTCGGCCCCGGCAGCGCGATCTACAAGTCGCTCGACGCCGGGCGCACCTGGAAAAAGCTCGCGGGCGGCGGGTGGCCTGCGACGCCGCTCGGCCGCATCGGCCTCGCGGCCGCCCCCGGCGGGCGTGTCTACGCCCTCGTGGACGCGCGTCCGGCGGTCCGGGGTGCCGCGGCCGCCGAGGGCCTCTACCGGTCCGACGACGGCGGCGCGACCTGGAGCCGCGTCAACCAGACGCCCGGCCTCGCCTCGAGCTACATGAACCGGCTGACGGTCGACCCACGCAACCGCGACGTCGTCTACGTGACGGGGCAGTCGATACGCCGCTCGGAGGACGGGGGCAAGACGCTCTCCTTCTTCAAGGGCGCCCCGGGGGGAGACGACTACCACTTCCTCTGGATCAATCCGAAGAATCCGCGGCTCATGGTGACGGCGGCCGACCAGGGGACGGTCGTGAGCTTGAACGGGGGGCAGACGTGGAGCGGCTGGTACAACCAGCCGACGGGCCAGTTCTACCACGTCGAAACCGATGACCGGTTCCCGTACTGGATTTACAGCGGGCAGCAGGACAGCGGCACGGCCGGCGCGGCGACGCGCAGCGACTACGGCTCGCTGACCTACCGCGACTGGCACCCGGTCGGCGGCGAGGAGCGGGGCTGGGACGTTCCGGACCCGGAGGACCCGCTGATCGTGTACGGCACGGGGCTCGGCGGCACGATCACGCGCTACGACGCGCGCACGGGACAGGTGCGCAACATCTCGCCCTTCGTCGAGAGCACCTACGGCCGGCGGCCGACGCCCGGCGGCGTCCGGTGGGCGTGGTGCTTTCCGCTCGCGATCTCGAAGACCCCGCCCCACGACATGTACACGGGGGCGCAGTTCCTGCTGCGCTCGCGCGACCGCGGCCAGAGCTGGGAGAAGGCGAGCCCGGATCTCACGGGCGCCGTGCCCGGCGCGAAGGGGTGCGACGGCGAGGTCACGGTGGCGATGGCCCGGCCGTGCGGGTTCGGCGTGATCTTCACGATCGAGCTGTCGCCGCTCGACCCGAAGGAGATCTGGGTCGGCACCGACTCCGGCCTCGTTCAACTGACGCGCGACGGCGGAACCACCTGGAAGGACGTGACCCCGAAGGGCGTGCCCGCCTGGGCCAAGGTCGCGGCGCTGGACGCCTCGCCCCTCGAGCCGGGAACGGCGTACGCCGCCGTGGACGGTCACCGCCTCGACGACTTCACGCCGCACGTCTACCGGACCCGCGACCATGGCGCGAGCTGGACCGACATCTCGTCGGGACTGCCGAGGGATCGCTTCACGACCGTCGTCCGCGCCGACACCTTGCGCAAGGGCCTTCTCTACGCCGGCACCGACGCGGGCGTCTTCGTCTCTTTCGACGACGGCGGCACGTGGCAGCCGCTGCAGCAGAACCTGCCGACGGCGTGGGTCGGCGACCTCGCCGTTCACGGCAGCGACCTCGTCGCCGCGACCCAGGGCCGCGGGCTCTGGGTGCTCGACGACGTGACGCCGCTGCGCCAGCTCGACCGGGCGGCGGCGGCCGCGCCGGCGCACCTCTTCGCCCCCGCGACGGCGATCCGCGTGCGCGCCAACGAGAACCGCGACACGCCGCTGCCGCCCGAGGTTCCGATCGCGCGCAATCCGCCGGCGGGAGCGGTGATCGATTACCTCGTCCGCTCGGCCGGCCGAGGCCCGGTCACGATCGACATTCTGGATTCGAAGGGCGAGCTCGTCCGCTCGTTCGCGAGCGACAAGCCGGAAGAAGAGCCGAAAGCGCACCGCTACTTCACCGAGCGCTGGATCCTGCCCCCCGCGCCGCCGTCGGCGGAGCCTGGGCATCACCGCCTCGTGTGGGACTTGCGCTCCGCGCGCCCGGAGGCGGCGGCATACGACTTCATGATCACGGCGGTCGACGGCGAGAATTCGGAGATCGAACCGCGCGGGCCGATGGTCGCGCCGGGCAGCTACACCGTGCGGCTGACGGCCGCCGGACAGCGGTCCGAGCAAACGCTCGTCGTCGCACCCGATCCGCGGACGTCCGTTTCCGCGGGCGTCCTCGCCGAAAAGCTCGCCGTCGAGCGACGCATCGTCGCCGCGATGGGGACTTCTTTCGAGGCCCTCGAGGGGGTGCGCGCGCTGCGCAAGGGGCAGAAGGCTCCGAAGGCCTCGGCGGCCGCGGACAAGGGCGATGTCGCGGTCGCCGCGCTCGAAACCGACCTCGCGCGGACGAACAAGACCCTTGCCACGCTGCTCAACCAGCTCGACGCCGCCGACGCGCCCGCGACCGCGGCCCAGGCGAAGACGCTCGAGGAGACCCTGAAATCCCTCGACGGGCAGCTCGCCCGCTGGCGACAGTTGCGGCCGGGTGGATAATCGACGTCTCTGCCCGTAGCTCAGTCCGGATAGAGCATCAGCCTTCTAAGCTGAGGGTCCCCGGTTCGAGTCCGGGCGGGCAGGCCAAACTTCGACGATCAGGGACCATCGCTCCCGGGCCTCTCCTTGACCCGCGGTCACACGGGGCGTAAAAGAAACCTGTAGGCGAAGCGACCCGGCCCTCTCGACCAAGGAGGTGAGGCATGAGGACCTTCCCGCGTCGTGTCCTGTTTCCCGCTCTCGTCGTGTCCCTGTTCTCCGTCTGCGCCGCGGCCCAGGGCCCATCCACGAGCGCCGCCGACGAGAAGGACATCCGCGCGATCGGCGCTCAGATCCAGCAGGCGTGGAACGCGGCGGACGCAAAGATGATCGCCGACCTCTGGCTGACGGACGGCGACTACGTCAGCTCCACCGGCCGGACTGCGACCGGCCGGGCCGAAGTCGAGCACGCATTCGCGGCGCAGTGGGCCGGACTCTACAAGGGCACGAAGATCGCGCACGCACTCACGAGCGTGCGCTTTCTGCGCAAGGACGTCGCGATCGCCGACGGCGCTTTCGAGATCAGCGGAATGAGAGATTCGTCGGGAAAGCTCCTCTCGACGCGCAGCGGCCTCTCGACGGTCGTCGTCGTTCGCAAGGGCGACCGCTGGTACGTCGCCGCTCTGCGGGGCATGGTTCCGTCGGTCCCCGAGGGGGCTGCCGGAAGGTAGACGCGGAAAAATCACGGCCGCCGGGGAACGGTACCCGGCGGCCGCTCGGGTGAGCCGCGGGAAGCGGCCCGCCCGATCAGGGACGGCTCTAACGGCGCGGCAGGCAGGAACTCCCCGTGGAAGCCGTGCACGGCAGCGGCTGCGGCGGGACCGACGCGCAGACCCGCCTTCCGATGAAAGTGATCCTGCAGGGCTTGGGCTGGGGCGACGGCGGAAGGAGTCAGCCGCGCCGCCCTTCGGGGTGCCTGGAGCTACTCGCTGCGCAAGGCGATGTCGGGGTCGACGCGCATGGCGCGGCGGGCGGGAATGTAGGACGCCAGCAGCGCGACGAGAGACAACAGCAGGGCGACTCCGGCGAAGGTCAACGGGTCGGTCGCGCTGATGCCGAACAGGAGAGTCGACAGGAGACGCGTGATCGCCAGCGACGCGGCAATCCCGAGAACGACTCCGAGGACCGCCATGCGCGCGCCTTCGCCGAGGATCAGGCGCAGAACGTCGCTCTGCCGGGCGCCGAGCGCCATGCGAATGCCGATCTCCTGCGTTCGGCGCGTCACGGAGAAGGCCACGACTCCATAGATGCCAACGGCGGCCAGCGCGAGGGCCGCGGCGGCGAAGACTCCCACGAGGAGCAGCAGGAAACGGCGATCCGCGAGCCAGCCGCCCAGCTCGACCTCGAAAGTCGAGACCTTGACGGGGACATCGGGAGCGAGCTCGTGGAAGACGCCGCGGGCGGCGGACACGATCGGTCCGACCGGCGCCGCGCTGCGCATGAGGATGGTGGGCGACGAGTTGGCGTGCAGTCCGCGCTGCCGATAGTCGAGGTAAATGACGGGGCTCGGCGGACGATCCAGGCCGCGCGCTCGAACGTCGCCGACGATGCCGATGATGGTCTGGGGTTTCAGGTTGCCGTCCATGTTGCCGAAATCGATCACCTGGCCGATGGGGTCCTGGTCCGGCCAGCGCTCGCGGGCCAGGGACTGGCTGATCAGGGCGACGTGCGGCGAATTCAGGTCGTCCTGGTCGCCGAACATCCGCCCGCGGACGAGTGGAATCCCCAAGGTGCGGAAGTACGCCTCGCCGGCGACGCAATACAGGGCTTGCCCGACCTGGGAGGGATTTCGGGCGATGCGGCCGAATTCGTCGAAGTTGGCGGGCGGCGGCTGGCCGCCGAGAATCAGGAAAGTACCGTCGGCCAGGTCGTCGCCGGCCGCGACCGGAAGGGCCCCGGCCAGTCCGACCGCCCCGGCGCCCGGGATCGCCCCGAGGCGCGCCAGCAGGTCGTCCATGAGCTGGATTTGCCGGACGATTGCCGAATGGTCCTCCGTCGCTTCCCACTGCGGAACGGGAGGCGAGAACTCCATGGTGATCAAGTCCTGCTGGCGAAATCCAGGATCGGTGGCGACCAGCCGCAGAAAGCTGCGGCCGAGAAGCCCTGCTCCGATCAGGATCACGAGCGTCGTGGCGATCTCGCCGATCACGAGAGAGCCGCGAAGCCGCGGGCTCCCGCCCGCCCCGCTGTAACTGCGGGAGCCGGCGGTCAGTGCTTCCCGAAGATCGCCCGCGGCGGCGCGCCAGGCGGCAAAGAGCCCCAGCGAGACCGCGACGATGAGGGTCGAGGCCAGCGCGAACAGCAGGACCGGCGCGTTCATCGCGATCCCCTGCTGCCGCGGCAGATTCGTCGGGAGAACCGCGGGGAGGATGCGGACCGCCCAGGCCGCGATCAGGATGCCAAGGGCTCCTCCCGCCGACGAAAGCGCGAGAGATTCGGCCAGGAATTGCCGGATGAGGCGTCCGCGGCCGGCGCCGAGGGCCACGCGAACGGCCAGCTCCTTGCGGCGGGCGGCCGTGCGCGCGAGCAGCAGGCCGGCGACGTTGGCGCACGCGACGAGCAGCAGGAGGCCGACGGCTCCGAGAAGCGTCAGCAGGGCGGTCCGCACGTCTCCGACCATGGCGTCGGCCAGTGGCGCCACCGCGGCGTCGTGGAGATCGACGTCTTTCCCGTACTGATTCCTGATGCGGCGGGCGATCGCCCCGAGATTCGCCCGCGCCTGGGCCACCGTAACTCCATCGCGCAGGCGGCCGAGACCGCGCCAGTTGTGGGCCGTGCGGCTCGAATTCTCCGCGTCGAGCTCGCGCGGAACCCACGCCGCGACACCGGGAGGAAAGTCGAACCTGGCCGGCATCACTCCGACGACGGGATAGACGGCGCCGTCCATCGTCAGGCGAATCCCGGCGAGGTCGGGCGCGCCGCCGAGATATCGCTGCCAGTAGCCATGGCTGACAATGACGGCCGGCGCGCCGTGCAGGCGCTGCTCGTCGGGCGCAAAAGCCCGGCCGCGGAGCGGCTCGACACCGAGGGCGTTGAAGAAGTCTTTGGAGACGACGGCGGTGTTCACGCGCAGCGGCTCGCTGCCGCCGGAGACGGCCGACAGGCCGTAGCCATAGACCGCCAGGCGCGCGAAGGTGTCGTTCTGGGAAAGGAAGTCGTCGAAATCCGGGTCCGACAGGTTCATGCGGTGTCCGTCGGGTGCCTGTTCCCACACGCGGACGAGGGCCTGCGGATTCGGATAGGGAAGCGCGCGCAGGAGCACGGCGTCCACGACCGAGAAGATGGCCGTGGAGGCGCCGATGCCGAGCGCCAGCGTCAGAATTGCGATCGCGGCGAATCCGGGAGATTTCGTGAGTGTCCGCAGGCCGTAGCGCAGTTCCCGGAGCAACGCTTCCATGCAGGCCTCCGATCGTGAACGGTCTCGGCGGGTCATTATAGAAGTCGCGCGGGCTCGACGCAGAGCGAGGGCGGCCGCGGGGCGCCGGGCTGCGGGAGGCGCGCCGCGGCCAACGTATCATCGCGATCATGACTGGCTCGCACGGGCCCTCGGGGATCATCCTCGTTGGCAACCCGAACGTCGGCAAGAGCGCCCTTTTCGGCGCTCTGACGGGGACGTACGTCACCGTCTCGAACTATCCGGGCACGACCGTCGAGGTCTCGGAGGGCGCCGCCGTCGTCGCCGGGCGCCGCGTGGCCGTGCGCGACACGCCGGGGGCGGCCTCGCTCATCCCGTACTCGGAAGACGAGCGGGTCACGCGCGACATCCTTCTCGGGGCCGACGGCGCGGCGGTCGTCCTCGTGGGCGACGCGAAGAATCTGGAACGCGCTCTCTCCCTCGCGCTCGAGGTCGCTGAGACCGGGATTCCCTTCGTCCTGTGTCTCAACATGATGGACGAAGCCCGGGCGCGCGGGATCACGGTGGACGCGCAGAGGCTCTCGACGCTGCTCGGAGTCGACGTCGTCGAGACGGTCGCCGTCCGGCGCGAGGGCGTCCCGCGCCTGGCCGCGGCGATCGAGAACGCCCGCCCGGGGTCGTCCCCGGTCGCCTACCCGGACGTCGTCGAGCGAGCGGTCGACGCAGCGGCGGCCCTGATGCCTTCGGGCTCGGTGTCGCCGCGCTCGCTGGCTCTGGCCGCGCTCGCGGGCGACCAGACGCTGACGCCCTGGCTGCGGGGGCGCCTGTCCGACGACGCGCTCTCGCGCCTCGAGGGCATTCGACGTCGGCTTGCGCGCATTTACCGCGAGGACCTCGGGTACGTCATCCAGGAGGCGCGCCTGCGCGCCGCCGGCCAGATCGCCCGCGAAGTCGTTGCGCGCAAGGTCGCGCCGGCCCGAACCGCACGCGCTTTCGCCGGGCGGCTCGACCGCCTCTCGACGCATCCGGTCTGGGGGATCCCGATTCTTCTCGCGGCGCTCTACCTCTCGTATCTCTTCGTCGGGGTCTTCGGCGCAAAGACGCTCGTAGACCTGCTCGAGAACGGGTTTTTCGGAAAGATCGTCAGCCCGGCCGCCACGCGCCTGGCGGGCGCGATCATCCCGTGGCCGCTCGTGCGCGACTTCTTCGTGGGGCCGTACGGGTTCGTGACGATGGCCCTGGCGTATTCGCTCGCGCTCGTCCTGCCGATCGTCGGGACCTTCTTCATCGCCTTCGGCGTGCTCGAAGACTCGGGTTACCTGCCGCGCCTGGCCGTCATGGTCAACCGCATCTTCAAGTCCATGGGCTTGAACGGGAAGGCGGTCCTGCCGATGGTGCTCGGGCTCGGCTGCGACACGATGGCGACCCTGACGACCCGGATTCTCGAGACGCCGAAGGAGCGGCTGATCGTGATCCTGCTGCTCGCCCTCGGCGTCCCCTGCTCCGCGCAGCTCACGGTCGTGCTCGCGATGCTCGGGGGGATCTCGGCGCTGGCGCTCGCGATCTGGGCTTTCGTGGTGCTGGCCGTGATCTTCGCGGTCGGCAAGCTCGCGGCGCAGATCCTTCCGGGCCGGACCGGCGACTTCGTTCTCGAGCTGCCTCCGCTGCGGCTGCCGCGGCCGGGCAATCTCCTCGTCAAGACACTCGCGCGCGTCGAGTGGTACCTGCGCGAGGCCGTGCCGCTCTTCGTGCTCGGCACGGCCATCCTCTTCGTCGCCGATCGATTGCGGCTTCTCGGTCTCATCGAGAGGGCGGCCAAGCCGCTACTGACGGGGGTCCTCGGCCTTCCCTCGGAGACGGCGACCGCCTTCGTCGTCGGATTCCTGAGGCGCGACTTCGGGGCGGCGGGCCTCTTCGACATGTCGCGCCACGGCCGCATCGACGCGATCCAGTCGCTCGTCGCGATGGTCACGATCACGCTCTTCATCCCGTGCATCGCCAACTTCTTCATGATCGTCAAGGAGCGCGGCTGGAAGACCGCTACGGCGATCGCCGCGTTCGTCTTCCCGTTTGCCGTCGCCGTCGGCGCCGCCCTCAATCTCTTCCTGCGCGCCGTGCCTCTGCCGCTGCGATGACGCCCGACGACGTTCCTTTCGTGCCCCTGCCCGCCCACCCGGGCGAGGTGAGCGCGTTCACGTGCGGGCTCTGCGGCAATCGCTTTACCCATGGCGGGCTCGTGTGCGGGACGTGCCCGATGCAGACCGGGTGCGAGCTCGTGCGCTGCCCGAATTGCGGCTTTCAGTTCCCGCGGTCCTCGCGGATCGCGGACGCGGTCGGCCGCCTCTACAGGCGCTTTCGGAGGAAACCATGATCCTGCATCCCGATCTCGCCGACCAGGACATCGAGGAGGTCGCCGAGGAGCTCTGGATCCTCGGCGAGCAGGGGCTCGACCGCGTCGAGGACCTGCGCACCACGAGCGAGGTGACGGTTCTCGACGCCGTGCTTGCGGAGCTCTCGCGCCGAGGCCTCGCGCGGGTCGCGGCCGGACGCGTCGCGCTCACGCCCGAGGGGCGCGAGCTCGGCCGGCGGCAGGTTCGCCGGCATCGGCTGGCCGAGGTGCTCTTCACGACCGTCCTCGAGGTGCGCGACGAAAGCGCCGTGGACCGGACGGCGTGCGTCATGGAGCACGTGCTCGGCGCCGGCCTGGCCGACGCGATCTGTTCGTTCCTCGGCCACCCGCGGGCCTGTCCGCACGGGAAGCCGATTCCGCAGGGGGCCTGCTGCCACGAGCTCGCCCAGACGATCGAGCCTCTCGTCCAGCCGCTCGACCGGCTGCCGGCCGGCACGGACGGGCGGATCGTCTACATCGTGCCCCGCGAGCGCGATCGGCTCGCCCGTCTGACGAACATGGGGATCGTTCCGGGCGCGCGCATCCGCGTCCAGCAGAAGGTCCCGGCGTTCGTCCTGGTGGTCGGCGAGACGACTCTCGCGGTCGATCCCGAGATCGCCGGCGAGATCTACGTCAAGAAGGTGTAACGGGCGCCGGACGGGGCGCGCGCCGCGGCTGCAAAAAAGTGGCATAGCTCGGGCCCGGCCGCGCGCGGTTTGCGTCAGTGGATCGGCGGCATCTTCCGAAACCCCTGCAAAGAGGGCCTTTGGCCGGTGGCCTGCCCGTTGCACTTACGGACGCTCGACTCGACAACTCGACGAACGGGTCGAGCAGTCCTGTGCGGGCATTCGCTCGCCGGGCCGAGCTCGACGTGAAAGTCCCAAATTGAGGATTGAAGGAGCGTCTATGAGCCTGCGATGGAAAAACGTCCTGGCGTTGTTCCTCGCTCTTCCGAGCTTCGCGCTCGGGTCTGCGAGCGAGGAAGGCGTCGTTCAGAATTGGCCCGCGCCCGCGTACTGGCAGCCGTCGTCGGCGGCCGTTGCCGCGTCCAGCGACGGCGCGATTCGGGTCAAAGCGGGAGAGGCGACGACGGTGGACAGCACGCCGGTGCCTTTCGTTGCGTTGAGCCCCTGCCGCCTGGCGGACACCCGCCCGGAGAACGGTTTCCCGGCGCCGTACGGGCCGCCCGCTTTGTCTCCGAACGTCGTGCGCGATTTCCCGGTCGCCGGACACTGCGGGGTGCCGGTGGACGCCGTCGCTGTCTCGTTCAACTTCACGGTCGTTCGGACCATGGGGCTCGGCTACCTTGCGACCTATCCGGAGGGCGAGACCTGGGGCGGCACCTCGACGCTCAACTACGTGGCCGGCCAGATCGTCGCGAACAACGCGGCCATCGCTCTCGGATCGACGGGTGGCCTGGCGACCTTCGTCGCCGGCGCGCAGGCCGACCTGATCATCGACATCAACGGCTACTACGGTGGCTCCTTCGTGTCTTCGCTCAACGGTCTGTCGGGCGACGTCACGCTCGTCCCGGGCGACAACATCACGATCACGCCGTCCGCCGGCACACTCACGGTGAGCGCCACCGGGGTGCAGGGACCTCCGGGACCGCAGGGCCCGGCTGGCCCTCCGGGGGCCACGGGAGCCACGGGACCGCAGGGTCCGACAGGTCCGCAGGGTCCGACCGGGGCGCAAGGTGCGACCGGCGCAACGGGTCCGCAGGGCGCGACGGGCGCCACGGGCCCCCAGGGTGTTCCGGGTCCGATCGGTCCCATTGGCCCGCAAGGTTCGACGGGAGCGGACGGCGCGCAGGGCGCGACGGGCGCATCGATGAGCTTCCTGGGCGCATGGGACAACGGAACGACCTACGCGACGCTTCAGTCGGTGTCCTTCGGCGGATCGAGCTACGTCTCGCTCGCCGACGGCAACACGGGAAATCAGCCCGACTCGAGCCCCGCGCAGTGGGCGCTTCTCGCTGAGAAGGGCGACAAGGGAGACAAGGGCGACACGGGCGCGCAGGGCGCCGATGGCGCTCAGGGCGCGACGGGCCCGATTGGCCCGCAGGGTGTTCCGGGTGCGATCGGTCCCCAGGGTGTTCCGGGCGCGATCGGCCCCATTGGGCCGCAGGGTCCCGCGGGCGCGGACGGCGCGCAGGGCGCGACCGGCGCGTCGATGAGCTTCCTGGGCGCGTGGGACAACGGAACGACCTACGCGACGCTTCAGTCGGTGTCCTTCGGCGGATCGAGCTACGTCTCGCTCGCCGACGGCAACACGGGAAATCAGCCCGACTCGAGCCCCGCGCAGTGGGCGCTTATCGCCGAGAAGGGCGACAAGGGCGACAAGGGCGATAAGGGCGACACGGGCGCGCAGGGTCCGCAGGGCGCCGATGGCGCTCAGGGCGCGACGGGCGCGACGGGTCCGATTGGACCGCAGGGTGTTCCGGGTGCCATCGGTCCCCAGGGTGTTCAGGGCGCGATCGGGCCAATTGGACCGCAGGGTCCGGCGGGCGCGGACGGCGCGCAGGGCGCGACGGGCGCGTCGATGAGCTTCGTCGGCGCATGGGACGGCGGCACGACGTACGCGTCTCTCCAGACCGTCTCCTACAACGGATCGAGCTACGTCTCACTCGTCGACGGCAACTCCGGCAACCAGCCGGATGCGAGCCCGGCGCAGTGGGCGCTCGTCGCGCAGAAGGGCGACAAAGGCGACAAGGGCGACAAGGGCGACACCGGAGACACCGGCGCGCAGGGTGCGCAGGGTCCCCAGGGCAACGTGGGCGCGCAGGGGTCGCAGGGTCCGAAGGGCGACACCGGCGCAACGGGTGCCCAGGGTCCCCAGGGCAACGTCGGGCCTCAGGGCCCGCAGGGGAACGTGGGACCGCAGGGTCCAATCGGACCGACCGGTCCGCAGGGTCCGCAGGGCAACGTCGGTCCGCAGGGCCCTCCGGGACCGGTGAGCGGAACGCCGATCATCGGCGGCACGAGCGGCACGTCGAATCTTGCCGATGCCCGGTACATGGGTATGTTTGCCGGCAACCAGAGCTCGACCGAGAGGCGCGTGCAGAACATCATGCCCACAGCCGGGGCGATAAAGAACTTCTACGCCTTCGTCGAAACGTCTCCGAGCGTCGGAGCGTCCTGGACGTTCACGCTCAGAAAGAACGGCGTCGACACGGCCCTGACCTGCACGGTCTCCGGGACGGCCTCGGTCTGCTCGGATACGACGCATTCCGCGACGTTCGCCGCGGGAGATCTGATTTCGGTTCGCGAGGCGTCGGCGGGCGGTCCCGACAATTCGGCCGGCCAGTGGACGGCCACCTTCACGCCATAGTTCTCAGGCGCCTGACAACGTAAGCACTAGGGGCCCCAGGGTCCGTACAGCTGCAACGCAAACATCTTAACGAGGAAGGCGGCCATCTGGCCGCGTGTATTCAGGTTGTTTGGGCAATAGTTGCCGCCACCGCAACCGCCTGTAACGTTTTCGTGGAAAAGCTCCTCGATCCAGTTAACCGCGAATGCAGGCGTCGGCATGCATTCGACGTCGGCAAAGATCCCAGTGCAGGTGGGCGGCGTGTAATGGAAGCCATACTTCGACTTGAGGAGGAACACCGCCATCTGGGCACGGGTCACAGAATTGTTCGGACAATAGTTCCCG
>Ga0326726_10000397_pt1 | contig 41583 bp, 52 predicted proteins | sample MHFenrmetagenome_2_FD_207603 | JGI IMG/M metagenome (GOLD analysis project Ga0326726, IMG submission 207603) | Lab enriched peat soil microbial communities from Michigan Hollow, Ithaca, NY, United States - MHF15MN | ecosystem: Environmental > Terrestrial > Soil > Wetlands > Peat | place: USA... | reverse complement strand
TGGCAAGCAGTGCCAGGATTGCCAGAGCTTCACCGTCAACTCGTCCAACCCGGCCGCAGGCACCTGCTTCGGCAAGGATGTCGTCGCCCAGGGCGGCTGCATGTTCTTCAAGAAAAAAGAGGATGCAGATAATAAGATGGTATGACATGTGATAAGATGCGCTGTAAATCAGGGGTTTACAGGTTTTCAGCACAGCATCAAATCACATGAAACGATAGACTGTCTCGTCAATTCTGTACCGCATTTGTACCGCGCGGAAAATCTCGGTACATTGCAGTAGTCGGTGACGCGACGAACACCATTTTCAGCAGAGCTCTCGAGCGTCACCTCGGGGGCTTTGCTTTTTTACAGCCAGTCCATGAAAGTCACGATTCGAGCTCGAAAGTTCAAGTCCAAGAAGCAGGCTGACCGGCTCAGCTTATACCTCGACTATTACCCGGGTGTCACCATGCCGGACGGATCGACATCGAGGCGTGAATCCTTGGGCCTCTGGGTATACGATGACGGACGTCTCGACACGGATGCCGCTGCAGCTCGCCGGAAGCGCCGGGCATTGTCGCCACTGCAGGTCGACCATAACCGGGAGACGGACGAGCTCGCCGACCATGTGCGGGCGCGCCGGCAGGTCGAAGCGCAGAACGCTCGGCACGACTTCCGGCAGCGAGGATCTGAACAGAAGCTCGGAGACTACTTCGACGACCTGTGGAAGCGCTACGCCGATGCGAAGGGCGAGAGTAAGGAGAAACTGCCGTCTATCGCTTACACCTGGCGGACGCTTGCGTCCATCGTGCGGGAGATCGGACTCGATGTGCCCCTTTGCAACCTCGACGAGTACCGGGCGAATGGCGTCTACCGGCACCTCATGGCGCAGATCAGCAACCGGACCCTGAAACAGAGCTCTGCGCACAAGTACAGCGTGAATTTCAAGGCGTCCATTACCAGGGCCTTCGAATCGAAGCTGATCAAGGATCGAGTCCATGAGGGCTTGAAGATCGTCCCGCGGGGCCAGCAAGAGCAGCGAGAGTCATTGACGGCTGACGAGCTGGGCCGACTTGTTCGAACTCCGCTTGAGCCGATCAGGAACAAGGCAAACGCCTACGATCTTTCCCGGCTGATTGCGGTGATCTCCGTGCAAATGGGATTCGCCACCATGGAGATCCGGCGCCTTGAGTGGGACTGGATAACCGATCTTCCAGACGGCCGGGCGCGTGTCCGGTACTGGCGGCAAAAAACAAAGAAGTGGATCACCTGCTACATGCCTGCCTCGGTTCGCCAGGCAATCGGGGATCGCGGTACAGGCCCGGTTTTCCCTTACGTTCCGGATCAGGCGACACTGAACCGGGTGCTCTCTATGTGGTGCCACAACGCCGGCATCGAGAAGCACATCACTATGCACTGCATGCGTCACACGTTTGCGACGCTGCAGTTGGCCGAGGACACGAAGCTGCACGTCCTGTCGGCCATGCTCGGGCACTCGGACATCAAGACGACGCAGATTTATACCAGGACGCTCGACGAGGATCTTTCAGCGGCTGCCGGGCGAGTATCGATCGGAGAAGATGCACCACTGTTGCGCCTGGTGAAATAGATGGTGTTGAGGTCTAATAATCAAACCAAAGGAGAGATCATAATGCCTGAAGCAAAACAGAAGATGTCGGCATGGAAGAGGCTTGGGATAGGCGCGTTCGTTGTCTTTATCGTTATCCCGGCGTTCTTGTCGATGTTCGCCCAAACGTCATCGAAAGCAACGAAGGAGAATAAGCCGGCCGCCACGACCGTCTACGATTCGTTGGCATATTATTCCGATGTCGTCAAGCGGATTCAGGATCGGTATGCGGAGAATCAGAAGAGCCTCAAAGACCACTATGCCTCACAAGAGGGATTAATCCAAACCACCAAAGATTTCAATATGGTCGGGTGGCTTGAAGCGATCAGGCCAAGCATCAAAGACTGTAAGAACGACGATGAGAAGTTCATCGTATCGACATCCAAGGTACTGGCTGAAAAGTTGCCTCGACAGATTCGCGTTATGGCGGCATCGGCGGTAGAAGAGAATTTCGTAAATGGCGGGATGGATGTTCAGGTCTCAGCCGTAGGCCCGGAAAACAAGACGCTAAAAATCAAATATGCACTCATGAGTCGTCCAATGGTATATCAGTTCGAGAACGTTCATAAAATGCCAGAGGCAGCAAGATCAAGAGGGTTCGAAAAGATCATCTATACGAACGGATTTTCTTCTGCATTAGGAGAGACCTGGACGGTTGACCTGAAAAAAGAATAGGGCTCTTCGCATTCCGTGAAAAAGGAAATGCCCCGGACCTATCCGGAGCACTCACTTCATCCCACTAAAAAGCCCCGGTTTTATCCGGGGCTTCGTCTTTCTCCTCTTCACGTAGCACCCGATACAATCGCCTGACCAAGCTGGCGATCTCTGCATCTCTTTTTGAGATGCATTGTGTAGGTGTCTCACCCATCCTCACATCTCCAATCCCGGTTAAATACCATTTAGGATTGATTCCGATAAGTACAATTTCTTGTAGCAGATTTGATGCCTTGCAGTTGTTTGTGTTGTTGATGAAGTTCGATACGTGATTCGGCTTTTTCCCGATGAGTTCCGCGAACGCCTTTAAATCCATCCCCATTTCATCGATTACACGCTGAAGATTCCTTCCGATCTCCCGCTCCCCAAGAACCACGACCGACTTTTTGTTCATTTTTTTTCTCCTTTGGTACAAATTTTTGTTGGATTGAGTTACAAATTTTTGTACTATTAAGTGAGCACAACGGCGGCAAAATGGCCGCACGAAGGAACCAAAAAGATAACAGATGACACAGGCAATTAAAACCCGGTTTTCCCGAGGTACGGTAAGGGAGGGATTCGCGGAGGCCGTGCTAAAAGAGTCAGGGCTGACTTACACGGCCTTCCGATCTCGCGTATTGAGGGCACTGGAACCCAACGCGACAGCTCTTGAGCTTACTGCGCTCGATATATGCACTCAGATCGAAGCAGCACGAACAGCAAAAGAAAAGTCCATCAAGACAAAGATACGGAAAATCCACGCTGCAAAACAGCAGGAGGGATAGGACAATGGATGATTTGCTATCAGAGATTCGGGCATTGCGCGACGAGATTGTCGGGCTGAAGACTGAGGTTGCGAAGCTTTCTCGGGACAAAGGCCTGCCGACGGAAGAGGCAAAACACGAGGTCGGATGCTCGGCTCAGACGCTGAGGAAGCTGGCGAAGGCAGGGAAGATTCCTTACTCACGCCTGGGAAAAGACTTTCGGTTTTCCCGTGCTGACCTGAAGGCGTTCCGTGAGTCTCCGGCAGGATCGAAGGCGATTGCCAAACTGGAAGAGATGAATCAAAAACGCAAGAGGAGCGTGCCCTATGAGTGACCAGGAGTTCTGGACATCGCTTCTGGTGTCGAACGGGGCGATTCTTATCTGTGGATGGCTCTTTGCTCCGACCATCGCAAGGCTTTTTGACGAGAAGTACAACGAGGATTAATCAACAACAAAACAGCGAAACAATGAAACGCACAATCTCCCTCATCTGCCTTGCTGCACTGGCATGCAGCCCGGCGCTCGCGCTGACGAACGGCCACAGCAGCGACACCTACATCACGGACAGCCGCGTCACCAACGCACCGGTTGCTTATGGTGGCACGGGTATCGGCATCGGCATGGGTGGAAGCTCGAAGTCGAACAGCAGCAGCAAATCGAGCAGCACAAGCAAGTCCGCATCCAAGTCGGCCAGCAAGTCGGTGTCCAGTTCTGGCGGTAACAGCCAGACCGTGGAGAGCGCGAAGAACCTCCCGAATCTTCCGTATGCGGCTGATACTGCCGGGCCGCGCAACCCTGACCTCATGCTCAACAACGAGCGCGCCATGATCGAGGCCGCGAACGCAGAGATCGACAGCACGGTCGGCAAGGGCTACGCCATGTCCTACAACTTCTCGGAGCGCGGCGTCACGGCTAAGGTGTGCCACTCCGACACGGGATGCACGGTCCACGTTTTCCCGACCGGAAGCGCGAAGGGTATTACTCCGGCCCTCCTTGAATCGGTCGCGCAGGCGTCGGTGGTAAAGATCAACATGAAGCTGCATCTGGTTGGCCGGTACGTGTCCCTCGAGAACTACTCGAACGGTATGGGCGCGTCGGTATCGCCGGCAGGTAGCGCGGCGAACGCGGATCGCGGGCTTGTCGGCGGAGTGGCTTCGGCTCTCACCGGCAACAAGGGGCGCACGTCTGAGCGGGCGCGTGTTGAGCTGGTGTTCGAGGGTGGAACCCAAACGGAGAGATGATGGACTGGATCAAACGATCGTGGGGGTGGCTGAGGGGGAAGCCGCAGCATTTCGAACTCATCGGCTATGGCATCATGTACCAGGGTGCCGAAAGCTGGCAGTGGAAAAACAACCAGATGGAGGAGTCATGACACACGCTGAGTTTTATGCGGAATCCGGAATCGGAATGGCGCTGGCCGCAGGGTATGAGATGATGTACAACACAGCCCCATCGGCGACCATGATGGCACTTGGCATCGTTGGGCTGATAGTTGGTGGTGTCTGCGGATGCATCATGGCCGCGAAGCTTATCCGTCGGTATCGGAAGCAGCGCAAGCGTAAGCAGCTTTTCCTGCTGGCATGTGACCGACTGGCAATACAACTCAACAACAAAACGGAGTTTTGACGTGGCAAATCAAGAGCATGTAGACCGCTTGAAATTGGGTGTCAAATCCTGGAACGCTTGGCGCGCCGAGAATCCTGATGTGCGGGCCAACCTCGACGGGGCCAACCTCACGCGGGCCAACCTCACGCTGGCCAACCTCACGCTGGCCAACCTCACGCTGGCCAACCTCGACGGGGCCAACCTCTACGGGGCCAACCTCTACGGGGCCAACCTCGACGGGGCCAACCTCGACGGGGCCAACCTCACGCTGGCCAACCTCACGCTGGCCAACCTCTACGGGGCCAACCTCACGCTGGCCAACCTCACGCTGGCCAACCTCGACGGGGCCAACCTCTACGGGGCCAACCTCACGCTGGCCAACGGAAACTCACGAGAGGTCAAGTCAGTGCAGACGACGATATGGGTTGTCACCTACACTGCCGAGGTTATGCAGATCGGATGCCAGAGACACGAGATCGCAAAGTGGTGGGCATTCACCGACGACGAAATCAGCCGGATGGAACGGCGGGCGCTCGAGTGGTGGAAGACATGGAAGCCGATCCTCCAGCAGATTATCGAGGTGAGCCCGGCCATGCCGACGGGATATGTCAAGCAGGAAGAGAGTGGTGACGCATCTGGCGCTCCTGGTGATGAGTGATGCGGGGAATGGAGAAGATAAAAAAAGGGCCGTGTGACTGGCATCACACAGGCCCTTGAGAATAAATCAACAACGACTCAAATCTACGAAAAAACATGGAAATCAAACTACTCAGGCTCGGGCTCAAAAACTTCAAGGGGATCAAGGAGTTCGACTTTGAGCCAAACGGGCAGTCGGCCACGATCTACGGAAGGAACGGGGCAGGGAAAAGCACTGTGGCCGATTCGCTGAACTGGCTGCTTTTTGACAAGAACCAGGCGGGAGACAAGGCTTTCAGCGTCAAGACGCTGGATGAGGCCGGTCTGGAACTGCACAACCTTGAGCACGAGGTTGAGGCGGTGCTTGAGATCGAGATGAGCAAGGACCTGTTCACAGGCGTCATGCTCCGCAAACTGCTCGTCGAGAAGTGGACCAAGAAAAGAGGTTCGCAGAGCCTTGAGTTCACCGGTCACGAGACAACCTACTATATCGACGACGTACCGAAGAAAAAGCAGGAGTTCGACGCCTACGTGTCCGGCCTTGTCCGCGAGGATCTGTTCCGGATGCTCACCGGCATCACCCATTTCAACGCGATGAAATGGCAGGACCGGCGCCGCCTTCTTCTTGAGGTCGCTGGTGATGTGACCGACGCTTCGGTGATCGACGCCCATGGGGATAAGTTCACCGAGCTCCCCGGCATCATGTGCGGACGCACCTTCGACGACACCATGAAGATGTTCAAAGCGCAGCGCCCGAAGATCAATGATGAGCTCGATAAGATCCCCTCGCGCATCGATGAGGCGCAACGATCGAAACCGGGTGACGCCGCTTGCCTCCCGCCGCAGGGTATCCCGGCCTACGATGAGCTCACGGCCAAGCTGCGGAACCTGCAGAACGGCAGGGCAGCGATGCAGGCTGGCGACACCAGTCACATACAGGCAGAGATCAACACCAAGCAGTCAGAAATCAGCCGACTGGCGACCGAGCACAGGGGTAAAGTCATGGATGCCGAGGACCGCCGACGGAAGTTGACGCAGGAGGTTGCCTTGATCACACCGAAGGTTACTGAGCTTGAGTTTTCCATCAAGGCAAAGGAGAGTGAGAACGTGAGGCTTGGTGAGGCCGTCACCGCCGGGAGAATCGATTACCAGGCACTCGCAGCGCGCAAAAAAGAGGGGCGCACATGCTGCCCTACCTGTGAGCAGGAACTTCCGGCCGACAACAGCAGGGCCGCCGAACTGCGCCACAAGATCGAGGGGAACCTGGACAAGGCCATTGCTGATAACATCGCCACCGGAAAGGCCAACAAGGCGAAGATTGAAGAGAACCTGCGCGTCATGGCCGGAGCTCAGGAAGAGATTCAGCGGCTTGAGCATGTAAGGGACTCAAAACAGGCTGAGGCGGATTCCGTTACCATCCCCGAAGGCCCGGACATGGCGAAGCTCAACGCCGAGCTCGAAGAGATCAAGGCCAAGCTAAATTCACAGAGCACTCCGGACACCGCGAAGATCGATGAAGAGATCGAGATTGTTCGGTCGCAGATCAAACAGCATGACGACGCAGCTGCGAACAACAAAGTGGCCGCCAACATTGAGGTTCGAGTGAAGGAGCTGAAGGCCGATCAAAAGCGCCTCGGGCAGGAGATCGACGAGCTCGACCGCAAGCTGATGCTCTGCGAGGACTTCATCAGGGCGAAGGTGAAGATGCTCGAGGGATCGGTGTCAGCAAAGTTCGCGCCGCTGAGCTTCAAGCTTTTTGACGAACAGATCAACGGCGGGCTTGCGGAGACCTGTGAGACGCTGGTCCCGAGTCCTGCTGGCGCGATGGTCCCCTGGAGTGATGCGAATACCGGAGCGCGCATCCTCGCCGGGCTCAAGATAATTGAGGTCCTTGGGATTCACTACGGCATCACCGCCCCGGTGTTTGTCGACAACGCCGAGAGCCTGACGAGCCGGTACCCGGAGATTGACAGCCAGATTATCAGTTTGGTTGCCGTCGACGAAGGGGACTACGACGGATTGCGCGTCGTTGTCCGAGAGATCAGCACAACTTTTTAATCAACTACGGAGACCCAACGCCATGAACCAGACACCATTACCAACCCGCGAAGAGATGACCGGAATGCTCAAGGACGGAATTGTCGAAGTGACCTTCACGAAAAAAGACGGCAGCGAGCGAGTCATGAAGGCCACGCTGAACGCCGACTACATGCCGGAGTCCAGACAGGACATCGAAGACGCCAAGCCGAGGCCAGAGAGCAGCAACCCCGACTTGATCAATTGCTTCGACGTAGAGGCCGGTGGGTGGAGATGCTTTAAGCTGTCGAGCTTGGTCGCCCAGCCGATTCCGGTAAAGGCTTCGGAATCTGACTGCGAAGGACAGGGATGTGAGGATTGCCAATGCGGCATTGAGGCGCAGTACAACGACAGATAACCAATCAACTACGGAGAACACGACGATGACACAACAACAGAACGGAACAGCGATACAGAAGAGCCCCGGCACCAGGATGAAGGCGATACTGGATTCATCGGCCATGCAGGACCTCATCAAGGGCACGCTCAAGGACAAGGCCGAGCTTTTCACCGCCTCGATTCTTGAGGTGTTTGCCGCCGACAGCTATCTGCAGAAATGCGACCCTGCTGCAGTTGCCCGTGAGGCGATGAAGGCCGCGACACTGAACCTTCCCTTGAGCAAGGCACTCGGATTTGCCTGGGTGGTGCCTTTCGGTGGCGTACCGACCTTCCAGATCGGATGGAAAGGCTATGTGCAGCTTGCGCAGCGCACCGGCCAGTATCGGTTCATCAACGCCGGCCCGGTGTTCGAGGGAGAGCTCCGGAAGGTGTCTAAGCTCACCGGTGAAGTTGACATCGAGGGCGAAGCGGTAAGCGACAAGATCATAGGGTTCTTCGCCCACATCGAGCTGACCAACGGGTACAGCAAGAGCCTGTTCTGGAAGGTCGATAAGATGACGGCTCACGCGATCAAGTACAACCAGCAGTGCAAGAAGGCCGGTAAGCTGCAGGGCGTGTGGGCTTCGGACTTCGAAGCGATGGGAACTAAGACGGTTCTTGCCACGCTGATCCGCCGCTACGGCATCATGTCAACGGAGATGCTTGGAGTGGTCCGGGAGGATGAGGACGCCGAGGACCGCGCAAACAGAGAGATCAACGACCATGCAAACGCCGAGACGATAGGTTTCAGTGCAACGGTCGTGACCGAGGACGGAGAGCCCGTAAACGCAGAGACCGGTGAAATACTTCAGGCTGAGACATCTGAAGCTGAGCCGAAGCAGAAGGGCCCCGGCGATATGGACGAACCGCCTTACTGAGGCACAGGCTGCACCGGCCGGCATGATCCGGAAAGGGAGGACTCGGGTGCAATACCCTCAGCAGCCACTAAGACCAAACATTGGATCTGGTAGATCAAAGGCCCTATAACAGCGACGGAGTGCAAATGTCAAAAAATCATGAAAAAGAGTTTGAGGCAATATTTCTTGAACGTTTTTACATGGACGGAAAAGATATGAGATACCACGAGACTCTTGTAGGTGGTGTTCTTCGGTTTGGCAATAGAAAAAAGATCAAGGAAGGGAGTATTGCCGGGCACGCTGACCGTCTCGGATATCTCAAAGTTGTTGTTTGTGGCGTTGAGTTTTGCGTTCATCGCATTGCATTTTTTCTATATCACGGGTACTGGCCTATAGAGGTTGATCATATCAACAGGGATAAAGCAGATAACAGAAAAGATAACCTTAGAGAAGCATCGAGATTAACCAATTGCCGAAACAAAAGCATGATGAAAAATAACACGTCAGGAATAAACGGCGTGTCATGGGATGCAGAAAGCGGAAAATGGAAGGCAAATATCAGAGTCAATAAACGGCTTATAAATCTTGGCCGGTACGCAAACATTTGCGATGCCGAATCAGTCAGGGTAGATGCAGAAAAAAGGTATGGATTTTATCCAAACCACGGGAGGCGCAATGCGGTTTGAATCATATGCAAGTGGATCATCCGGAAATTTATATGGACTGTATGACGACCAAACGTCCATCCTTATTGAGTGCGGCCTGCCATATGCGGAGATGCAGAGGCTGCTTCCAAAGGCACCGACGAGCTACGACGCCTGCTTTGTGTCGCATCGGCATGGGGACCATTGTAACGCAAAGACATGGGCGGAGATTGAAAACCGCGGAGGACTTGTTTTGACCGGTGATCAACTTGCAGCCATAACCGTTGGGCGGTTCAGGGAATTCATGAGGGTAAAGACGATAGATGTGAAGGCATTTCCCGTGCAGCATGATGTTACGAACTACGGCTTCATGTTCCGTGGAGCCGACGGTGAGACCTGCGTTTTCCTGATCGATACGTTCTACTGCCCAGTTGTCCCGAATTTCTCTCCGACGATCATCGCGATCGAATCGAATTACGCGAAGGATCTGATGCAGCCGGGCGACAGCCTCAACGATAGGCTGTTTGCCTCTCACATGAGCCTGCATCAATGCATTGCGACGCTGAAAGCGTGGGATCTGAGCAAGACCAGGGAGATCCACTTGCTCCACATGAGCGACAGCCGAAGCGACGAGGCGCGTTTTATCCGGGATGTCGAAGCGGCGACAGGGATACCAACAATCGCAGCACCAAAAAGGAGGAAGATATAATCATGGGACGCACGAAATGCGATGATTGCGGCGAGATGACGACAACGCCGATATCTGGGTCGATCTACCGTGGACGCCTGATCGAGCCTGAGTTCGAATCCGTCTGCCGTGAGTGCTACGGGAACCGTGTGCTGAAGGCAGACGACGAATTTCCTCAGTATGCCCTCCGGTAGCCGCGGCCCTGGTATCCGCAAATGTCCCTGAGATGGCATGGAGGATTGCAGCATGACCCCGATCATCATCATAGCGATATGGGCGCTTGGCTTCGGTATAACCTGGCGATTTATGGCGAACGCAACACACAACAACGGAGAACAACCATATGAAGTACTCACAGATTGAACAGATGGCCGAGGCTGAAAAGCCGCGCAAAATCCGGCAATACTATTTCCGGATGAGCGATTGCCGTGCGAAGGAGGCGCACGATCCAGATTGCATCTGTTGGCATGATGAGGGCACCGGACCATTACTGCATAGTGAGGCCGACCGGTTAGAATTAAAGTGGCGGGATAAGCCCTGCCCCGACTGCCAGCCACAACCCGATCAAGAGTTTGAGGTTATCGTAATAAATCAAATTCTTGGCAACTCGCGCAGGGTGCTGACGTTGAAGGAGATTAAGGCATACAATCTTTGCGCGTATCAGTGCGCCCTGAAAGCGTCAAAAGACGGGGGGTCGCATACGGAGGGGATGTGGACCGTCAAGCCATTCAAACTTATCGAAGCGGATCCACAACTCGCCGAGAGCTTTGATTTTATCGCGAAGGAGGAAAGATGGGTAGCCAGGGGAAATAAATACTACGACAAACACGACAACGCCGTGGCTGATCTTGAGGATCACAACGTCAGTATCGACCGACTTGTTGCCACCCACAACCACGAGATCGAATCCATAAAACAGGAATCAGCGCCCCTCGGCGAAGAGTACACGGAAGGAATTTGTTCTGACGGATCCGCCATACTCTGCGACGGGATTATGCTGACCATTTCGGAAGTTCTGCGCAGGCTTAATGAGTATTCGAGATGGAACGAGAAGTACGGATCCGAGATAGCCGAGAAGGACAAGGCGATTGCGGAGCTGGTGGCCTTTATCGCTCAGGCAGGGTATTGGGAAGAGCTGGATGAACAACAAGCGGATAACCTTGTAGCAAAATACGAGGTGACGAAATGACTGACATACGAGACACCAGAGCGATGAACCGCGGGTCCGATGAGGGATACCTTGACGGCATTCCATACCCGATGACTCCCGCAGAAGCCGCAAAAGCAAATGTGATCGACAAGCTACGCCAGCAACTGGCCGACAGCCAGAAGCGGGTGGCGGAGTTGGAGGACTTGGACGTTGTGCGATGCACGGCACTGAGAAACCTTAATGATGACGCAACAAGAGCTGAAGCCAAGCTTGCCGCCCTGACCACGCCTCGAGATGGTGACGCGGTCATGGATGCACTGGATTCGCTACAATGTTTTGTGATGAACCCACCGCATTGCGGTCGCAGAACGGTTGAGTATGAATTTGAAAAGTTCCGCGCCGCAGTCATCGCCGAGCGGGCAAGCAACGCGGCGGAGAACACGGCGCTACGGGCGCAAGTTCCGACGGTGGTGATACCGGAAAATATATCGATTTACGAAAGCGGGCATGGATGGTGGGTAAGGGCATGGGTTTGTCCATCATGCAAAACTCGGAAGGCCAAAGGCACAGAACACAAGGGAGTGATTCCGGATGGCGATAAGTTTTGCTCATGCGGAGCAAAGCTTGACTGGTCACAGGAGGCCGCCTCATGACCACGAAACGCACCGTTCGCCCCTTCACGCCCCAGGAGCGCGAGGCACGTCACATCATCGGCAAGGGGTGGAGCGTCTGCGACAACCTCAAGCACAAGTCACGTCAATACGCTCCATTTGCGGCTGTCGTCGTCTATCCTGACAGATCCAAGAAGTTCGTCGGCATCGGCCAGACTCGTGAGGAGGCTGCCCGCCTGGCGGTATCTGCCGCCCATGATGAGCACACGCTGGATTGGAAAAAGTCGGTAGCCTGGTTTCGCGTTTTCGGATGGGAACTCAGTTATGACGACGCCTTTTCGGTCTATACCCGAGTCAGCAGAAAGAAAGGTTGGCAGGTAAAAAGGAATAACGGAGGGTACACGGCGCATGTTGGTTTTGACGATAAAAACCTGAAGTACATCGGTATTAAACCTACAAAGAAATACGCAATTAGCCTTGCATTAAATACGGCAAAAACCATGAACTATTACAACGAAAGCGCTACAATTATCTGGCTTCAGCGTCACGGTTTCGAAGACCTGATACCGCTCGCGAAAGTCAGTAAAAAGGAGGGCAAGGCAGCATGAGCATTTACTCTGACACCATCGACCATTACGGCCCGTCATTGCAGCTTATCAAGGCTGGAGAAGAGATGGCCGAATTTGCCGCTGAATTGATTCACTACGGCATCGATATGCAACTCGGCCAAAAGCCAAAGAACGGTCATGATCTGGCTGAAGAGTGGGCGGATGTCGAAATCATGCTCAAGCAGGTTGAGATCATTTTATACCATCTCAAGGGTGATAAACACCAAGAGAAAAAACGAAAGCTTGACCGGTTACATGACATGATAACTCAAAAGCAAGATGCGGTTATCGATATCGAAAAACTCGGCTGCGGGATGGTTGGAGCGGGAGATGCATCATGAAATCCAATCATGCCCCCATAGACCCAAAACGCTGCCCTGACTTCTTCGATGGCCAGAAGATCACAAGGAGTGCCCGCAACCGCATCAACCGTCGAGAAGGAGATGAGGCTCAGGAGATTGTTGAGCGGTTCATGCGAGAGCAGGGGTTTCGCTGTGTCGAGCGGATCGAGACGGGGTTTTCGGTCATCAGGAAGGGTCGGCAGATCGTTGGAGCATTCCCGAAGCGAGCCGTCAGCGGTGACATTAAAGCCATCGGGAGCCGAAGGAAAGCCGTCCACGTCGAGGTTAAGCACCGTCCTGGCGACCGCTTGCTTTGGTCGGCATTTGAGAAGCACCAGATAGAAGCCATGGAAAACGTCACAAAGGCCGGAGGAATGGCTTTCGTCGCCTGGGTGACCTCCTTGTACCCCCCGAAGCTCTTTTGGCTCTTGTGGCCGATACCAGGCTTACGGAAAGGTAAATCACTGACCCATGAGGATGCGACTAAGCATCGTGGTGATCATTTCGGATTCGTCAACGGCACTAACCCCATGTAGTCCATGCACTACTACCATTTCCATATCGGCGACTATTCCAGCCACACAAGGCATCTCACCGTCATCGAAGATATCGCATATCGACGAATGCTGGACTTTTACTACCTGCACGAGCAACCGATCAATCCGGATAAGATCGCCAGAATGATCGGGATGAAGGAGTACAAGGATGATGTTGCTGAGGTTCTGGACGAGTTCTTCGAAAAGACAGATCGAGGCTATATCAACCAGCGAGCAGACGAAGAGATAGCGCAATACAGGGAGTTCATCGAGGCAGGAAAGCGAGGGGCGGCCAAGAGGTGGGGAAAGGATCAGAATAGGGGTAATGATGGCCCCCCTAATAAGGAGGGTAATACCCCCCCTAAACAAGGGGCAATACCAACCATCCCCATAACCCATAACCCAGTAACCAACTCTAAGAGTAGGGGAACGACGAGCGTTCCCAACCCTGGGTTCTCTGATCGATTCGTTGTTGAGGTATGGCCGTTCTTCGCCAAGAATAAGAAGGGTGCATACAAGAACATCGTGACCCAGGGAGTAGCGATCCGGAAGCTGTTCGAGTTGTGCAAGGGTAACGAGGCGGATGCGGTAGAGGCATTGAGATCGACATTAAGCAACAATTATCAGGGCTTTGACTGGTGGTTTGACAGGAAGCGCAAGGAGGGAACAAATGGAATACCAGCGAACAACAAGCATCGGCACAGCGAGTTTTTCGACAAGCTTGTCGAAAACGTCCGGGCAGCCAACGAATCGCGAGATGCCGCAATCGAAAGCGATGGAGATCATCCAGGAGATGCAGCAGTCGGTCGGGAAGTGGTATACCGAGGCGATGCTCAAATTTTACAACCCGTCGGTTGCAGACAGGAAGGCTGAGGAATTCATCCTTGGGCTTGCCAGGCTGTTTGATGAGTACCGGGTTTCCGACAGCGAGTTCACCGCGATCAGGCGCAGGATTCGCGAGACGACTTTCTCAGGAACCAGCTACGCCCCGCTTCCGAGTGAGCCGCAGCTGATAGAGCTGATCATCGATGTGCAGCGAGGGCAGGCGGTCAACAACCAGGGCGCCGACCATCATCCGACCATGCCGGCCACGGAGACGAAAGAGGACGAGTTCGGTGTCATGATCTGCGGAGACGGAGAGAAGGTCGTCCGTGACCGGTATTTCTTCCGCAACCTGGTCACACTCGGCGAGGCTCTCGGGAAATACCAGTACCCCCCGCACTGGATCGATGAGGCTGTCTTGCTCATGGACGAATGGCACCGGGATGCCTACAGAAGGTCAACTGATGATGCTGAAAGGATGATGTTGCTTCGGATCTACTATGGCGGTCTTAACTTGCCTCCAAGGTCGACAAGGACGACGCGAGAGGTTGATGGATTGCGAGAGCGCGGAGTATACCGTCGGGAATTATGGAGTCGTTACGAAAACCAATCACGCTAACCACAAACACGGATTACCCCCATGACTGAACGGGTTGATGTAGTTCTCGGAATGCGGTGCAAAATCATCGAAGAAAAGCGATACGTCGAACTGCACCTGATTGATCGGCATCATATCGTTCGCGAGAAAAGCCTCGAGCGCGCTACGATTGTTCTCGGAAACTGGTTGTCCAGGCGCGGACACCTGAAAACCGATCAGGTCGACAGGGAAATGTTGGTCAGGGAAACGCTTCGGTCAATCCGGTTACCGATAAAGCCGATAAGCGTAACCCGGAGATTATGGGTCAGGCGCCAGAGCGGAAAATACGAAATTCGGGTAAAGCTCTGGGTGGACGGCACGCGTCAGGTCTCAGTGCACTTCACGACCACAAAGACCGAGCATGAAGCCGCGATGAAGTCTATTCGCCTTTGCGAGATCATCAATGCCGAGATCATGGCCCGTCAGATTCCCACCCCCGAAACTCATGATCAGCCTCGGGTAACTTCCGGTTATGGCAAGTAAATCGCGAAATAAGCTCACTCCGAAGCAGGAAATGTTCTGCAGGGAGTACCTCATCGACCTGAATGCGACTCAGGCCGCCATACGGGCCGGGTACAGCTCAAAAACAGCCGGTCAAATAGGTGAGCGGCTGTTGAAAAAAGTTGAAACACAGCATCGAATACAGGAGCTACAAGCCAAGCGATCCGAAAAAACAGACATCACCGCCGAACGAGTGCTCTCTGAATACGCGAAGCTGGCCTTCACTGATCTCCCTGGCATCGTGACGTTCAACGGCGTGAGTATGTCGGTGGCCGACTTCGATACACTAACTCCCGAGCAGCGAGCATGCATCAAGAAGTTCCGCGTCAAGACCGAAACGAAGATGATTGCCGGAAATCCTACTCCGGTCGATGTCGTCGAGGTCGAGCTTCACAGCAAACAGGCGGCACTCGATAGCATCGCCAAGCATCTTGGGATGTTTGTCGAGCGCAAGATACTGCAAAACCCCGATGGAACGCCTTTGATGCAGCCAACAGGCAAGACGCGCCAGCAGATTGTCGATGAAGCTCGAGAATGGGGTATCAGCGCAGAAGAGATCGGCCTTGGGGACGGTGAGGGATGATTGCTGTTGCTGCAAAGAATCCAATGCTCAGGGCCGCGAAAATGCTTGAGCTAAAAAAGTCAGCGCTAATCCTGAAGGCCCGGGCAGATTTCCGCGTGTATCGTCGCCTGATCAATCCAAGACTGAAAGGCGGGTGGTTCCGTTGCGCGATCGAGACATCCTTGATGCAGTGGTGGGCGTCGTATGTCGCTGGTGATCGGCCTGTACTGTTGCTGTCAACACCTCCACAGCATGGGAAATCGATCCTGATCATTGACTTCATCTCATGGGTTGCTGGCCAAGATCCAGACCTTCGGACTATCTTCAGCAGCTTCTCTGACCGCCTGGGCGTTCGCGCTAACTTGAAACTGCAGCGCATCTACGACAGCAGCATCTACCGGCAAATATTCCCAGATACAAAGATCAACACCTCGAACGTCGTGACCATTTCTGGCCAGTATCTTCGAAACAGGGAGATTCTTGAGTACGTCGGTAAGACCGGGTATTTCAGGAATACGACCGTTGGGGGGCCAGTGACTGGCGAGAGTCTTGATATCGGCATCATCGATGATCCCGTCAAGGGCAGAGAAGAGGCTAACAGCCCCACTATGCGGGAAAAAGTCTGGGACTGGTACACCGACGATTTTGGGACCAGGTTTAGCGATGTCGCCGGATTAATCCTGATCATGACACGCTGGCATATTGACGACCTGGCTGGGCGTATTGTTGAAAACGATCCGCGCGCCAAAGTGCTCACGTTCAAAGCGATCGCTGAAGAGGACGAGGAACATCGAGTCGAAGGTGAGGCGCTATTTCCGGAGTTGAAGAGTTTGTCGTTCCTGCTCGATAAAAAGGCCGTTATGCGGTCGGCATCGTGGAAATCGCTTTACCAAGGAAGCCCGATCATCGACGAAGGTGATATGTTCCGTCCCGACAGCATCAACATCATCGATGTGTTGCCGGCGAACATCAAGCAGTCAGTCAGGTATTGGGACAAGGCCGGAACCGATGGCGGAGGTTGTTATACGGCTGGAACCCTACTGTATCTGCTTGACGACAATCGCGTCGTCATTGGCGATGTTGTCCGCGACCAAGTTGCAGCCGGTAGACGAGAGCGGATGATCCGTCAGACAGCCGAGATCGATGGAGTGAAAGTCGAGGTGTGGGTGGAAGAGGAGCCGGGAAGTGGCGGTAAGGAGTCTGCCGAGAACACAATTAGGAACCTTGTTGGTTACCGAGCGAGATCCGAAAAGGTTACCGGAAGTAAGGAAACGCGGGCCGAACCGTTTGCCGCTTATGTCGAGTCCGGGAACGTTTCCATGATACGCGCCGCGTGGAACAAACCGTTCATTGATGAGATGCGCCTATTCCCGAACGGGAAGTATAAGGATCAGATTGATGCCGCGAGTGGAGCGTACAACAAGCTAACCCTCGGCATACGAAGCACTGGCTGGCTCGACTGGATCGAGCGCAAGGCACTGGAAAAAGAGGCACAGGATAAAGCGGATCGCGAAGGCGCCGCAGCATAAAACACAACTCAAAGAGCACCTGACCAATGGCAGATATCCGCACACCAATCAGCCCAGACCTGATGAACGTCAAGATCATCGGCGGCAAGTTCGTTTCCGATAGCGCCTCTCCCGAAGAGCAGAGCGCCGGATCGTTTTTCGGACCGATGGAGTCCTTGAAGCCGATCGCGCCACCTGCAGCAGCCGGCCGAGCATTCGACTACCCGGTCGGCGTCAACATGCTTATCAGGCCACGCCAGCAGGACGGGCGAGGTATAGACTTCGACCAGCTCCGCGCCTTGGCTGAAAATCTCGGGATCCTCCGGTTGCTCATTGAGACCCGGAAGGACCAGATGGCCAAGATGAATTTTCAGTTTCAGATTCGAGGAACAGAGAATCGTGACGGCCGGTGCGAAGAGGTCGAGAACTTCCTCCGGTTCCCGCAGCGCCGAGACGACGACCGGCCCGAAGCACCACGCCCTGAACTTGACTGGTACGACTGGAGCCGCATGCTCGACGAGGACATGCTGGTCATTGATGCCGCGACCGTCTGCCCAAGGTTCACCAGGGGAGGCAAGCTCTTCTCTCTCGACATCATCGATGGCGCCACGATCAAGCGCAACGTCAATGCCTGGGGTCGCACTCCATCCCCGCCAGCGCCGGCATATCAGCAGATCATCAAGGGCATGCAGGCTACAGACTACACCGCCGACGAGCTGATCTACCGCCCGAGGAACCGCAGGTCAAGCAAGCTCTACGGATACAGCCCGGTGGAGCAGATCGTATTCGATGTCAATACGGCGCTCAGGCGGGCGCTATCGGTTCAGGAGTATTACACCCATGGCTCAATGACCGACCTGTTGTTCGGTTGCCCGACTGAATGGCAGCCTGACCAGATTGATCGGTATGAGCAGCGCTTCAACGAACTGCTTTCAGGCAACACGGCGCAGCGCAGGCAGGCTCGGTTCCTTCCGGGCGATGTGAAGCCCTTCAACACGAAGGAGGCGATCCTGAAGGACGACTTTGACGAGTGGCTTGCTCGTATCGTGTGCTTCGCGTTCTCCGTCAGCCCACAGCCGTTTGTGAAGGAGATGAACCGGGCGACAGCGCAGACGGCGCAAGAAGCCGCCATCACCGAAGGCTTGCAGCCACTCATGCAGTGGAAAAAGAGCTTACTTGAGCACATCGTGGCTCAATTTATGGGATATCCTGAACTGGAACTGGTATGGATGCCGGAGAAAGATCCGGATCCGAAAGACGAGGCGGACATCAGGCTCAAGACCGCACAGGCCGAAGCGATCGAGATCAACCAGACTGGAGTTCTTGATGTGAACGAGGCCCGCACGAAACGCGGTATGGAGCTGCTCACTCCGGAAGCGCTTTCCGATCGTCTGGATGCAATCGCGCCACAGTACCCACCAATGTTCGCGACGGCAGGACAGGGTGGCGGACAAGGTCAGGGGGAGCCAAAGCCGGGCGAGAATATCGGCGGCAAGCCAGGCAACAATGAGCCTCCGGCATTCGGGAAGCTGCAAAAAAAAAAGACATATCCGGTGACACACGGTCGCGCAGGGGCGTAGACAAGCTCAGGCGCGACATGGATAAGGCTATCTCCGAGTATCTTGCCGAAAAGTCCGGTGGAATAGCTGAGGAGATCGTTAGTCTCTTCGAGGAGTGGGAAGGCTCAGAAGCCGCAGAGTTGATCTCCGAGGTAAGTATCGATTTCACGAGTTTGGCCGATGATGTGGTGGACTACTTGACCAAGGCCGCCAAGATCGGGGCTGGTGAGGTGGTTGCACAGATCCGGATCGATGACAAGGGCGCTACGGATCTGGCGTTCACTGCCGCTGAGGATTACGCCAGAGACCGAGCCGCCGAGATGGTTGGTATGAAGTGGGTGGACGGTGAGCTTGTCGAAAACCCGAACGCTGAATGGGCGATCACGGACAGCACAAGGGAAGAGCTTTCGGCACTGGTACAGGATGCCATCGATAACGGCATCGGAGCCAAGGAACTTGCGGCGAACATTGAGGACAGTACCGCATTCTCCCCTGAACGCGCCGAGATGATTGCACGGACCGAGATCATCAATGCATATGAGGGCGGCGGAAGGGCAACAGCAAACTCGGCGGCTGAGATGGGCCTTGATATTGTGAAGTACTGGCTCACCAGTGGCGAAGGGGAAAGCGTTTGCGACATCTGCCAGGAGAACGAGGACGCCGGTACGATCGAGCTCGACGACGAGTTTCCGAGCGGCGAACAGTTTCCCCCGGCTCACCCCAGATGCGAGTGTGTGGTGGTTTATCAGGAGCGGGAAGCGGGGGATGAATCAGTGTGACGTTGCGGCAATTTGCCATAGCCCGGATAACCTTCGGGCTTTTTTATTTCCCGCAAAAATCCCACCCCCGAAAGTATCCTCTTTGCTCTTGTAGCTTTCCGGAAAAGTCTCAGACCATTTACCCGTTTGAACCAAAAGGAAAGCTCATGAAGATGGATTTATTCGCCCGGCTCAGCAAGGTTGACGAAGCAAAGCGCGAGGTGTGGGGTGTCGCTGTCGCTGAGGTCCCTGACAAGTCGAAGGAGATATTCGATTACGCCACCAGCAAGCCAAACTTTGAGAAGTGGAGCGGCGAAGTGTCTGCCGATACTGACGGGGCATCCCTTGGCAACCTTCGTGCGATGCACGGGAAGGTGGCCGCCGGAAAACTCACCTCCATCGAGTTTGACGATGAGAACCGACAGATTGAGGTCGTGGCCAAGGTTGTCGATGACAACGAATGGCAGAAGGTCATGGAAGGCGTCTACACTGGGTTCTCCATCGGCGGCGATTATGTCAAGAAGTGGGCAGACGGCAACCTGACCCGCTACACCGCCAATCCGAACGAGCTGAGCCTGGTCGACAGGCCATGCGTTCCGACGGCAAAGTTTTACCAGGTCATCAAGGCCGATGGTACCACCGAAGAGCACAAGCTCAAGATCGAGAAGGTTGAAAGTGTTGACCTGAAAAAGTACCTCGGGGAAAGCGTGTTCGACGTGCGACAGGCATCCTACCTCCTCAGTGATATGCTGAGGTTGATCGGTGACGAATCCGGCGAGGCCGAGAAAAACCCTGACCAGATCGCAGACCTCAAGGCTGCCATCGACCGCATGAAGTCCTTTATCGCCTCGGAAATTGCAGAGCCTGATCCTGACCTTGAAGCGCTCGCAGCCTCCGCAGCCTCCGCAAGTCAAACAGCCGCACCGCTCGAAATGGCAGAAGGCGCCGGTGAGCTGCAGAAGGCCGGCAAAGAGATCAGCGCCAAGAACGCCGAACACGTCCAGCAGATCCACGACCATTCTGTCGGTATGGGTGCCGAGTGCGCAGGCGGTGCCGAGAAGGTCGATATGGCCGGAGCAATGGCCAAAGCCGAGGGCTTGGAAAAATCGTTTGGCGACATGAACAAAATGCTCGGTGACCTGAGCAAGCGTTTTGACGACCTCGCCAAAAGCCTCAACGACAGCCGAACCGAAAACGCCGAGCTGACCAAGCGCATCAAAGTTCTCGAAGATACGCCGATGCCCGCCAAGGGAGTATCGAACGCAATGGCCTCTTTTGCAAAGTCAGAAGACAATGGATCAGCAGGCGAAGTGCAGAAGCAGTATGACCCGAAGGGCCAAGAAGACGCGATCGCCACGGAACTGGCAAAGGTCTACGCGTCAGGCCCGATCAGCAAATAATCAGTTCTTAACCCAAACCACCGCAGCACCATGGAAACCCAAATCACCGACCAGACGCTTGAGCTCATCAAGAACGCTCAGGCGAATCCTCTGGAAAAATCTTTCTCGCAGCCCGGCACGGCAACGACCGGTCTTGCGATCTACGACCTGGAACCCGTTGTCAGGATGATGGTCCCGGTCAACACCCCGCTCCGCAACTGGATCCCGCGCGTTTCCGGTAAGGGCGGTATTCAGGCCAACTGGCGCGTCTTCACTTCGATGCAGGCCGGCAAGACTCGTTCTGCTATCGAAGAAGGCAAAAGAAACTCCGCTGGCGCGTTCACCGAAGTCGACTACCTCGCCAAGTATGTTGGCTGGGGTGAGGATGACAGCGTGACCTGGGAAGCCATCTACGCCGCGCAGCAGTTCGGCACCGATCCCCGCGTCACCGCCGCAAAAGGCTGCCTGCTCCGTTCGTTCATTGGCGAGGAACGGATGATCCTTGGTGGCAACGGTTCTGCCGTCGCCCTGGGCACTCCGGTTACTCCAACCCTCGCCCTGCAGGATGACAAGGGCTCTCTCGCCGATGCGACGACTTACTCGGTCGTCGTGGTCGCTCTGACCTTCCAGGCATGGCACGACACCTGCGGCCTGAACAACGGCGCTATCGGCCTGATCGCCAACCCTGCTACCGCCAAGGTTCCGGCATCGGTCAGCAGGACCAATATCAACGGCACTACGACCGTCTACAACGGTGGCAGCTCGATCCCTTCGGCAAACCGCACGGTCCTGACGACCAAGGCCGGTCAGGCAATCGCAGCCACTACGACCGCGATTGCTGGTGCGTTCGGCTATGCCTGGTACTTTGGTGCTGCCGGCGCTGAAAAGCTTGTCGCGCTGACCACCATCAACAGCACTGTGATCACGGCCGCCGCAAACGCGAACGCACAGCTGGCTTCTGCGCTGACCGGTACCGACATGTCAAAGAACGCTCTGGAGTTCGACGGCCTCATCTACCAGGCCATCAAGTCCTACACCTCCGGCGTTGGCGGCTACGTGAAGGTGATGGCGACCGGCACGGCCGGCACCGGCACCCCGCTGACCAGCGACGGCGCCGACGGCATTGTCGAAATCAACGAAGCCCTGCAGAACATGTTTGACGTCTATGGCATCGAGCCGAGCGTCATCTACGTATCGAGCCAGGAGTCCAAGAACATCACCAAGAAGGTCGTCACCAATGGCGGAGGCGGAGCCGCCCTGCTTCGTGCAGTGGTCAACCAGGGACAGGAGAACGCGATCAGCGCCGGGTTCCGGGTTACCAGCTACCTCAACCCGTTCACGGGAAAGCAAATCCGCATCGAGACGCACCGATCAATGCCTGCCGGAACCATGCTCCTGATGGCCGAGCAGCTGGATTACCCGCTTGCCGAGTACGGCCAGTACCCGGCCCGTATGCTCATGCGTCGTGAGTACCAGCAGGTAGATTGGGCACCCACTGACAGGTCGTACCAGATGGGCACCTATGCCGACGGTGTGCTGCAGCATGTCGCCCCGTGGGCAATGTCCGTCATTACTAACATCGCCAACGGATAACCGCAACCTCAATAAGCCCCCGGCGCAGTACGGCCGGGGCACTTTTACCATTATGAGCACCACCGTCAAAGTCAAATTCCCGGAAGGTCTTTCCGCAGTCGCCGCAGGAGGTACCCAGTACGCTCCGCTGAAAAATGACCGCATCGTTGAGGTTCCTGTCGAGATCAGGGATCATTTCCTTGCCTTCGGCTGCCTGGTTGTCAGCGAGAACATTCCTGCCGAAGAACCCGAGGTACCTCAGAAAGACCCCGCGGGAGAAAAGGACCCGGCAGCGAAGCCCGTGCCAGCCCCGGCCACGAAGTCAGCATCAATCGAAGTTGCTGACGTAGCCCCTGCAGCTGATCCCAAAAAGTAAGCCTTATGTCCGACCTGACCACAGTAGACGCCGCGAAGGAGTATATCGGCATCGTTTCGCCAGATGCCGATGGCCTCCTGGATGCGCTCATTAAAGGCGAAAGCGCCTTTATCGAGTCGTATTGCTCTCGGCCGTTTTCTGTGCAGGAGCAGTCTCAGTTGTTCCCCGGCAATGGCAAGAGCCAGTGGACGCCAAAGTTTTTCCCGATTACCGAAGTGAAGTCGCTGAAGATCAATGGGATTGCGATCCCGGAGGCTCAAGACATAACCTCTCCCGGATGGTTCCTTTCGAACGATACCATTTATCTCAATGGCTACGCCTTCGCATGGTCTCAGGTCCCGAATTGTGCATGCACCTACATGGCCGGCCTTGTGCCGACGAATGACATCGTGCATGCGTGCAACGAGCTTGTAGCGATCAGGTACAAGGAGCGCGATCGAATCGGAAAATCCTCTGAGTCCTTGGCAGGAGAGACCACAGCATACATCGTCAAGGCGATGCCGGACCACGTGGCCGCGATCCTGAAGCCGTACCGGAGGGTTACCGCATGATCACTGCCGAACTCGTCAAAGGTCAGGATGCCGTCCAGAGGCTGCAGGCGGCAGGCCCAAGGATTGCATCCGCACTTGAAAAGAGTGTGCTGTCCATGGCGATCAAGCTGACGGGCAAGGTCAAGTCTCAGAAGCTCAGCGGTCAGGTGCTGCACGTGCGATCGAACGCGCTCCGCAGCAGTGTCCACTATGAGACGCATTTCGCGCCAACAAAGAAGATGGCTGAAGTTGGAACGAATGTGAAGTACGCAAGAATACATGAGTATGGCGGAAAGATAAAGCACTACGCAAGAAGCCAGCGAGCCTATTTCAGGATGAGTAAGAACGGTGAGGTTGGAAGCCGATTTGTTAAAAAATCAAGAAGCAACTTTGCGCAGTGGGTTACCATTGGCGAGCACTCTGTAGTGATGCCGGAGCGGTCGTTCTTACGATCTGCCGCCCGCGAGCTGATCCCTGAGATCGATTCAGCACTCAAGGAGGCTTTGAACGCTGAACTTCGAAAGCTGCATAAACCATGATCGCCAATCGCGAACAGATCCACGTAGCGCTGTACGAGATGCTGCAGGCAGCCATCGTTGGTGTGAAAACCTGGTCTCGACGGCTTGAAGGCTGGGACAAGTATTCGGGCATAGAGCAGCCGACCATTTCCGTCGTCAAGGGTGGCGAAGTCGTTATGCGGCAGACCGGTATTCCGGCGCATTACGCCATGGACTTTTTCGTTTGGATCTACGTCAGGCACGCGGATAAGTCTGTCGACCCGTCATCGCTCCTGACTGCGTTTTACGACCAGATCGAGGCCGCTCTCACTCCGGCCCCCGGCTTGCCGGAGAACAGACAGACGCTCGGAGGGATGGTGCATGATTGCCGAGTCGAGGGCACCATCGAAACGGACGAAGGAATGCTCGGAGATCAGGCCGTCGCAAAAGTACCGATCAAGATTTTAACCACTTAACACCCAAGACCATGAACCAGTATGGATTTGGCCCCGGTTCGCTCGTTGCGATACCAAAGTTTGATGCGTCGGGCAACGCGATTACCAACCCTACCCCTGTCAAGTTCGGCGCAGTACAGGATGTCGCCTTTGATGGCAGCTGGGAAATCAAAAAGCTCTATGGCCGGGGTCAGTTTCCTCTTGCCGTCGGGCGCGGAAAAGGGTCGATGACCGGAAAACTGAGCTTTGCGCAGGTCAACGGCAGGCTCTACAACTCGCTGCTTTTCGGCCAGACGTTGACGGCTGGGGTGGATGCGGTTTACGAAGACTTCACCGGAACCGTGATCCCGGATACTCCTTACGCGATCACCCCGACCGTTCCGAATGCCGGAACCTGGGCGGCCGATCTCGGCGTCATCAACCTGCTCACCGGCAGCCCGATGACCAAGATCGATTCGGCAGGCACCCCGACGACCGGTCAGTACAAGGTTGCTGCTGGCGTATATACCTTCGCGGCCGCCGATAAGGGGCAGACGGTGTTGATCAACTTCGAGTATACCGGCACATCGACCAGTGCTGCGATCATCGACATTTTCAACATGCCGATGGGGTATTGCCCGTCGTTCCAGGTGGTGTTCACTAACAGCTTTGCAGGCGGCAGCGAGATGATCATGCTGACAAACTGCGTAGCAACGAAGTTCGCGTTCCCGACCAAGCTCGACGACTTCACGCTTCGATCAATCGATTTTGAAGCGTGCGTGGATCCGACCACGAACAAGCTTGGCAGAATCGCAACCACGGCAATGTAATAACGGCTGAACAGCCAAAACGCAAACAGAAGCATCATGATCCCAGGCGTAAAGCACACCTTTCCGGGCGGCAGGACGATTATCCTGCCCCCGCTTTCTATCAGTGCCCTGAAGCTGCACAAAGAAGATATCAAGGCGATCAGGGACGACCCGAACAACATCGACAATTTCGACAAGGCTGTCGGGGTCATCGCGGCTGCGGCAAAGCGGAACTACCCGGACATCACCGAGTCCGAGATTGAGGATATGCTTGATGTGAAGTCCACCTGGAAGGCGTTCTCGGTTGTCATGGGCGTCTCGGGAATGGAAGAGACGACGGGAGAGAATGACCCGGGGGAAGCGAATCCGGTGCCGGAGAAATAGACCTTGATGAACTGACCATCCACCTCGTCATGAGCACCGGCATGAGCCTCTACGAAGTGGATGAGCAGTTTGATATTCCGCGAGTGAAGGCGTTTTACGCCTACTGCCGTTACAGCCCGCCCGTGCATATCGCTGTTGCGCGCGGGATCCTTGGAATCAAAATGCCCGAAAAGGTCGACGACAAAGACCGCGAAGACTTCATCATGAGCATGCTACAATGAGTTTCGACCAATCACAAGATACCGTCTGGCGGTTCGGCGCCGATACCTCCAACCTCGAAAGCGGGGCGAAGCGGGCATCTGATGCCATCAAGCAGAGCACCGAGCAGTCAAAGGCGGCTTTTGGCAGCGCACATGGCGTGGTTGACGGTCATGTGCAGGGAATCCTCGGATCATTTGGGCACCTGCAAGAGGGAATGAAGGGTGGTGTGGAAGGTATCGCCGGGGCCTTCGAAGGGCTTTCCGGTGTGATCGGTACGTTCACGGGCATTCTTGCCGGCGGTGCGATCTTCGCTGAGTCCGTCCACGCCATCGTCGAAGAGGGCGCAGAGGTCCGCAAGCTGATGAACACCTTCGGCATGGCGTCAGATAAGGCCCTTGACCTCAATATGAGCCTGAAGCTTGTCGGCATGTCGTCGGATGAGTATTCCGGAATGGCGATGAAGCTTGACCGGCAGCTCAAGATGAACGAGGGCTCACTGAATAAACTCGGCGTCGCCACTCGTGGCCAGAACGGGCACCTACTCGATCAGCAGACCCTCATGCAGAACGCCTCAAAGACCATGATGGAGTATGAGGCGGGCAGTAACCGTAACGCGGTCGCCATGCAGCTCTTTGGTCGCAGCGCAAATGAAGCACAGGCCTTGACGCGCCTCAACAACGAAATGATGGAGCGCGGCGCCAAACTTTCTAAGGATCTGGGCGCACAGATGAGTGGCGCGACGCTTGAGTCAATCCGGCAGTATAAGATCGAGATGGCCGCTGTCGGGATCGTCGCTGAAGAGTTTTTCCAGAATATCGGCGAAGGAATGCTTCCGGCGCTCACAAAACTTGGCGCGACATTTGAGAATATCGGAACCTCAGTCATGCCTACAGTCATCTTTGAGGTCGAGCAGGTAGGGGCATACATTGCCGGCCTCGCTGAAATCGTCGGCTCAGCTTGGGAGGTCATCCGCGACGTGTTCGCGGAATGGGGAAGCGCCATCATGGATGTGTTTGAAGAGATATGGCCTGGCGCGATCGAGCTGTACGAGAAGTACATTGTCAAGGGCAAGGCGGCCATCGTCGGGTTCAAACTGGTATTTCAGGAAGTGTTCGAGGTGATCCGTCTGGTCCTGATGGAAGGGGCCAACAGCTTCCGCACTTTCGGGGAGATTGTTCATGATGCGCTTTCCGGGAACTGGGACGGTATCGGAAACGCCATTCGTGCCGGCGGGGATCGCGCACAGGCGATTTTTCATGAGCATCTCGAGCGAATGAAGGCCGATGCCATGAAGGCCGGTCACGACATCAACAAGGCACTTGCCGGCGGGGAAGGCGAAGGCGCCGCAGCAACGCCGAAAGGCGGCCATAAGCAAGTCGGCGAATTCGGGAAAGACAAGGCCGGCAAGGAAGAGTCGCGCATGAGCCAGTGGGAAGCCGACCTGATGGACCAGCAGATTTACGCCGACGAGGCCGGGATTCTGCATAAAAAGACGCTTGACGAGGACCGCCAGTTCTGGGAGAAGAAACTGCAGATCGCGAACATCACGAAAAAGGAGCTGCAGGAGGTTCACAAGAAGATCGCGCAGATCAACAAGCAGGAGCTGACCGAGAAGATGAAGGATCAGCAGTCCTACGCGATGGAGCAGATCGACGAGGCCATGAGCACTTCAGAGGCGCAGATCGCCATCGAGCAGGAGAAGCTGAAGACCATGCACGACCTTGGCCGGGTGAGCGACACGCAGTACCTTACCGCCCTGCGTGATCTTGAGGATCAGCGGTTCCAGATCGAGCTTGCAGCACAGCGGCAACGCATCAAACTGGCCGAACAGGATCCGAACCACCCCGAGAACGCACGGAAGGCCTACGCGCAGCTATTGAAGCTTCAGCAGTCCTATAACCTCGCACACACCAAGGCCACCAACGATATCACGAAGCAGGAATCGAAGATGTGGACCGACCTCAACAAGTCCATTTCGAACGGCGTCGGACAAGCGTTCGGCGGATTCATCGCCGGAACGAAGTCATGGGCGCAGACCGTCACCACGATATTCCAGAGCGTGCAAAACGCTTTCGCCGACATGATCGGGAAAATGATTTCCGGGTACCTGGAAGAACAGGCTGCGAGTCTGCTTGGTCTCGGAGTGAAGAAGACCGTGGCGGCAGTCACCAAGCATGAGGCGGCTGTGGGGGCATTGGCCTCGCAAGCTGATATTCCGATTATCGGCCCGGCGCTCGGATGGGCGCAATATGCGGCGATCATGGCGATCCCGTCGGCGGCAGGCGGCTACGATATCCCGGCGGGCATCAATCCCTTGACGCAGCTGCATGCCAAGGAGATGGTTCTGCCGGCATCCTTGGCTGAAAGTGTCCGAAATATGACAGCGAGCAACGGTGGCGGTGGCGGGAGCACGGCGGTGCATTTCAATATCAGTGCCATGGACGGGCAGTCAGTCCGGCGTTTCCTTAACCAGAACAAGACCGACATCATGAAGTCGCTGCGAGAGGCTACTCGTAACGGCTCACATCTCGGTCTTCGGCCAACGAGTTAACCTATGAGCTTACTATTTTGCGACGGGTTCGATAATTACGGCAGCATCGATAACATGATGCGTGGCCGGTGGTTTGGAATTGACGAATTCACCACGTTCAGGGCCGGCCGTTTCAACGGTAAGTCGGCAGTGATTGCAGGAGGTTCATTGGCAGTCGGGGCAAACTTGAGCTACGGCGTGCTGGGGTTTGCATTCAAAGAGGATGGTGGTGGCGCTTCATATTCGCATGCCGTCAAATATGTTTCGATCGGCGGGACAAGGGAGTCGTGTGTTAAGGTTGTTTTTGATGCCTCTTCAGGGACCGTTGTTATTTACACATATGCCCCTTATGAGTGGACGCAGCGGGCAGCATCGCTGCCGGGGTTATTCACGAATTTGACCTGGTGCTATGTGGAGATCAAGGTTGATGCGGCCTCCGGGGTGGTCGTAAGGATAAACGGGTCGACGGTTGTGACTTACTCGGCATCGCTTGCGGCCACCGAAAGCGCCGGATCCTTCAACACCATCATCATTGAGCCAGGCGGGACAGGGTCAAATCTTCTGTGGGTCGATGACCTTTACATGCTGGACTCGGAAGTTGGCCCGGGATCCAGGCCGATGACTGATTTCCTCGGCGACAAGAGGGTGATGACCATGTTCCCGGCATCCAATGACTCGACTCAGTGGACGCCGGCGGCATCGATCGAATACCTCCATGGAGGGGTAACCTGGGATTACATGACCATCTCCGCGAACCGGGTGTATTTGCCGAGGTATGTCTCCACCTCATACCTGAGCTCAGGAACGGTCCGGTCCGACAAGTCGGCCATCATAGCGAAGCAGGACGGTGCACTGTCATCGATCACACTGAAATCTCAAGGCTCGGTCCCGGGGGTACACATTCGCCCGCTCCTGTATTCGGAAGATCCGGTCAACCCGGATCATGCGCGTACCCTGGTCGCGATCGGAGACGAGACGACCGGGCTGACTCCAGGGCTGAACGTGATCCCGTTCGGGTCGACGGCCCCGTCCATGACGAAAGGGACGAGGTACTGGATCGGTTTTATTGCGGATGCCGGGTTTTCGGCGGCGTTTGCGATTAACGTGGGCGGATGGTCTTACAGTGCGGCCACATATCCATCTGCCCCATCGGAGTTCCCGTGGTCGACGGCCGTGAGTTTGGATAATTCCATCATCCTCGACTACACGGTGACGGCTACGAATTACGGCATGGTGCAGGAAGATGACGCGGATGCGATCTCCTACAACACGACGAGCACGCTGAACAATCAGGACCTCTTCGGGATCGGTCCTCCGATGGCGATCAGCGCCACGGTGTATGCCGTTCAGGTGTCCGGGTCCTACAAGAAGGACGATGCGAACGCCAGGTCAGTCGCCAACCTGATCAAGTCGGGGTCTGTTCAGGCGCAGGGTGGCGATTTCGCGCTGAACGCGGATTACAAGTACGTCTCAGACGTGTTTGTGCTGAACCCTGAGACGGGTTCGGAATGGACGGTCGAGCAGGCGAACGCGGCGAAGGTGGGCTATAAGGTCACGGTCTGACCGTGGGCAACCTGGTAACCCAATCGAGGGCAGAAGTCCTCTTGACGAGCCCATCAGGGGCTCAGGCGGCGACAATATTCGCGGAATCACTTGGCGGAGGCGCTGCTGGCGCGGAAGCGACTGACTTGGCCGTTCTCGTTTTCTATGAGCCGTCGGCACCGGTTCCGGCGTTGGCCACGATGGTGACGGTTGAGATGCTGGTTTCAGAAGATGGGGATTTTTTTGCCGATCGGGTATGGGCGGAGGCGCTGTTCGATTCAGACGGAAATATGTTCGCCGATCGAGTGTGGGTTGACGTGCTATACGATTTTGATCAGATATCACCAAAAGCACCAAGGTACGAACCTATGAGCGATTATTTGTTTCCAGTCTTGCCGGGCCTGACCTGGGATGTCACTAAAACTCCGGAGTTCGCTACACAGGTGTCTCCTCACGTTTCCGGCAGGGAGGTTCGAGCATCAAACTACGCATACCCGATTTGGACATGGGATATGAGCTTTGAGTTCTTGCGCGCCGGAGCTGAGCAGGAGCTTCAAGCCCTCGAGGGCTTTTTCCTCGCCAGGCGCGGAAAATTCGACACGTTCCTCTACCATGATCCGGACGAGAATAATGTCCTCACGGGTGCCGCCGTCGGAACGGGGGATAACTCTCAGACAAAATGGACGCTCTACAAGACGTTCGCGGGGTTCGCTGAGCCCTGCGGGTATGTTGACCCCGCATCTATTCATGTCTATTTCGGCGCGATCGAGCAAACCACCGGATGGTCATTTGTGAGTCCAAACCAACTGGTATTTGATGTACCGGTACCGCTCGGAACAGTCATTACTGCCAATTACCACTGGTATTACCGGGTGAGGTTTGACGAGGATTCGCACCAGTACAATCAGTTCATGTTCCGCCTGTGGGAACTGAAAAAGCTCACCTTAAAATCAGTGAAGCCATGAAGTCCGCCAATCCGGAGCTGATCGAGCTGTTAACGTCAAAGCGGCAGTTCGCATGTGCCGACCTCTTCACGATCACGAGATGGAATGGCGATGTGTTGCGGATATCAAACACGGATGTCCCGATCTACTGGAACAATGAAATTTTCTCCTGTTATGGCATCCAGCCTTCAGGCGTCAGGTATCGAATCGTAACCGGTCTTGAGGCCGACGAGCAGACGCTTGTTCTCGCTTGCGACCGGACCATCATGATGGATAACCAGCCGTTTCTTGATGCCATATCAAACGGGTCGCTTGACGGGGCAAGGATCAAGCGAGAGCGGGCGTACTTCGAGACGTGGGCGGAGCCTGGTGCTCATGGGCTGGCCCCGGTAGGCTGCCTGACTCTGTTTTCCGGGTTTGTGTCTACCGTGGACAACGTGAGCCGGACAGAAGCTGAACTGAAGGTGAAATCAAACCTGGCCCTGCTCGACGTGAATATGCCGATAAGCACCTGGCAGGCCTCCTGCATCAACACGGTATTCAAGGGGCTGTGCAAGCTGAGTAAGGAGGCGTATGGTGTAACTGGTGCGGCGGGATCCGGAGCGAGCAACATTTTGATACCATGGTCAGGGGCGACCGCTGCATACTTCTGGAAGGGGACGGTTGCCTTCACCACCGGGGCGAACGCCGGCCAGATACGGACGATCAAAAACAGCGACGGGTCCGGCCTGTTGCTGGCGAGCCCGTTACCTTACGCCCCTGGGGCAGGAGACGAGTTTATCGCTTACCCGGGGTGCGATCATACGATGTTCGCCTGCGAGCATAAATTCGGGAATCTGGTAAACTTTCGAGGGACCCCATACATCCCGACATCGGAGATGGCGCTATGATAGAGCGGATCATCACGGAGGCCGTCTCGTGGATCAAGACCCCGTACCACCACGAAGGGAACATCAAAGGAGTGGGCGTGGATTGCGCGATGTTCCTGATTGAGGTGTACTCTTCGGTAGGAGCGACGGAGTGGTTCGATCCGCGGCCGTACCCGAGACAGTGGATGCTGCACCGGGACGAGGAGCGGTATCTCGAGTGGATGCTGAGGTACGCTGACGAGGTTGGCTCTCCGGAGCCGGGAGACATGGTCCTGGCTCGATTCGGGAGGACCTTCTCCCATTCCGCTATCATCATCGAGGGCACGCGCGTGATCCATGCCTATGCGGGTGAGGGGTGCGTGTCGTGGGGAGATCTGCAGCAAAACCCATTCGTCGGAAGGGATCTTCGGTATTTCAGGATAAAGCCAACAAAAACAAAGGCATAATGGCTGGCTTACTTTTGGGGGGCGGGAATACCGTCGTAGGGACGAAATACAACGGGCTCGGCGTCCAAACGTCACAGCAGGGACTTCCTATCCCCATCATCTACGGGACGACGAAAACGTCAGGGAATCTGCTCTGGTACGGTGATTTTCAGGCCCACGAACAGACCGAGGGCGGCAAGGGCGGGCCGACGATCACCTCCTACACCTACACTTGCGCGATGATCTTCGGGATTGGTGAGGGTGTTGTGAGTAGCTACGGGACGATGTGGACCCCGGACGGGAAAAGGAGCATCGTCGATACGCCAGGATTCAAGGATATGCTTGCCGGATATAACCTGAATGCGTTCTACGGAACGGATGACCAGGCGGCGTGGAGCTACCTCACGACCAACCATCCGGATGAGGCCCGGACGTATCACGGCATCGCCTATCTCGCATCGAGCCGTTTCCCGCTGGGGCAGAGCAACATGCTTCCTCAGATGTGGTATGAGGTGGCTGGGCGATTGAGCGGCACTGGTGTTATTGAGGGCGCTGCGGATCCGGCGCAGGTGATTGAGGATTTCCTTACCAACCCAAGGAGTGGTGCAAGGTTCCCGTCGACGTACCTCGATAGCGCGTCTCTCCACTCGGCACCGAACAGCTACGCGAATTATTGTGGAGTGAACGGGTTCGCGTTTTCGATGTCAATAAACGAGGCCAAGTCAGCCAGGCAGTACATGTCGGATTGGCTTGAAGCCACGAACACGGAGGTAGTGTGGAGCGGGGATCTACTCAAGTTCATTCCATACGGAGACATGCCGATGACCGGCTACGGGTACACGTTTACCCCCGACACGGAGTTTGCTGCGGAGTTGACTGACGATGACTTTCATTTCGATGATGGGGAGGCACCGGTCAAGATATCCCGGGCGGATCCTTATGACTGCCAGAACAACGTCAAGGTGTTGGTCAGCGACCGTCTCAACGAATACAATGTCGCCTTGTGCGAGGTGTCTGACCAGGCGAGCATCGAGCAGATCGGCCTGAGGCCACGGCCGCAGATCGATGCCAAGTTTATCCCGTCACCTACTGCTGGCATGATGGCGGCCGAGCTGATCAAAAACCGCCGGCTTTTTGTCAGGCGAAATTTCCGGTTCAGGCTGTCTTGGGAGCACGCTCGCCTCGAACCGATGGACAAAGTGACGTTGACCCGCGCAGACCAAGGGCTAAGCCGAGCCCCCGCTCGCATCATGGAGATAACCGAGGACGAGACCGGGTTACTCGAGATCCTCGCGGAGGAGTTCCTTGAGGGGTCGCAATGGTCGATTCAGTACCCGGCACAAAGCGGGTCGGGGTATGTCGCAAACACGTTCATCGGGTCAGGAGATGTGAACGATCCGGTGGTATTCGAACCGACAGCAGCGCAAATCGGGACAACAAGCCCGGAGGTATGGATGGTCGTGTCTGGACCGAAGGCGACATGGGGCGGGGCTCACGTGTGGATATCGACCGACGGAGGGACGAACTACTCTGTCGCCGGAACAGTGAAGTCCGGAGGGGTCACCGGTGAGTTGACGGCGAACTTGGCGGCGAATGGAACAACACTCTCGGTCGACCTGTCGGAGTGCGGAGGGGAGCTGGCAAGCGTAACCGCAGGAGAGGCGGCCCTGGGGCGCACCGCTATGGTCATTGGTGGCGAGATCCTCGCATTTACGACGGCTACACTTACCGGGGCCAATCGATACGATCTGACCGGCTTGGTTCGCGGGATGTATGGCACTACGGCCGCATCGCATGCCTCGGGAAGCCGACTCGGGTATCTCGGGTCCACGGTGTTCAAGTTTACCATCCCGAATGCAAGCTATTACGGTACAACGGTACATCTGAAGTTCACAAGCTTCAATATATACGGATCGGCAGAGATGGGGCTTGAGTCGGTTTCTGATTACTCCTACTCCATCACCGGGGCCGGACAGGCTCCACCAGATCCGGGAGGCGCCGGAGTGCCTGGTATTGATTACCTGACGGCAATACCCGACAACCCGGGATTTGACCAGGCGTTCAGTTCGGTATCGTTCGCATCGGTTACCCTATCGAACAGCAATAAAAACGCGACGGTAGCGAATGGATCCCCGTATTGCAACCTGATCGGCACGACCGGGAGGGGTAGCGGTAAGCGGTATTTTGAGGGAGTTATTCCGGACGTGGTATACGGAGCGTTTGGGGTTGTCGGGCCGGTAGCGCATGCGAATGGGAGTAACGGTGTAAAGCTCGGCGGACGAGCTGGGGAGGTCGGATGGCTTCAAAGTGGCGCGGTTATGAACAGCAACGCGACACTCTCGACCATTCAGGGCTGGGCCGCAGGCGACCGGCTTTGTTGCGCGGTTGATATGGACGACATGCTGATATGGTTCAGGACCAACTCCGGTAACTGGAACAATAGCGCATCCAATAGCCCCTCGACAGGCGTAGGCGGGATAGACATTTCTGCCGCAGTGGCGTCAGGGAGTATTGGTTTTTTGGTGTGGCCCGCGGTAGGAGAGAGTGCGACAGGGACGTACAACCTGTTTGAGTTGCTGGAAGATTTTACGCAGGCGATTCCTTCCGGGTTCTCGGCGTGGGGAGTACCGTAAATCCCACCCCCGAAAGTCAAAGAGAAATGGCCATAAATTCGATAAATGACCTTTCAGACCACATCAACCAATTGATATATCGGCATGAGCGGATCCCTAAATATGTGCCAGTTCAAGCAAGACTCGCCATGCCCTAATGCGGTTCTCATCTGGAACAACATCCACGCAACAGCCGGGGACATAAAGGAAATGAAAGAAGCTGCTGAGGCCTCACGAGTAGAGTTTCGGTCCGAAATCAAGGGCCTTCATGCTCGAGTAGACGCGCTGATCTATTGGGTCGCCGGGTTGTTTGTAACGAACCTCTTGGCGCTCGGCGCCATGGCAGCGCAGCTGATGAGCAAATGAGGACGAGCCAAGTCGGGCTGAAGCTTATCCGGCAGTCAGAGACCCTGCGTCTCACGGCGTACCACGACTGCGGAAATGGCGTACTCACGATTGGATGGGGCCATACGGGGCCGGACGTGCACGAAGGCCAGCGGATCGATTGGGCAACGGCCGATTTTCTGTTCATGAAGGACATTGCCGACCGAGAGCCGCAGCTTGCGTCTCTGTTGAAGGTTGAAGTCACACAGGGTCAGTGGGATGCGCTGATGAGCTTCATGTTCAACGAGGGATTCGGGAACCTCAGGAAATCGGCATTGCTGCAGTTCGTCAACTCGGAGAACATCACTCTTGCTGCCGGCGAGTTCTCGCGATGGGTTTATGCCGGTGGCGAGCGGAAGTCTGGTCTTGTCCGGCGCCGGTCGGCAGAGAAAGCACTTTTTCTATCGTAAACGATCAGCACACTATGGATATGCAGCACCTTGCAGAATCAGCCACAAACCAGCTCGTTCAGATGGTTGTCCCCATGATCATCACCGGGCTCGTGTCGGGGCTTGTCTCCTGGCTTGGTGGCCGAAAGCTGATGGCCGTCAAGATGATCAGGCAGGCGGGCAACGACCTTACCCACTTTGCCAATCTGCTCGACGACACCACGCCCGAGAATGTCCGGCAGATAATGACCGACGCCAAGGACACAAAAGAGGCCCTGCAGATCATGACGCATGTGGCGCGGTACTCTGAGCCGGTTCCGGCCTCGACCCGGGCGCCGATCACCATCGTTTCGAACCCGTTCATACCGAACGTCACTACGACGCGGGCCACGGCAGCACCAAAAACAGGAGACGCAGATGCGGAGATGCAGCAAGCAATACAGGCGAGTGGGATGGCAAATGTTGCTGTCCCTGGTATGCCTGATGGTGTGTGAGGGATGCAGCAACGAAATATCCCTCATGCCAAAGCCGGGACCGACGTACCTGGTGCAGGACTCCGGTTCAAGTCACACCATGCGGCTGCTCGAACCGGTAAGGGCCAAGGTCGTCATTGCTCAGCCGGATCACACGTGGTCGGCGCCGATTGATGCAGAACTCCGGGCCGGGACATGGATGTTCGACGGACAGTTACCAACAACGAAACAGCATTAATATGGACAACCAGCATAGAAAAATTTCAGGGTATCGCGAGCTTGATCAAACCGAGATTGACGCGATGAATCAGGTGAAGCATATGGCGGCTTCAGTAGGCAGACTTATTGACGCGATGTCGTCAAATCCGGGAATCGATCAACGGTGGCTTGCTATTGGAAAAACTGATTTGCAGAAGGGATTTATGTCCCTGACGAGATCAATCGCAAAGCCTGAATTTTTCTGACAACCAACAACAAAAACATAGAAACCATGAAAAAGCTTTTTATCGCACTCGCCATACTGACATCACTTGCCGGGTGCTCAACGCTTAAACGCGTTGGGTTTGTCGAACCGAAAACGCCTATGCAGAAGGCCTTCTATGCCCTTGCAGTGAACGCCGCTGTCCGGCAGGAGGCCGCCGCCAGCACCCGCAATGGCATCATGCCAAAACTTTTGGCTGCCGGGGTGCTCGGAAAAACCGATATCAGCCGGCGCATGACGGACTCCATGATAGAGCCGACAGCCGGTCCTATCGCAGGAGTGTCGGTTACCGATGTCGTCAACCAGGTTACCGACACGATCAGGGCCGCTAAGGTGGTTATCGCCGCGAATCACCGAATCAAAGAGGTTCAGGCCGCCGGAGCCGATATCACGATGACTGATATCTATGGAGAGCGCAGCATCGACGATGCGGCACGGGATGAGCTGCTCGCGGCTCTGTAACAAGACATTTCATCACCACCAAACAAATCAGGCATCATGAAAAAAATATTTCTTGTTCTCGCCTTTGCGGCAATCACCGCGTCGGCATTCGCCATAGACAAGGCCGTGCCGAAGGCAACCGTTGAAGTGCAAGTCCGCGACAAGTCCGGAAAACTTGTCTATGCCGAAAAGCGCGAGAACGTGCCGGTCGAGATCGTCGTGCCGGCAGAGCAGAAAGGCCCGGACGTGACGGCAAAACCGAAGCCGAAGGTCAAGAAGTAACCCATAACCTACACCCAACAGAGAACCACCATGAAACAGCGTTTTATCAGGATCGTATCCGGCCTTCTGGTCGCCATCGCGCTCTCCACGGCCCCTGCCTATGCCGTGATGACCGATGCGGGAAAAGCAGCCCGCGCCGGCCTCACCAATGGCGTTGGCAGTATCTCCGCCTTTACCTACATCGCGCTTGGTACGAGCGGTACGACTCCGGCAGCCGGCGACACCGCCCTTGGCGCCGAGATCTCGACTAACTCCCTGGCGCGAGCCGCAGCGACGTGCACTCGCGTCACAACCTCAGTCTCGAACGATACGAGCCAGTGGGCCTATACCTGGACCGCATCGGGCGCGTCTACCGTCAACGAGGTGGGTATTTTCAACGCCTCGAGCGCCGGAACCATGCTGATTCACGACCTGATCGGCCCGATCACTACGGCGAACGGGTTTCAGCTGACCGTGACCTGCAAAGTGCAGAATCAGTAATTCTCCTTGAGAGGGCTTGTTCAGCAGGGCTCCCCGGCCATGAGCCGTGGGGGCCTTTTTTATTGACCGCAGATCCTGACCAATGGCAATCGCACTAAGGGCAACATCTACCGCGAGCGGCACCAGTTCCGCGTCCCTATCAGCTCCGGCCGGATTGCAGGTCGGGGACGTCCTGTACGCGTTTAAAATAGACCGGGCGACGTCTGGAACGACGACGGCTCCGGCCGGATGGACGCGTCTTGGGTCTGCATCAGGAACAAGTGGCCGAGGAGAGCTTTTCCGACGGGTTCATGACGGGAATAACGCAGCGCCATGGTCATTCAGCGGCACAACCAGGACACAAGTCACCTGCATCGCTTTTTCAGGTGTCGACACGACCACGCCGGAGGATGTCACCTCATCCATCAGGCGCAACGCATCCGGCACGACCGGAACGACCGGCATCACTCCGGTCACGGCTGGCAACATGCTTGTCGCCTTCTTCGGGACTCCGATTGGCAACTCTACTTGGTCGAACGAGGCGACGGCCAATATCGCCGCCGGCAACTGGACGGAAGACGTTGATAGTGCCTATTCGACCTACTCTGGTATAGCCATTTCCCATTACCTGCAAGCGACTGCAGCGGCGACAGGGGCCTCGTCGGCAACGATGAGCACCAACGCCATCAACATCGGCGCTCTTGTCTCTCTGCGCCCGATGTCGTATACGACAACCGACACGGCTGGTACGACCGAATCCTCGGTACTGTCAACGACCGGTCATCTGTTTTCTGTTTCTGGGGTGGGCACCGCACTGCTTGGTTTATCATTCAGAAGGCTTGACCCTCTCTACTCGTCGTATTGCCTTCGGGCATGGAAAATGGGCGGGACAACGCAGGAAGTCAGTTTCAACTCAGATGGAAGTCTTGATACCGCGACCCTGCTTTCGTTTGCGGGATCCGGCGACGCCTATTTGACCAGGTGGTATCGGCAAGACGGATCGGGAGGTTATGCTGAGCAAACGGATTCGGCCAAAATGCCGAAGATTGTCAGCTCCGGGGCAATGGTCACCGACTTAAACGGTGCGCCTTCAGCATACTTTGACGGCGGGGACTGCATGACCGTTACTGGTGTTACGCTACATGCAAATTTGTCCATTTTCGTTCGCGCGCAGGTATTGTCATCCGGCATGCTCGTTGAGCAATCGGCAAACGCAAATGACAATCCCGGATTTTATTTCACCACCACCTCGCTTTCTCCGTGGTTCTGCAGGAGAACGACGGCATACTACTGCATAGGCACGACCGACTGGTTTGTCTCTGCGTCGCCAAAAATCGGGTCGGCGATATTCAATACATCCGGCGCCACGTATTATCTCGGGACAACGGCCCAGTCAAATGGTACGATTACGGGAACAATGCAGTCGGACACGACCGCGACGGACACGCTTAATATTGGGTCTCGTAACAACGCATCAGTGGCGGCCATAACTGGGTACGTAAACGAGATCGTAATATGGGACGATGTTGACCAGTCAAGTTACCTGTCGAATATCGTTGCCAATATGCTTACGGCGTGGCCTCCTGGCGCGGGAAATGTCCAGTCAGTTACCACCACCGATACCGCAGCCTCCACGGAAAGCTCAATTGCCGGCGCATCGACGACGACATCGGATTCCGCAGGTAGCACGGAGAGCGCTGCGATATCAGGCAGCATAAGCGCCGGGACCGATGCGTCTGGGTCCTCGGAATCGAGCACGGTAGATGCAGGGGCAAAAACACAGGACACGGCCGAATCATCTGAAAGCGCGTCCGTCACCGCCGGTGCAACAACTTCCGATACAGCTGGGTCCAGCGAAACAGCCACTGCGGCCACAGGGCAATCCGCCACAGTGACCGACTCGGCAGCCTCAACCGAAAGCGCCCTGGGCGAGGCATCCGGCACTGTCGCCGATAGCGCAGGTAGTTCGGAGAGCTCCGAGATCACGGGCGAGGGTGTGCGCACAACTGACACAGCAGGTTCTGCAGACAGTGCCGCCGCAGAGGTTTCGACCGGCACTGCTGATGCGGGAGCATCCTCCGAAAGTTCGAGCATCTCCGGAAGCATCTCCGCGGCTACTGACGCCGCCGGGACCACAGAGAGCGGAAATGTGTCGGCCGCCTCAACGACGACATCTGACGCCGGCGCATCGACCGAGGGCGCGACTTCCGGTGGTAGCATATCGGCCGGAACCGATAACGCAGGATCCAGCGAAAGCGCTGCGGCATCCGCAGCGGCCGCGACCTCCGATTCAGGTGGCGCAGCGGAATCCTCGAGCGCTGCAGGAAGTATATCTGCAGGGGCAGATATTGCCGGGGCATCAGAGAGCGTAACCGGATCCGCATCGACCAGCAAAACGGATACAGGCGCGACGGCCGAGAATGTTGCTGCAAGCGGCAGCATCGCGAGCGGGACAGATACCGCGGGTTCGGCAGAAGGCTCTGGGGGTGCTGCGGCAGTGTCGACAACAGATACTGCGACGAGCTCGGAGACATCAACAGCCCAGAGCGCCGGCGGTCAAGCTGTAACGGTCAGTGACTCCGCTGGAACAACAGAGAGCTCCTCAGCGTCGGCGAGCACGTCATCGGCGGATACTGCCGGGACAACAGAACAAGCCGCAGGCACTGTCGGGACATCAGCTGGGGATTCGGCAGGATCTTCCGAAGGTGTGGCCGGGGAAGCACGCGTAACGACGGCCGATACCGCATCGAGTACCGAAACGGCAACGGCTCAGGGGTCCGGGAGCCTCACGCTCATGTCGACCGATACCGCCGGATCTTCTGAACGGTCCGATGCTTCCGGAGCGATCGGCGCAACGGACACTGCACAAAGCAGCGAGAGCGCGGAAGTCACCGGTGAGGGAGTGCAGACGGTCGACACGTCCGGGTCTTCAGACTCGGTCAAGGTCGGCGCGACGATCGAGACATCTGACCAGGCCCGCGCGATCGACACCGCGCAACTGAAATCCACCGAGCCCGGGTATATCGAATTCACCGTTACCGCCACCGAGAACTACATTGACTTCGCCGTCCTCGAGGAGAACTATATTGAGTTCAGCCTCGAGGATAGCCCCTATATCGAGGTCGACGACATCATCTTAGATCGGTATATGGACATCAGCGTTTCATCAGCAAAATACATAACCTATGAGGTGGATATGATCAAAGAGAAATACAGTCTTGGAATGACGGTATGGTTGTCCTGGAAGGCGACGGCTAAAGACGGCGCAACGCTCAGTGGCGTAACGATCACCTGGCAAGACCCGGATGGAAACATTGTCGTCGACGCTGAGTCTGTCCAGCCGCTTTCGTCGGGGTCATACGCCTATGGATTCCAGACCGATATTTCATGGCCGGCCGGGCTCTACACCTATCGCATCAACTCGACAGGGAACAAGGCCGACTACATCGAGGACAGCATCTATATTGCTAAGCCGCGGATCCAGCCGGCAGCCGTTTCGGCGTGATTTATGGTACGTCTTGTATCGCATTTGTACCGCGAAAAACCAATAAACCGATCTGCATTGAGTTTCCGGATGCATCTGGCATCTTCAAGAAAAAGGAAGAAGCGCAGCAGTGATCCGGATTTCAACCCGGGCAGACAGATAGAAAAAGGCGGCTCAACGGCCGCCTTTTTTATTTACTGTCGGATGCAGCAGAATCATTCCCGAAACGCTGTGAGATACTGCGATATGGTTATTCAAAAGGGGATGTATTCCGAGTGCGCAGATTAAAAACAGATGCAATCAATTCCTCCGGTTACCCGGTTGTCATGTTCCATGAAGCCATCAGGAATATCACCACGGTGGTGAGTATCGGAACCTGAAGCCATCAGAGTTGAAACGATCGATGATGCGTTCTCGAATCACCGCGAGCAGATGATCCTGATCGCCACCGATGAAGGCGATGCCCCCGGACAGCAAGGCGGCGTGGTCAGCCGATACTGGCGCGGTATGGCCGAGCTTCGATCTTACGGCAGTTGTTCATCATC
>Ga0326726_10000395_pt1 | contig 41642 bp, 22 predicted proteins | sample MHFenrmetagenome_2_FD_207603 | JGI IMG/M metagenome (GOLD analysis project Ga0326726, IMG submission 207603) | Lab enriched peat soil microbial communities from Michigan Hollow, Ithaca, NY, United States - MHF15MN | ecosystem: Environmental > Terrestrial > Soil > Wetlands > Peat | place: USA... | reverse complement strand
GAGAGCGTCGGGCGACGTCCCGGCCAGTTCGGCCGCTCGCTCGACAGTGAGGATATCCGCGGCCACGGCGTAGTGCAGCAGGCGCCGGAACCGGGTGGCCCGCTCCTTGCCTTCGTAGGCCACCGGCTCCCTGATCAGCCAGTCCTTCTCCTTGAGAGTCTCCCGGAACGACCGGAGCTGGCGGTCGGTCACGAACCCGAGATCATGGGCCCTTCGCATGATGGCCTGGAGCGAGAGACCGTAGGTCTCCTTGATCTCGGCCAGGTCGCCGAGCGTCACCTTGCGCCGGGCCGGCGTGAAGACCTTCTCGAGCGCGGCCCTCGGAAGCAGGAACGCCGCCCCGAACGCATGGCATTCGCCCTCGGGGCTTTCGGCGGCCTCGAAATCGCAGAGCACGTGGCCGAGCTCGTGAGCGGTCGTGAACCTGATCCGGTCGGTCGGATACTCCATGCTCACGGCGACGAAAACCACGTCGCCGCAGCGGCCCGACAGACCCTCGAAGCCTTCGATGCCCCGCGTCTCATAGATCTTGATGCCCTTGTCCTCCAGCAGCCCCAGCAGATTGACGATCGGGCCGCTGCCGAGCTCCCAGCACTCGCGGGTCCTCGCTGCCGCCGCTTCGACCTCCTCGCGCGACCGCGCGGTCGGGCGTGCGATCGGATTCTGGAACGGCGCCGGCTGCCCCAGGACCGATTCGAGCTCCAGGTACTTCTCGAGATGACCGGCGATGCGGTACTTGAGGGCCTCTTCCGTTTTGGAGGACAGCTTCTCTCCGGACCGGAACCGGATCTTCTCGAGCGGCGTGACCGCCGCCGGGGCGGCCTCCCAATCCCTAAGGAATTGGGCTCGACGCAGGGACAGGGATCGGACCCCCTCGCCGCCGGCCTCACGGGTCGTCGCCGGACATGCGGCTTTGGGAGTGACCTCGATGGACAGATCCTCACGTTCATCACTGATCCTGTCCGTTGAGCTCAGGGCGACCAAGGCCCGCGCCCCATTCGACTCGGCGGGAGAGCCGAGCTCGTTCCCGGGTCGCGCCGCGGCTCTATCGTGCAGGCGGCCCAAAAGCCCGGCCCGCCTGAACATCGGACGCTCGGATTCTACGACGCAGAAGAGGGCCTGGGCTTCGAAGCGGCGGGCCTGGCCCAGCTCCTGCTCGGCCGCCCTGAGCGGCGAGGCGCCCCAGGTTGCGATCTTGAGGACCTCGACGAGCTTCGCCAAGACCTCGGGCGACGGCATCATCAGGCCCTTCTCGTATTTGCTGATGGCTTGTTTCGTGACCATCCCGCCGAGCTTGACGACCAAGTCTTCCATGCTCAGACCCGCCATTTTGCGCGCAGCTTTAAGGCGCGCCCCGAACGGCGTCTCCTGAAGGTTGGTTCGTTTCCCTCGGTCCATTGATTCTCACCCTTGAGTTGACAAGATAATATTATAATGGTCGTTTGTCAACTGCTTTAATTGAAAATATTCTTAATGTTCCTAATTCATTTAATTTCTATCGATTAGATGCGCAGGCCTCGCCCCCGGTCGGGCTGGCCTTGATTTCGGAATAGTCGGGGCGGACTTGCGGATCAGATCAGCGGGGGTCTCCCACCCCGGCCGCCCTTCGCCACCGACCCGCGCGAGCCGCCACCCTTGCCGGAGCCCTTGGACTTGGCTAGCTGGGCCCTGGCGGTTTCGACGGCCTTCTTGATCTCGGCGTTGTCGGGGTCGAAGGTGAGAAGGCCGTCCCAACATGCGATCGCGCTTTCGAGGTTGCCCTTCCGGTATTCCACAAAGCCGCTGCTGGTCAGCTCCAGCGCGCAGGTCCGGACCATCTGGGCCAGTGCGTCGCCGCCCGGCCTCCCCTCGACCGCCGCGCCGGCCGCCGCCGTAACGAACGAGTCGGCGCTCTTGAGCAGCGCCCCGCCCGTGCGGCCGGCCAGTGCATAGTCACCGGCCGCCAGGGCCGTCTCGGCCATGGACGCGATCTCCGAGGCGCCATGGAGATAGAGGGACTTCACGGCTGCGTCCTCCGGATAATCGCGCCGGACAGATTGATAGACGGCCAGGGCCTTGGCAAAATTGCCGGCCCCGACCTCTTGACGGAACTGTCGCTCGCAGAGGGCCAAGCGGCAGTCCTTCCACGCCGCTTCGAGGTCCGGCTTCTTGAAGGAGAGACGGCGTCCCAAGGCCGAGAATCCGTCCCAGCGGGAGGCGAGGATCCGGTACACGGCTTGGGCGCTCGCATAGCTGCCCTTGTTCGCTGCGTCGTCCCCGGCGGCCTTGACCTCCTCGATCACGGACGCATAGTTCGAAACGACCTTGCCGTCGGCCCGGTCCTCTTCATAAAGCTTCTGATAGAGGTCGAGCGCCCTCTCGTAATCACCGGACGCCAGCGCGCCCGCCGAAGACGCGGTGGCCCGGCCAAGGGCCCTCCTCTGCGTGGACGCGCACCCGGCGATCACGAGGGTCGCGGCCAGGACGGCCAGGCCTTTCAAGACCAAAGTCGGGGAGGGCTTCCTGTTCATCGCACCAGCCTCTATTTGGGCTCGACCTTAACGGTCGGGCCTGGATCTTCGATAATGCGGTGAGATTAGGCCGCCCGGGATACTCCAGTCATCCCTCAGAGCGATGAAATCCGGGGTGAAATTGGGTGAAATTGGGGGACATGATACCTGTTTCCTATTTATTAGCGTCCGCAGGCTGGAAGAAAAAGGGAAATGGGTATCATGTCCCCATTTCTAATTCGGGAAATAGTATTGTGTCCCCGAATTCTGCTAATATCGAGAAACAACGGTCGAAAAGGAGTCCCGTCATGAATCTGAGCCCCGCCGCGAAAAGAAATCTCCGGCCTTATGGCCTGATCATCCTGGCCTTCATGGGGATCGCTTTGGCTGCTTCGGTGCCCTCTCAGGGCGCGATCGTGGCTCGCGCGGCCCTGCCAAGCCTCGCTTCGACCTCCGGCGACTCCGCCGAGCCTGCCGCCGACAACGTCCCTCTGTGGCTGCGCTACCCGGCCATCTCGCCCGACGGCCAAACCATCGTCTTTGCCTACAAGGGCGACCTCTACCGCGTGCCCTCCGACGGCGGTGTGGCCGTGCCTTTGACCATTCACGAGGCCCACGATTTCATGCCCGTCTGGAGCCATGACGGAAAATGGATCGCCTTCGCCTCCGACCGCTTCGGCAACTTCGACGTCTTCCTCATGCCCGCGTCCGGCGGCGAGGCCCGGCGCCTGACCTACCACTCGGCCTCCGAGCTGCCGTACGCGTTCAGCCCCGACGACAAGGACATTATTTTCGGGTCGGCCCGGCTCGACACCGCCGACAATCGCCTCTTCCCGACCGGCTCACAGCCCGAGCTCTACAAGGTCCCCGCCGCCGGGGGCCGGGCCGTTCAGATCCTCGGCACCCCGGCCGAGGACGCGCGCCTCAGCGCCGACGGCCGGTTCATCATCTACCACGACAAGAAGGGCGGCGAGAACGAGTGGCGCAAGCACCATCGCTCGGCCATCACCCGCGACATCTGGATCTATGACATCCAGGCCGGGACGCACCGGAAGATCACGAGCTTCCCCGGCGAGGACCGCTCCCCCGTCCTGGCCAACGGCGACAAGGACTTCTACTACCTAAGCGAAGAGAGCGGAACTTTCAACGTCCAGCGCATGAGCGTCGCGGGCGGCGCCTCGACCCTGGTCACGCATTTCAAGACCAATCCCGTGCGCTTCCTGTCGCTGGCCGCGAACGGCACGCTCTGCTTCGGCTACGACGGCGCGATCTACACCCAGCGCCAGGGCACGGCCGAACCTGTCCATGTCCCCGTCCTCATCGCGGCCGACGCCCGGGCCAATAACGAAGTGGTCGTGCCGGTGAGCGGCGGGGCCCGCGAGTTCGCCGTCTCGCCGAACGGCAAGGAAATCGCCGTCGTCGTCCGCGGCGGCGTTTTCGCAGCCAACGTCGACGGCGGCCTGACCAAGCGGGTCACGTCGTCGTTCGGCGAGGAGACCGCGCTTCATTTCTCCCCCGACGGCAACGCCCTGGTCTACGCCTCGGAGCGCGACGGCCGCTGGGGCATTTATGAAACACGGCGCACCCGGGCCGAAGAGCCGTACTTCTACGCCTCGACGGTCCTCAAAGAGACGCCGCTTGTCTCGAACTCTCACCAGAACACCGAGCCGGCCTATTCGCCCGATGGAAAAAGGCTGGCCTTTATCGAGGACCGCACGACGCTCAAGGTCCTCGATCTCACCACCAAACAGGCCTTGACCCTGCTGACCGACCGGCAGCTCGCCCCGTCGCCCGACGGCAGCCAGTACTACCAGTGGAGCCCGGACGGCCAATGGCTCCTCTTCGATTACTCCGTCCCCGGCTTCGCGCCCAGCGAGATCGGCCTGGTCAAGGCCGACGGCTCGGGCCAGGTCGTCAACCTGACCGAGAGCGGTTTCGAGGACCGCCAAGCCAAGTGGATCCTCGGCGGCCAGGGCCTGCTCTGGTTCAGCAACCGCGACGGCATGAAGGCCGTGGCCCAAAGCGGAGGCGCGCAATACGACGTCTACGCCCTGTTCTTCACCCGGGACGCTTGGGACCGCTTCCGCCTGACCAAGGAGGAGGCCGCCCTGCTCAAGGAGATCGAAGAGAAGAAGGCCAAGCCCGAGGCGCCCAAGGACAAGACGGCCGCCGCCGACAAGGAAAAGAAAGAAGAGGTCAAGCCTCTCGTCATCGACTGGAGCGGCCTGCCGCAGCGCAAGGCCCGCCTGACCGTAAATTCGTCCGCGCTCGGTGACGCCCTCGTCAACAAGGACGGAGACACTCTCTACTATCTGGCCCGGTTCGAGAAGGGCCTGAACCTGTGGACGACCAACCTCAAGACCCGGGAGACCAAGATGCTGGCCCCGCTCAACGCCGGCGGCGGCGGCATGGTCTGGGACAAGGATCAGAAATCGATCTTCCTGCTCGCCGACGGCGGCCTATCCAAGATCGATCCGGGGAGCGGCAAGCGCGATCCCATCGGCATCAAGGGCGAGATGACCGTCGACGTCGCCGCCGAACGCGCATCTCAGTTCGAGCACGTCTGGCGCCGGGTGCTCGAGACCTTCTACACGGCCGGATATCACGGCGCCGACTGGAACGCCCTCAAGCCGGTCTATGAGAAGCAGCTCCCCGGCGTCGGCGACGGCTACGATCTCTCCGAGCTCCTCAGCGAGATGCTGGGCGAGCTCAACGTCAGCCACAGCGGGGCCCGTTACAGCCGGATGGTCGAGAACGCCGACGAGACGGCCTCGCTCGGCGCCTTCTATGATCCGGCCTACGCCGGGCCGGGCTTCAAGATCGTCGAGGTCATGGCCGGCGGACCCCTCGATAAGGCCGGTTTCGACGTCGTCCCCGGAGCGGTCATCGAGGCCATCGACGGCGAAACCCTCGCCCCCGACAAGGGCCTGGAGCGTTATCTCAACCGCAAGACCGGACAGAACGTTCTGCTCACGCTCGCCCTGCCCGAGGCCGCCGGCGGGGCCGGAAAAACCGTCCCGGCGGCGCCAGCCCGGAAAGACATCACGGTCAAGCCCGTCTCGCCGCGCGAAGAGAACAGCCTGCTCTATCGGCGCTGGGTCCTGCGCAATCAGGCCGAGGTCGAGAAGCTGAGCGGGGGCCGGCTCGGCTACATCCATGTGCCTGGCATGAGCGACGGCGCCTACCGGTCGGCCTACGAAGAGGTCATGGGCAAGTTCGCCACCAAGGAGGGCCTGGTCGTCGACACCCGCTTCAACGGCGGCGGCGATCTCGTCGCCGACCTGGCCATGTTCCTGAGCGGCAAGAAGTTCTTCGACTACACGACCGACAAGCGCAGCACCGGCTACGAGCCCAACTTCCGCTGGACGAAGCCGTCGATCTCGATCGTCGGCGAGGCTCAATACAGCGACGGCCACTGCTACGCGTTCGCCTATCAGTACCTCAAGCTGGGCAAGCTCGTCGGCATGCCCGTGCCCGGCACCTGCTCCTTCGCCGGCTGGGAGATGCTCGGCGACAGCGGCATCATGTGGGGCGTCGTCCCGATGGGGGTCAAGGTCGAGGGCATCGGCTACCTCGACAACCATCAGACCGAGCCGGACGTCAAGGTCGAGAACGCGAAAGAGATCGTCGCCAGGGGCCGCGACCAGCAGCTCGAGGCCGCCGTCACCGAGCTCTTGAAGGAGATCAAATAGCCGAACCGTCCCATGCCATGGGTCTAGAAGGAGGGCCTGAAATGTGCTCCCGTTTCCGTCTCGCGTCTTCGCATTCTGTTTGGATCCTCGGTTCAGCCCTGGTGCTCCCGATCCTGATCGCGATCGCCGCTCCTCCCCGCCTCCGGGCCCAATCCGTGGACCCGCTTCAGTTCGGCGAGATGCGCTGGCGGTCGATCGGTCCTTACCGGGCCGGCCGCACCCGCGCCGTCGCCGGCGTGGCCTCCCAGCCGAACGTCTTCTACATGGGCGTCTGCAACGGCGGCGTGTGGAAGACGACCGACTATGGCCGGACCTGGCGCCCCATCTTCGACGACCAGCCGACCGGCTCGATCGGGGCCGTCGCCGTCGCGCCTTCGGACCCCAACATCGTCTACGTGGCCTCAGGCGAGGGCCTGCAGCGCCCGGACCTGTCCGTAGGGGACGGCATCTATAAGTCGACAGACGCCGGCCGGACCTGGGCCCACCTCGGGCTCCGCGACGGACAGCAGATCCCGCAGATCGTCGTCGACCCCCGCAGCCCGGACCGCGTCTTCGCGGCGGTCCTGGGCCACCCCTACGGCCCGAACGAGGAGCGCGGCATCTATCGCTCCCTCGACGGCGGCAAAACCTTCGATCGTGTGCTCTACGTCGACGAGAACACGGGCGGCTCGGAGGTCGCTTTGGACCCCATCGACCCGGCCATCGTCTATGCCGGGCTCTGGGAATCCCGCCAGGGTCCTTGGGAGAACTCAGCCTGGAGCGGCACGAATGGCGGGCTCTTCAAATCGACCGACGGGGGCACGACCTGGCGCAAGCTCCAGCTCGTTCCCCCAGCGGGGTCCGCCGGGCCCGCGTCGGGAGCGGCGCCGGCGCCCGAGTCGATCGTCCAGATCAACCTCGCCGTCGCCCCGTCGGACTCGCGCCGCATCTACGCGGCCGTGGCCCTGGCCCGCGGCACGGCCCTTTACCGATCCGACGACGCCGGGGCCAGCTGGACGCGCCTGCCGGATACGCGTCCGGCCAGCCGCATCGGCGGCGGCGACCTGCCTCGCATGGCCGTGCACCCGGCCGACCCCGACACGCTGTTCGTCGTCGCGACCGTGTCCTGGAAATCGACGGACGGCGGCCGCACGTTCCGGGCCTTCAAGGGGGCCCCGGGCGGCGACGACTATCAGAACATCTGGATCAACCCGACCAACCCGGCCGTCCTCCTCTATGCCAGCGACCAAGGCGCCTGCATCACGGTCAACGGCGGCGAAACCTGGAGCTCCTGGTACAACCAGCCGACGGCCCAGCTTTACCACGTCGCGGCCGACAACGGCTTTCCCTACCGGGTCTACAGCGGGCAGCAGGAGAGCGGCTCGGCCGGCGTCCTCAGCCGCGGCGACGACGGCCGCATCACCTTCCGCGATTGGCAAACGGTCGGCGTCGACGAGTACGGCTATGCCGCGCCCGACCCGCTCGACCCGAACATCGTCTACGGCGGCCGGGGCGTCACCAAGTGGGACCGGCGCACGGACCAGGTCCAGACCGTCGGTCCGAGGGTTTCCCGAGGCGGCGCCGATTGGCGCACGGTCCGCACGCAGCCCGTCCTCTTTTCGCCGCTCGATCCGCACACCCTCTACTTCGCGGCCAACACCCTCTGGAAGACGCGTGACGGAGGTCAGTCCTGGAGCCAGATCAGCCCGGACCTGACCCGCAAGACCTGGGACACGCCGGCGAGCGTGGGAAAATACAGGGACGAGGCCTCGGCCAAGCCCGCCCAGCGCGGCGTCATCTATGCGGTCGCGCCGTCCTACGTCGACGCCAAGACCATCTGGGCCGGGACGGACGACGGCCTCGTCCAGGTCACGACGGACGGCGGTCTCCATTGGATCGATGTCACGCCCCCTCAGCTCGTGCCGTGGGCGAAGGTCTCGGTCATGGACGCCGGGAGGTTCGACGCCAAGACCGCTTATGCGGCGGTCAACACCATCCGGCTCGACGACATGCGGCCGCACATCTACCGGACCCACGACGGCGGCAAGACCTGGAGCGAGATCGTGGCCGGGCTCCCCGCCGACGGGCCGACCAACGGGGTCCGCGAGGACCCGGGGCGGCGAGGCCTCCTCTATGCCGCCACCGAGCGCGAGGTTTTCGTCTCGTTCGACGACGGCGACCATTGGCAGTCGCTGCGCCTGAACATGGCCCCGAGCTCGGTCCGCGACATCATCGTCAAGGACGATGACCTCGTGGCCGCCACGCACGGCCGGGGTTTCTGGATCCTCGACGACGTCACGCCTTTACGCCAGATCGAGGCGAAGGCGGCGGGGACGGCGGGACCTGTCCTGTTCAAGCCGCAGATCGCGACCCGGGTCCGCTACAGCATGAATACCGATACCCCGCTCCCGCCCGATGAGCCGGGCGGCGAGAACCCGCCCGACGGGGCCATCATCGACTACACGCTCGCGGCCGATGCGGCCGGGCCGGTCACGCTCGAGATCGCTGACGGCGCGGGCCGGACGATCCGCCGTTATTCGAGCGAGGACAAGGCCGAGCTGCCAGGCCCGACGACGGCCCCCGTGCCGCTCTATTGGTATCGGCCTCCGCTGACGCTCAAGGCCTCGGCCGGGACGCACCGCTTCCTTTGGGACATGCGCTATCAGCCCCTCGAGGCCGGCGGAGGGCGCGGCCGCGGCGGCCTGCCGATGACGGCGGTGCCGTACAACACCGCGCCGGTCCCGAACTCGATCTGGGCGCCGCCGGGAATCTACACGGTCAAGCTGACCGTGGACGGGCGGACGCTCCAGCAGCCGCTGACCCTGCGGCTCGACCCGCGCATCAAGGCGCCGGCGGCCGGACTGGCCAGGCTGGCGGGGATGTCGCTTGCGCTCTACGACGGGGTCCTCGAGTCTCAGCACGCGCTCCAAGAGCTGCGGGCCCTCCGGGGCAAGGTCCGAACGATGAAGGACGAGGCGGCCAAAGCCGGGAAGCCCACGGAAGCGTTTGACGCGTTTGATAAGAAAGCCGCAGCGCTTGAAGGCGGGATGGGCGGCCAGGGCGGCGCAGGAAGGCCGGGCGGCGGCCCCGCCGGCGAGCCCATGGGCCCGATGGGGCCTGGAGGCTTTGGCGCTGGGGGCGCCCCGGATACGCTTACGTCGATCGGCCCGGCACTGAACTCGCTCATGACCACGCTCCAGGGCTCGGAGACGGAGCCGACGACTCAACTGGCCGCCGCGGTTAGCGAGCGTCTTCAGTCCCTGCGCGCCCTCCTCGACAAATTTAGGGCGCTTAAGGCGAGCGACATGGAGGCCCTGAAAGCGGTCCTCTAAAGATCCATGCTCGCCTGAAAGTGCCTCTTCTGGTGCCGACAAAGGGCCTGGATGGCCAGGCGTCCGGACAGGGCGTTGCCGAAAAGGGACCCGGCCATGCTGGCCCAGACGCCGACGAAATAAAAATTCTCGAGGCCCGGCAGGGTCAAGTCCCCGCCTGCGCCCCTGAGCCCCGACCAGATCGAGGCCTTCTTCGCCGGCATATTGGCGAAGCCGCGCGTACCGCCCATGTATCGCTCCCAGGTGAGCTGGGTCGGGACATCGACCGTCTCGATCTGCCCCCGGAGCCCCGGGAAGCGGCGTTCGAGAACGTCGATCGTCCGGTCGGCGGCCTCGGCCTTCTCTTCCTCGTAAGCGGTCCTGTCCACGGCCAGCCGCTTCCAGAACGAGTAATCCGAGAAGAGCTCGGCCTTGATGACGCCCTTGCCGGCCGGAGCCATCGTCTTGTCGAAGCCGAAGATCTGCATCTCCAGGCTTTCACACCGGTGCCCGGCGATCTCGACAGGCTCCTCAAGGAGCATGATGAGCGCGGACGGCTCAGCCGAAAGGTCCCTCTTGACCCCGAGGTAGACGTGGACCGACCAGGCGGTCGTGTCGGGCGGCTCGGCACACTCCTCGCGGACCTTGTCGTCGGTGAACCGGCCGTCGAGCATGTCCATGATCGTCTTGCGGCCGTCTGCATCCGAGATGACGATGCCGGCCCTGTGTTCGTTGCCATCGGCGAGCCGGACACCGACGGCCCGGCCGTTCTCGACCAGGATCTTCTCGACCTTGCTGTTGTATGCGATCCCGCCTCCCAGCGCCTTATAGCGCCGCTCGATCGACATGGCGAACTTCAGGGAGCCCCCGACGGGCCATTGAACGACCTCCTCGGTGCCATAGGCGTGGCGGACGAGATGGATGAAGAACGGCACGGACGGGGCCGAATAGACGATCAGCGCGAAGGCCCGCTTTAGGAACGGGTCCTTGAAGCGCTGGGCGAATTTCTCCGCGGTCGGGGTCAGCCACTTGAGGCGCGTGGCCATCCCGGCTAGGGCCTTGGTCCTTATTGCCGTCGGGCCCAGCATCATGTCGCCGAGGAGGTCGCGGCCGACGAACGTCCGGCACCCCTGGATGTAGTCAGCGATCGCCTCCGCGTCCCCGGGGGCCAGTTCCCTGAGATGGGCTTCGAGCTTCTCGATGTCATAATAGTCGCGGAAGAGGCGGCCGTCGGGGGCCAGGACGCTTGTGCACTCCTCGGTCTTCACCATCTCGCGCGGCATGGCCCCGAGCTCCCGCCACAGGTCGTAGATCCGCGACCCTGGGGCGCAGCCGAACAGGTGATGGATGCAGCCGTCGAACGTATAGCCTTCGCGCTTCCAGGCGCAGCATTGCCCGCCCGGAACGGCGCTCATCTCGAAGATCTGGGTGTCGAACCCGTTCAGCCGGCCATAGATGCCCGCGGCCAGGCCGCCCATGCCCGCGCCGATGATGATGATCGAACCGGCCATGTTCGCCTCCGCGATCCCCGGTCCTGCCGGCTCCATTATACATCTATGCATCGCTGGCCTGCCCGCGGTCCTCCGAGACGGCCGCGCCACGAAAAGCGTCCTATAGATGGGGCCATCGCATGCGGTTGAATCCCTCTCCGCTTTCAGAGAGAATGCCAGGATGATGAAGAAGAGCGCCGGGAAGCCCAAGCCCTCCGAGCCGGTGATCGAGATCAATCCGGGGTTCCGGCGGGCCCTCGACGTCATGGAGGGGACGTCGCGCCACGTTTTCATCACCGGCAAGGCCGGCACCGGGAAATCGACGCTCCTCGAGCTCTGGCGCGGCCAGACGCTCAAGCGGATCGCCGTCCTGGCCCCGACCGGCGTGGCCGCCCTCAACGTCCGCGGCCAGACGATCCACTCGTTCTTCGGCTTCAAGCCCGACGTGACGCCCGAGGCCGTTCGCAAGCTCGGCAAGGGCCGTGGCGACGCAGCCGACCGGGCCGCCCTCTACCGCAACCTCGACGCCATCGTCATCGACGAGGTCTCCATGGTCCGGGCCGACCTCATGGACTGCGTCGAGAAGTTCCTGCGCCTCAACGGTCCCCGGCCCAAGGAGCGCTTCGGCGGCCTGCAGATGATCTTCATCGGCGATCTCTACCAGCTGCCCCCGGTCGTCACGGGCCAGGAACGCGGTCTCTTCGCCCCCGACCCACCGTCGCTCCGCCGCGGCTTCGGCCCGCGCGGCGCCGCCGACCCGTCATCCTCACCCGTCGCGCTCACCGCCGCCCGTTACGAATCGCCCTTCTTCTTCTCGGCCCGCGTCTTCGCCGAGCCGGACTTCGCCATGGATTTCATCGAGCTCGAGAAGGTCTACCGTCAGAGCGACGCCGCGTTCATCTCGCTCCTCAATGCCATCCGCAACCGCTCGGTCGACGATGATCAGATCGCGCTCCTCAACAGCCGCCTCGACCCGATGTTCGCCCCGCCCGACGGCTCGTTCACCATCACCCTGACGAGCACGAACGATCTCGCCGCCGTCCGCAACCGCGAGAAGCTCGCCGCCCTCCCGGGCCGGACCCGTCGTTACGAGGGCTTCATCGAAGGCGAGTTCGACCGCCGCTCGCTCCCGACCGAGGAAGCCCTCGAGCTCAAGCGCGGCGCCCAGGTCATGCTCCTCACGAACGACCGCAAGGGCCGCTGGGTCAACGGCACGATCGGCCGCGTGTCGAAGATCGCCAAGTCCCCGGACGCCGACGGCGACGACATCGTCACGGTCGAGCTCCCCGACGGGGATGACGTCGACCTCACGCCCAACACCTGGGAGCTTTTCCGCTTCCAGTACGACGCCGAGGCCGACCAGATCGAATCCGAGGCGGTCGGGGCCTTTACCCAGTACCCGATCCGGCTCGCCTGGGCCGTGACCATCCACAAGAGCCAGGGCAAGACCTTCGACCGGGTCGTCGTCGACATCGGGCGGGGCGCCTTCGCCCACGGCCAGGTCTACGTCGCCCTGAGCCGGTGCACCAGCTTCGAGGGCCTTGTCCTGCGCACGCCCATCCGCCGCAGCCACATCTGGATGGATTGGCGCATCGTCCGGTTCCTGACCCGCTTTCAGTACAAGAAGGCCGAGGAGGCGCTCCCGCTCGCCGACAAGCGGGCCCTGATCCTCGACGCGATCCGCGAGGGCCGCGAGCTCGAGATCGTCTATCTCAAGCCCGACGACACCAAATCGCGGCGCCGCATCCGGCCTGAGTCCGTCGAGATGATGGAATACCATGGCCGGACATTCGAGGGCCTGCGCGCCTACTGCCACACGCGCGGCGAGTGCCGGACCTTCCGCCTCGACCGCATCCTCGAGATCAATTATTTCGCCTGAGCGACGGCCGCGACGCGGAGGGTTACGGGGCCGAGCAGGCCCGATTCGACGAGCGGCTCGCCCTTTTTCCAAAGCCGCCAGCTCGTGAACGTGAAGCGTCCGGTCGGGCTCGGCTTGCCGTCTAGGACCCATTGCGGCCAGGCCTTGAGGGTCCCATCCGGATTGCGGTCGCTGTCCTCGGGCAGATCCTCGTCGCCGATCATCCGGTTGACCCAGAGGTTAGTGACGCTGATCTCGATGTGGTTATCTCCCGGCTTGAGGGCATTCGTCACATCGACGCGATAGGGAGGCTTCCAGAGGATGCCGAGGTCCTGGCCGTTGAGGCCGACCCGGGCCATGACCTGGACCTGGCCGAGGTCGAGATAGATCCGCGCGCCCTTGCCCAGCATCTCGCCCGGCATCGAGAACGTCTTGTAGTAGGCCGCCGTTCCCGAGAAGTGCTTGACTCCAAGGTCGGCGTGCTCGCTCCACGAGACGAGCTTGTCCAGCGCGACCTGCGCCGGCGCGCCCCAGTTCGGCGGGAACCGGAGGTCCCAAGGACCCGTGATCTCGAACGGGCCAGGCACCGCCGGGACCTCGACCTTCATGACCTTCCCGGCCGCCGTCGTCAGCTCGTAGGCGCCGGCCTTTTCCGCCTCGATAAACAACCCTTGTCGGCTTTTCTCTCTCACCGTGGCCAAGGGCTCGACCCCCGGCGTCATCGGGAAGGTGATCGTGTCCGGATCGCGGGCGATCACGTTATAGGTCGTGCCGCCGACCGTGTATTCCACGTCGAGCGTCTTGACGACGTTGTAGGCGGGGTCATCGCCGGCGGCCAGCCTCGAGACGCCGACCGCGAATTCGCCCGAGTCAAGGACCGCCTGCAGCTTGGCCGCGACGTCGCGCGTCCGCTTGGCGTCGCCCGGCACGCCATAGATGGCCTTGACGATGCGCACGACGGTCTCAGGCGCGGGAGCCGGCGTTATCGGCTGGCCGTCCACCGTCACGCTTGTGACCGGGTCGGCTCCCGCGACGGCGTCCCTGAACACCACGAACACGGAGCCGCTCGGGTCGAACGCGATCGGGATGTGCGTTGCGCCGCCCGCTCGCTCATAGACCGCCACGGGTTCGATCGTCCCATCCTCGGGCCGCCAGAACTCGGGCTTCCGAGCCGAGACCCGGAACGTGCACATGGCCTCCCGCGCCTGCGGGCTGTTGCTGGCCACAAAATAGATGTCGGCCGGCCCGGCCGCCCCTTCGCTGTCCGTCCTTCGGTGGATCCAGCGGATGCCGGGCGGCGCATCGAAGTCTTTCTCGACTCCCGATCCGGCCAAAACCTCTTCAACACTCTTGCCGGACACGACCTTGCCGCCGCCCCACAGCTCCTCCGCGAGCTTGGCGACCTCGGCGTCGCAGTTCGGATATTCGGTCAAGCCCGGCGCCTTCACCGGGCGCACCGGGCCGACGATCGTCGCCCCGCCGGCCGCGAGCTCACCGATCTTCCTCAGCAGGGCCGGCGTCATGCGTGCCGTCTCCGGCAGCACCAGTACGCGGTAGCTCATCCCGCTCGCGAGCGCGACCCGCCCGTCCTTGACCGACGCCTTCGTCATCAGGACCTCGGGCGTGCAGTCGTCGTAGTCATAGCCTTTGCGCTCGTGCCACTTGTATTCCTGCGGCGCCGCCTCCGGCCTCAGATAGAGGGCGTCGGCCACGAACGTTCCTTGTCGCAGCATGTACTGGCACCGGGCCAGATATTCGTGCCACGGCCCGGCCAGCTCCCACCAGGTGTTCGTCCGCTCGTAATGGAGCCCCCATGGCCCCATGGTCATGCCCGGCTTGTAGTCGAGCCACGGCTGCATCGCGTAGCGATGAAAGACGAAGCGGCTGACCCCTTCGCAGAAGGCCCGGTCACCCAACGACTTGATCGAGGCCGGGTGCTGGAGCCATCTCTCGCGGTCGCCGGCCGTGAAGGATTCCGCGCCCAGGATGGGCTTGCCATAGATGTGGGCGGCCGAGGCCATCTCCTTGAGCGTCTCCCAGGCCCCGCCGCCGATCCAGAATTCCCCCATGGGCTCGTCGGCGCGTCCGCCGTATGTGATGTCATCGCAGGGGCCGCCGTAGGCCTCGCAGGAGAAGCGAAGCCCGCTCTTGTTCGCCAGCTCGGCCATGCGGCCGGCGTAGTTCTCGATGACGAGCTCGCTCACGGTCTGGCGCAGATCCCAGAGGAACCGCTCCGAGATCTCGAGGCTGCCGACGACCCGGCCCGTGACGATGGGCAGGAACGGGAACAGGTCGTAGCCGCGCCGCTTCTGGAACTCCTCCCGCATCCGGGCGGTCCAGTTCTGGGCCCCGTTCTCCCAGCTGTCGATGTGGGTCGTGACCAGCGTCTTGCCCGCCGCCGGCCCGACGTCGGACACGAGCTTGGCCATCATGCCGGCGAACTGGGCCTCGATGCCCTCGGGACCGAGCTTGTCGCACTCGAGGCCGCGGCCGCTGGCCGGGGCCGGAGCGTTCTCGGCGCCGGTGCTGGTGTGGCCGAACCGCAGGATCGTCCAGTCCCCTCTCGGGACGTCCCAGGCGACGCGGCCGTCCGCGCCCATCTTCGCTCCCAGGTCGACGATCCTGTCCTGGGCGATGGTCACGGCGGCCGGGACCGCGGTCTCGGCCGCCGGACCGACCTCGCGCCGCTCAAAGACCGCTTTGCCCTTGATATCCGCGATCCTGTAGTCCCCGATCCTGGGGAAGGCCAGCACGGCGATGTCCCGATAGAAGCCGCGCACGGTCTCGGGCTGATCCAATGGGCCCTCAAATAGCGCCGGCCCCTTGACCTCGGTCTCCGACCAGACGACCTTCTGCATCGACTGCTCCGGCGTGATCCACGGACCGCCGCTCCCGTTCCAGCCGGCGTCGTCGTTCATATTGATCTCGAGGCCGAGCCGCTGCGCCTCGGCTACGGCGTGCGTGAAAAGCGCCCTCCACTCGGCGCCCATGAAGGCGGCCCGGCCCACGGGCGCGCCCTGGTCGACCTCCATGATCAGGACCCCGCCGATGCCGACGCGCTTCATGGCTTCGAGGTCGGCGGTGATCCCCTCCCTCGTGATGTTGCTGTTCAGCCAAAACCAGTAGACCCAGGGTCTCGCCGACTGTGGCGGGGCGACGAACCCGGCCTTAAGTACGTCGATGTTCTTGGGCGCCCGGGCGCAGCCTCCGAACGAAGCAGCGATCCCGGCCAGGATCATGAGGACGAACAGAGACCGCTTGTTCACGGCATCCCTCCTTGTCTCATACGGCAGTCGATGCCGGCAGTATAAAAGAAATCGGGGACACAATACCAATTTCCGAATTTCCGGCAGGGGGACTTCAGCGGCGATAGATCTCGCGGCGATGGCCGATCTTGACGATGACGACCTCGCGGCCGTCGTTGCTGACCGAATAGACGATCCTATAGTCTCCCTGACGGACCCGATATCGCTCTGGCGCCGAGAGCTTCTCGCCCCCACGAGGGGAAAATAGGGAACGGGTATCATGTCCCCCTATTATTCTTCGGGTTCCTCTTCCTTGAGGCGCACGCTCCAGCGCCTTTCGATGCTCACGTAACGACTGATCCGGTCGGCGATATCGGCGCGGAGCCCCCCCTCTTCCATGGCCTTCTCGAGGGCCTTCTGATCCAGGGTGCTCATCGTGTCCCAGACGCCGGTCGCGCGAAGCTCGCTCTCGAGCGCGCCCCTCTCGTCCGTCCCCTTCTTCGGCGTGACCAGATGGTCCCGTCCCCTCACCTTGAGCGTCGCGTCGGAGCCGGCGATGGCCTGAACGCCCTCCCGCTCGGCAAAGGCGATGGCGGCCGCCCTGATTCCCTCCATCTCCGCTTCGATCTCGCTCACCTGGGCCTCGAGCTCTTTCTTCTTCCTCCATCTCTCGGCGTAGGCGTCGGCGATGACGACCCCTGGCTCGTCTTTCCACTTCTCCCGCGGCAGCGCCTCGACCTTGACCAGGTGCTTCCGGGCCGGGCAGAGGTCCGTATAAGCGCACCAGCCGCACAGCGCTGTTTCGCGCGTCGGGAACTCCGTCTCGGCCTCGACCCGGTCGATGAGCGAACCCAAGTCCGCCCTGAGCTTCTCCAGCGCCTCCGGCGTCCGTGTGGACCGCATCTCGACGTCGAACGCGACCTCGTGCCAGACGAGCCGCACCCCTTGCTCCTTCGCCTCGGGCCAGAGCGACTGGACGCCGATCTGGTAGAGCGCCAGCTGCCTGTTCTCGTCGAGCTCCCTCTGCTCCGGGAGCTTCGACGTCGTCTTGTAGTCGTGGACCTCGAAGACCCCGTCCGGCGCGATCATCAGCCGGTCGATGATGCCCTTGCACCTGTACCGCCCCGCCTCGTCGAGGGGGAAATGGATCTTCCGCTCGAGGCCGACGACCTTGCCCTCGTCGAACGGCTGGTGCCGCCTGTAGTAGTCCTCGATGAAGCGTCGGCCCATGAGCCGGTAATCGTCCTGGGTCCGCCTCTTCTTGACGATCTTGATCTCGTCGTGCCATTGGCCGGCCCAGTCCTGCTCGTAGAAATCCAGGAGTTCCTCGAGCGGCACGCAGCGGAACGCCCGCTCCCCGTAGAGCCACTCCATCGCCTCGTGGAAGCGCTGCCCCAGGAAGGCCTCCACGCCTTCCTCATCGCGCCGGATCTTGTCCACGTAAATGAACTTGTACTGCCGCGGGCACTCCTCGAATTGCTTGAGCTGCGAGTTTGAATATTCGGCCATGGATCATTCCCCCTTTTTCGACCCCTTGGCATAGTTCCCGAGGAGCCGGTCTCGATCTTCATTCTCCTTGTCGGCCTTGAAATAAAGCTCGACCATATCGATCCTGTCTTCGGTCCTGAAGTACGCATAGATCAATCGGAGCCCGGTGTTCGCGCCTCGTCCCTTGAGGGCCCGGCAGGCGAATTTCTTGACCTTGTAGATCTCCGGATCATCAAATGGCATCCCCGTGATGCGAAATATTCCTTTATTGTCGACCTTGAGTTTGTGAAACAGCATCAGCTCGGCGCCGATTAGCGTCAACAGATCCTCTTCGAGCGTGCGGAACCGTCTGCGGAGGCCTTTGAGGTCGCGCTCAAATTCCGGCAGTCGTCGGAGCTCACGAAACGCCGGCATCTTTAGGCCTCATCGAGTATGCGGGCGTCCGGTAGAAGACCGACTCGTACCGAATGACCCCGCCCTCTTCCGTGCTCAACCAGGGGACGTCGCCATGCGAGTATTCGCTGATCTGCGACGCGGTCATATCGGACAGCCTCTCGAGCACGCGGTCGATGACGCCGATCTCCCTTCCGTTGAGCAAGGAAAGTTCCGGATTCCGGAGAGGCAGGTACTTCGTCTGGGGGTAGTTGAAGTACTTGTTGGGGAGCTTCTGGAGCTCGCCGGCCTCGATCATCCTCTCCGCGACCTTCCGAAACTCGAGGGGCGTCGGCCCGTACTTGTTCTTCTTGTACGTCGCCCCGATCAGCTGCTCTTCGTATTGTTCATAGTAATCGAAATCCATGAAATAGAGGAGCTTGTAGAGCACGGTCTCGCCGACGTTGGGCTTGGCGCCGACCTTGCCGAGAATATACAGAAGAGCTTCCTTAAACTTGGCCAGGTTCTTCCGCGGGATGTCGATCCGGATCTCGTCCGGCATCGCTCTGTAGTCAGCCCCGGACTCTGAAATGACGATGCGCGGGTCTTTCGCTTCATCAAAGAAGGCGTCGACGGAGCTATTGAAGATATCGGCCAGCTTCTTGATCTCGTCAGCGCAGACCTTGCGCTCCCCCGATTCGATGAGCGACAGCGTCGGACGTGATACGCCCAGAAGCTTGGCCAGGGCCTCCTGGCTCAGCCCGCGATTCTCCCGGAACTGTCTGATGCGTTTTCCCAGCGGGATCATAAGCATTTCCTCTTAATTTAAAGAATACCTAATGTCCGATATGCTGTCAATAGGTTGTTATATTTTATTACAAAGCAGAGATCAGCGGGATCATCATTTCTCCCTTTACCTCAAGGGCGCATCGGTATTCTTGGCTCTATTCCTTCAATGGAAGGTCGTGAGGTGGGCTCCGAAAACGAGAAGTTTTTTCAAGTCGTCTCCCGTAGCCTTGGATCCGAAGCCAGGCCTGGCTTATCTGGCCTTTGCCCTCTACGTGTTGACGCTGAGCATTTCGGTTCTTTACGGCATTTACATCGCCGCCTGTCTCTTTGATAGTCCCGAGGCGCTCCCTGTCATTGGGAATACCGTGGCCTTGGCCCTTATCACCTCGATGTGCTTCTTGACCAGGGCGTATTATTTGCGGAATAGGCCCGGCAGGAAGCCAGCGGAAATCGTCGTCAAGACTGAATAGCTTGACGTCAGCCATGTGGTGTGCATGATAGGGACCGCATGGACTCCGAGAAACACCTGCCGGAACATCTTGGTCAATTCATCGAGCAGACGCCCTGGACGTTTGCGAAAACCTACGCCCGGAAGTGGCCGCATGAGTACATCGTCCGCGAAAAGGTCGATCAGGTTCTGTTCGATGAATTGGCCGCGCACATCGACAAGCACGGGTACGAATCGAACTTCTATGATCGCAAGCAGATCTACTTTGATCACGAAGGCCAAACCTACTGGCACATGGGCAACATCATCAACCGGTGCCACGCGGGCGAGACCTACCATAGGCGCGCAAAGGAGGGGCGTTTGCCCGTGACCGAGGACATCACCGGACAGGCCAAGTTCCCCTGGCCCGAAAAGCCATGGCTCCTGAGCGGCCGGTTCGTCGACGCGCTTGAAGCGGCCGCGGTCATGTTCGCCGACAAGGACAGGAAAAGGACCGGGATCCCCTATATCTCCCACCTCCTCAGCACCTGTACGATCGCCCTTCAAAACGGCGCCAATGAGGACCAGGCCATTGCCGCGCTTCTGCACGATACGATCGAGGATATCGAGGACAAGGACAGAGCGCGGGCCATCGTCGGGCTCTTCGGCACCGAGGTGCTTCGGATCGTCGAGGCCTGCAGCGATACCGACAAGGTCAAGAAGGAGCCGTGGGAAGAGCGCAAGAGGCGATATCTCGAGCGGCTTCCCGGTGAAGACCAGGCTGTTCTTCTCGTTTCCGCCTCGGACAAGCTCGACAACGCGCGGGCCATTGTCACAGATCTCAAGCAGCACGGCCCATCGGTCTGGGATCGTTTCAATGCCCCGCGCGATAAACAGCTGTGGCTTTATGGCGAACTCGTCAAGGTCTTCGAAAAGCATCTGAAGGGTAAGTCAGGGCTCGTGAACGAGCTGAAAGAGGCTGTGGCGGAGATGTCCAGGCTCGGAGGCGATCGATAGATATCGTCCGAAGCCCATGAAGAAACCGGCAGCTTCGGTAAGCAGGGCCAAGCTGAGGCGATGGAGCACGCCAAGAGCAGGCAGCGGCTTCTCCCCTTACACATCAAGACGCGCGGGGATAACCGGAAGAAAAACGAATAGACGCCTGCGCGAGCCCAGGAATTGGATCCTGGTCGTCGAACTCGACGATGTCATGCCGCGGCGGGTCCCGGACAAGCCCAATCTCTACGTCGCTCTGACCACCCAGGAGCCGGCCGAGAAGTTCGCCGCCTTACTGAGGGGGAGAGGCACGGCTTGGCTGGACGGGCATCTCGTCGCGCTCCGCGACGATCTCACGTCCGGACCATTCCTTCTGCGGGAAGATGCCGATAGGGAAAAGAGGGCCGCGATCGCCTGCCTCAGGCAAGAGGGCTTCAACGTCAACCGGTCGGCCGGCGTCTGGACGGTCTATGTCATCGAGCTCGATCCGAAAGGCACAAAGAGCCCCGGCCAGGGCTTTGTCTATGTGGGACAGACTTCTAGGACGCCCGAGGAGCGGTTCGAGCAGCATAAGAAAGGCAAGCGCAACAAGCGTGGCCCGCTCTTCTCCCCCGTCGTTCGGAGATGGGGCCTCCACCTGCGCATGGATCTCGCGCCGGACACAAAATATTTCGATAGAAGGTCGGCCGAGGCCGCGGAGAAGAGATGGGCCGAGAAGCTCAAGGCCGAGGGCTATAGCGTCGCCGGCGGGCATTAGGCAGCCTGCGGCTCAGTCCAGCCAATCGATTTCCAGGGCGCTGCCGAACTTCGCGAACCCCGGGTCTCCTGTGACCACATGTCCCCGTCATGTCAGACCAGGAGCCCGTATAAGTTGCAGAACTGCTCGGTGATTTCCCAGAGAACGGCCGGAAGGATCTCCTTGACCTTGGCCCGGATCTCGTGCGGCGGCGGGCCGTAATAGGCCTCGGCGATGCCGCCCGCGATGCAGGCCAGCGTGTCGGCGTCGCCGCCGAGCGAGACCGCGTTCCGGATGGCGTCCTCATAGGAGTAGGAATCGAGGAACGAGATGATGGCCTCGGGGACCGTCCGCTGGCACGATTCATCGTGGTTGTAGCCGGGGCGGATCGTCTCGACGGTCCGGCCGAGATCATAGCCGAACCGGCCCGAAATCTCGGTCCGGATGAGGTCCATGTCCCATTCGGTCCGGGCCAGGAAGACAGCCAGGGCCGTGGCCTGGGCGCCCTTGATGCCCTCGGGGTGATCGTGGGTGAACTCGGCCGAGCGCTTGGCCTCCCTCAAGATCTCTTCGACCGTATCGAAGGCGAATCCGACGGGGCTGACGCGCATGGCCGACCCGTTGCCGAAACTATTGTAAGGCTTGGGTTCGGCCGAGTGGAGCCAGCCCAGGAAGAAGCCGCCGTATCCGGCGTTGGGATAGCGCCGCCCGAATTCTAGGGTGGCTTTCCGGTAATCCCCGTCCGTCAGGATGGCCTGGGCCGTGGCCACGGTCAGGACGGAGTCGTCGGTGAACTCGCTCTCCGGACCGAACAGCGGGAAATCCTTGGACTTGGTCCGCCCGAACTCATAGGCCGAGCCGATGATATCCCCAGCCAAGGCTCCGATCATGCTCCCCTCCGGCTCCCCGCCAAGGAATAAATAACCGCGGACAGGGTCAAAGTCAAGCGCTCCTCCCCCGCCGCCGCCCAAAATAACCCCCCTCTCATCACCCCCGGGGGCGATGGACGCCCCGGACGGCGGGAAAAAGAATAGTCTCGCGGGGCAAGGACATTATGACGGAGGCCAACGATGTCCATGATGTCGACGACGTCCACGACGAAGAACGGTAGCGGCAACGGGCACGGCCACAGCAAGCACGGCAGCTGCGCCACCCACGGCCATTACGTCCGGCCGGTCTGCCCGTACTGCCTGGAAAAGGACGAGGTCATCCCCATCTTCTACGGCTTCCCCTCGGACCAGGCCTTCCTGCGAGCCGAGCGCGGCGAGATCTACCTCGGCGGCTCGATCGCCGGCCCCACGGCCTATTACTGCAAGCGCGACGACCGCGAGTTCTAACCGCCGCGCCCGGCGCGCGTCCAAATCCAAGGCCTCTCCTGAGGCCTCTCTCTGTTGACAAATCCGCACGGTAGGCCATAATGCTTATTCACGTTCGGCTTGAGAGGCCCGCGATGACAGAAAGATACTTCTTCACGAGCGAGAGTGTGACCGAGGGTCACCCGGACAAGATCTGCGACCAGATCAGCGACGCCATCCTCGACAACTTGCTCGAGCAGGACCCGGACGCCCATGCGGCCATCGAGGCTTTGACGACGACCGGATCGGTCCATGTGGCCGGCGAGATCACGACCTCGGGGTACGCCGACATCCAGAAGATCGTCCGGGACACGCTCAGGGACATCGGATACACGGACCCCCGCTACGGCATCGACTGCGAAGACGCCGGCGTCTGGGTCGCGGTCCACGGCCAGAGCGGCGACATCGCCCGGGGCGTCAAAAAGGCCCCCAAGCACGAGCAGGGCGCCGGCGACCAGGGCATGATGTTCGGCTTCGCGTGCAACGAGACGCCGGAGCTGATGCCCCTGCCGATCATGCTGGCCCACCGGCTGGCCGCCAAGCTGGCCTATGTTCGGAAGCACCGGGCCAACCACGCCATGGGCCCGGACGGCAAGAGCCAGGTCACGGTGGAGTACATCGACGGCAAGCCGGTGCGACTCGACGCCGTGGTCATCGCCCAGCAGCACCTCTCCGCTGTCTCGGAGACGGAGCTGAGGAAGCTCATCCTGGAGTATGTCGTCAAGCCGGTCTGCGGCAAGTACCTGGACAGCAAGACCAAGATCTTCATCAATGCGACCGGACGGTTCGTCATCGGCGGCCCCGAGGGCGACACGGGCGTTACGGGACGGAAGATCATCGTCGATACATATGGCGGAATGGGCCGGCACGGCGGCGGCTGCTTCAGCGGCAAGGACCCGAGCAAGGTCGACCGCAGCGCGGCCTACGCCTGCCGCTACATCGCCAAGAACATCGTCGCGGCCAAACTGGCCGACCGCTGCGAAGTGCAGCTCTCGTACGCGATCGGCATCGCCGAGCCGATGGCCGTGTTCGTCGACACGTTCGGCACCGGCAAGATCGCTGACGGAGAGATCGCCAGGCTGGTCAGGAAGCACTTCCCCCTCAAGCCGAGCGACATCATCGAGCATCTGAAGCTCAAGCGGCCCATATACAAGAAGACCGCCGCATACGGCCACTTCGGCCGCCACGACCCCGATTTCACGTGGGAAAAGACGGACAAGGCGGAGGCTCTGAAAAAGGACGCCGGCCGTCTGAAGGCGATCAAGCGAGGTCCATCCCTGACCTGCCCCGCCTAATTGCCTGCCTTGAGCCGGCGGGCGGCGCCGAGGGGGTTGGTGGCGCTGTCGACGTAGCTCGGGAGCTTGCGCGTCCCGTCGGGACTGACGCATTCGCAGATGCCGCCGGTCCTGAAATCATCGACGAGATCGCCGAGAAGCTGCCGCGCGAGCTCGGGATTCTTCCCGTTCAAGGCTCCAAGCACCCAGCCCGACGCCGTCGCCCAATAGGCCCCATTCTGATACCTATCTTTCTCGACCGGCATGAGCAGCCGCTGCCAGTACTCGCCGGCCGGCAGGTGCCGGATCTGACCGTGCCACACGCAACGGTCGACGTTGTCCGCCAGCCATTGGACGATGCGGGCCTTCTTGTCCCCGAGCGGGAGATCATAATAAACGGCGAAGGCGTTGCCCCAGACATCCGTCTGCTTGCAGTCCTGCGAGGCCGCGAAGAACATGCCGGTCCGATCGTCCCAGAGAGAGCCGATGCTTCGCTCGATCGCCCGGGCCCGGTCCGCCCAGGGCCGGCCCTTCTCGCCGGCCGGACGGCCATAGACCTGTTCCCAGCCGGCCAGGATCTTGGCAGCGCGCCAATAAAGGAGCGATTCCATGAACAGCTCCCCCGTTTTACCGACGGTATCGGTGAAGCCGTACGGTGAATGGGGTTTCGCCGGGTCGTTCCAGACAAGCCCGTTCGGCGCCAGAGGAACGTAATTCATCCCCTTGACGAGCGCCGGCAGCCATTTCCGAAGCAATGGCTCGCGGCGGCCCGCAGGCGCCAGGTCCAAATAGCTCGAGACCGCGAAAACAAGGAACGGCCCGTTGTCGAGATTCGGCTCCCCGAGCGGGTTCTCGGGCGACCCGGCGGCATAGATAGCCCGCCCGTCGACCTGGACCCGGTCGGGCACGGCGCCATCGGCCCGGATGCCCTTGACCAAGTAGTTGATGCATCGCTCGACGTTTTCGGCCGGCATCAGGTCGCCGGCATATTCGACCATGGACGCGAAATCGCGCGTCCAAAGCGCCGCATAGTTGCGCTTGCCGTCGGGCGTGTAGAGCGGGGTGCCGTCCGAGGCCTTGATGATGCAGCCCTCGAGCTGCTCTTTGGCGGCTTGTTCGAGGAACGCGATCGCATCGTCAAGCCGGGCATCCCCGCTCGGCGCCTCGGCGGCCGTCGCCGGGACCGGCGCCGCGGCCTCCGTCATCAGCGGCCGCTCGAGCTTGGCCCGAAGCTCGGGCTGGCGCATCAGGACGGCCTGAAGGAACCGGAAGCTGTCGGCCAGGTAGCCTTCGTACCCGCTGGGCTTCCCGTCCCAGGTCGTCCAATCGATGCCCTCGAACGTCGCGTCCCGGACCCCGTTCTGGAACCCGCCCCTCTTCTGGCGCTCGAGCATGGCGCTCAGGACCATGTCGGCGCGGGCAACCATGTCTTGGTCGCCGAGGACATAGTGAGCCATGAGGAAATGGAGGACATGGCCGGCCGTGATACCGCCGTTCATGTAGTAGCCGAACGTGTCGGTCCCGTCCTCGCGCGTCGGCAGCCCGAGGCAGTTCGGCTGAAGGTAATCCGACCGGTGGACCGGCATGAGCATCGGGGGCACGCCCAGATCGAACCGCCGGAAACCGACCTGGGCCATCTCTTCCCAGAGGTGAAAGAGGATCTGCCGGGCCAGGTCGGGGATGACCAGGCCGTACTCGATGGCCAGGCCGTTGAGGGTCGGGGACTCATAATCGTGGAGAGCGCCGTTGCGGCCCCGCCACCAGGCCAGCCAGCCGGTCTGGCTGTTGAACAGGGCCTTGAGATAGACCTCCTTGAGGCGGTCGGCCAGGCGCGCGTAGCCGGCGGCCTTGTCGGAATGGCCGATCTTCGTCTCCAGGTCGGCCAGCGACCGCCAGGCCCGATAGATCAACGCGTTCGTGTAGCCATCCTTGTTCCCGCAGTTGAGGGCGTCCCACCATGAGTCGGACCGGTTGGGCTGCTGCAGGGCGTTCGGATCGCCGCTCTGGACGGCCTCGACGAAGCCGTCCTTATCGACGTCCCGGCCGGCCAGGAAGTCGGCCGCGAGCTCGAGGCGCTCGACCCGCCGGTGCAGCCAGTCCAAGTCCCCGGTGGATTCGACGTAATCCCAGGCCGCGATGAGCGGCGAGGCCTCGGCGTCGAGAAAGTTTCCGTAGTCCCAGTAGCCCGTGACCTCGCCCGTCAGACGCCCGGCGGCGTCCCGGCGCATGCGCTGCTCGAGCCAATAGTCGATCGTCCGCCGCACCAGCGGCATGACCGAGAGGCCCGGCGCGATCTCGGGCATAAAGAAGGCCTGGTCGGCGTAGAACCAGACCGAGACGCTGGCCGGGTCGCTGATGACGTTGTTGCCGAGGAGGCCCGTCGGCGCGCTGAAGGGTTTGTCCTGTTCGCCCCAGCGGGCGCAGGGCTGGAACGCGTTGAGCCAGCCGCGGCGAGCCGCCCGCCACATCGGCAGCGACGATTCCGCGAGGCCGGGGGGCGGCGGCAGGATGAGCGGCGTGAGCGAAAGCTCGACCGGTTGGTCCGTGGCCACATCGGGGAACTCGAGGATGAGATCGACCGTCTTTTCCGAGCGGCTGCCCTCGAGACGGCCGACGAGCGGCCGGTTCGTTTTCTCGGCCAGCAGCATCGGGCCCCAGTCGGGCGCATTGACGACCGCCGGCAGCCGGAAGCTCCCGTCGTCAAGCCACTGGGCGGGCAGGACCGTCGTCGGCGTGACCTTGGGGTCGAACGGGAAAAGGAGCCGTGACGCCCCAGGGGCGAGCGGCGCCGCATCGAGATCGTAGAACGACAGGGCGATCGAGCCGGCCGTCACCTCGATCCGCCAGTCGATCCGCGAGGGCCCGGCCTGGAGGGTCTCGAAAGCGACCCGGCCGCGGCTCTCGACGCGCCGGCCGACGACGGCCGCGTCCGTCCAGGCCCCCGGCGGCCCGGCCGGTTGACCGCCGGCCGTCGCGGCCGTCTCTCCCGGGTCTTGGCGGAACTGCAGACGCACCGCGCTCCCGGCTCGCAACAGGTTCGTCGCGGCCTTATCCCCTCCCTCAGTGTCCCAGCTGAGGAACGGGATGCCTATCGAAGCCGGATCGGTCGAGGCCTTGAAGACGGGGGCGGACAAGCCCGCAGGGCTCGAGCCCGAAACCTGGGCCGCCTCGTCCCCGCGCGCTCCCGGACCGCTCGCGGACGGTTTGGAGCAGGCAACAGGCGCGAGCGAGATGGCCAGGGCAAGCGCCAAGGCCATGGCCCGGACCGGGATCTGGATCGTCGGGAACCCCTGCCGGCGGCCAGGGCCAAAGATCATGTGCGCTGCCTTCATCCTGCCCTCCCAGCAAAATGGGGACGCTTCTATTTTTTATTTTAATGTATTAATTCCGAAAATAGAAACGTCCCCATTTTTTGTATAATGATAACAAGCTAAGGAGAGCCGCCATGAAAAAAGCGTCGGCCGTTTTCTTCGCCCTCTTCTTCCTCGGTCGTCTGGCCGCCCTCCCCCAAAGCGGCGTTCTTAAAAGGGGCCAATACGGCCTCGGCCTGAGCGGCGCCTATGCCACGAACAGCGGCGCCTCCGGATTCACGGGGACCGCGGGCGTCGCTCTAGGCGGCATCTTCGACCTGTCTTTCTCGGCCGGGCAGGCCAAGTACAAGCCGGGGGCGAGCGAGTTCTCCGACCTCAAGACGACGTCCTACGGACCCGAGCTCCAGGCCCATGTCATCAAGCAGAACTCGTCCCGGGCCCCTCTCTCGCTGGCCCTCTCGATCGGCTACACGCGGGACCATTTCTCGTCCCCCGACCTGGATACCGAGCAACTGAGGATGTGGGCCAATACGTTCTATGTCGGAGCCACGGTCTACCGGGACGTCCGGCTCTCCCGGAGCGCCTATCTCCAGCCTTACGCCGGCATTACTTATGTCAACACGTCCTTCAAGATCGGCGACGCGGCCGGGTTGACCCTGAGCAACGAGGACAACATGGCGGCCTTCAGCCTCGGCCTGCCCCTGGTCTACAGCCTATCCGAAATGACGCTGCTGGTGGTCCAGCCCGGCCTGACCTTCGACAAGGACACGACGACGTTCGCCGTCTCAATCGGGCTGGTCAGGATCCTCAAATAGCCCCCATAACTAAAGGTCCGCTCTCCGGGTCCCAGTCCTGGCCGGCTATTCTTTGATGTCCAGGCCGCGGTTGTGGAGCAGGGCGTCGATCTTAGGCTCCGTGCCGCGGAATCGCACGTACTGGAGCATCGGCTCCTCCGTGCCGAACGGCTCGAGGATGTTCTTGCGGAACGATTCGGCCGTGGCCCGGTCGAAGATGCCTTTCTGCTGGAAGAGCTGGTAGGCGTCGCTGTCGAGGACGTTCGACCAGATGTAGGCGTAGTAGCCCGCCGAGTACCCGCCGCTGAAGATGTGGCTGAAGTAGGTCGAGCGGTAGCGCGGCACGATCGACGGGATGAGCCCGATCCCGTCCATGACCTCCTTCTCGAACTTGTCGACATCGACGGCCGCCGGATCGGGAGCCGTGTGCCAGGCCATGTCCAGGATCGAGGCGGCCAGATACTCCCCGCTGATGAAGCCCTGGTTGAAAACGCGGCTCTTCTCGAGCTTGGCGACGAGGTCGGACGGGATCGCCTCTCCCGTCTTGTAGTGGAAGGCATAGAGGGCCAGGAGGTCGGGCTCGAAGGCCCAGTGCTCCATGATCTGCGAGGGCAGCTCGACGGCGTCGCGGGCGACGGTGCGGGACCGATAGCGGGCCTGCGCAAAAAGCGTGGCCAGCGAGTGGCCGAACTCATGGAAGAAGGTGCTGACCTCCTCGGTCGAGAGCAGCGCCGGCAGGCCGGCCGTCGGCGCGGTGAGGTTGCAGGTGATCGTGGACACGGGAGGGACGCGCTGGCCCTTCTCGGTGTACTCGCGGCGGAGCGCCCCGGACCAGGCGCCGAACCGTTTACTCGGCCGCGGGAAGAAATCCATGTACAGGATGCCGAGATGGCTGCCGTCCGCGTCGAGGACCTCGAAGACCTGGACATCGGGGTGATAGCGCGGCAGGTCTGGCTTGGGCGCGAAGGTGATGCCGTAGAGCTTCTTGCACAGGATGAAGATGCCGTCGCGGACGTTGTCGAGCTTGAAATATGGCCGCAGCTGCGCGTCGTCGAGCGCGAACTTCTCCTGGCGCAGCTTCTCTGTGTAATACCACCAGTCCCAGGGGGCCAGCGTGATCTTCTTCGGGGACAGGCGGTCGGCCAGGGCCTGGAGGGCGGCCGCTTCCTTTTTCGCCTTGGCGATCGTGGGCGTCCAGAGCTGGGCCAGGAAGTCGTTGACCCGGGCCGGGGTCTTGGCCATGTTCATCTCGAGGACGTAGGCGGCGTGGTTCGGATAGCCGAGGAGCTTGGCCCGCTCCAGGCGCAGGGCGGCGATCCGGCGGACGTTCTCCTTGTTGTCGAACTCGTTGCCGCTGTCGCCCTTCATGATGTAGGCGCGCTGGATCTTCTCGCGCAGGGTCCGGTTGTCGGCATAGGTCAGGAACGGCGTCATGCTCGGGACGTGGATGGTGAAGAGCCACTTGCCGGCGAGCCCGGCCTGACCGGCGGCCGTGGCGGCCATATCGACGACGGAGGGCGGCAATCCGGCCAGGTCGGCCTTGTTGTCGATGACCATCTGGAAGGCGTTGGTCTCGGCCAGGACGTTCTCGCCGAACTTAACGCTGAGCGTCGAGAGCTCCTGGTTGAGCTCGCGGAAGCGGGTCTTGCTGACCGGATCGAGGAGCGCGCCGCCCCGGACAAAGTCCTTGTAGGTGTTCTCGAGGAGGAAGAGCTCCTCGCGGTCGAGGCTGAGCTTGGCCCGCTGGTCGTAGATGGCCTTGACCCGGGCAAAGAGCTTCGCGTTGAGATTGATGTTGTCCTGATGGGCCGCCAGCATGGGCGCCGTCTTGAGGGCCACGGCCTGGAGGTCCTTGTTGGTCAGGGCCCCCTGGAGGGTACCGAAAACGGCATTGACCTCGGAAAGGAAAATGCCGCTATGGTCCAGGGCGGCGATGGTGTTGGCGAAAGTCGGCTTCTCGGGATCATCGACGATGGCGTCGACCTCGGCCTGTTCGCGGGCGATGCCTTCTTCGATGGCCGGCAGGAAATGCTCGGTCTTGATCCGGTCGAACGGCGGCACGTTGAACGGCGTGCCATAGGGCTGGAAGAAGGGATTGTCGGGGTTGTCGCGGGCCAGCGTATCGGGGGCCACCTGGGCGGTCTGAGGCGCGGCGGCGGGCGGCGCCGACGGCGCCGGCTTCTCGCTCTTGCAGGCCGCGGCGGCAAAGAACACGGTGACGATCCCTATGAGGAGAATGGTCATGGGTCGGCCTTTCATGATCGGGCACCTCCTGGAGGTCTGGGAACACGAATATTATACACAACCTGCGGGGCCGGCTGAAAATGGGTCAGCCTGCGGCTATTTCTTGACGGCCTCAGCCCCGGCGCCGATCTTGAGGCCCGTTCGGCCGTCGGCGCCCGTCTCGACGTGGATCATCTTGGGCGGGCGGATCCCGCCGTCCCAGGTGAAGAAATCGTGGGGGCCCGAAGGGTAGAGCCGGATCTTCACGGCTAATCCCCGGGAGGACCTGCCCCTGAGACGGCCCTCCTTCTCGAGGTCCCAGATATACGTCAGATCGACCGTGCCGTTCTGGCAATAGAAACGGATGACGGAATCATCGCCATCAGCGGTCCTAGCGGTGCCGAGGACTTCGAAGCGTTGGACTTTGCCGCGGACCTTCTCGTTCGCGGCCAGCAGCTCAGCCCAGCGCGTCTTGAGGCGCTCGAGGGCCACCTCTCCCCCATAGGCTTTGAAGAGCGGCTTGAAATCGCCTTTCATGTTGGCCGCGATGATGCCTTCCATGGCCTTGGAGAGCTTGTCGGCACGACCGGGCTCGAGCTCTCGAACCGAGTTGAGGAGCGAGAACGCCTGACGGCCCTCGGCTTCGATGAACAGGGCTTGTCCTTCGAGCGACACGCGGAAGGTCCCGGCGCCGGCAGGAAGCGCATAAGTCCCGGCGAAGGAGGCCAGTGCGGCCGGGTCCATGGATACGGCATCGGGGATCGCGGGGTACGGGACTCCCGCATGGAAGCGCATCCCAAGCTGCTCGAGGAGAGAATTCGCCGACCGGTTCTGGGCGATGACGTTGGTCATGAGGAAAACAACGAGACCCGTGTCCGGCACGATGGCCAGGTCGGCGAAATAGATGCCGTTGCCGCCGTTGTGGGTGACGATCTTCGCCCCGTCCGGCGCCTTGGCGATGGACCAGCCGTAAGCGTAAAAGGTCCCCCCGCCCTCACTGACATAAGGGGTCCAAAGCTCCTTCATCGACTCCGACCCGAGGGCTCGGCCGCTGAGCAGGGCCCGGGCCCAGCGGAGCATGTCGTAGGCGGTCATGTGGATGCCGCCGTTCGCCCGGAGGGCCCAGTGCGGACCGTCGGCGGCAAAGGACCGTTCATAGAACGTGCCCCAGCGGCCGCCTACGGCGTCGTAGCCCTGGGCCACGCGCCCTTCGCCCCAGGCGGGAAGAAGGTAGCCGGTCTCGTACATACCGGCGGGAAGGAAAAGCCGCTCCCTCAGGAAGGCTTCGTAGCTCGAGCCGGAGAGCTTTTCGATGATGGCCCCGAGGAGGCTGAAATTCGAGTTGCTATACGAGTAGCCCTGGCCGGGAACGAAGAGGAGCGGCTGGGCGAAGACCTGCTTGAGGTAATCGGCCAACGCCATGGGCTCGAAGTCGCCGATGTCCGGGTCGGAGAGGCCGGAGGAATGAGACAAGAGTTGATGGAGCGTGATCCCGGACTTATCGGCGGGGACGCCGTCAAAATAACGGCTGATCGGGTCGGAGACGCTCAGCCGTTTGTCTTCTTGGAGCTTGAGGATGGCCGCGGCGGTGAACTGCTTGGTGATCGAGCCGATGTCGGAGACGGTGCCCGGCGTCCAACGAACGCCGTGCTCGCGGTCGGCCAGGCCGAAGCCTTCGGCCAAGAGCGGCTCGTCACCCTTGGCCACGAGCACGACGCCGGCGAAGCCGAGCTTTTCGAGACGCTTGAGATAGGTCCGCGTCTCGGCGACGGCGGCCTTATCGGCGTCGGAAGCGATCGCGGCGGCGCCGGGGACCCCCCGTGGCGACGGCGCGGCGCCTCGAGATGCCCCCATGGAGACGAGGGCCAGACATGCGACGAGCGCGGCTGCACCGCGACGAGATCCTTGATCCTTCATTCTCGCCTCCTCGGATAGTTAGAACGTGCGCGCCAGGCCAGTTGTTAAGGGGGACAGTCCCCCATCTTCGTCAATGCTTCAGCCCCGCCGCGATGTAATTCCAGTTGAGCAGGACGTTCCAGACCAGACGGTGGTCGGAGCGGTTGAGGTCGCGGTGGAACGGGTTGAACAGAAAAGCGACAACGCGGCCACGGCCTGAGGGAAGGTCCAGGATGGCCGGCCGGCCCTCGAGGTCATCTTCGCCCTTGATCCCGCCGCTGATGAGCATCTTGACCTCTTCCTTTTTCGGCTCGCCCGGCTTCTCCTCTTCCCGGTCCTCGGCCCTGAGCTTCGTGCCCCATTGCAGGACGGCCGCACCCCGCTCCGAGCGGGCGATGTCATAGACCGGCATCATCGACCGGAAAACCGAGGTCGTCTCCGTCAAGCCGTACGCGATCGGGTGGTCCGGCCGCGTGAACTTGGCGCGAAGCTCGGAACCCGGCGTGAAGACGCTGCCGCGCCGATAGACGTCCCTGACGAGCCCGCCATCGAGAGCGATGGCGGACCCATTGCCGAGCGTCAGCAGGACCCCGCCGGACCCGATAAACTCATCGAGCTTGGCGACGCCGGCCCAGCCAATGCCTCCGGTGATATCGTCCGAGGCGTCAGGAACCCCGAGGTTGGGCGTTTCGCTCGTTTTCTTGTAGGCCATCGGCCCCCACTTCTTGTCGATCCCCAGGATCTGGTCCTGCAGATCGAGATAATTGTGGCCGAAGACGATGACGTCGAAGCGCTCCTTGAGCCGCCCGGCCCGCACGTCTTCGTCCCGGAGGTAAGTGTAGGGCACCTTCTCACGGTCCAGGATGTACCGGATCCAGCCGACCGATTCCGTATCGGCCCAGGTGTGCCAGACCGCCAGCCGCGGCAGCTTTGACTCATGATGGGCCACTTCCGGGACGGCCGGTGCGCTGTCAAAGTCGATGGCCAGCTCTGCGGCCGCCCGCTTAACGGCTTCGCCGAGCCCTTTCTGGTCGACGAGTATCCACGACCCAGCGGGATAATCCCTGTCCCCGGCCTTGAAGGCCTTCTCGGCGATCTCGACCTTGAACGGCGAGAGGCGGCTGCGGAGGGCCATTAGCCCCTCCTGGCCCGTGTCCTTGATCAGGAAAACGGGCCCCGCCCCGTTCACGCCGCCTGTCGTGGCGAACCCGACATTCAGCGGCTCGAGCGCCACGTCCTTGATCTTGGCATCGTCGATCCGCTTCGCCTCGAGCCCATAATGGACCGGCAGCGACCACGACACGTCGTCGTAGGGCTCGTACTGCGCGTCGGGAGGGAAAACCTGCGGGGTGAGCAGGTCCACGGCGTAGTTCCGGTAGGGCTGATCCAGGCGCACGACGTAGGTCCCGGCCGGGAATTCGCCCTCCGCGACCTTGAACGCGTCCTTCGCGCGCCCTGCCTCGATGCCCTGCCTCATGAGCAGACCGACCATGTCGGCGACACGCCTCCGGTCCCCCTGCTCGGCCGCGATCGCGAACGCGTAGGGACCGCCCTTGACGCCTTTCTGCCAGGAGTTGTAGCCCTTCCGGAAGAAATCGCGCAGCATCTCCTTGGCGTTCTTGGCCGTATAATCGAGCGCGGCCAAGCAGGCACTCTCCATATAGTTCGTGTTGTTGCGCAGCGACCACAGGAATTTCCGCGGCGGCGGCAGGGGGCGGTACCACTCCTGGCTCGTCACCGGCTTCCCGACGTAGCGCTCTTCGTTCGGCCGCAGAACCCGCTCGAGCGTTTCGGCCGTGCCGTTGCCGAAGGTCTCATAGCCCCGGCCGATGCTGTTGTGGTTGACGCCGACCGAATCCAGGAAAACGTGCTGCCAGCCGTCGCTGAAACCCCAGGTCCAGACGCCGGGCATGCCCGCGGAGGTCAAAGCGCCGATCTCGGCCAGCGACATGGCGAACCACTCATTGAGCAGGATCGGATCGATGTTGACGTTGAAGGGGCCGGTCCCGTTCCAGGTCTGGAGGAGCGGGATCGATTCGTGAAGATCGTGAACGACCGTCGGGTGGTAGGCCAAGAACATCCGGCCGACGGCCCGCGAGAGCTCGAGCGCCTGCTGGTGCGAATCGCGGTTGTTGTCATGGAAGACATAGAAGCCCCAGTACGGCGGCGAATCCGGCGGCAGCCGGTCAATATCGGTCTTGCCCTTGAGGTAGCGGTAGAACCAGTCGACCTCCTTGTCGCGGCCGTCGGGCTCGGAGACGGGGTTGATCAGGACCAGGACCTCGCTGCGGATGCGCTTGATCATCGGCTGGTCGGAAACGGCCAGCCGGTAGGCCAGCTCCATGACCATCTCGGGGCTGCCGGTCTCGGTCGAGTGCAGCCCGGCGTTGAAATAGTAAATCGGGCGGGCCGCGGCGATGAGCGCCTCGGCGGCCTCAGGCGTGATCTTGCGCGGATCGGCCAGGGTCGCGGTCGCCTCCTTGAGACGGGCGAGATCGCGGATGCCGTTCTCGTCGGCGACGGCCACGAGAAGGATATCCCGCCCTTCCTCCGTACGGCCGATCGTCTCCACCCGGACGCGCGGCGAGGTCTCGGCCAGCTTGCGGAAATAGCCGTAGATCTTGGCCGTCGAGGTTAGCTCGCCCGCGGCCCCGACGACGTGGCCGAGGTATTTCGTGGGCGAAGGCACGGTCGCCGAATCGGGCACATAGGCCACCCAGGGGTTGCCGAAGCGGGCCTCGGTCGTGAACTTGGCAATGGCCTCGACCGATCCGGCTTCGGCCGTATCAGGGGCGTAGCGGTTCGCTGGCGATGATTGCGCCGCCGGGGCGGCCTGATGAGGAGTCCGGCCGCCTGGACCGGCTTGGACCGTGGCCGCGAAGAGCATCGCGGCGAAGACCGTGAAGGTTATGGCGAGCCGGATGAGGCTCAATAGGGGTCGACGGGATCTCCTCATGGCATCTCTCCTATCCAGGGTATCGGCCGCTAGGTTAGTCCCAATTCATGAAGGGGTCAATCCCGCGGCTGAGGGCGAACGAAACTCTCGCCGGCCAACCGGCACAATAGGGACAATCGCGCTACGGGGACAGCCCCTCGGCGGGGAGTCCCTTTTTGCCAAGACCTGATCCCTTCTTTTTTAACTTTGTTATAATACCGGAACCGCATCATGAAGGAGTTCCTGCCCATGAAACGTGCTACCCGGACCCTGATCCTGAGCCTGGCCGCGATCCCTCTCGCCCTTATCATCTTCGTGTTAGCCCCATCCGGGGTTCGGATGCCCGCCCCCGTGGGCGCCGAGCCTGCCGCCTCGACGCTCGCCGCGCCCGAGACCTCCCTGGCCAAACCGCCCGCGGACGTCCCGGCGAGCCTCGCCGAGCCCCGGATCGTCCTCACGCCCGCGCCGGCCCCCGGCCCCCGCATCAACGGCGCCCGCGTCTTCGGCGTCCGTCCCGGCTCGCCCTTCCTCTTTACCATCCCCGCGACCGGCGAACGTCCGATGGAGTTCAGCGCCGCCGGCCTGCCCCAGGGCCTTGCGGTCGACCCTGCGACCGGACGGATCACCGGCTCGATCGGGGCGCCTGGCACATACATGGTCACCCTGACCGCGTCGAACCGCCTGGGGACGGACTCGCGCCCGCTCAAGATCGTCTGCGGCGACACCCTCGCGCTCACGCCGCACATGGGCTGGAACAGCTGGTACGTCTGGGAGAACCACGTCACGGACGCAATCATGCGGTCCGCGGCCGACGCCATGGTCACGAGCGGCATGATCGATCACGGCTACCAGTACGTCAACATCGACGACTGCTGGGCCGTCCGCCCCGACAGCAAGGACCCGTCGCTCTTCGGCCCGCCCCGCGACGCCCGCGGCATGGTCAACCCCAACGGCCGTTTCCCCGGCATGAAAGCCCTGACCGACTACATCCATGCCAAGGGCCTCAAGGCCGGCATCTACACCTCGCCCGGGCCGTTCACCTGCGCCGGTCACGTCGGCGCCTGGCAGCACGAGAAGCTCGACGCCGACCGCTTCGTCGAGTGGGGGTACGATTTCCTCAAATACGACTGGTGCTCCTACAGCGACGTCGCCAAGGACAAGAGCGTCGAAGAGCTCCAAAAGCCCTACCGGCTCATGAGCGGCATCTTGGCCGGGGAGCCGCGCGACCTCGTCCTCAACCTCTGCCAGTACGGCATGGGCAAGGTCTGGGAATGGGGGGCCGCGGTCGGCGGCAACAGCTGGCGAACCGCCGGCGATCTCGGCGGCTCGTTCGAGGGCATCCCGGCGGCCCTCTTCCGCGACGGCTTCGACGTCTACGCGACCAACGAGCTCCAGCGCTATGGCGGGCCCGGCCACTGGAACGATCCCGATTATCTCCTGGTCGGCTATCTCAGCGATTGGAAAGGGGGCACGGCCCCGACCCCCCTGACGCCGAACGAGCAATACACCCATGTCTCGCTCTGGGCCCTGGTCGCCGCGCCGCTCATCTTCAGCGGCGACATCACCCGCCTCGACGATTTCACGCTCGGCCTGCTCACGAATGACGATGTCATCGCCGTCGACCAGGACCCCCTGGGCCGCCCGGGCCGGCGCGCGGCCATGGCCGGCGACATCGAGGTCTGGGTGCGCGACCTCGAGGACGGTTCGAAGGCCGTCGGCCTGTTCAACCGCGGCGAGCATCTGGCCTCGATCACGGCGTCATGGCCGGATATCGGCGTCGCCGGCCCCCAGCAGGTCCGCGACCTGTGGCGTTGCAAGGACCTCGGTGCCTGCGACGGCGCCTTCACGGCCTACGTCGCGCGCCACGGGGTCGTCCTGGTGCGGCTGTGGCCGGCGTCTGACGTGCGAGGGCGCTAAGAGAGGAGGGACAGTCCCCGCCATCGGGCTCCTATAATCCGGCGCCGATCGGGTACTGGTCGTTAATCCTTACGGGCAAGCGCCCCGCAGGCTTGAGATCGCCCTTGAGCGCCTTGATGAACGAATCGAAGTAAACGGCCTGGTTGCCGAACCACCCCCGCTCGCCGTAGCCCAGGAGGAAGGCCGCGACCTCGGGGATCTTGCGGATGAGCTGCGGATTGCCGTAGGACATGGCTACGACCGTCTTCGGTTTGGCCGCGATGACCTTCTTCAGGAAGGCCAGGTCGGCCTCCCTGATCGGAGCGGCCTCGCCGAGCCGGGTCCGCTGTACGAAGAACGAGAGGACGACGAGATCGGAGGCCCTCACGGCCTCCCAGACGGTCTCATAATACGCCGCGCCCATGTCGGGGCGCAGGGTGAAGCTCGCCATCCCCGGGAACGCCGCCGCGAACTTGGCCGATAAAGCCGCCGGCATGGGGTCGCCGTCGTTTTTCTGGACATTGATATTGACGATCTTCGGCACCGACCCGGCCTTGATCGGCACGACCCCGTCGTTCTTGAGCATGGTCAGCGAGCGGTCGGCGATCTCCTGGACCAGGGCTTGATGTTCCGCCGTTCCGACGAACTCGCCGACCCGCGTTTCATCTACGAACCTGCCCCGGCGCAGGCCCAGCCGGGCCTTGAGCGTCAGCAGCTTCGTTACCGCGTCGTCCAACCGGCTCTCCGGGATCCTTCCCGCCCGCACCGCCGCCGCCAGCGCGGCGATCGCCGCCACCGGGTCCTTCGGCTTCAGGATGATGTCATGCCCGGCCTCGAACGCCTTGACCGCGACCTCCTCGGCCCCGAAGCGGGCGACGACGTGGTCGTACCAGAGGTCGTCCGAGGTGACCAGACCCGTGAAGCCGAGCCGGCCCTTGAGCCATTCCGTGACGAGCTTCTTCTCGACGCTCGCCGGCAGCTCCGAGCCGTCCGTGACCGAGGGCACGGCAATGTGCTCGGTCATGACGAGATCGACGCCGGCGTCTATCCCGAGCTTGAAGGCCCGGAATTCCTGGGCCTCGACGTCCGCGGCGGCCTTGGGGATCCAGGCCCAGCCGGGGTTCTGCGGCATGGCCTCGACGTCGCCGCGGCCGGGGAAGTGTTTCGCCGAGGTCAGCATCCCGTGGTCGTGATAGCCTCGCACGTAGGCCCGGACCATGCGCCCGAGGAACTCGAGATTGCCGCCGAACGAGCGGACGTTTTCGGCTGGGTTCTCAGGCCGCCAGGTGATGTCGCAGACCGGCGTGTAGGTCAGGTGGATGCCCATGGCCCGCCCTTCGACGGCGCCGGCCGAGGCGGCCCGATACATCAGGTCATCGGACCCCGCGGCCGCGAAAGCCATGTTAGCCGGAAACTCGCTGGCGCCGGTCACCTGCTGGCCGGGCCCGCCCTCAAAATCGCCGCTGATGATGAGCGGGATCTCGGCGGCCCGCTGCAGCCGGTTCAGAAGATGGGCCACGTCGCGGGGCGTTCCCCCGTAGAAGACGAACATGCCGATGCCGTGGTCATGCGCCAGGGAGAGCCAGCGCGCCAGGCGAGGGTCCCCGTCCGGGATGTATCCGCCGGCGATATCGACCGTTACGAGCTGGGCGATCTTCCGCTCGAGGCTCATCCCCGACAGGGTCTTCTTGACCCAGGCGGCGTCGTCAGTCGAGAGGGACGCCGCGAGCGAAGGTGGCTCCAGCGCCCCTTCCGGCCGCGAATCACTCTCGTCGCCCGGCATGAAGACGCGGGACAGCAGGAAAGGCAGGGCGGCGATCAGGACCACGACGACGATAAAGACGGGGGCCGACCAAAGCTGGCGGAACGTCTTGAGCATTTCAGTCTCTCCGGCGGCTCGGTTTTCGCCCTATCTTGGGCCTTTTGCCGGCCAAAAACAAGGGCTAAGGGAGCGGCCCCTGACCCTGATTTGCGCCCTGGGGTCTTTGCTGGTATAAAAAAAGCATCCAAGGACGGGGACGATGAAGATCACGCTGGCCCAGATGAACCCCATCGTGGGCGACCTCGCGGGCAACAAGCGCCGGGTCTTTTCGGTCTACGACGAGGCGGCCAAAGGGGGCTCGGACCTGGTCGTCTTCTCGGAGCTTTTCCTGACCGGCTATCCGCCTTGGGACCTGCTCGAGCGGCCCTGGTTCACCGCCGCGACCTCCGGCGCCGTGGACGAGATCATCGCCCACACAGAGGCCTGTCCGGGGACGGGATTGCTGTTCGGGGCCCCGCGGCCCGCTCAGATCGCGGCCGGCAAGCCGCTCTACAATTCCGCCATCCTCGCCCAGGGCGGCCGGGTCCTGCTCGAGCAGCACAAATCGCTGCTGCCGACCTACGATGTCTTCGACGAGACCCGCTATTTCGCTCCCGCCCCCGAGATCCGCACGGTCGCGTTCAAGGACGAGGTGCTCGGCATCACGATCTGCGAGGATGCCTGGACCCAGGCCGAGCTCTGGCCGCGCGGGCGGCTCTACAGCTTCGATCCGGTCGGCCGGCTGGCCGGCCAGGGCGCGACCGTCCTTCTGAACATCTCGGCCTCGCCGTTCCACGCCGGCAAGGAGGAGCTCCGCTTCGGTCTCATCCGCGGCCATGCCCGCAAGCACGGCCGGCCGTTCGTTTTCGTCAACCAGGTCGGGGCCAACGACGAGCTCGTGTTCGACGGGCGCAGCCTCGCCTTTGACGGCCGGGGCGAGCCGACCGCGGTGGGTCAGGCCTTCAAAGAGGAGGTCCTGACGGTCGAGACCCGCCAGGCGGGCCGGCCGGGGCTGTTCGCGCCCCTGGGCCTGATCGAGTCGGTCCACGGGGCCCTCGTCCTGGGGCTTCGCGACTACATGCGGAAATGCGGCTTCGAACGGGTCATCCTGGGGCTTTCGGGCGGTATCGATTCGGCGGTGACGTGCGCCCTGGCCGTGGCGGCCATCGGCGCGGAGAACGTCCTGGCCATCACGATGCCTATGCCGTTCTCGTCGGCCGGGAGCGTGGACGACTCGGTCGCCCTGGCCGGGAGGCTCGGCGTGCGCTGCCTGAAGCTGCCGATCGGGGCGCTCTATGACTCGTACGTCGGCGCCCTGGCGCCTCATTTCGCCGGGCGTGAGCCCGACATCACTGAGGAGAACATCCAGGCCCGCATCCGCGGCAACATCCTGATGGCCTTCTCCAACAAGTTCGGCCACCTGGTGCTGTCGACCGGGAACAAGAGCGAGCTGGCCGTCGGCTATTGCACGCTCTACGGGGACATGAGCGGCGGGCTGGCCATCCTGGCGGACGTGCCGAAGACCATGGTCTACGAGCTCGCCGCCTACATCAACCGGGCAAACGAGGTCATCCCCAGGGCCATCGTCGACAAGGCGCCGAGCGCCGAGCTCCGGCCGGGGCAGCTCGACGCCGATTCGCTGCCGCCCTACGACGTCCTCGATCAGATCCTCCGGGAATACGTGGAAGAGCTGCGGTCGGTCGAGGAGATCATCGCCATGGGCTTCGAGGCCGCCGTCGTTCGCAAGGTCACGGGCCTGGTCGACCGGAACGAGTACAAGCGGGCCCAGGCCGCGCCGGCCATCAAGGTGACGACCAAGGCCTTCGGCGTGGGACGCCGCATGCCCATCGCGGCCAGGGTCAACCGGGGCTGAGGGAAGGGCATCGAGGCCGTCGTTGCGCCGGCGCGGGCGGGCCGTATATAATCGCAGCGCATGACCACGATCTCGATCATGACACGGAGGAACTCCATGATGACACGACATCGGCCCAAGCCCGGCCGAGGATCCCTATTGGCGCTGGAGGGTCTTGCGGCCCTCATCCTTGCGGCCGGGGCGTGCTCTCCGACGGCCAAAGTCGGGGCCGGAAAAAGCGCGCTGGCGGTCTCGTCGCCGAACGGGAACCTGACCATCTCGCTCAAGATCGAGGCCAAGCCTCAACCTTATCTGGCCGGAGACAGGCTCTATTACCGGGTCGATTATAGGGGCACGCCGGTCATCCTCGACTCGCCGCTCGGCCTCGACCTGGCCGGGGCCGACGCACTCGACCACGATCTCGAAATCATCGGGACCTCCGGCCGGTCGAACGACTCGACCTGGGAGAACGCCTTCGGGGCCCTGCGAACGGTCCCGGACGTATTCAATGAGCTGGCCGTCTCGCTGCGCGAAAAGAGCGCCCTCCACCGGCGCCTGGACGTCGTCCTCCGGGCCTATGACGGCGGCGTGGCCTTCCGCTACGTGCTGCCCAAACAAGAGGCCATCGACAAGTTCACCATCGCGGCCGAATCGACGGGGTTCTATTTCGCCTGCGAGGCCTCGGCCTTCGCCCTCAATCTGGGGCGATGGGACACCAGCAACGAGGGCGACTACGCGCTCGCGCCGCTGCGGGACATCAAGCCGTCCTCGCTCGTCAATCTGCCGCTGCTCGTCGAGATGCCGCGGACCAAGCTCTACGCGGCCCTCCTCGAGGCCGACCTGACCGACTACGCGGGCATGTACGTGGCCGGCGTCGAGGGCATCCCGGACGCGCTCCGGGTCCGCCTGTCCGTGCCGCCCGGCCGGAGGTCTGACCGTCCGGTGATCGGCCAGACGCCCAAGGCGACGCCGTGGCGCCTGATCCTGGCCGGGCCCGACCCGGCCCGGTTCATCGAACGGAATTACCTGACGCTCGACCTGAGCGCGCCGTGCGCCATCGCCGACACCTCCTGGATCAAGCCGGGCAAGGCGGCCTGGGACTGGTGGTCGGGCAGCTATGCGACGGGCGTGCCGTTCAAGCCGGGCATGAACACAGCCACGATGAAGCATTACATCGACTTCGCGGCCCGGCACAAGTTCGAGTACATGCTGGTCGACGTCGGTTGGGCTCCGATGTCGGAGGACGGACGGATCGAGGACATCCTGCGCTACCGGCCCGAGGTCGATGTCCCGGCTATCATCGCCTACGGCAAGTCCAAGGGCGTGGCCACGCTTCTCTGGGTCGAGTGGCGGGCCCTCGTCCGTCACATGGACGAGGCCGTGGCTCTCTACGAGAAGTGGGGCGCGGCCGGGATCAAGGTCGATTACATGAA
>Ga0326726_10000394_pt1 | contig 41769 bp, 37 predicted proteins | sample MHFenrmetagenome_2_FD_207603 | JGI IMG/M metagenome (GOLD analysis project Ga0326726, IMG submission 207603) | Lab enriched peat soil microbial communities from Michigan Hollow, Ithaca, NY, United States - MHF15MN | ecosystem: Environmental > Terrestrial > Soil > Wetlands > Peat | place: USA... | reverse complement strand
CTAGCTTGGCGGGTTCTCCCGGCGCCACGCGGCGGCCACCGCGTCCACGAACGGCCGCACGTGCGTGAAGAACCTCTTGTAGCCGGCGCAAAGATAATTGAGACCGGGCTCGCCGTCGGGCGAGAGCGCGAACCGGTTCCTCGGACATTCGCCGTGGCACATGTCCAGGACCTCGCACGCGCGGCAGGCGGGCGGCAGCGCGTCTCGCTTGGCCCGGCCGAAGGCCCGCTGCTTCGGGCTCTCGAGAAGGACGGACAGAGGGGTCCCGGTGATGTTGCCGAGGACGTGCGCCGGATCGACGTAGTGGTCGCAGGAAAAGAGCTCCCCGGTCCATTCGAGGACCGGGATGTCGCCGCAGACGGGCCGGAACAGACAGAGCGAATGCTCCTGGCCAAAGGCGGTCCGGGCGGCCTCCTCGATGATCTGGACTTTGATCCGGCCGATGTCACGCTCGGCCCATTCGTCGAAGACGCCGCAAAGGAATTCACCCCAGGCCTGCGATGAAACGCTCGAGGGGGTGACTTCATTCGTCGATCCGGCCCGCCGTTCGACGAGAGGCAGAAAGGTCACAAACGAAGCGCCGATCGCGCGAAAGAAGCCATAGACCTCCGAAGCGCGGCCGGCGTTGTGGGCCCCAACGACGCACAGGATGTCGGTCGGAACCCCATGACGCCGCAGGACCTCGTAGCCGCGGAGGGCCCCGTCGAACGAGGGTTTTCCGTCGCGGGACCTGCGGTGACGGTCGTGGATCTCCCCGGGGCCGTCGAGGCTCAACCCGACCGAGAATCCCTCGGCGGCCAGGAACGCTCCCCACTCGTCGTCGAGAAGCGTGCCGTTCGTCTGGATACCGTTGGCGATCGTTCGGCCGGGCGGGCAGAGCCGGCGCTCGATTTCGACGACCCGGCGGAAATAGTCGAGACCGAGGATGGTCGGCTCGCCGCCGTGCCAGGAAAAGCGGACGACCTCGTCCGGGGAGGCTTCAAGATGCTGGCGGATATAGGCCTCGAGCAGATCGTCCGGCAGGCGCGCCGGCGCACCGCCGGCCGGCTCCGGGCCTCGGTCGAGGTAGTAGCAGTAATCGCAGGCCAAATTGCAGGCCGCTCCGGCCGGTTTGACGAAGACCTGGAAGCTCCGCGGGACGACGCCCATGGTTCCAATTCTACCATCGGGCCGGCCCTCCGGACAGGGCGGCTAGAAACCTGCCCATTTTTTTATCCTCCCCGGGCAGGTCCCCGGTCTTTTCCGTTTTATGCTATAAAATAGGGGATGCGAAGCGTCCGCGGGCTAGCCTGCGCTCTCTCGATCCTGCTGCTCGCCTTATCGGCGGGTCCGGCCCAGTCCCCGTCGCCCTCTCAGACCGGCTCCTCTCCCCCGCAGAGCGTTTCCGACTTCGAGCAGCGCCTCAATCGCATCAACGGCCAGATCAAGGACCTCAAGGCCCGCCTCGAGGCCGAAGCCGGCAAGGAGAGCTCGATCCTGACCTCGCTCGCCCGGATCAATCTCAACAAGAGCCTGGTCGAGCGCGAGCTGGCCGCCCGCAACGTCGAGCTCGAGCGCGGCCGGGCCGACATGGTCGTGATCCAGGATAACACCCGCACGATCCGGGCCAAGCTCGAGCGCGAGCGGGAGGACATGGAAAAGACCCTGGTCACGCTCTATAAGTACGGCCGGGTCGATTTCTTCCAGTTCATGCTCCAGGCCCGCGACGTCGAGACCTACGCCTCGGAGAGCAAGCACCTGTCGCTGCTGGCCCGCGGCCAGGACCAAGTCGTCGCCCAGTACGCGGCCTCGCTCGAGGAGCTGCGGACGGCCGAGTCGGCCCTCGAGAGCAAGCAGGCGGAACTGGCCGGGTTGGCCCGGGCGGCCGCTCTCAAGCGGCGGGAGCTCGAGACCGAGGCCCGCAAGAACGCCACCCTGGTCCAGGAGATCCGCACCAACCGCGCCACCTACCAGCAGACTCTGAAGGAGCTCGCCGAGAGTGCGGAGGAGCTCCAGAAGCTCATGGCCAAGATCATCGCCAACGAATGGGTCCTGCCGACGTCCTGGGTCCCCTTGGCCGAGCGGCGGGGCCAGCTGGCCTGGCCGATCGAGGGCCGGATCATCACCACTTTCGGGACCGAGCGGCACCCGGAGTACAACACCGTGGTCATGAACAAGGGCGTCGAGATCGCCCCGGGTCCGAATCGATCGCTCGTCCTGGCCGTCCATCCCGGCAAGGTCGTCTTCGCGGATTACTTCCAGGGCTATGGCAACCTGCTCATCATCGACCACGGCCTGACCTATTACACGCTCTACGGCCATTGCTCGGAGTTCCTGGCCGCGGTCGGGGACATGGTCCGGTCCGGCCAGCCCGTGGCCGTCGTCGGCGACACCGGTTCCCTCAAGGGCGAATGCCTCTATTTCGAGATCCGGTACAAGACCAAGGCCCTCGATCCCTTGCAATGGCTGAAGCGGAGATGATAGAATGGGTGTCCGTCCGGCCATGAAAGTCCCGAAATACCGCTGGGTCCTCTGGGCGGCCACGGTGGCCGCGGCGGTGTTCTTCGTCCTCGAGATGGGTTTCCTGTCGCACGGCCACGGGGCCACGACGCCCCGGGGATTCGAGCTCCTCGACACCCTCATGACCCACATCCGGAACGACTATCTCGAGGAGAGGGACCCCGTCCAGACCGCCGAGGGCACGTTCCGGGGCCTCGTCAACTCGCTCGACCCCCTGTCGGCCTATCTGTCGAAGGACCTGGCCGCTAGCTACAAGGGCCAGACGGGCCGCGAGCCCGAGACCGGCATGATCATCCTGAAGCGCTACGCGTCCTTCCCCCAGGTCGCGGCCGTCGTCGAGAAATCGCCGGCCGAGGCGGCCGGCGTCAAGATGGGCGATCTCGTGAGCGCCATCAGCGGCCGGAACACCCTGAGCATGAGCCTGGCCGAGGTCAAGCTCCTGCTCCGCGGCCGGGACGAGAAGCCGGTCGAGATCCGCGTCCTGCGGGGCAACGACACCCACAACCTGACCGTGCCGCGGGCCGTCCTCTTCCCGGCGGCATACACGTTCGCCCGCCCGGCCGGCCAGCCGGCCCGCCTGACCATCCACCGCTTCGAGGACGGGCTGGCCGAAGCCGTCAGGCGCGAGGTCGGGCCGGTCCTCAAGGGCCGGAAGGTCCCGCTCGTCCTCGACCTCCGGGGCTGCCAGGACGGCCCGATCGAGGAAGCGCGGCGGCTGGCCAACCTGTTCGTCAAGACCGCTGATGCCGGGCGCTTTGAAGGCCGCGACGGCGCGAAGGAGACCGTGGCCTGCCCGGCCGAAGCCGAGCTCGGGACGGTCCCGCTCGCGGTCTGGACCGATGCCGGGACGGCGGGCCCGGCGGAATTCGCCGCCGGCATCCTCCAGGAAGTGCGCAAGGCCAAGGTCGTCGGCTTCGAGACGCCGGGCCTGGTCGGCCGGACGGCGCTCTTCCCGCTCAAGGACGACAGCCTCGTCCTGCTGACCGCCGCGGTCTTCACCCTGCCCTCCGGGCGCAAGCTCTGGGAGGACGGTCTGTCGCCCGACGCCGCCATCCCGGTCGACAAGCTCAACGAAAAGACCTATCTCGAAAAGACGATCCCTCTTCTTCCCAAGCTCTGACGGATGACGAAGAGGCCCCCCCTCAAGCGCCGCGAACCCTGGCCGGCGTTCACGCTCCTGGCCGCGATCCTGGCGGCGGGGGCGCTCCTCTCCGTGATCCTTCTCGATTACCTCGCTTCGGGGCGGGGCCAACCGGCCTATCTGTTCCCGGCTCCGCCCAAGGCGCCGGCGGCGAAGATCGAGGCCAGGGCGTCGGAGAAGCCGGCCGAAAAGCCCGCCCCGCCGGCCCCGGCGGCGCCCGTCGTCAAGCCGTTCAGCGACGTCATCACCCAAAGCCTGGCCGCGGCCGGGGTCTCGGACGATTCCGTTCTCGAACTCAAGGGCCCCAAGGGCCGGCCGCTCTTCGAGGTCGAGCTTCCGGGCGAGCTCTACGAGTCGGTCGGGACGGCCATCGAGCGGACCCTCAAGGCCGAGGGCGTGCGCGTCCTCAGCAAGAAGAGGACGCCGGGAGAGGACCGGACCGAGGTCCTCTGGGCCCTGCGCCGGCCCGCCAAAGAGGACGCGGAGATCTCGTTCGTCCTGCCGGTCGAGCCGTCGCCGGCGGTCGCGGCCGTCAGGACGCCGGCGGCGAAAGCGGGCCCGCGCGGCGAGGTCGCCCTGATCATGGACGACATGGGGTCGAGCCTCGAGACGCTCAACGAGCTCATCGCGCTCGGCCGCCCGATCACGATCTCGGTGCTCCCGTACAGCGCCTATGCCGCGGAGACGGCCCGGACCGCCCATGAGAAGGGCCTCGAGGTCCTCCTCCACCTGCCTCTCGAATCGATCAACAACCACGAGGCCATGGCCAACACCGAGGGCATGATCCTGACCATGATGACCCCTCCGGCGATCGTCGCGTCGTTCGAGTCGAGCTACGACCGCGTCCCCTTCGCCGCCGGCACGAACAACCACATGGGCTCGCGCTTCACGGCCGACCGCGAGATGATGCGGACGATCCTGCGGCCGATCAAGGAGCGGGGGCTGTTCTTCGTCGACAGCCGGACGACGGCCCAGACCGTGGCCCTCGAGGAGGCCCGCAAGATGGGCATCCCGGCGACGCAGCGGGACGTCTTTCTCGACGCCGACGAGGACCGCGGCCGGATCAAGGGCCGGCTCATCGAGCTCCTGCAGAAGGCCCGCAAGAAGGGCCGGGCGGTCGGCATCTGCCATCCCTTCCCCGAGACGCTGGCCGTCCTCAAGTCGAGCTTGTTCCTCGTCGATTCCTATAACCTCGTGCTCGTCCCCGTCTCGAAACTGGTCCGTTAGGGCCGCGCGCCCGGCCGGCCGGACCCGGTTGAATAATTCCGTGTCGTCCGTTATGATGAAATTCAAGAGAGGAGGCGTCCCATGAAGAGACTGGCCCCGTCCATGGTCGTTCTCGCCGCCTTGGCGCTCGCGCTGGTGCCGGCCTGCCAGACGATGTCGAGCGAGGAGCTCAAGAGCTCGATCGAGGTCCTGGATTACTCGTCCTCCTGGGTCTCCAAGTACTACCAACCCTGGCCGCCCCGGCTCATCCTGGTGCCGCAGATAAAGTTCCGCATCAAGAACATCGGGGCGAAGCCTCTGACCTACGTCAACTTCAATGCCATTTACCAGTTCAAGGGCGACCCGGAGAACTTCGGCGACGCCTTCATGGCCGCCATCCGCGCCAAGGCCGTCGAGCCCGGGCAGACGAGCGATGTCATCGTCCTGAAGAGCAACATGGGCGTCGACGGCAAGAACCTGGCCGGCATCCGCGACAACCCGGCCTGGAAGTCCGCCTTCGTGCGGCTGTTCGCCATCTCCAAGGGGTCGCATCCGGTCCCTCTCGGCGTCTACGACGTCTCCCGGGACATCGATTTCAAGGAACCCGGGCCGGTCGGGCCGAAGAAGTGACATGGGCGCGATCGTTCCGGGCCAGGTCTTTCTCGCCCGCGGCAAGGGGCAGCACCGGGAGAAGCTCGTCAGCTTCGAGAAAGCCCTGCGCGAGGCCGGCATCGCGCCCTACAATCTCGTCAAGGTTTCGAGCATCTTCCCGCCGCGCTGCCGGCTTGTCGGCAGGTCCGCCGGGCTGAAGCTCCTGCACCACGGTCAGATCCTTTTCGTCGTTCTCAGCGAGAACACCACCGACGAGCCCGGGGCCCTGATCTCGGCCTCGATCGGCATGGCCATCCCCGACGATCCCTCGAGTTACGGCTATCTGGCCGAGCACTCGGACGTCGGCAAGTCCGCGAGGGATGTCTCCCGGCATACCGAGTACCTGGCGGCCGAGATGCTCGCCACCAAGCTCGGCGAGAAGCTGAAGGAGCCGGCCCCGGGCGAATTCGCCAAGGTCTTCCGGGTATCGAACGGCCTCTCCCTTAAGACGCGCAGCACGACCCAGACCGCGAAGGGCGTGGCCGGGGTATGGACGACGGTGGTCGCCGCCGCCGTCCTTATTGGTTAAGACGGGGTCAGACCTACACCTTTTAACTTTTTTGCTAAAATCGGGCGGGAAAAGTTAAAAGGTGTAGGTCTGACCCCGTCTTCTTCATTTCCCGAAGCCGAGGGGGTCGGGATTGATGATCTTGATGAAGCTCTTGTCCCGCAGGGCCTTGATGTAGGCGTCGCCCTTGGCCGACCGCTTTTCGCTGAAGATCTTGTCCTCGACCTCTTTGCGGGCGTCCTCGAAAGGCCGCAGGAAGGCGTCCTTCCTCTCCACGAGCTGGAGCAGGTACCAGCCGTTCTTGATGTTGATCCAGCCGGTCTTCTCGCCGGCCTTGAGCCGCTCGACGGGCGATTCGAGGGCGGCCTCGAGCTCGCCCGCTTTGAAGGTGCCCAGATCGCCCTTGGCGTCCTTCATGGGCGGATCGGAAAGCTCGGCCGCCGTGTCGGCGAACGTGGCCCCGCCCTTGAGCTTGGCTTCGACCGCCGCCTTGATCTTCTCGATCTCGTCGGCCGGGCGGCTCTCGGTGCTGACATAGATGGCGCTGAGCTTGTATTCGGTCGGCGTCGTGAACTCGGCCGGGTTCTTCTTGTAATACTGGACGATCTCGGAATCCTCGAGGACGATGGCCCGCTCGACTTCCGTGTAGAGGACGCCGTTGCGCATGATGTTCTCTTCCATCTGCTTGATCCAGGTTTCATAGGGTATTCCCTGCTGTTCGAGAGCCCGACGCAGGTCGGCGTCGGAGGCGATGTGGTTATCCTGCTTAAGCTTCTCCACCGTGGCCTTCACTTGTTCCTGGACGTTCAGGCCGAGCTCCTTGGCCTTCTGGAGGAGTAGGAGATTGGTGATCATGGAGTTGAGGAACTCCTTCTTGAGCAGAGCATAGTTCTGGTCGTACTGCTCTTGCGTCATCTGTGACTGTTGCTGCTTGAGCGAGTTCAACTCCGCCTGGTACTGGGCCTTGTATTCGGACAGCGTGATGATGTCGTCGTTGACGATGGCCACGATGCCTTCGACGACGTCCTGGGCCCGGACGGCGGGGGTCGCCGCGGCCAGGACGCCGGCGAACGCCAAAGCGGTCAGGAAGATTCTCTTGTTCATGGTCATTCCTTGGACTTCTGATAGGCGAAGAAGAGGTTCTCGGGACGGGACTCCCAGCTCAGGGTGTCCTTGAGCCCGGCCAGGTGGGAGGCCAGGGACTCCATCATCTTCTGGGCGATGAGCCGCTGCTGGATCCCGGGCGCCGCCTCGGCGGCACTCTGCAGGGCGGGCGGGAATTTCTTGTCCAGCCGGAAGATGTGAAAGCCGTAGGAGGACTCGACGACCCGGCTCGTGCTGCCCTCGTCGAGCGCGAAGATGACCCTTTCCATGTCGGCCGGCAGGTCGCCCTGCTGGAAGACGCCCATGACGCCCCCCTTGGCCGCCTCCGGGCCGATCGATTCCTCCGTGGCGATCTTGCGAAAGTCCGCCTCGCCGCCCATCTCGAGCCGGCGCAGGACCGAGACCGCCTTCTCCTCGGTGTCGACCAGGATCTGGCTGACCTGGATGCGGCCCTGCTGGAGGAACTCCTTCTTGTGGGCTTCATAGTACGCGAGGGCCTCGGACGGGTCGACCCGGACGTCGCGGACGACGAGGAATGTGTATTTTTCGACCAGCAACCGGTCGAAGGCGCCGTCGGGCGGGGCCGGGGCGCCGCTCTCCGGGCCGCCGCCGGGAACGGCCTGGGCAGCCAGCTTGGCCAGGTATTCCTTCTTCTCGTCCTCGCTGATCGAGATGCCGCGCTCGCGGGCGGCCTCGAGCAGGACCTTCTCGTCGACGAAGCGGTCGTAGAGGCGGCTCAGGGATTCGGCCGGCAGGCCCCTGGCGTCCGCGCCGCTCGCCTCGAGCCAGGCCCGGAGGTCCGAGTTGGTGAACTCGGTCTTTTCGACGCGCAGGACCGGGCGGCCCTTGAGCTTGCCCTGGACGAGGTCGGCGACCCGGGCGACGGGACTCCGGCCCTCGTCGCGATCGCACGCCTGGGCGGCCAGAAGCGCCACGGCCGCCAGGGCGGCCGCGGCCAGAGCGCGTCCCCGGCTCCGCCGCTTGTCCGTCGTCCTCTGAAGCGCGTCCATCTTTTTTAGTATCAATCTATTGTAGCCTACTTGGTTAACTCCATCAAGACCCCCACCGTTTCATCGAGGAGGTCCCGCTCGGTCGTCCCTCCGAGAGCCAGGGACATGACCCCGTCGGGCGAGAGCGATCCGGAATGCCTCTTGAGCAGGGGGGTCACCCGGGACCAGTCGACCGCCGTCTCGGGGCGGAACTTGAACACGACCCGGTGCTCGGTCCGGTCGATGGAGCGGAGGCGGAGCCGGGTCGCCAGGTACTTGAGGGCGCCGTAGCGCAACAGGTTCTCGATCGACCCGGGAACGGGCCCGAACCGGTCGACGATCTCCTCCCTGATGCGGTCGATCTCCTTGAGGTCCTCGATCGCGGCCAGGCGCTTGTAGAGGTTGAGCCGGAGGTTGACCTGGGGCAGGTAGTCCTCGGGGACATGGATGTCGACCCGCAGGTTGATCTCGGGATGGATCTCCTCCTCGACGGCCTCGCCCTTGAGGCCGCGGATGGCCTGGTCGAGCAACTGCATGTAGTACTCGAAGCCGACCGCCTCCATTGTGCCGTGCTGGCGGTGGCCGAGGAGGTTCCCGGCGCCGCGGATCTCGAGGTCGCGGGCGGCCAGCCGGAAGCCCGAGCCCAACTCGGAGAACTCCTTGAGGGCCTTGAGCCGCTCGCGGGCGAGCGGGGTCAGGTCGATGTAGGGCGGCACGAGAAAGTAGGCGTAGGCCTGGCGGGCCGAGCGCCCGACCCGGCCGCGGAGCTGATAGAGCTGGGCCAGGCCGTAGAGGTCGGCCCGGTCGACGATGAGCGTGTTGACGAGCGGGATGTCGATGCCGTTCTCGATGATGGTCGTCGAGACGAGAACGTCGTACTTGCGGGCGACGAAGTCGATCATCCGCTTCTCCAGGACCGGGCCGGTCATCTGGCCGTGGATGGCCACGACCCGGGCCTGGGGCACGAGCTTGACGACGAGCTCGGCGACCTTGTCGATGTCCTCGATGCGGTTGTGGATATAGTAGACCTGGCCGCCCCGGGCGATCTCCTGGCGGATGGCCGCGGCGATGAGCTGGGCGTTGAACGGCGTCACGACCGTGTGGACCGCCAGGCGGTCGCGCGGAGGCGTCTCGATCAGGCTGATGTCGCGGAGCCCGGTGAGCGACATGTTGAGGGTCCGCGGGATGGGCGTCGCGGTCAGGGTCAGGACGTCGATCGTGGCCTTGAGCTGCTTGACCCGCTCCTTGTGGCCGACGCCGAAGCGCTGCTCCTCGTCGACGATGAGCAGGCCGAGGTCCTTGAAGGCGACGTCCTTCGACAGGAGGCGGTGGGTGCCGATGAGGATGTCGACGAAGCCCTTGCGGCACTCCTCGATGACGGCCTTCTGCTCGCGCGCCGACTGGAGGCGGGTCAGGGCCTCGACGCGGACCGGGAAGAGGACCATGCGGTCGCGGAAGGTCTTGAGGTGCTGGCTAGCCAGAACGGTCGTCGGGCAGAGGACGGCCACCTGCTTGCCGTCCGTGACCGCCTTGAAGGCGGCCCGCATGGCCACCTCGGTCTTTCCGTAGCCGACGTCGCCGCAAAGGAGGCGGTCCATGGAGGTCTCGCGCTCCATGTCCTCACGGATCTCCTTGATCGAGCGGAACTGGTCGTCGGTCTCTTCGTACTCGAAGGTCCTGGCGAACTCCTCGTCCCAGAGGCCGCCGGAGGAGAAGGCGTGACCCTTGATGGCCCGGCGCCTGGCGTAGAGCTCGACCAGCTCCTTGGCCACGGCCTCGACGGCTCTCTTGGCCCGGGTCCGCGTCTTTTCCCAGGAGTTCGTGCCCAGCTTGTCGAGCGGGGGCAGCTCGGGGCTGGCCTTGGAGAACTTTTGGACCAGGTTGAGGTCCTCGACCGGCACGAGCAGCTTGTCGCCGTCGCGGTAATTGAGCTCGATGAACTCCCGGCCCTGGCCCCCGACCTCGACGCGGCGCAGGCCGCGGAAGACGCCGATGCCGTAATCCGTGTGGACGACGTAGTCGCCGGCCTGGAGGTCCTGGAACTGGGAGAAGAAGGGCCGGCGCGGGGCCCGGCTGACGATGACCTTCTCCTCGGTGAAGATGTCCTTCTCGGCGAAGAAGTGGAGCTTTTCCTTGGGGTAGCTGAAGCCTCCGGGGAGCGCCCCGACGAGGAGCGAAACCTCGTTGCGCGGCGCGACCGCGAACGGCGCCTCGGTCTCGACGATGGGGATCTCGCTCTCGCGGAGCAGCGTGGCCATGCGCTGGCGGGTGCCGGGGCTCAGCAGGTAGATGGAGCAGAGGTCGCTCTCGGCCTGGAGCCGCTTGAGATACTGGAGGAAGAAGGGGATCTTGTTGTCGAAGCGGGGCACCGGCTGGAAAGCGAAGGCGTGGACCGACCGGCGGGCCGGGGCGCCCAGGTCCTCGAGGCGGACGGCCTCCTTGCGGACGCGCTCGCGCAGGCCCGGCGGGAAGATCGCATCGGGGTCGAGGGCGAAAGTGCCGTCGGTGACGAGGTCGGCGTACTGTTCGCGGAGCCCCTTGAGATGGTCGTCCCACTCGCAATCGACGGCCTCGGGGTTGTCGACGACGAAGACCGGGTCGGCCAGATAATCGGTGACCGGAGCGAAGCGATCGGCCAGGAGCAGGGCCAAGGCGGCGAAGCTCGGGCCGAAGTCCTCGCGGTCGACGGCCTCGATCTTCCTCTCGAGGTCGCGGCCGAAGCCCTTGGACCGCTTGCGGGCGGCCGCCTTCCAGAGGTCGAGGAAGTCCGGCGCGGCCGGGAACTCGCGCAGGCCGGGGACGGTCAGCCGGTCGAGGCGCTTCGAAGAGCGTTGGGTCGAGATGTCGAACTCGCGGAGCGAGGCGACGCGCGAGCCGTCGAACTCGATGCGGAAGGGATTGGCCTCCCACGGCGAAAAGATGTCGACGATGCCGCCGCGCCAGGCGTACTCGCCCGGCGAGGCGATCAGGTCCTCGTGGGTGTAGCCGAAGCGGGCCAGGGTCTCGAGAACCTCGTCATGGTCGGCCTCGCCGCCGACCTCGAGCGAGAGGAAGAGCCGGCCCAGGTCGTCCGCGGCCGGGACGGGTTTGAGCAGGCCCCCGAGGGACGTGATGACGATCGCGGGCGGCGAGGTCAGAAGCCGGCGGAAGAGCCGCATCCGCGAGGATACCGCGTCGAGGGACGGCGCGACCTCGAAATAGGGGTTCTCGGAGAGCGGAGGCAAGGTGGAGAGCCCGGCGTCGGGGGCCAGGCGGGGCAGGAAGAAGCGGCAGGCCTGCTCGGCCTCGAGGAGCGGGGCCGATTCGGAACGGACGAAGACGATCGGGCGGCCGGCCGTCCGGGCCAGGCAGGCCAGGAGGTAGGCCTTGGCCGGCTCGATGACGCCGTGAACGGAGAGCGGCCGGTCCTTCGAAGCGATGGCCTGGGCGAGTCCGCCGAATTCGGCGGTCCGCAGGAGAAAATCGAGGCTCACCGGACTATTCTACAGGGGGGCCGGAGGACCGGTCAAACCGATAAAATGGGGGACATGATACCCGTTTCCTAATTTTTAAAAAAAGGGAAACGGGTATCATGTCCCCCATTTTATGCGGCTGGCCGCCGCTGAGAGATTGAGATATCATAAAAGGACCGTATAAGGCCCACATATCAAAGAGGTATCCTGATGAAGAAAACCGTATGCGCGGTGATCGTTCTTGCCTTCTCCCTGGTTCCGCTCGCTCTCTATTTAGCCTCGCAGGAACCGGCCCAGGCCGAGGATGCGCTCACCGTCCAGGCCCGGGCGTTCCTCGCGGCCATGCAAAAGGGCGATTTCCAGCTGGCCGCCCGGGACTTCGACGAGACCATGCTCAAGGTCTCGGGCCCGGACAAGCTCGAGCTTCTGTGGATGAAGCAGCTGCCGGCCCAGCTCGGAAAGTTCAAGAAGCAGGGGGCCTCCCGGCGGGAAGAGCTCCAGGGATACCAGATCGTCCTCATCACCTGCGAGTTCGAGAAGGCGACCCTGGACGCGCGGGTCGCCTTCGATAAGGCCGGCAAGATCGCCGGCTTCGGCTTCGTTCCGACGGCGCCTCCGGCGAAATACGGGCCGCCGGCCTATGCCGATGCCTCGAAGTTCACAGAGGCCGACGCGACCGTGGGCACCGGGGAATGGGCGCTGCCCGGGACGTTGACCATGCCGAAGGGGCCTGGCCCCTTCCCCGCGGTCGTCCTTGTCCACGGCTCGGGCCCGAACGACCGGGACGAGACGCTGGGGCCGAATAAGCCCTTCAAGGACCTGGCCTGGGGGCTGGCCACACGCGGCATCGCGGTCCTGCGCTACGACAAGCGCAGCAAGGTCTACGGAAAGAAGATCCTTTCCGATCCCAAGCTCGAAGCGACCATGACGGTTAAGGAGGAGACCATCGACGACGGCCTGGCCGCGGCCGCCCTCCTCGAAAAGACGAAGGGGATCGATCCCAAGCGCATCTACATCCTGGGGCACAGCCAGGGGGGTTACCTCATGCCGCGTATCGCCCTCGCGGCCAAGTCCTTGAAGGTCGCCGGGTTCATCAGCATCGCCGGCCTGGCCAGCCCCCTGGATGACACCATCCTCCGCCAGATGACCTATCTCTACGGACTGGCCGGCGCCAATGCCTCCGAGGAGGACAAGAAGAAGCTCGATGGCATCAAGGCCGACGTGGCCAAGATCAAGGCCCTGACCGACGCGGACAAGGGCTCGACGGCGAAGATCATCGGCGCCATGCCGACCTACTGGCTCGATCTCCGCGGCTACGACCCGCCCGAGATGGCCAAGTCCGTCAAGAAGCCCATGCTCATCCTTCAGGGCGGCCGAGATTACCAGGTGACGGAAAAGGACTTCGAGAACTGGAAGAAGGCGCTCGGCGGCCGGAAGGACGTCGAGTTCCACCTCTATCCTAAGCTCAACCACCTTTTCTACGAGGGGGAAGGGTCGATCACGCCGCTTGAGTATCTCCAGAAGCACGGCAGCGTCGCGCCGTACGTCGTCGACGACATCGCCAACTGGATCACGAAACACTAGGCGTGACGGATCGAGGTGTGGGCCGAGATCTCGGAGTTCGTCGTGACCAGGTCGTCGACGGAGAGGCCGTGAACGCTGGCATGGCCAGTCAGCCGGGCGAAATCCTGCAGCTCCTCGGTCGAGACACGCAGGAAGTTGGCCAAGCCGCGGGCCGCCTCGTCGACGTCGAGCCGGGCCCTCAGGGCCGGGTCCTGGGTCGCGATCCCGACCGGGCAACGCCCGGTGTCGCAGATCCGGTAATGCTGGCAGCCGATGGCCATCAGCGCGGCGCTGCCGATGGCCACCGCGTCGGCGCCGAGGGCCAGGGCTTTGGCAAAATCGGAGGACACCCTCAAGCCGCCGGTGACGATGAGCGTGACGTCCTGGATGCCCCGGCCGGCAAGATACCTATGGGCCCGGTCGAGCGCGTAGATCGTCGGCACGGAGGTCGCGTCCTTGACGAGCTTGAGGGCCGCCCCGGTCGCCCCGGCCCGGCCGTCGAGGGTGATGAAATCGGGCCCCGCGGAAAGCACGAATTCCAGGTCGGCCTCGACATGGCCCGCGGCCATCTTGACGCCGATGGGCCGGCCGCCTGACAGCGTCCTCAGCTCGTTGACCTTCCGCCGGAGGTCGGCGCGGCCGGCGATATCGGGAAAGCGCGAGGGGCTGACGATGTCCGCGCCCTCGGGGAAGCCCCGGATGGCCGCGATCTCGGCCGTCACCTTGCTCCCGGGCAGGTGGCCGCCCATGCCGGGCTTGGCCGACTGGCCGAACTTGATCTCGACGGCGTCCACGCGCCCGAGCATTTCGGGCGTGACGCTGTAGCGGTTGGGCACATACTCGAAGATGTACTTCTGGGCCGCGCCCAGGGATTCGGGCAGGACCCCGCCTTCGCCCGACGACATGGCCGTGCCGGCCGCGCCGCTGCCGAGGGCCAGCGCCGTGTGGGCCTCTTTCGACAGCGCCCCGAACGACATGTGGCTGACGATGATCGGCGTGCTGAGGATCAGAGGTTTCCGCGCTTTCGGGCCGATGACCGTCGTGGTGTCCACCGGATCCTCGCGGTTGAGGGGCAGGCGCGCCAGCTGGGCGCCCAGGATCAGGATGTCGTCCCAGGACACGACCGGCTGGCGGGAGCGCATGGGCTCGATGATCGATTCGCCGGTCCGGGCCATGCGGTGGATATCGGCCATGTGGGTCTCGATCTCATCGGAGACGCGGCGGAAAGCCTCGGAGCCCGGACGGTCAGCAACGGGAACGGACGCCGGGTCCGCGACCCCCTCGGGGAGGGGCGTCTCAGGCTCCTCGGCGAGCCGCTCGAACTCCGTGCGCGGCGCGCCGCAAACGGGGCAGATCCAGTCGGGTGGGAGGTCGTCAAAGAAGATGCCGTCCGTCTTCTCGTCATAGACGTAATGACAGATCAGGCACCGGTACTTAGCCATGGACGTTCATCCCTGCGCCGCCAATCCTAGCACCGGGCCGGGGTGGGGTCAAACGTCGTTCTTCAGAGGCGCCACCAATAGGAGAACTTGATGAAGACGTTGGTATTGTCGCGGATGAGACGGCCGACGGCGTCGCGGAGGTAGTTATTGTCGAGGCCGAGGAAGAAGACGGTCCCGGGCCGCAGGACCCAGCTGGCCAGGAAGCTGCCGAAGGCCTGCTTATAGAAGAAATTGTAGTCGACGATGGCTCGGAACGAGAGGGTCTTGCTGAACTGGTAGGTCACCCGCTCGCGGACGACGTTGTAGTCCCACAGCCTCTCGCCGCCGGCCCGGCGCCAGAACGTCTCCTTGCTGAAGTCCGTCCCGAGCTGGATCCGCCGGCTGGGCTTGAACGTGAGCTGAACGCCGTAGGTGTTGCTATAGCCGAGGAAGGCGTCCTCGGGGTCGTAGTTGATGCTGTCGCCCGTCTCGAAGACGAGGTTGAACGGCATCCAGCTGAGGAACGTGAACTGCGACTCGACCGAGAGCCGCTGCTTCTTGAAATCGATGTCGGCGAATCGCTCCCGGCCCATGTCGTACATGATGTAGACCTGGTTGAACTCGGTCAGGCGGAGCTGGATCTGGGGCCGGACCCAGGTGTCCTGGGTCGTGCTGTCGGCGTAGCCGATCCGCTTGCCGGCCTGGATCCGGAACTGGACCTGGTTGAGCCACGCCTTGTCGGTATAGATCCGGTACGAGGCGTAGCCGCCGGCGCTGCGATAATCGGTGCGGTTGACGAACCCGAGGGAGGCCTGGAAGTCGGGATGGAGCGCCATGTAATATCCGCCGAGGGTCCAGTGCCGGGTCGTATAGTAGAGGTCGCCGTAGAGGGCGGGCGCGAGCGCGGTCCGGTCGCCGTCGGCGCTGGCCTTCGATCCCAGGGCCTGGAAGCTGAAGAAGACGTGGTCCTTGAACCGGAGCTGCCCGTCGAACCCGGCCAGCCGGCTCCAGCTGCCGGAGCCGAGTTCCTTGTCGGTCAGAGTGAAGCCGATATAGCCCTTGCCGACGTCGGCCTTGGTCCGGAAGATGTTGGAGAAGGCCTTCACCGCGCTGGCCGCCGCACCGCCGTCGGGGATCTCCCAGAGGCTCTCGGCCGGGTGCATATCGTAGGCGGAAAGCAGGCCGTAGGAGAACCGGCCGCTCTTGCCGGACATCTTGGCCCCGAAGATCGGATCGGTGATCTGGCGGGTGTAGACGGTCTCGATCTCGGGCGAGTTGAAGATCTCCATGCCCTCGAGGAAGAAGGGCCGCTTCTCGTTGTACCGCAGGGCGTAGCGGAGGTTGTAATCGATCTGGGGCTCGTCGGCTTCGATCTGGCTGAAGTCCGGATTGACCGTCGCGTCGAGGGTCGTGTTCGAGCTCAGGCCGAGCTTGAAGTTGGCGCCCGGCTCGAGCTTGAGCTTTTCGTCGCCGGCCTCGACCCCGGGTCCGTTCCTCTTGAGCGAGGTCACGAAGGGCATGACCTCGATGTTGCGGCTGCGCTCGACCGCGCCCCGGATGAGGTACGGCCGGCCGTTCGACAGCAGCCCCGGGACGTCGCGCGAGAACTGGGGGTGCAGCAGGATCTCGCCGGTGCGAGGCAGGTTGCGGCCGAGGACGATGTTCCAGGTCTTGACCTCCTCGTTCGGGAAGCGGAGGCTCTTGAACGGGATGGCCGCCTCGACGGTGTAGCCCTCGGCGTCGGCCTTGCCGTTGGAGGTGAAGACGGTGTCCCAGCTGTCGTCCATGTTGTCGTTGCCGCCCTCCTCGGTCCGGATGAAGTCCATCTGGACGCCGGCCGGGTTGAGGGCGAAGGTGAAGGCCCGCCGCTTCTCGTTGAACGTGTCGATGAAGATCATGACCCAGTCGTCCTCGAGACAGCCGTCGCGCTTGGTGATCGAGCAACGGATCTTGGAAGCCTGGGAATCGAAGCATCGGAAGGCGACGTAGAGGTTCTTCTCGTCGTGACCGATGTAGGCGACGGTCTTCTCCGACGGCGGACCGTTCTCCTTGGGGGCGAGCTGGACGAAGTCGTCGATCTTGAGGGCCTCGGTCTCCCAGATGGGATTGTCGAGGACGCCGTCGATCTTGGGGGCGTGGGACAGCCGCGGGATGTCCAGCGGCTCCTTGCTGGCAGCCGAGGTGGGGAGGGCCGGCCCCGACGGCTTATTGGCGGCCAGGAGACCCGCCGCCAGAATGAGGCCGATGGCGAGGATCAGGGTCGCCCGGGCCGGTCCCTTGTTCCGCCTGCGGTCTCCTTTCGATCGCTGCCTGAAGATCATGATCCAGTCCTTTTTTTGCGGGCGGCCTCGAGGTCTGCTTCACCCTGCCTCCAAATATGGGGACGAAGGCGGGGGCAAAAAGGTTCCCTCGGAGCCTGCCGGCGATGTTGTTTCGCCAAGATGCCCGAGGGAGGGCTTGACAGTGGGGTCGGCCGTCTCGCGCCCGGCCCCGTCGTGATCAGCTGCAAGACCAGAAGACTATTATAGCATGCCTCCCCTGGCGTCCGGAGCGTCGGGTTGCGGGCCCGAGGACGATGCGAATATAATGGCCGGGTCGATCCCCTTTCACCGGAGGCGCACATGAAGAGACGATTCGTTCTCGCCGTCACGATGGCCCTGGCTCTGGCCGCGGCAGCTCCCCTGACCTGCCAGACGCCCCCGCCCGATACCGACCGCTACCTCGATACCGCGCCGGCCAAGGACGGCAACGTCCGCCTGGTCATCTTCAACCCCGAGGTCTTCAACATCCGGGCCCTGGCCACGCTGCGGAAGAACGGCACGATCGATATCCCCAACCTGATTGTCGTCGGCGTCTACCACGAGCGGCAGGCGGGCGGCTTCGCCGACAGCCACAAGTACGTGGCCGAGAACAAGCTCGACTGGTTCAAGTTCCACGTCGTCCGGGCCGAGATCAGCGAGCCGGTCCTGTTCAAGACGAATGCCTGCACGCCCGAATTCGAGCAGATCCTCAAGAAGTCCGACGGCGTGATCTTCTTCGGCGGTCCGGACATCCCGCCCTCGGTCTTCGGCGAGAAGACCCTCCTGCTGACGGAGATCACCGACCCCTACCGCCACTATCTCGAGACCTCGGCGGTCTTCCATTTCCTCGGCGGCTCGCAGGACGACAAGTTCAAGCCGCTGCTCGACGGCCGGCCGGGCTTTCCCATCCTCGGCATCTGCCTGGGTTTCCAAACGCTCAACGTCGGCACCGGCGGCACGCTCATCCAGGACATCTGGACCGAGGTCTACGGCAAGACCACGGTCGAGGACGTGATCGCCCTTGGGCCGGAGCAGTGGCACAACAACCCCTATCGCATCCTCTTCCCGCTCGACAAGCTCTACGGCTACAACTTCCACTCGCTCCAGCTCGGCGACAACGGCCTGTTCGTCAAGGTCATGGGCTTCAAGACGTCGGACCATCCGCGCATCCTGAGCTCGCACCACCAGGCGCTCGAAAAGATGGGCAAGGATCTCGTGGCCATCGCCAGCTCGCGCGACGGGCGGATCGTCGAAGCCGTCGAGCACAAGAGATTCCCCAACGTCCTCGGCATCCAGTTCCACCCCGAGCATCCGCTGCTGTTCGACCCGGAGCCGCGGCAGAGGCAGAAGCCGGGGGACGCGCCGACGAGCTTCCTGGCCATTCTCGAGGGCACGCCGCCGAGCGTCGAGTTCAACAAGGGCATCTGGCGCTGGTTCGCCGGCCGGCTCGTCGAGGGCCACGGGAGGTAAGGTCCGAAAATGGGGACTGTCCCCGCAGGGGATTGTCCCTTTGGACTACCTGTTCACACTCGCATTCCGGAAGCTTGACAATTCCCTACTACTTTAGTAGTATTTAAGCGATATCCGACGAAAGGAGCGCCCCATGAAGCGGTTCACGATCCCGCGGGTGTCGCACTGCAAAGGCGGCTGCCCACGCTCCTCCCGGGCATGAGGTAAAACGGCCCACCGGAGAAATCGGGGACACGAAGACCTTGTGTCCCCTTTTTTTTTGGTGAATAATGGGCCTTCCCGAGCCTGACGAAGGAGGCCTCCATGAGATACGGCATCGGCGTGATCCTCATCCTCATCGCGCTGGCGGCGGCTTGCGCGAAGCCAGCCAAGGCCCCGGAAGGGATCCTGTTCAAGGACGACCTCGCGTTCCTCCGCTCCAAGACGAAGGTCATCGTGCTGAAGGACGCGGCCGGGGAGGCCCAGGTGGCCGTCAATCCCGACCTCCAGGGCCGGGTCATGACCAGCTCCGCCGCCGGCCCGGACGGCCTGAGCTTCGGCTGGATCGGCCGGGAAGCCATCGCCGCGGGCGTCAACAACCCGCACATGAACTCGTTCGGCGGCGAGGACCGCTTCTGGCTCGGCCCCGAAGGAGGCCAGTTCTCGATCTTCTTCAAGAAGGGCGACCCCTTCGACCTGGCGCATTGGTTCACCCCGCCCCCCGTCAACGAAGGGGCCTTTGACGTGGCCTCCCAGGACGAGGGCCGCATCCACTTCCGCAAGCTCGTGCAGCTCGTGAATTACTCGGGAACGGCGTTCGACCTCGAGGTCAACCGGAAGATCCGGCTGCTCGGCCCGGGCGACGTCGCGGCGATCGGCGTCCAGGCGCCGGCGGGCATCAAGATGGTCGCCTACGCCTCGGACAACAACATCACCAACCTCGGCGTCAACGTCTGGACGAAGGACGCCGGCCTCCTCTCGATCTGGATCCTGGGCATGTTCAATCCGTCGCCGGCCACGACCATCGTCATCCCCTTCAAGACCGGCCCGGCGTCCGAGCTCGGCCCGGTCGTCAACGACGCCTACTTCGGCAAGGTCCCGGCCGACCGTCTGGTGGTCAAGGAGACCGAAGGCGTCCTCTTCTTCAGCGGCGACGGCAAGTTCCGCAGCAAGATCGGCATCTCGCCGCAGCGGGTCAAGCCCTTCGCCGGCAGCTACGACGCCGCGCACAAGGTCCTGACCCTCGTCCATCTGACGGTGCCCGAAGGCGCCACCGATTACGTCAACTCGATGTGGGAGATCCAAAAGAGCCCGTTCGCCGGCGACGTCGTCAATAGCTACAACGACGGACCGGCCTCGCCCGGCGCCAAGCCGCTGGGCCCTTTCTATGAGCTCGAGACCTCGTCGCCGGCGGCAGCTCTCGGCCCCGGCGGGACGATGACCCACGTCCATACGACGATCCACCTCCAAGGGCCGGAGAGGGACCTGGACGCGATCGCGCGCCGGACGCTGGGCGTCGGCATCGAGGAGATTAAGTCGGCGCTGCCGAAAGCTAAATAGGGGACTGTCCCCGAACGGGAACTGTCCCTCTTGGGAAGATAGCCTATCGGAACCTGAGCCCTCTCCCGGCAACTTGACAACTATTCGTCGAGAATGTATCTTCTTTGTATATACATAATGGCAATCAAATGAAAACCCGGGTCCAGAAATGGGGCAACAGCCTGGCCGTGCGCATCCCAAAGTCCTTTGCCGACGACCTGGACCTCGGGAACAACTCGTCCGTCGAGATGTGCCTCGGAGAGGGCGCGATCGTCATCAAGCCCGACAAGGGCAGGGCCTGGGACCTCGACACCCTTCTGGCCGGCGTGACCGACGAGAACATCCACCGGGCATGGGCAATGGAAACAGAGGACGCTGACAAGAGCGATCCCGGCGACGAGCGATGAAGCAGGTCTTCTATGTCCCTGAGCGCGGCGACATCGTTCTGATCGCAGACCCCGCCACGTCCCGGGCGCGGAACGCGTCGCCTCGCCAGGAGGTCGTCGTCCTCTCCCCTCAGGCCTACAATGCCCGGGCCGGCCTCGCGATCGTCTGTCCGATCGTCGCGCGGGTCACGGGATATCCCTTCGAAGTCCCCCTGCCCCCGGACCTCCCCCGGGCCGGGGCCATCCTGGCCGACCAGGCGACCAGCCTCGACTGGCGGGCCCGTCGCGCGGAGAAGTCCGCCACCCTGCCGCCCGCCGTCGTCGATGAGGTCCTGGCCAAGCTCCGCGCCCTGCTTTCCCAGCCCAAATAACCTCCGCGGGGTCGGCCCGAGGATCCCTATCCCTATTGACCGGTGCGCGTCAGCCGGCCTAAAATGAGCGTGGGGACCGCAGGCCGGATATCCGTCCCGAGTTTAGGGGGCAACATGGGCCAAGCGATGATGCTCGAGTCCTGGAAGGAGATCGCCGCCCATCTCCACCGCAACATCCGCACCTGCCAGATGTGGGAGAAGGACCTGGGCCTCCCCATCCACCGGCTCGACGGCTCCCCCCGGGCTCGCGTCTTCGCCTATCCGGACGAACTCGACCGCTGGCTGCATGACAAGCTCAATGAAGACGCGGCCAAGCCAACCGGGAAACGCGGCCTCCCGACCCTCCCAGCCTGGAACATCGGCCTGATCGCGGGCCTCACGGTCCTCGCCATCGGGGCCATTGGAACGTCGGCTTGGCTGCTCGGCCGCCAAGCCAAGGTCCGTTGGGCCAACGACGTCGCTATCCCCGAGATCGAGCGATTGCTGCGCACGCCCGACGTCCAGACTCCGTTCCGCCTTCTGGCCCGAGTCGAGCGCATCATCCCCAAGGCGCCCGGGCTTGTCTCCCTGCGTCCCCTTGTGACGTCGGTTGTTTCGTTCGTTTCAGACCCCCCGGGCGCGACCGTTTGGATCAAAGACTACGGCGCCGCCGAGGAGGCTTGGCAGCCGCTCGGTCTTACGCCCGTCCCCAAGACCTCCCTTTGCCAAGGTTACAGGCGCTGGAAGGCGGAGAAGCCCGGCTTCGCGCCGGTCGAAGGCGCCTTCCAGGCCCGAGCCGGATTCGAACGAGAGATCCGCATCGTATGCGACCGGCCGTCCGCCGCGCCTGCGGGCATGGTTCGTGTCCTGGGAGGGAATTTTCGGACGATGACGCCGCTCCTGGTCGAGCTGCCGGCGATCAAGCTAAAGGATTACTACATCGACCGGTTCGAGGTCACCAACCGCCAATTCCAGGAGTTCGTCGATGCCGGCGGCTACGAGAACCAGGCCTCTTGGAGGGTCCCCTTCGTCAGGAACGGCCAGGATATTCCCTGGGACAAGGGGGTCCGGGAATTCGTCGACAGCAGCGGCCGGCCCGGCCCCGCCGGGTGGCGATCCGGCCGCTATCCGGAGGGACAGGCCGAATTCCCCGTGTCGGGGGTCAGCTGGTACGAAGCCGCGGCCTACGCCGAATTCGCGGGCAAGAGGCTGCCTTCCTATGCCCATTGGGAATACGCCGCCGGCAACTATCACGAGGACAGCGGCTATATCGTCCCGGCCAGCAACTTCGAGGGGAAAGGCCCGGCTCCGGTCGGGCGCTATCAAGGCGTAAGCCCGTGCGGAGCTTACGACATGGCCGGCAACGTCAAGGAGTGGTGCTGGAACGAGGTCGACGGCAAGCGGCTCAGCCGCGGTGGGGCCTGGAACGAAGCCCAATACATGTTCATGAATCCCGACGACTACCTGCCGTTCATGCGGGCGGCCAACTTCGGTTTTCGATGCATGAAAGAGATCCCGGGCGCCGAGGGCCCGTCAGACGCGTTCGGCCCCCTGCAAGTGCCGCACTTGCCGGATTTTCCCAAGGTCATACCGTGCTCGGACGAGGTCTTCGCGGTCTACCGAAATCTGTATCAATATGCAGAGTCGGGTCTGGCCCCCAAGATCGAATCCGCCCTGAAATGGTCAGAAGACACGACCGTCGAGAAGGTGACGGTCAGAGACGCCTATGGCGAGGACCGGGTCCCGATGTATCTCTTCCTGCCGCGGCACGGCCGGCCGCCCTTCCAGACCATCGTCTACTACCCCGGCGACAGCGCCTGGGAGCTGAAGTCGGTTTTCGAATATGGCACGGTCAAGAGTCGGGAAGTCGAGCTCTTCACCAAGAGCGGGCGGGCCTTTGTGTTCCCCCTTTATCGGGGAACGTTCGAGCGCGCCTGGTCACCGGCCGTGCCGAATTCGGTCGACCAGCGACGCGAGATCAGGATCCACGAGTACCGGGATTTGGCGAGATGCCTTGATTACCTCGAGACGCGGCCGGAACTCGATCACGATAAGGTCGCTTATCAGGGCTTGAGTTCGGGGGCCACACGCGGCTTCGTGTTCATCGCCCTCGAGAAGAGGATCAAGGCCGCGGTTCTTATGGGCGGAGGGATATACGCCGGTGAATATATCCCTCCGTCGCTCTATACGCCCGAGCGGGACATCATCAACTTCGCCCCGCGCGTCCGCATTCCGGTCCTGATGCAAGACGGCCGATACGATTTCCTGCTGCCCTGGGAGACCGCGATCAAGCCCCTCTTCGCACTGCTGGGGACGCCGGCGAAGGATAAGCAACTGATCGCCTACGAGAGCGGTCACTCGGTTTGGTTCCTCAACCAATATCGAAAAGACATATTCGATTTTTTGGATAAGCACCTCGGCCCGGTCAGGAAGTAGCGACCGAGGCATCCCATGCACTGCCGGTACATCCGGCCTTAAGGGACGCAGGGCTGCCCGAGAGCCGACAACTCGTCAAATGTTTCCGATTCCTGCCGGCGCGCTCCGGGAGGCATGAACGCAGGGTCAGAGGCATCAAGGGGAGAAGTGACGTCCCCGATAGGGCTGTGATCCGTTCGAGAAGGGCCCAAGAAGCGAATAGATGCGAAATCGCCTCTTGTATTCTTGACAAGCCGCTCCGCGGAACCCATGGTGAAGGCATTCCAGGACGACCTGATCCCTTCCGTTGAGGGAGCCGGGTGGCTGCTGAAGGGGCGGGATCGGGGTCCGCGTAAGGGGGGTGGAGGGAGGAGGGGTGTGGCTGCCCCGTGGCCCGATGGCGGGCTTAAGCAGCCCTTCCTCCCGTTTTTTTAATTCGGGGACACAATACTATTTTCCGAATTTCCCTGCCCGTGCGACTTGGCCGCCGCGCATGTTCTTTTCCCCTCGGCCCGGACTTTAAGGTCCGGCATGGTGTTTGCGGACTAGATCATCTAGCTGACCCCCGGAGCCAGGATCGCGAACTCGAACGTAGTATCGCGCAATAACGCGCAAACAAGCGGCGGTCCATTGACTTATCCGCCCGCGGGTCAGATTTTGTAGATGAAGTCCAAAGAACGGGTGAACCTATGACGGACTTGACGGATGGGAGATTGTGAGACCATGAGAAATCCCCAGAAGGGGCCGCCGATCTTCCTCGGTCCGTCCGGGCATATCTTTAAGAAGGCGGTCCTGGACCGTCAATTCGATCGGGCCGCCATCAACTTCTATCTCAGGTACGGGGAACTCCCGGGTCTCAGCCTGCGGGAGTTCTTGAGCCGCATCGAGCGGGCGGTCGTCTTCGAGACCCTGGTCCGGACCCACGGCAGCCAAAAGGAGACCGCCGAGCTCCTGAAGGTCAAGAAGCAAACGCTCAACTGGAAGGTCAAGAAACAGCACATCCAAATCACCAAGCAGATCATCAAGCAACCCGAATAGTCTTTGGCAGGGGGCTTCTCTCCGGCACGGAGGGGTTGATGATAAGAAAAGGGCCGATCGCGGCGGGTCTTCTCGTGTTGGCCGCTTCCTTGGCGGCCCCGGCGGCCCTCGCGACAGAGGCCGGTGAAGGCGGCGCCCAAGCCCAGGAGCGGCGGGTCGTCGCCGATCCGGCAGCGGGTTGCCGGGCCATCCAATGTCTCCTGGCCAAGCTCTGGGCCGCGGGGTTTTTCAAACGGAACGAGGCGGTCGAGCGAGAGCTCCTGAACAACACCTACGCGTTCTTCGACGAGACAAGCCCGCGGCCGCCGAGGGGGAGCAAAGGCCTGGGATGCTTCGCCCCGGGTCATGACGGCGGCGACACCATCTACCTGAAGAAGGAGCTGTTCGCCCGGTTCGAGATCCGGATGGACGACGTGGTGATCTTCCCGGACGCGAGCGGCCGGGCCATGCCTGTCCTCGTCCACGAGATCTGTCATGACCTTTGGACGCACATCCTCGACGACGCCGAGCGGGCCTCGTTTTGCCGGGAGGGGATCGATTTCATGGAAGAATATCGGCGGGCCCAGACCCCCGAGGACCGGCATCTCTTTCTGGTCCGGGCCGGGGACGACCCCGCGGATCCCGGCACCCTGCGGTCCTATGCCGGGATGGACGAGATCTTGACCACCCTCCCCCCCGGGGCTTTGCGCGGGCACGAGCTGTACGCCTGGCTGGCGGAGCGTCTGTTCATGACCAAGGCTCGGATCCCGAAGATGCTGGGGAAGTATTATTCTTCGATCCTGGCCGAGGCCGGACCAGGCCCGAGGGAGCCATAGGGTAGGGCGCGGGGAGGGCCCGGTGAAGATCCTGCGCATCCGGCTTCTGGCGCTCGGCACTCTGGGAATTTTGGTGGCGTTCGCGGGAGCTCAGGCGGCCGGGGCGCCGGCCAAGGACAACTCGGCCAGACGGCTCTGCCGGGCGGCCCGCGAGGGCCAGCTTGACCTCGTCCTCAAGATCCTCTCGGAATCCGGGGCCGCGGCCCTGGGGACCGATCAATTCGGCTATACGGCCCTGCACTGGGCCTCGCTCTGCGGCCGGACGCCCATCCTGAAGGCCCTGCTCGAGGGCGGGGCGGTCATCGGCGCGCCCGGCGGGGATGAGGGCCATACGGCCCTCCACCTGGCCGCCCTCAGGGGCCGGAAGGACATCGTCGAGATCCTCCTGGCCAGAGGCGCGGGCGTCAACAGCGAGAACAGGTTGGGGCGGACCCCGATCCACGCCGCCGCGGAAGGGGGGCAGCCCGGCGTCCTCGAGATATTGATCGTGCACGGCGGGCTGGTCGAAGCCCGGGACGCCGAGGGGCTCACCCCGCTGCACCTGGCCTGCCAAGGCGGGCAGGAAACAGTGGCCCGGTTCTTGACCGACCACGGCGCTTCGGTCAACGCGGCCACCAAGGCAGGCCAGACCCCGCTGCACTTGGCCGCGCTCTCGGGCAACTGCATCTTGATCCGGCTGCTGCTCGACCTGGGCGCCGGCGTGGACGCGGTCGACGCCCAAGGTGCGACACCGCTCCTGAGAGCGGCACGCTGCGGACAGATCGCCGCCGTCAGGGAACTCATCGCGGCCGGCGCCGGCACCGGGATCCGGGACGGGACGGGACGGACGGCTACCGACTACGCCCGCCTGTTCGGCTTCACCGAGCTCGCCGCCCTCCTCAAAAGAGGGAATTAGCCGGCGAAAACAGCTTGGGCGGCGGGGGTGTACTTGCCGTCGGGGCCGAGGAGGACGAGCGGGGGCGGGGTCTCAGGCGTAGCGCTCAGCGTTTCCGCTACGTGCCCCAGCTCGATCAGGAACAGGTTCGGCGGCTCACCCTCGCGCGGGTGGACGAACCTCAGGCGCCGCACGCTCAGGCCACACTCCCCTGCCGCGGCAAGGAAGTCGGGCCGCCGCTTTTCGGGATAAACAAAACACGCCCCCCCGCCCGGCGCGAGCAGCCCGGCGGTCTTCTTCAGGATCTCGCCGATCCCGCCGTGGATCTCATGCTTGGCGGTCGACTTTTCGGCCGAGGCGCTCAGGAACCCGGTCGAGCGCTTGATATAGGGCGGATTCGAGAAAACAAGATCGAAGGTCCGCCCCGGCTCGAACGCCCGCCAGTCGGCGCGCACGATCTCGATCCGGCCGCCGAGCCCGTTGAGTTCGACGTTCCGGCGGGCCAGATCGGCGAGTCCCTCCTGGATCTCGACCGCGGTGATCTTCCGGATAGGCTTGACGCTCAGCAAGAGCGCGATGATGGCGCTGCCGGTCCCGAGCTCGAGCGCCTCGTCATCCGGCCGCGGCCTTATGAAGTCCGCCAGCAGCGGCGCGTCGATCGAGAACCGGTATCCCCTCTTCGGCTGCAGGACGCGGATCCGCCCGTGATAGAAGGTGTCGAGGGTCTCGCCGTCACGCGGCGTTTTCGCCGGAGCCCTCATCCTCGACGACCTCGGTCATGACGATGACCTTCTCGGGCTGGACTTGGGCGTAGCCGCCCCAGACCGCGAACGAATCCTCGCCCTGGCCCATTTCCCGGTAGGTCAAGCGGCCCTTGCCAATGCCGGTGAACAGCGGCCGGTGTCCCGGATAGACGCCGATCTGGCCCTCGAGCGTCGGCAGGAAGACCGCTTCGACGTCGGCCTCGACCAGCAGCCGCCGCGGCGTGACCACCTTCAGGTGGAGGGTGGCCGGCAGTCCGTCGCTCATTCCGCCCTCAGCTCCTCGGCCCGCTTGACGACGTCTTCGATGCCGCCGACCATGTAGAAGGCCTGCTCGGGCTTGTCGTCGTGCAGCCCCTCGGTGATCTCCTTGAAGCCGCGCACGGTCTCCTCGATCGTCACGTATTTGCCCGACCGCCCGGTGAATTCCTCGGCCACGTGGAAGGGCTGCGACAGGAAGCGCTGGATCTTGCGGGCCCGGGCCACGATCACTTTATCCTCGTCCGACAGCTCCTCGATGCCCAGGATGGCGATGATGTCCTGCAGGTCGCGGTAGCGCTGCAGGATCTCCTTGACCTTGCGGGCCACCCGGTAGTGCTCCTCGCCGACGATGGCCGGGTCGAGGATGCGCGAGAACGAGGCCAGCGGATCGACGGCCGGATAGATGCCGATGTCGGTCAGCGCCCGCGACAGGTTCGTCGTCGCGTCGAGGTGCGAGAAGGTCGTGGCCGGGGCCGGGTCGGTGAAGTCGTCGGCCGGGACATAGATGGCCTGGACCGACGTGATCGACCCTTTCTTCGTCGAGGTGATGCGCTCCTCGAGCTCGCCCAGCTCGGTGGCCAGGTTCGGCTGATAGCCGACGGCCGAGGGCATCCGCCCGAGCAACGCCGAGACCTCCGATCCCGCCTGGGTGAACCGGAAAATGTTGTCGATGAAGAGCAGGATGTCCTGGCCCATCTCGTCGCGGAAATACTCGGCGACCGAGAGCGCCGCCAGCCCGACCCGCAGCCGCGCGCCCGGCGGCTCGGTCATCTGTCCGTAGATGAGCGACGCCTTCGAGATGACGCCCGAACTCTTCATGTCCAGCCACAGGTCATTGCCTTCGCGGGTCCGCTCGCCGACCCCGGCGAAGACCGAGTAGCCGCCGTGCTTGAGCGCGACGTTGTGGATGAGCTCCTGGATGATGACCGTCTTGCCGACGCCGGCCCCGCCGAAAAGGCCGATCTTGCCGCCCTTCAGGAACGGCTGGATGAGGTCGATGACCTTGATGCCGGTCTCGAACATCTCGAGCTTGGTGCTCTGGTCCTCGAGCGACGGCGGCACGCGGTGGATGGGATAGCGTTTCTCGGTCGTGATCGGGCCCAGCTTGTCGACGGGCTCGCCGATGACGTTCATGATCCGGCCGAGCGTGCCCTCCCCGACCGGCACCTCGATCGGCCCGCCCAGGCTGGTCGCCTTCATGCCGCGCGACAGGCCCTCGGTCGGGTTCATGGCCACGCAGCGGACCCGGTCCTCGCCGATGTGCTGCTCGACCTCGACGATGATCGAGATCGGCTCGGCAACGTCGAAGCCCTCGCTCGTCACCCGGACGGCGCTATAGATCTCGGGCAGGGCCCCGCCCTCGAACTTGACGTCGACGACTGGCCCGATGACCTGGACGACGGTTCCGATCGTGGCCTCTTTCTTGTCCATGATGACTCCCTGACTTTCTAGCCTTTCTGCTTGAGCGCCTCGACGGCGGTCATGATCTCCAGCAGCTCCTTGGTGATGCCCGCCTGGCGGATCTTGTTGAGCAGGAGGACGAGGTCGTCGATGAGCTCCTCGGCGTTCTTGGTGGCGTTGTCCATGGCCATCATCCGGGCCGCCTGCTCGGCCGCCTGCGACTCGTGGAAGGCATGGTGGATCTGCGTCTCCACGTAGAGGGGCAGAATGAAGGCCGCCAGCCGCGCCGCCTGCGGCTCCCAATCGGGACGCCAAGCGGCCGACGGCTCGCCCCCGGGCGCCGGCTCGAGAGGCAGGACCCGGTGGGTCATGATCCGCGGCGCCAGAATGGACTTGAACTCGTTCGAGACGATGTACACGGCGTCGGTCCGCTGGAACGTATAATCCCGCATGAGCTCTTCGGCGAGGTCGCGCAGCTCGTCACGCGTCAGCCGGTCGGTCCGGTCGCCGTAAGCCCGGTCCACCGGGAACGGCGTCTTGCGGAAATGCCCGACCGCCTTCTTGCCCATGAGGACGAGGCGGATGCCGGCGCCCGCCCCCGCTTTCCCGGCCAGGAACCCGTCGGCCGCGCACAGCAAGTTCGAGTTGTAGGCCCCGGCCAGGCCCTTGTCGGAGGTGATGACCAGGACCTCGATCTTCATTTCTTCGCGCCGCTGCAGCAGCGGGTGCGTCCCGGCCGCGGCCCAGTAGGCCAGCCGGTCCATGAGCTCGGGGAAGAGATGCCAGAAGGGCCGCCCTTCCAGGACCGTCCGCTGGGCCTTGCGGAACTTGGCCGTCGAGACGGTCTTCATCGCCTGCGTGATCTGCTGGCTGTTGCGGACGCTCTGGATCCGCCGGCGAAGATCGATCAGGGTCGGCATGCTACTTCAGGCTCTCCTTGAAGACCTCGTTGAAGGCCCTGAGCGCCGCGGCGATCTCGCCGTCGAGAGCGGTGTCGATGTGCTTCTTCTCCCGGATCTTGGCCAGGATGCCGGCGTGCTCCTTCTCGAAGTGCTCATAGAGCTTCTTCTCGTAGGCCCGGACCTGGGCGACCGGGATCCCGTCGAGGTAGCCGCGGTTGCCGGCGTAGATGATCAGGACCTGCTTCTCGACGGGGAGCGGCGAGTACTGGCCCTGCTTGAGGATCTCGGTCAGACGCTCGCCGCGGTCGAGCTGGGCCTGGCTCGTTTTGTCGAGCTCTGTCCCGAACTGGGCGAACGTGACCAGGTCGCGGTACTGGGCCAGGTCGAGCTTGAGCTTGCCGGCGACCTGCTTCATGGCCTTGATCTGCGCGCTGCCGCCGACGCGCGAGACCGAGATGCCGACATTGATGGCCGGCCGGACGCCGGCGTTGAAGAGCTCGGGCTGGAGGTAGATCTGGCCGTCGGTGATGGAGATGACGTTGGTCGGGATGTAGCCGGAGACGTCGCCGGCCTGGGTCTCGATGATGGGCAGGGCGGTCAGCGACCCGCCGCCCAGGGCGTCGCTGAGCTTGGCCGCCCGCTCGAGCAGGCGCGAGTGGAGGTAGAAGACGTCGCCGGGGTAGGCCTCGCGTCCCGGCGGCCGCCGCAACAGCAGCGAGATCTCGCGGTAGGCCGCGGCGTGCTTGGACAGGTCGTCGTAGACGATGAGGGCATGGCGCTTGGTGTCGCGGAAGTACTCGCCGATGGCGCAGCCGCTGTAGGGGGCCAGGTACTGGAGCGGCGACGGGTCGCTGGCCGAGGCCACGACGACGATCGAGTAGTCCATGGCCCCGTTGTCCTCGAGCGTCTTGACGATCTGGGCGACGGTCGAGTTCTTCTGGCCGATGGCGACGTAGATGCAGACGACGTCGGAGTTCTTGAGGTTGAGGATGGTGTCCGTGACGATGATGGTCTTGCCGGTCTGGCGGTCGCCGATGATGAGCTCGCGCTGGCCGCGGCCGATCGGGATCATGGCGTCGATGGCCTTGATGCCGGTCTGGAGCGGCTCGCGGACGGGCTGGCGGTCGACGACGCCGGGGGCCAGGCGCTCGACGTACATGTAGGTGTCGGTGACGATCGGCCCCTTGCCGTCGAGGGGCCGGCCGAGGGGATCGACGACGCGGCCGATCATGGCCGTACCGGCCGGCACCTGCATGATGCGGCGCGTCCGCTTGACCAGGTCGCCCTCGCGGACGAGGTGGCTCTCGCCGAGCAGGACCACGCCGACGTTCTCCTCTTCGAGGTTCAGGGCCAGGCCGAAGACGCCGTTCGGGAACTCCAGGAGCTCGTTGGACATGACCCGGTCGAGGCCGTAGACGCGGGCGATGCCGTCGCCCACCGACGTGACCGTGCCGACCTCGCGGACGTCGACCTCCTGGGCGAAGCCTTCGATCTGCTGCTGGATGATCTTGGTGATCTCATCGGCTTTGATGCTCATGACAACCTCTATAAATGTCCGAGTCGCTCTTTGAGCGCGGCCAGCGTCCCTTCGACGGAGGCGTCGTAGACGATGTGGCCCTTGCGCACGGCCAGTCCGCCCACGAGCCCGGGCTCGATCTTGAAGACCAGGCGGACGGGCTTGCCTTCCTGGGCCTCGAGGCCCCGGAGGAGCCGGTCCTGCTGGGCGGCGGTCATCGGGATGGCCGAGGCGACCTCGTAGGTCACGATGCCTTTCTTTTCGGCCCAGGCCTCGGGCAGAGCCTCGACAATATCGGGGAGCAGCTCCATGCGCTTGTGCTCGAGGACGAGTCTCAGGAAGCGCGCGGCTTTGGGCCCGGTTCCGCTCACGGCCAGGATCTCGTCGAGGACAGCGGCCTTCTTCCGGGCGTTCACGAACGGGCTGAGGAGGGCCTGGCGCAGATCGTCGCGGGACTGGAAGAGCTCGAGAAAGCCCCGGACCTCGGCCCCGACGGCCGCGTATTCGCCGTCGTCCGCGAGGGCCAGGGCCAGCCCCTCGGCGTATTTCTTAACGAGGACCAGATTCTTCATGGAGCTTGGACAGCCTGTCGATGGATCGGTCGATGAGAGCGGACTGGCGGCTCGGGGTCAGCTGGGCCCGGATCCGCTCGCGAGCCAGGACCGTGGCCCGGTCGGCCGCGTAGGACTTGAGCTCGCCGAGGCTTCGACGCATCTGCTCGTCGAGCTCCTGGCGGGTCAGCTTCTTGAGGCGCTCCGCTTCGGCCGCGGCGGCCCGGGCGATGCGCTCGGCCTCCTTCTTCGCGTCCTCACCGGCCTGGGCCTTGAGCCGCTCGACCTCGGCGGCGAGGCCGGCCAGCTTGGCCTTCGACTCGAGAGCGCTCGCTTCGGCCTCGGCCCGGCCGGATCCGGCTTGGAAGATGCCGTCACGGACGTCCTTGGTCCGCTTGGCCAGCATGGCCTTGACCGGCTTCCAGAGGGCAATGGTCAGGCCGCCGAAGAGGATCAGAAAGTTGACGGCCTTGCCCAGGAAGTCCATCGTGGCGGAAACTTCGGCGCTCATTCGCCCAGGATCCTCTTTTCGATGGTGCCGGCGATCTCCTCGGTGCGCTTGTCGAGGTCCTTCTTGAGCGCCTCGGTCTCCCGGAGGAGCTCCGCCTTGGCCTTCTCCACCTCGGCCCGGCCCTCGGCCTGGACCTCGCGGACGAGCCGGCTCTTGTCTTTGAGGGCGTCAGCCTCGGCCTCGCTACGGATGGCGTCCGCGGCGGCCCGGGCCTCTTTGAGGCCGTCCTCGATCCGCTTGAGATCGGCCTCGTAGGCCCCCCGTGCGCCCTCGGCGGCTTCCTTGTCCTTGGCGATCCGGGCCGCCCGCTCGTCGAGGATGCGCAGAATGGGCTTGAAGAAGATTCGGGTCAGGATCAGGACAAGGATCCAGACGATGGCGAAGACGACCAGGGCCGTAGCGTTTATAGACAGCATCTAATGACTTTCCCAGGGGGAAAAGTAAAGAAAATTTTAGCACGAAGCCGGGTCGATTTCAATCGGGACTGTCCCGGGAGGGACTGTCCGTCTTAGCGTCGGGCGAACACGTTCAGCCGCTTGACCTCGCCGATAAGGAAGAGCGAGCCGGCGATAACGACGGGGGCCGGACCGCGAGCTCGCCCGCCGCTTTTACGGCTTTCGGCTAATGCCAGCTCGACCGCAGTGCGGGTGTCGGGCTCGAGGAGGACGCGGCCCTCGAAGGGCGGGGCGGCGGCGAGAAGATCTTCGGGGTCGGCCGAGCGCTTATAAGGGACGCGGGTCAGGACGATCGTCGAGGCGATCGGGAAGAGGATGCGGGTCATGGCCTGAAGATCTTTATCCTTCATGGCCCCGAAGACGAGGACGATGCGGCGGCCGATGACCTCGCGGACGTGGCGCGCCAGCGCCGTCACGCCCTCGACGTTGTGGGCGCCGTCGAGGATGACGAGCGGGTGCTGGTGGACGGTCTCGAGCCGGCCTTCCCAGCGGGCCTCGCGGATGCCCTTCAGGACCTTGGCCTTGTCGAAGGGCCGCCAGTACGTCGAAAGAACCTCGGTCGTCGCGATGGCCACCACGGCATTCGTGCCCTGATGCCGGCCGGCCAGGCCCGGAGTGAACGTGTAGAGGCCCGCTCTGCCGCTATAAGCGAAACGATACCCGCCGTCCGTCTTCTTCGCCTCGAGCGCCCGCTTGGGACCGAAGGCCTCGACCAGGGGAGCGTTCCTTTCGCGAGCGATTCGCCTGATCTCCCGCCCGGCCTCCCCTCGCCCTACTCCGCTCACGACCGGCACGGCGGGCTTGATGATGCCCGCTTTCTCGAAGGCGATCTGCCGCAGGGTCGAGCCGAGGTGCTGCTGGTGGTCCTTGGCGATCGTCGTGATCACCGAAACGAGCGGCCGGACGACGTTGGTCGCGTCGAACCGCCCGCCCAGTCCGACCTCGAGGACGGCGACATCGACCTGGCGCTCGGCGAACTCGAGAAAGGCCAGGGCGGTCAAGACCTCAATATAGGTCGGGTGATAGACGAGCTTGCCCCCGGCCATCAGGTCGTCGATCACGTTGCGCAGCCGCGCGAGGAGCTCCAGGAACCGCTTCTCCCCGATCGGCCGCCCGTTGACACGGATGCGCTCCTCGACCCGCACGAGATGCGGCGAGGTATAGAGCCCCGTCTTGAGGCCGTGCTCGCGCATGATCCCGTCCAGCATGGACGAGACCGAGCCCTTTCCGTTCGTCCCCGCGACGTGGATCGAGAGGAAATTCTTCTGAGGGTTCCCCAGCGCCGCGCACAGGGTCGTGATATTCTCGAGACCGAGCTTGATGCCGAAGTGCTGAAGGTGGCCGAGATAGTCCCGGCCTTCGGCGGGGATCATTGAGGCTTGTTGAGGAACAGGCGCAGGGCCCGGACGAGGTAAGGCTTGAGCGCCTTGCGATCGACGACATCGTCGAGCATGCCGTGCGCGAGCAGGAACTCGGAGCGCTGGAAGCCCTTGGGCAGCTTCTCCTTGATCGTCTGCTCGATGACCCGCGGCCCGGCGAAGCCGATCAGGGCCTGGGGCTCGGCCACGTTGATGTCGCCAAGCATGGCGAAGCTGGCCGTCGTGCCGCCCGTGGTCGGGTCGGCCAGGACGGAGATGAACGGGATCTTGGCCTGGCCGAGGCGGGCAATGGCCGCGCTCGTCTTGGCCATCTGCATGAGCGAAAGCATGCCTTCCTGCATGCGCATGCCGCCCGAGCAGGAGACGATGAGGACCGGCCGGCGGTCCTCGAGGGCCCGCTCGCAGGCCCGGGCGATCTTCTCGCCGACGACCGAGGCCACGCTGCCGCCGAGGAAGCCGAAGTCCATGGCCAGGATGTAGACCGGGATGCCGCCGAGCGCACCGCGGGCCGTGACGATGGCCTCGGACAGCCCGGTCTTGCGCTCGTTCTCGACGATCCGGTCGGCGTAGCGCTTGACGTCGACGAAGTGGAGGGCGTCGACCGAGTGCAGGTTGGCGTCAAGGACCTCGTAGGCCCCCTCGTCGAAGAGCATCGCCAGGCGCTCCTCGGCCGAAAGCCGGAAGTGGAAGTTGCAGGCCGGGCAGACGGCCTTGTTGTCGAGGATATCCTGCTTATAGAGGATCCTCTGGCAGTTATTGCAGCGGGTCCACAGACTCGTCATGGGCGTTGTCCTTTGTGGGCGGGCTTGGCCTCGGCGCGGGCGGCGGCGCCGTGGCCGCGGCCGCGGCGGCTCAAGGCCTCGATGACCGCGTCCGAGCCCGGGAGGTCCTCGTCGATCTCGTCCTCGTCATGGACCAGGCGCTTGATCGCGGCAATGAAGACGGCCGGATCGAAGGGCTTCTCGAAATACTCGGCCGCGCCGAGCCCGCTTATGGCCTCCTGCCGGTACTTCGGGCCCTTGTAGAGGCCGGTCACGAGGACGACGGGGACTCGCCCCTGGCTCTCCTGGGAGATCTTCCGGGTCAGGTCGAAGCCGTGGATCTTGGGCAGGATGGCCTCGAGGACGACCAAGTCGGGTTTTTCGGACTGGAAAGCCTCGTAGCCGGCCCGGCCGTCGGCTGCCGTGATCACACGGAACTTAGTCGTTTTCAGCAGCTTGACCAGGCTGGCCAGGCTCTTGGCGTCATAGTCGACGACGAGGATCTTCTTCTCGGCCATGGCACGAACGCCCACCAATGGTACGGGAATGCCATGGCCCTGTCAAACCCCAAAGGGGGGAGCCATTTGGATTAATGGGGACACCGGGCATCGGCCTCCACGTCCATTCCCTTTATTGCTCCGGCCAAAAGGTCTAAGATGAGGGCGCGCCATGCTCAAGTCCCGCCGCCAAGCCCTCGGACAGCATTTCTTGGCCAACCAAGGGGTCCTGCGCAAGATCGTCGGGGCCATCGACCCCGGCCCCGGGGACGTGATCGTCGAGATCGGGCCGGGCAAGGGAACGCTGACCCGCGAGCTGGCGGCCGGGGCCAGGCGGGTCGTTGCGATCGAGAAGGACGAGCGGCTGATTCCGGGACTCCGGGGGGCGATGCCGCCCAACGTCGAGATCGTCCATGGCGACATCCTCAGGACCGACCTGGGGGGGATCGCCCGCGCGGCCGGGGTCCCATCTCTGCGCCTGGTGGGTAACGTCCCCTATTCGATCTCGTCCCCTCTCCTCTTTCAGGTCCTCGACGAGCGCGACGTTCTCCGCGACTGCGTCTTTCTCCTCCAGAAAGAGGTGGCCGAGCGCGTCACGGCCGGACCCGGCTCGAAGAGCTACGCCCCGCTCGGCATCCTGCTTCAGAACGAGTTCGTGGCCCGCATCGCCTTCACGGTCGCGCCGGGATCGTTCTCGCCGCCGCCCAAGGTCCAGTCGGCTCTCCTCGTTCTCGCGCGCCGGGCCTCGCCTCTTCACCCAGGCGTGGCCGAGGAACCCTATCGCGCCTTCCTGCGGGCCGCGTTCGCCGAGCGCCGCAAGATGCTCTGGAAGAACCTCTCCCGCCGGGCCACCCCGGCCGCGCTCGAAGCCTCCTATGCCGCTTTGGGCCTGTCTCGAAACGCCAGGGCGGAGGATATGGCTCCGGACGCGCTTTTTAGCCTCTTTAATAAGCTTCGGACCTGAGGTCAAGCGGGCCGGGCTGAGGAGAAGATCATGAGGATCGATAAACGGTTGACTGTGGTCATCAGCCTGGCCGGCATGGTGACGGTGGCCACGGCTCTGATCATGAGCCCGGCGCCGAGGATGGGTCCGGCCCAGCCGGCCAAACGCGAGCTCCGGGTCCTCGAACTCAAAGGGAACGGCTACGAGCGCGGCCTCCAGCACGGCCGGCAGATGAAGATCGAGATCGCCAGGATCGTCGAGCTCTGGAAGAACGATCTTCGCGGCCAGTCGGGCCAGGATCCTGACGCCCTGATCAAGCGGTTCCTGTCGGAGACGGCGTTCACCCCGGCCATCAAGAAATGGACGCCCGACATCCTCGACGAGGTCCGGGGCCTCGCCGACGGGGCGGGCCAGCCCTTCGAGACCATGTTCGCCTTTCAGCTGGTGGACGAGATCTGGGTCTACTTGGACGCGGCGGCGGCCCATCATTGCAGCGGCCTCGGAGTCGTCCGCAGCGGCGGACACCCGGCCTTCGTCGCCCAGAACATGGACCTGGAGTCCTTCCGCGACGGCTTCCAGGCCGTCCTGCATATCGCCGGAGACGGGGCCCGTCCCGAGCAGTTCGTCTTCACTTCGGCCGGCCTCGTGGGCGTCAACGGGGTCAACGACCGCTCGGTCGGGATCGCCTGCAATACGCTGCTGCAGCTCTCCGCGTGCTCCGACGGCCTGCCCGTGGCCTTCGTGGTCCGGGGCGTTCTGGCCAGCGCGAGCGGGGACGAGGCCCTGAAGTTCGTCCGCGAGGTCCGGCACGCCTCCGGGCAGAACTACATCATCGGCGCCGGCGACCGCGTCTACGATCTCGAGGCCTCGGCCGGCAAGGTCGTCGAATTCAAGCCTTTCGCCGACGGCCGCTTCGTCTACCACACCAACCATCCGCTCATCAACGACGACCTCAAGCCCTGGGCGTCCATGGACGAGATCAGCCTGGCCAACACGAAGACCAGGCTAGCCTCGGTGCGGAGTCGGCTGGGGAGCGACGCGGCGGCCGTCGACGAAGAGGCGATCAAGACGATCCTCCGGTCCAAGGACTCGGCGCATCATCCCGTTTGCCGGACCCTTCAGCCTGGCTCGTCGGCATTCACCTTCGGCGCGACGATCATGACCCTGTCGGGGACGCCGTCCCTCGATGTCACGATGGGGCCGCCGGACGCGAACGCGTTCGTCCGCCTGCGATTCGGCGTCAAGAGGCCCTGAGGCCGCAACACTATCAGGCCGGCCGGAGTATTCTAAGTTGTAAAGGAAATTGAACCCTTTACAGGCCGCCCGGAGAGTCTGGTCTTCTCTATGGGTGGACAAAGGCGGAGACTTTCTGGCATATTTTATGCAGAAACTCTCTTCGATGATTTGGGGAACTTAGCGATTTAGCCCGTTGTCATTCCCGGCCTCGGGTGACGAGGCCGTGTGGCTATGAGCTCTGCGCGGGCGGTCCCGGCGGATCGCCCCCAGAAGGGGATCATGCTCAAGCTGACCGGGCTCAAGAAGTTCTACCAGATGGGAGAGACCTCCGTCCGGGCCCTCGACGGCATCGACCTTCATATCCGCCGCAACGAGTTCGTGGCCGTCATGGGGCCCTCCGGCTCGGGCAAATCGACCCTGATGAACATCCTCGGCTGCCTGGATAGGCCGTCCGAAGGCTCTTATCTCCTTGGCGGCCGGGAGGTCAGCCAGCTCGACGACGACGAGCTCTCCTACACGCGCAACAAGCACCTGGGGTTCGTTTTTCAGAACTTCAACCTGCTGCCGCGCTACACGGCCCTCAAGAACACTTACCTGCCTTTGAAATACGCCCGGGTGCGGTTGGCCGACGGCCTGGCCAAGGCGGCGCGGATGTTGGAGCTGGCCGGGCTCGCGGGCCGCCTCGACCACCGCCCCGCCCAGCTCTCGGGAGGCGAATGCCAGCGCGTGGCCATCGCCCGCGCTCTCGTCAACGACCCGGACATCATCTTGGCGGATGAGCCGACGGGCAACTTGGATTCCAAGACGGCCTACGAGATCATGGCGCTGATGCAGGAGCTCCACGCCCGCGGCCATACGATCGTCATGGTCACGCACGAGAACGACATCGCCGCCTACGCAGGGCGGATCATCGCGCTGAAGGACGGGAAGATCGTTCATGATTCCCAAACGATCTAGGCGGCTCTTTCTCCGGGCCCTCGTTCTCGGCGGGGCCGTCATCCTGGCCGTCGGGCTCTTTCTGGCGACCCGTCCTGACGTCCGCCGCCCCGCCGGTCCCGAAGAGCCGGTGCGCCGCGTCGGCCGAGGCGACTTCCGGTCGACGATCATCCTGACCGGGTCCCTGGCCGCCTTACGGGCCGAGGAGTTCAAGGTCCCGATCACCGAGACCTGGCGAGTCCAGCTCAAGTGGATGGTCAAGGAGGGCGAGACCGTCAAGCCCGGCGATCCCGTCGTCCGCTTCGACACCGCCAGCTTGGCCGCCTCGATCGAGACCGCTCAGGACGCCCTCAAAGCCAAGTTCGAGGAGAAGGCCCAGAAGAGGGCCGAGTTCGAGAACCAGGCCTACGAGCTGGACGTGGAGGTCAAGAAGGCCGAGAACGACAACCGCCAGAAATCGCTCGACGCCTCGATCCCCGCGGGCATCGAATCCAAGTACGAGTATGATCGCAAGCAGCTCGAGAAGAGGATCAGCGACCAGTCCCTGGCGAGCGCCCGGACGAAGCGGAGCGTCAAGGGAGCCGAGATGGAGAGCCAGCTCAAGTCCACTGCCATCGAGGCCGCGGAGCTCGAGGCCCAGCTGGCAAAGCTGCGGCGGAGCCTGGACGCGCTGACCCTCGTGGCGGGCACGGGAGGCGCGGTCATCTACGGCGCGGATGAATGGAGCGGCCGGAAGGTCCAGATCGGCGACACGGTCTTCGCCACCTCGCTGGTGGCCACCATCCCTGACTTATCGTCCCTCGTCGTCCAGGCCTATCTCAGCGAAACCCACGTCCAGCGCGTCAAGGCCGGGCAGGGCGTCGACCTCTATCTCGACGCCTATCCGGACCGGCTTTTCCACGGCACGATCCGGGAGGTCTCCAAGAGCGCGGATCCCGTTCGGCGCTGGGGCCGCTCGAGCTATTTCCGGGTCGACATCGCCTTGGAAGAGGTGGCGCCGGACATCATGAAGCCGGGGATGAGCGTCCGTTGCGAGGTCAGGGGCCCGGCCTGCAAGGACGTCCTTCTCGTGCCGCTCGAGATGACCGCCTTCGACGGGCGGGCGTTCTGGGCCCGGCCGGCCGGCGGCCCGCCGGTCCGGATCACGGCCCTCGATCGCGACGATCTTGCGGTGGCCGCCCGGCCGGAGGACAATCCGTCGCTCAAGGCCGGCGGCGTCCTCGCGCCGGTCGGCCCGGTGCCGGAGGCGAAAGCCGGGGCGGAGGCAAGAACCGATGAGACGAAGAAATAGCCGGCGCGGGCCGGAGCTCGCCGCGGCCCTCGCCCTCGCGGCCCTGCTTGTCCCGGCGGCCTGCTCGCGAGGGGCCGCCGGCTCGGTGGTCAAAGTGGTCCGGGCCCCGCTCGACATCAAGGTCCACGCCACGGGCCAGCTCCAGTCGGCAGCCTCGTTCTACGTGGGCTGCCCGTCCGTGGAGCGGGTCTGGCAATATACCATCTCCTTCATGGCCCCCGAGGGCAAGGCCGTCCAACAGGGCGATATGGTCCTCTCCTTCGACGCTCGCGAGATCATGCAGCGGCTCCAGGTCAAGCAATCGGACCTAGACACGGCCCTCAAGGAGCTCCAGCGGATGCGCCTCTCCGAGCAGCAGACCCGGGAGAGCCTTGGGCTCGATCTCGAGCAGGAGAAGGTCAACTTGCAAAAGTCGGTCCGTAAGGCCGACTATCCGTCCGACCTGATCGCCCCGATGGAGCTCGAGAAGAGGAAGAACGAGCTGGAGCTCGCCGACCTGCAGGAGAAGCTCGCCGCCAAGCGCCTGGCGAACCAGATCTCGGGCATGGCCAGCCGGATTGAAGTGCAGGAATCGAAGGTCCGGCTCCTCCAGGCCCAGGTCGCCCGGCTTCAGCAGGACATGCAGGCGATGAACGTCATGGCCCCCAAAGCGGGGCTCGTCGTCTACACGCCGAATTGGGACGGCAAGAAGAAGGCCGTCGGGGACACAGTCTGGATGGGCGACACCATCCTCGAGCTCCCCGACCTCAGCCGGATGCAGATGAAGGCGGTGGTCCTCGAGGTCCAGGCCGGACGGGTCCAGGCCGGGCAGACGGCCGAGGTCCGGCTGGACTCGAATCCCGACCGGGTTTACAGGGGCGTCGTCTCGTCCCTCGGCCGGATCTTCAGGGTCAAATCTGACAGCCAGCCGGCGATCGTCTTCGACGCCGTGATCGACCTCGCCGAATCGGACCCCGAGCTGATGAGGCCCGGCATGGCCGCCGGGGTCAACATCGTCGTTTCGTCGAAAAAGGACGTCCTGCAGGTGCCCGAAGAGGCGATCGTCTATGGCGAGAAGGGCGCCGCGGTATGGATGAAGGGCGCCCTCTCGCGCGAGCTCGTGCCGGTCGTTCTCGGGACCCGGTCGGCCGGGATGGTCGAGATCCTGAGCGGGCTTGCCGCGGGCGACCGGGTGGTCGTCCGCTCGGGCGGGAGGGCCGGCGCATGACCGCGAAGGCCGCCGCCGCCGGGATCCTGGCGCTCGCCGTCGCCGCCGGCCTGGCCGGCTGCGCCCGGCCGGGCTCTTCAGCCATGGCCGTCCTCGAGGTCCGAAAGGCCGATTTCGAGGTCGTCCTGCCGGCGTTCGGCGAGCTTCAGGCGGCCAAGTCCACCCCGATCGTCGTCTCGCCCGAGAGCCGCTTCGCCATGCAGACCATCGCCTGGATGGCCCCCGAGTACTCGGCGGTCAAGGGCGGGGACGTCGTCATCCGGTTGGCCAGCACGGAGCTGCCGGACCTGCTGCGCGCTGAAGAGGCCGAGGTGGCCAAGCTGCGGCTGGAGATCTCCCAGAAAGAGAGGCAGCTCGAGAAAGAGAAGAGCGACCTCGCCGGCCAGATCTCGGTCACGGCCATCCAGCGGGAGCTCGCGGACGTCTATGCCGCGCGGGACGAGACGATCTACTCGCGCAACAAGATCATCGAGGACGCGATCGACCTCGATTATCAGAAGACCCGCGAGCGCTATTACGAGGAGGAGCGCAAGCAGCTCGAGAAACGGGTCGCGGCGGAACTCCAGCTCCTCCAGTCCAAGCTCGCCGCCCATGAAGTCAAGATCAAGCAGTACCAGGACCAGCTGAGCCATCTCGAGATCCGGGCGCCCCACGACGGCATGCTGATCATCGCCCGGCAGTGGAACGGCGAGAGGTACCGCATCGGCATGACCGCTTACAGCGGCCTGAAGCTGGGGGCCCTGCCGGACCTGACGGTCATGGAGGCCAAGGTCTTCGTCCTGGAGTCCGAGGCCTCGGGGCTCAAGGAAGGCCTGCCGGTCACGCTGCGCCTGGATTATGAGCCCGGCCAGCCGTTCTTCGGCAAGGTGGCCGGGATCGACACGATCGCCAAGCCGCTCACCGAGGACAGCCCTTTGAAGTACTTTGAGGTCAGGGTCGGCCTCGACGCCACGGAACCCCGGCTGATGAAGCCCGGCGTCCAGGTGAAGGCCTCGATCTTCGTGGAGAAGCTCGCGGGGGCCATCGCCGTACCCAACCAGGCAATCGTCTACGAGGGCGACAAGGCCTTCGTCCTGGTCCGGGCCCACGGCCGGTTCCAGAGGGCGGCCGTCGAAACGGGGGCCCGGAGCCTCACCCGGACGGTCGTCACCAAGGGACTCGCGGACGGGGCTCAGATCCTCCTGGGCGCGCCCGGAGCGACGGCACCCAGGGGAGGCGGCCGCTCATGGCCATGAAGACGTCGTTCGACCTCGGCGAATCGATGGAGTCCCTGCTCCATCACAAGCTGCGGACCCTGCTCACCCTGCTGGGCATGATCTTCGGCGTCGGGGCCGTGATCGCCATGCTGAGCATCGGACGCGGGGCCGAGCGGGAGGCCCTCCAGCTCATCGACACCATGGGCCTGCGCAACATCATCGTCAAGGCCAAGGCCTTCGAGGAGAGCAAGCTCAAGGAGATCCG